>Ga0265297_10000289_pt1 | contig 166207 bp, 147 predicted proteins | sample Munlanlwell13791_FD_192502 | JGI IMG/M metagenome (GOLD analysis project Ga0265297, IMG submission 192502) | Leachate microbial communities from a municipal landfill in Southern Ontario, Canada - Leachate well 137-91 | ecosystem: Engineered > Solid waste > Landfill > Unclassified | place...
TCCTCTTCCTCGTCGCTGGACAGTATCTGGCTGCAAAGCTTGACGCAGCTCTCACAGATGTATGCGCCCTGCCCGGAGAAAAGTTTCTTTACTTTTTCGCGGGATTTCCCGCAAAACGAGCATCTTTCTGCCATGTTATATGTCCCGCACTGGTTGCCCGGTGAGGATTCGAACCTCAACGCCGAGATCCAAATTCTCGTGTGCTACCTTTACACTACCGGGCAGAAGAAAATAAACTGTGTGGATTAGGCCCTGCCCTAAGTGGATCGGGCAGGCCTGCCCCTGTGGGGCTAGTCCTCTTCTTCTGCGTAATCTCCCCCTCTGACGGGGGCGGGGCCCTTTTTCTTCTCGCTTTCGAAAGCGTCCAGGACCTTCTTCTGGATCAGCTCCCTGAATTCGAGAGTGATTGGATGGGCTATATCTTTATGTTCTGACTGGCGGGCCGAGGCCTCTTCCTCCGGCGATTTTGCCGCCGGGCGGACGATCGTCTCAAGGTTACCGCCGCAGTTATTGCAATATTTCGAACGAACGACGTTCTTGAACCTGCACTTCGGGCACGACTCCTTCATCTTCCTCGAAGGCATCGCGACGAACAACCCCTTCTGCCCTTCTATCACTTTTATATTCCGTACTACAAAACAGTTGTCGAATGTCACTGTTGCGTATGCTTTAAGTTTTTTGTCCTGCCCTTCCTTAAGAAAGACCCTTACCTCGGTAATGACCATCTGACCCGCTCCTTTTTGCCATGGATAAAGGCGGCCGGCCTACCAAAGCGTTGATGCTATAAAGGCCCGCCAGCCCTCCCCTAACGCAAGCCTGCTCCTGGCATCGAGGACCTCTTCCCTGCTTGAGGCCGCTCCAAAGACAGTTGGCCCGCTTCCGCTCATCATCACTACTTTAAGCCCGGATCTGGTGATTTCTGATTTGATCTCGGAGATGGCAAAATGCTTGCGAACCACCGGGTCTTCTAAGCTGTTAAATATTAGCCCCTTAAGCCTATCGGTACCGATATCCTCAAGAGACGCGGGATTGATTGTACTATGGCCGGGGGTGGGTGTCAAGCCCAAATTTAGGCCCTGATAAGCGTCTTTTGCGAGGACAGGGAAGCCCGGGTTAACCAGCAGGTACCAGAAGCCGGCGCCCTGGGGCACCGCCTCAAGGACCTCGCCCCTGCCGCGGCCTATCGCCCTGCCGGTATCCAGCAGGAAGAAGGCGACATCGGCCCCTATCGCGCTGCCTATCTCGAATATCTCCTGCTTTTCGAGTTTAAGCCCCCATAATTCGTTGAGGCCGCGCAGCGTATAGGCGCAATTCGAACTGGCGCCCCCCAAGCCCGCAGCGACCGGTATATTCTTCTTTAATGTTATCTCCACGCCCAGGGAGGGTATTGCGTAGCGGTCCTTCAGAATCTGCGCGGCCTTGTATACCAGGTTACGCTGATCGCAAGGCACTTGTGGGTTATCGCATTTGACCACTATCCGTTCGGGTATCGGCCTGAAGGAGAGCTCATCGCAAAGGTCTATGCGTTCGAAGACCGTTTCTATGTCATGGTATCCGTCGGGCCTCTTGCCGAGGACCTTCAGGTAAAGGTTTATCTTGGCGGGTGATTTTAAGGTTACTGCAGGCATTACTTTTTCAGCTTGAGGACTTCGAGTGCGGCCTTAACGATGCCTGCGGAGTCGAGGCCGAAATACTTCATGAGTTCCCTCGCTTCCCCGGATTCGCCGAACCTGTCCATCATGCCGACCATGCGGACCGGCACGGGCTGGTTCTCCGCGAGCACTTCGGCTACGGCGCTTCCCATGCCGCCCACTACCGTATGCTCTTCTGCGGTAACTACGGCACCCGTCTCCTTTGCTGCCTTTATAAGCGTATCCTTGTCTATCGGCTTTATCGTATGCAGGTCTATCACGCGGGCCGATATGCCCTGCTTCTTAAGCTCCTCGAGGGCTTTCATCGCCTCCTGGACCATTATGCCGGTGCCCACTATCGTGAGGTCCGAACCGTCTGCCATCGTGACGGCTTTGCCTATCTTATAATCCCCTTTGTAATTAGTGATGATAGGGAACGGCTCGCGCCCGAGCCTCAGGTAGACCGGCCCCTTATGCGTGGCCGCGGCTAACGTCGCGAGGCGCGCCTCCTCCGAATCGCACGGCACTATGACCGTCATGTTCGGAAGCACGCGCATCAACGTTATCTCTTCGAGCGCCTGGTGCGAGGCGCCGTCCGGCCCGACGGAGATCCCGCCGTGGCTGCCTACTACTTTCACGTTAAGGTTCATATGGCATATCGACAGGCGGATCTGGTCCCACGCGCGCCCTGACGCAAAGATGCCGAACGTCGCCGCGAAAGGTATCTTGCCGCCTAAAGCGAAACCGGCGGCCGCGGACATCATGTCCTGTTCGGCGACGCCGAAATCGAAGAACCTCTCGGGATATTTGTCCCTGAACCAGTTGGCCCTTACCGAAGACGTGAGGTCGGCGGAGAGCACAACGACGTTCTGGTTTATCTTACCGAGCTCGACGAGCGCTTCTCCGAACCCGTCGCGGGTAGGTTTCAGGTCAGCCATTTATTTATATCCCCTCTTCTATCTCTTTTATGGCCTTTTCCAGGTCGGCCTTCTTGGGCGCCGTACCGTGGAAACCGACCGAGTTCTTCTCTATGAACGAGACGCCCTTGCCCTTGACCGTGTGCGCGATTATTACGGTCGGCTTGCCCTTGATCATCTCCGCCTTGTCGAGTGCATCCATCAGCTGCTTGAAATCATGGCCGTCCGCCTCGATGACATTCCATCCGAACGCCGACCATTTTTCCCTGAGCGGCTCGATGTTCTTGACATCGCTGAGCCAGCCGTCTATCTGCTGCTTGTTGTAATCTATTATCGCGCAGAGGCTGTCAATCTTATAATGCGCGGCGGTCATCGCGGCTTCCCATACCTGGCCCTCGTCCTGCTCGCCGTCGCCCATAAGGCAGTATACCCTGTAGTCCTTGAAATCGAGCCGCCCCGCCAGCGCGACGCCGTTGGCTATCGAAAGCCCCTGGCCCAGCGAGCCGGTCGACGCCTCGCATCCGGGCGTGCAAAGGCTCGCGTGCCCCTGCAATATCGACCCGCGCTTGCGCAGTGTCATGAGCTCCTCACAGGGGAAGAATCCCCTGCGCGCGAGGACCGCGTAGAGCGTCGGGCACGTATGGCCCTTCGAAAGTATGAACCTGTCCCTGTCGGCCCACTTCGGGTTCTTCGGGTCGTTCTGGAGCTTATAATAATACAGGGCGACGATTATCTCGATGCATGAAAGCGAACCGGAGGTATGGCCCGAGCCCGCCTCGGAAAGCATCGTGACGACATCCTTCCTTATCTCCTTCGCAATACCCTTGAGCTGTTCTACACTTGGCCTGTTCATCTATTTTTGAGCTCTTTCGGATTTTTCCAGTTTTTCCCTGACCAGTTTCTGCCCGGGTTCCAGTTCCAGGGACTTTTTCCAGCAGTCCTTTGCCTTGTCCTTAAGGCCCTTCTTCGAATAAGCGTCGCCGAGATGGTCGTACAGGATGGGGTCCTTGCCGTAGAGCGTTATCGCCTTCTCGAGCTGTGCTATCGCCTCGTCGGTCATGCCCTTCTGGTAATATGCCCACCCGAGGCTGTCGACGTATGCGCCGTTGTTCGGGCTTATCTCGATCGCGCGTTTTATCAGGCCTACCGCCTCGTCGAGGTTCGCGCCCTCCTCGACGTACATATATCCGAGGTAATTCAACGCGTCGGCATGCTTCGGGTTCAGCTCTATCGCTTTCCTCAGCTGCGCTTTCGCGCTCTCTTTATCGCCCTTCTTCTCATATGCCGCGCCGAGGTAAAAATATCCTTCTGCGTCGTTGGGCGCCAGTTCTACCGCCCTCTTATGCGACTTGACCGCCTCGTCGTTGAGGCCCTTCTGCGAGTACGCCATGCCCTTTACTATATAGACGATGCTTATCATCGGCCCGTCCTTAAGGGCCGCCGCCTTGTCGAGCAGCTTTATAGCTTCGTCCGGCTTCTTCTCGTTAAGGTACAGGTACGCCAGCTCGAGATAACCGTCCGCCTTGTCCGGCTCAAGGTCGACGGCGAGCTTATACGCCTTTATCGCCTCGTCGGTCTTGTCGTCCCTGTAATAAGCGTGCGCGAGCAGCTTGTATACTTTCGTGTTCAGCGGCTCAGCCTCGAGTATCTTCCTGTAGTCCTCCTCGGCTTTCGGGTAATCGCCCCTGAGCTCGTAGAGCATCGCCCTGCTCAGCCGCGCCTCGGAGTAATCGGGGTCTATCTTCAGCGCCTCGTCGAAATGCGAAAGCGCCTCGTCATATTTCTCTAATTTGCTGTAAAAGATCCCGAGGGTAAAATGGATCAGGCTCGAGCTCTTGCCTTCCTTCAGGATGTTCTCGTAGGCCTGCGCCGCCTCCTCGATCTTCTGCTGCAATACATAGAGGTCTGCGAGCGAGGCGAGGGCTTTTATGTCGTGCGGGTCCCTCTTTACTATCTCCTCGTACTGCCTGGCCGCCCCGTCGTAGTCCTTGTTTATCGTATAGAGAAGCGCGAGGATGAACCTGGATTTCGTATCGTCGGGATCTTTTGCTATGGCGGTATCCAGGTACTTCGAGGCCTCGTCCGGCTTGTTGAGCCTTATGTAATCAAGGGCTATCCTCGTATTTACCGTGGAAGACCCCGGGTCGGACTTCAGCGCAAGCTTGTACTCCTCGATGGCCTTCTCGAATTTGCTTTCGCCGTCGAGCACCGCGCCCATCAGGAAGTGCGCATACGACTTGGTGCCCGGGCTCGCTTCGGAAGACCTCGAATACGAGGGTGACCCTTTTATCAGCATAAAAAGGGCCACCCCTATCGCGGATAAGACGAAATACTTTTTCACGTGAGAAAAAGTCAGGGCCACAGGAAGACGCTAGTTCTTGTTCTTCTTGTGCCTGTCCCTGCGGAGTCTCTTTTTCCTCTTGTGCGTCCTGATCTTTCTTCTTTTACGTTTCTTGCCGCACGGCATCTTCTGACTCCCCTCCTTCTTAGTAAATTACCTTGTTGAGCGGGTATTCGATGATACCTTCCGCTCCGGCTGATTTCAATCTCGGTATAAGTTCGCGGACCTGCTTCTCGTCGATTATCGTCTCGACGGCGACCCATCCCTTGACGCTCAGGTGGGATATCGTCGGCCTGCGCATCGCGGGCAGCACATTGAGCACCTTTTTGAGGTCGAGCTCTTTTATGTTCATCTTGAGGCCCACCTTCTCTTCGGCCGCGATGGCGCCCTTGAGCAGGATCGCTATCTTCTCTATCTTCGACTTCTTCCACGCGTCCTTCCATGACTTCTTGTTCGCTATGAGCTGCGTGGTGGAAGTGCATAATGTCTCTACTATCTTGAGGTTGTGCGCCCTTAGCGACGAGCCGGTCTCGGTAAGCTCTACGATAGCGTCGACGAGGCCGGAATAGACCTTCGCCTCCGTCGCGCCCCACGAGAACTCCACTTCCGCCTTGACCCTCTTGTTCTTCAGGTAATCCCTCGTGAAATTCACGAGCTCGGTGGCCACGCGTTTTCCGTTAAGGTCCCTGATGCTGCGGATATTCGATTTCTCGGGCACGGCCAGGACCCAGCGCACCGGGTTCAGGCTCTGCTTGGCGTAGGTAAGCTCTTCGACGCGGACCACGTCCGAGCCGTTCTCGAGCACCCAGTCGTTGCCGGTAATGCCGCAGTCGAGTATGCCCTGCTCGACATAGCGGGACATCTCCTGGGCCCTAAGCAGCACGGGCTCAAGCTCGGGGTCGTCCACGGACGGGAAATACGACCTTTCGGAGCCGGATATGGAGAATCCGGCCTTCTTAAACAGCTTAAAGGTAGCCTCTTGAAGGCTACCCTTTGGTAGTCCTATCTTTAGTCTTGACATGGCCCCTATTCTATATTCAAAGGGGCTAAAAGTCAATTATATTTTCGCTGGCCGGATAGGCGTCAAGCATGACTATCTCATCCACGAGCTCGTCGCTCGTCAGGGAGGATACGGAATAGAGCCCCGGCCCGCCTTTGGCGGCAAAGATTATGCTGAAGCCGACCACCATTACCGCCGCCGAGGCGGTCGCGAGAGCACGCTTGAACTCGGCGTCCCTGAATACGGCCGCGAAATCCCCGAACGCTTCAAAAACGGCCGACTTGACCGAGATGCGCCTGACTTCGGCCCCGTCGAGCTTGGCTCCCAGTTCGGCGTCGAACCTGGCCCAGAAATCCTTTGACATCTTCGGCTTAGGCGCCTTGGATATCAGATCGTCAAACTTTTTGTCAGTTTGCATCTTAACCCCCTTACCGCCCTGAACAGGTGGACCTTCGCGGTCGATTCGCTGCAGCCCACCGTTTCGGCGATCTCGTTTAATTTCATCCCCTGTATATGTTTCAGCATGAAGACGGCCTTCTGTTTCTCCGGCAAGCCGCTTATCGCCTCGTTTATCATCTGCCTCGTCTCCCTGTCCAGAACCGCCTGTGAAGGCAGCGGGGCAGGGTCTACTGCTTCCGGCACGCCATCCCCGTCCTCTTCGGATATCGGCAGCGGGTCGAGGAATACGCCGCTTTTGGCCTTCTTCTTCCTGAGGAAATCCTTGCACTGGTTAACCAGTATCCTGTAGAGCCACGTATAAAACTTCGATGAGCCCCTGAAATTTATCACGCCAACATAGGCCTTCACGAACGCTTCCTGCAGCACGTCTTTGGCGTCCTCGACGTTGCCTATAAAGCTGAACGCGAGCGCGAACGCCTTCTCCTTATGCATATCCACAAGGGAATCAAAGGCAGCCCGCTCGCCGTTCTTAGCCCGCTCGATCAACCCGGTCTCTTGGTCCACTGGTCTTCCTGTTATTTTACCGGTTCAGCCGCCAGTTCTCTTTTGAGTGATTCCAGGTTCCGCTCAAGCATATCCATCTTCTTCATGACCTGGTTGAACTTCTCCGGGTTATCGCGCTTGAGCGCGATAAGGCGCTCGCGGACCTTCTCTTTTCTGGCATCCATCATCTTCTGCATATCTTCCGGGTTCTTCTCGGCAAACTCGTGGAACCGCTTGCCCCTCTCGGCCCTGCGCATGCCCGGGACGAGGTCGCCTGCACCCATCTTCTCACCGCGCATCTCCCAGCGCTTATGCGCTTCCCTGAACATCTCCTTTCGCGCCTGGTACTTCCCTATCGTGATACCGGCCGTTACGGAAACGAGCGCGACCACGACTATAAGCACCACCGCCATTACCGCGATATATCCTTTATTCATCTTTTCCTCCTTTTGCCTAATTAGACGGCGGCGCCGAGAAAAGGTTTACCTTAAAATGGGGATTGCCCGGCATCCCGTTTCCTGTTATAATACCTTAAATTTCCCCAAAGGAGAACCTAAAATGCTCAAACAGATCAGAGAGAACGCAAGGATACCGCTTTACATACTCATAGTCGCCTTCATCGGCCTGTACGCCGTCAGCAGCCATGAGACGAGCCCGATGGCCGGGAAGGTCTTCGGGAAGAAGGTGCGGTTCAGCGAATTCCAGAAATCGTATGTCGCCGCACGAACGCAGATGATAATGAAATACGGCGAACTGCCGCGCGACGAGCAGGTCGAGACCGCCCTCGAAGAACAGGCGTGGGACAGGATAATACTCCTCGCTCAGGCGAAGAAGGAGCGCGTGAAGGTCGATGACAAGGAGATAGTCGCCTTCGTCAAGAAGATAGACGCGTTCAATGACAAGGACGGCTGGTTCAGCAAGAAACTATACGAGGAGATACTGCGCTATAACTTCGGGCTTACGCCCACCGAGTTCGAGACAATAGTCAGGGAGAACCTCACGATAGAAAAACTCATAGACAGCCATACGAAGACGGCCGCCGTCACCGATGAGGAGGCCCTTAAGCAGTACAAGTACCTTAACGAAAAAATAAAGGCCGACTATATACTCGCGAAGACCTCCGATTACCTGCCGCAGGTGTCGGCTTCCGATGACGAGACAAAAGCGTATTTCGAAAAGAACAAGGACGCATTCAAGTTACCCGAACAGGTAAATGTCGAATATATCGTGAAGCCGTTTGCGGACGACAAGGAAGAGTCGAAGGAAAAAGCCAGGAACGAGGCGCGCGAGATCGCGTATGAGCTCGCTGCGAACAAAGACCTCGCTGCCGCCGCAAAGAAGTTCTCGTTAAGCGTGAAGGAGACCGGGCTCTTCGACGAGAAAGCGTCCATACCCGCTATAGGATACGACCTCAAATTCGCCGGGGCCGCATTCGCGCTCGAGGAAGGCGCCATAGGCAACCCGATAGAGACGAAAAGCGGCATATACTTCATGAGGCTCAAGCAGAGGGTGCCGGAGCGCGACGCCTCATACGAGGAGTCCGCCGACAAGGCGCGGGCTGCGCTGAAATCCGAAAAGGCCGGCGCGATCGCGAAAGCAAAGGCCGAAGAGGCTCTCGCGGAGATACAGAAGGGCATCGCGAAGTTCGAGGATGTCGCGAAGAAACTTTCCCTGCACGAAAAGAAGACGAATCCTTTCGTTCCGGGCCAGTATATAGAAGGGATCGGCATATCGCCGGATTTTGCGGACGCCGCGCTCTCGGTAAAGCCGGGCGAGGTCGCCGAGAAGGTCATAAAAGTCAATAACGGCTATGCGGTAGTGAGGCTGGACTCGATAACGCCCATAGACGAGAAGAAATACGAGGCGAACAAGGAAAAGTTCAAGGAATTGCTGATAGCGCAGAAACAGTTCTACGCGTCAATAACCTGGTATAACGAGCTGGAAAAGAAGGCTAACCTGCAGTCTAACCTACCGTCTCGCCCATAATATTCAACGGCTGGAGGAACTCGATCTCGAGCAGCTTCCAGCCGTTTTCTTCTTTCCTGAGTTTCAGCCGGAACTTGTCCTTCTCCCCTTCGAGCCCTTCAGTTATGGAATCTGACTTGCCGTCCTTGGTCTTGCCTATGATAAGCGCGACGACCTCGGCTTCAGCTTGCGTGGCATCCTTCGTCCCGTTCAGCGTAATATCCGTCCTCTCTATATTTATGAAGATATCCTTGTAATACGCGAGGAACGATTTCGCGCCGTAAACGACTGTCATCCTGTCATTGCCGTACTTGTCCTTATAGTCCGCGGAGACCATGTCCGAAAGGCCGATGATATCCCTCTTCTCGAGGCGGGACTTGCCCTGCATGATGAACTTGCGGACCTTCGCCTCCTCGCCGCCGAAGATATCGCGCGCGAAGTTGAACCCGAAATACGCCACCGACGAGATGACGACGGCCCAGATGTATATCTTGAGCCATGACCTGCCGCTGCGGCGGTCAGTAGAGCTTCTTGTTGGGCAGTTCATTGAACCTCCTGAAGAGTTCTAGGCACTCGCCGCGCATGAAACCACGGACTATCCTAACCCTGCTTTTCCCGAGGGCTTTCAGCCGGCTGTCGGTTATCATCAGTTCGTTGAAACCTATCTTCTTCGCGTCCTTCGTATCCGTCCCGAAGATGACCTTCCCGATGCGCGCCCAGTGTATCGCGGAAAAGCACATCGGGCACGGTTCCGTCGTCGAGTATATCTCACAGCCCGAGAGGTCGAACGTCTTGAGCTTGCGGGACGCGATGCGTATCGCGTTCACCTCGGCATGGCATGACGCGTCGTCCCTGAGCACCGTATTGCGCGCGACCGCGAGGACCTTCCCGCCCTTGACTATGCATGCGCCGAACGGCCCTCCGTCCGGCTTTTTGAGGTTCTTTCCCGCTTCCGAAATGGCCAGCAGCATGAATACCCTGTTCATCTCTTCTCCAGTTCCCTTATCGCATCCGAGGCGATCCAGCGCGCGGCCTTCGAATCTGTACTATATATCTCCTTCGCCGTCTTCAGCGCCGCTTTCCTGAGACGCGCGTTGCGCTTGCCGATCTGCCGCAGCGCCCAGTTGACGGCCTTCCTGACGTAATTCCGCTCATCGCGGGATTCCCTTTTTATCACGGGAAAATACCTCATGAAGGCCGCGTCTTTGGCTTTCTTGTCGTGTACGGCGAGGCATGCCATCAGCGCGAAACCCGCGCGCTTGACGTACTCTTCCTTCCTCCCGCTCCATTCGAACGTCTTCTTGTGCGCGGCGCCGGTATAAGAGAAGAGGTTCGAGCAGACCTGGTCGCAGGTGTCCCATGAATCGAATCCCTCCGCCCAGAGGTCCATTTGGCGCGGCGTAACAAGGCCGGGGTCGTCCACCATGCCCGCGAGTATCCGGGCCTCATGTATCCCGGACGACCATAAAACATGGGCGACGGCGTGGTCCCTGCCCGTCCGCCTTGCTATCTTCCTTAATACAGGTATAGGGACGCCGAGGGTATTGCGGGGATTGATGCCGAAGCGCGCCATCCCTTCGACGTTCTTGGGGTTTGAGAGAGATTTCAGTTCTTCCAGGATGTCCCTGGCGAGGCAACGCGGCATAAGTTTATTTTTTCAGGGATATGCCTACGAGTTTTGCCGATACGCCCGCTATCGCGTTGAGTTTCCTCGCGAGCCCGGCCGTCTGCCTGCTGTCGCCGACGAGTTCGAGTATTATAAGGCCCGTGTCGGAACAGCTTCCGGCGACGCCGTCATGTATGCCGAGGCGCGTCTTGACGATACAGCCGTACTTCGTGAGCACCTTCTGGAACTGCACCGCCGATTTGCTCCTCGTGCGCAGCAGGGCTATCAGAATGGATTTCTTCATCGCGTGCCTCCTTAGAATCCCGAAGGGTTCTGCTTGTTCTTCTCTTCGGACTGTATCTTGTAGAGGTAGGCGTCCGCCTCCTCGATGCTCTCGAATACCTTCATGCTCGGCAGCGCCTTGACTATCTCGAAAACTTTCTTGACCTGCGGCTGGATGTTCGTCATCATGAACGTCCCGTTGGACTTGTCGAGCGTCCTCTGTATCTTGAATATCGTGTTGAGCCCCATGCTGCTTACGTATTCGACGCCGTCCATGTCGAATATCACGACCTTAGCCCCGGAATTCAGGATGGGCGAGATCCTGTCGTCGAGCTCCTTGTATGTGTCCGAATCGATAGAGCCGTCAAGCGTGAATACGAATACGTCACCGGGTTTCTTCTCCGAATTGACCTTAAGCGACATCTCTTCCTCCTATGATTTCAATCGCCGAAACACGTGCCCAGTGCGCGGGCGGCTTCTACGAGGTAGTTGTCGCGCGGCACAAGGCGTTTCCCGTTCGCGACATCGCGCAGGGACACTTTGACGAAATCGTTGTCCTTAACGCCGACCATGTTGCCGAACGCGCCTTCATCTATGAAATCCACCGCCTTCGACCCGAGCTGCGTAGCCAGGACGCGGTCGAACGGCGTCGGGGAGCCTCCTCTCTGCAGGTGGCCCATGACGACCGCGCGGGTCTCGATGCAGGTAAGCTTCTCGATCTGGTCGCCGAGCACGAACCCTATGCCTCCAAGCCGCACGGCCTCGGTGCTCGCCTTCACGATCCTCTGCACCACGACATCGCCGCCCTTCGGCTTGGCGCCCTCCGCAACGACCACGATGCTGAACCTCTTGCCCTTGCCGTGCCTTTCCCTTATCTTCTTTACTATGACATTTATATCGTACGGTATCTCGGGGATGAGTATTATGTCGCCGCCGCCCGCGACGCCCGCGTGCAGGGCTATCCATCCGGCGGTGCGGCCCATTACCTCGACTATCATCACGCGATGGTGCGACTGGGCCGTCGTATGGACGCGGTCGATGCCTTCCGTCGCGACCGAAACCGCCGTGTCGAAACCGAACGTTATGTCGGTGCCGACTATATCGTTATCTATCGTCTTCGGAACGCCTACGATCGGGATGCCGTCCTCAAAAAGCCTGTAAGCCATCGAAAGCGTCCCGTCGCCGCCGATTGCGACAAGAGCGTCGGCTTTCATCTTTTTGAAATTACTGACCGCCCTCTTATGGTAATCCTTGAAGATGAGCTTGCAGCCCTTCCCCTCAATTGCATAACGGTAAGGGTTGGCAATATTGGACGTGCCGAGTATCGTACCGCCCATGGTCAATATGCCCGACACGTCGGAGTTCTCGAGCTTTTTCACCCTGTTCTTCACAAGGCCCTCGTAGCCGTCCTCGATACCGATGACCTCTCCGCCCTCGCCCATCGCCTTCTTTGCGACGGCGCGGATGACCGCGTTAAGTCCGGGGCAGTCGCCGCCTCCGGTAAGTATCGCTATCCTTCTCTTCTTCATGTTTTCTCCGGGATGATAAAAATAGTCTATAAGCAAACTGCATGTTAGTCAATCTCTTTTATGACCGCGAGCATCTCTTTTTTGGTCGAGGCGAAGCATGCCTTCACGCGCAGCTGCCGGACATTGTCGAGGCCCCTCGTATACCAGCTGAAGAACTTGCGGAAGGACGGCACGGCCCTTTTGGCCCCGAAGCACCTTATCGACGCGTTGAGGTGGGCGGTCATCGTCCTTATCACTTCTTTCTTCGTCGGCCTCGGCGGGCAAGTCCCGCGCGCGAGGTATTCCTCTATCTCCGCGAAGATCCACGGGTTCCCGAGCCCGCCGCGCGCGATGAGTATGCCGTCGCAGCCGGTCTCGTCAAACATCTTCTTCGCCTGCGGCCCCGACAGCACGTCACCGCTGCCGATCACGGGGATTTTTACGGCATCCTTCACTTCTTTTATTATGCCGTAATCTACGGTACCGCTGTAGAGCTGGTTGCGCGTCCTCCCGTGGATGAAGACCGCACTGACCCCCGCGTCTTCGGCATGGAGCGCGGCGTCCCTTGCATTAATGGTGTTCCTGTCCCATCCGGCGCGCAGTTTTACAGTGACGGGCCACTTCGATTCCCTTACGAATATCTTCAGGATGCGTTTGAGCTTTTTGAGGTCTTTCAGCAGGGCCGCGCCCTCCCCTTTTGCTACGACCTTTCGTTCGGGGCATGCGGCATTGAAATCGAGTATATCGAACTTGTGCCTGTGGAGTTTTTCTATCGCGCGGTTGATATACTCTGGCTCGTTGCCTACAAGCTGGACCCCGAGGGGCCTGTCGCCCTTCGCCGAACCGAGGAGCTCGAGCGCCTTCACGTTGTTGTAGCTCAGCGAGCGCGCGTTTACCATCTCCGTGAACGCGAACTCTGCGCCGGCCTTGCGGTTAAGCATACGGTACGGAAGGTCGCTTATCCCCGCCATCGGGGCGAGGATAAGGTTGGATTTAAGTTTTAGATTTCCGATTTCCATTTTTCTTCAAATACCGCCTTCTCCAGTACCGGAATTCCAATACAAGTAGTATGATCCCGGCCGAAAGATAAATACCTATTGCCGTCCAGACTATGCCCGGGACCTTCCCGGAATACGGCGTCACGCCCTCCGTAAGTATCGGACGCGTCATAACAAAAAGCATCGCCACTTCGCCAAGCGGCGGGGCCTTTGTCCCAAAATACGCCATTAAACTGGGGAATACATATCCGAAGGGAGTCGGCCAGGAGATCGCTATCGCTTCCATGGTTACGGGGACAGAACGGTCGAGCCGCCCCAATGAGCGTGAGGGCCCGATGCTGAAGATAGAAGCAACCGTACCGTATCCGGCAATCACCGGCCCGGTATCCGCGTCCGAGAACCGTGATTTGCTGTCCCGCGGAAATTCCCTGAATCCTGAGCAAAAACCGTTATCCTGCCAAAAATACTTGTCATATGCGTCATACCAATTCCCGGCAATCCCGATATCAAGTTCGGGCGCAAATATAAGTATTCCCGAATTCGAGCAGCCGCGGGCATCATCGCAGGGTTCGGCAGTATCGGCCATCGAGGAGTAGGCGGGTATCCCCTCCTTGGATAGCGAACGCTCGTTAAGCACGGATAATACGTCCGTTTTCAGCTTTGAGTGGTCCGCGCCAATCAGGCCATCCGCCCGGATTATAGCCGCGACGGCCCACAACACATCATTAGGATAACACTCTCCGGGATAATCATTGAGCATGTGATATTGCGCGCCCGCCAGTTCATCGGCAAGGGAGTTCGCCTGGCTGGACAACAGCTTGTGATATGTCTTGTCCGCCGATATCCTCTCATAGCTTGACAGTCCCATTATCAGCAGCATCCTGTAAAAACAATTTTCCTTGTCGAGATAGCTGTCGCCCCATTTCGCTTTTACCCATGAAGCCGTATCCGGATCGGCGACAATATCTGCTGCGGCTTTGGCTGCCTTTCTTATTGCGTGCTTCATCTTCACGGCTTCGGCATCATCGCGGTCACCCAACTGCGATAGTATCTCCTCGGCGGTGACCAGGTAATAGACCGACCCGAACATGGGCCATTCCGTCGCCGCGACGTGTCCGGGATCGACCTTTGTCGCGCGCCGGGAAGCGAGATAGCCGGCGGCCCATTTCCCGTATTGGCCGGATACCCTCTTGAAATCTTTGAACATGAACGCGGGGATCTCTCCCCTCCTTAGGGCGGGATCGAACGCCACTTTAAGGCAGAAAAAAGCGGGATAGAATAACAAGCAGAAGACCGCCAATACAACGATTGCCGAGGCTATTTTATTAATGACCCTTTCCCTCCAGTATATGTTCAAGCGGCGGGATCGCCATGTTCAATCTTTTCATGTTTACTATGAGCCCCCAGACCGGGTCGAACTTCTTCCAGCATCCAGTATAGACAAAATGCCGGATTTTATCAAACAAATCGTCCTTGGATGCCGCCGACCTGCAGATGTTCTTCCACGCGTAGAACTTTTTGTAAGCGCGCCGGTATCCCTCTTCTATGGTCTCGCGGCTCATCGACGCGTGCCTGAATACCACGTGCCTGGTATCATATAGGTCCCAATCCCGGTGCAATATGCGCCCTTCGCCGGAATACCTGTTGAACACCCCCGTGCCCGGGTAAGGCGTAAGTATGTGGAAGGTAGCGGTCTCAAGGCCATTCGCGACCGCCCAATCTACTGTAGAGTCGAAGACGCCCACAGTATCGGAATCCAGGCCGAAGACGAAACTGGCATTTATCATGACTCCGCGGCTGTGTAAAGCGTTTATGGCCTTTTGGTATTCCTCCACCCTGTTGTGGTTCTTCCCGTGCATCAACATGCCGGCCTGGTCAAGGGATTCGAAACCTATAAAGAGGCTCCTTAACCCCGATGCGACCGCACGATCCAGCAGGTCCCCGTCCAGGATCGACCTTACTGTAGCCGCGCCCTGCCATATTCGCTTCATTCCGCGCATACCGGAGAACAGCTCAAAGGCGAACTTCCGGTCCCCGAATATGTTGTCGTCCAGAAAGAACAGATGGCGGCCTTTGAGCGCCCCTATTTCGGCAAGGGCCTGATCGACCGTGTATGTATAAAATGATTTGCCGTCCCGGAAAAAATCATCCTTGTAGCAGAAATCACATGAATAGGGGCATCCCCTCGACACCACTATCGAATTGGGCACCAGGTAATTACGCTTCTTGATGAGGTCACGGCGTATCTCCGGAAGTCCGGCAAGCGTGCGCTCCGACGAATGATATACGCGTGACGCGCGGCCCTCGCGAAAATCCGAGAGGAAACGCGGCCAGGCTTCTTCCGCGGGGCCGAGGACTACCGAATCGGCATGCAAAAGGGCCTCGTCCGGGATTGACGTTACATGCAGGCCGCCCATCACTACGTAGGACCCGGCCTTCCTGTAGAAATCGGCGATCTCGTAAGATCTCGCGGCGGACGTAATATACGCTTCTATAGCGACGAGGTCCGGCGCATCGTTGAGTTCGAGCGGCTCCACATGTTCATCTATTATTACCGCTTCGTCGCCGGCATCAAGATACCCCGCAAGAGTGGCAAGCCCGAGAGGAGGGAATAACGAATATTTTACCGGCCGCCAGGACCTGCCCCTGGCTTCGGTCAAAGCCGGCAAAATGAACTTAACGCGCAAGCTGCTTTATCCTCGGGTAGGCTACGATAATTTTATATATTTCTTCGGGGCAAAATTTTCCTCGAACTTCCAGACGCACGCGACGCATTCCGTCATGCGGAAGACCGCAAGGATATCGAGGCCGAGTTCCTCTATCCACGGCTTCAGGAAAGGCCTCGTCGCGACGATCTCGCGCTTCAGGTCGTCGTCGTATATGATGGCCACCTTACCCGCGACCCTCACCTGGGTATTCGTATTGCGGTCGAAAAAGCACGCCTCGACAAGCGGGTTATCGCGGACCTGCTTGAAGAGGTCCTTTGTGCTGCCGGTGTGGAATATTATGCCTTCCTCGTCGGCGCGGTACGCCATCATCCCGCGCACGCGCGGCTGGTCGCCCTCCGCCGTAGCGAGATAGCATGAGAGGTTGGCGTTTATCAGTTTCAGTATCTCTTCTTTGGTCATTTTGCGGTATCCTTATATAATTCAGACACTTCGTTTTCGGTCAGCGCCTTGTCATATATGCGCACATCGTCGACCCACCCTTTCCAGTAACGCATGGGATCCGTCGAATAACCGTTGCCTATCGCGACATTCCTGAAATCCAGCGACCTGCCTTTCCAGTATCCGGCCGTATTCGGTATGTTCGGATGGACCGAAGACCCCGGATCGGGATGATTGGTCTCGAAAACCGCCTTGCCGTCAAAATACCCGTAGCCGGCCCTGCCGTCCCAGGCATAGGCCACATGGTACCACGTCATCGGCTTCATCGAAGATGTGAAAAACCCGGTCCCGAGGCCGAGCGCCCCTACGACGAACTTTTCATCCGTATACTCTTCGAACCTTATGCAGGAATCCCAGTTCGCGTAGTCGGTCGTGAACGGGTTGCGGCAGCTCTTTACTTCTTCCGCCTTCATCCAGAACGATATCGTCCCTTCCGGAAAACTGCCGAGGTTCCCGGCGAGTATATAGCTGTTAATGCCGTTAAAATAATATACCTTGCCCCTCTCGGCATCATCCGACAAGACCGCCCCGAAAACAGCGCCATCCCGGCCGTGTCCGCTTCCATCGGCGACCTTCCCGTCCCTGAGGGCGGCACGGTCAAAGGAATAATGCAGGGCAAGCCCTTTTGCCGCGGGAGCGGGAGTTCTTACCGGCGGCCTCGCGGCGGGCTGCGCGGCGTGTGCCGCGTATCCGGGCCTTAACCCGCGCGTCTGCGGATATTCCGACATCGCGTCCCGTATCGCGCTTATCTCGTCGCCCGACGCCGTATGCGGCGTTTCCCGGAAGGTCGAGCAGCCCGAACCCAGGAATATCGCCGCGGCGGCGATAACAAAAGCGGCCGGCGGCCTTCTCATTTTATCTTCTCTGTGATCGCCTCTAAACCGCTGTTTCTCGCGTCGTTGGCGTCAAGGACCTTGTCTACGCTCCTGCGCACTGCGGTGCTGTTCTGCCCGACCGCGCCGAGCGCTTCTATATTGACCGTCTCCATGCGGTTTTGGACGCCTTTATCCACGGCGGACTGCTGTTCATCTACCCACGAACCCGCCTTATCGCAACCCGATAATATCATCACCGCCATCGCGGCCGTCAAAGCGATCGTCTTCCTCATGAACGCCTCCGTTTAAAGGTACCTGACCACGTATTCGAGCGATTTCTTCTTCGGGCCTTCCCTCGTCTCGAGGGGATAGCCCACCGGGATGACCGCCATGAACTCACCTTTGGCCTCGCCGAAAAATTCGAGGACCTTGTCCTTTATCAGGAACAGCACCCCGAGCCAGACGCTTCCGAGCCCGAGCGATGTCGCCGCTATCAGCAGGTTTTCGACTGCCGCGGCCGAGCTCTGTATCTCCATCGTGCGGAAGAAATCCGCCGCCTTGTCTTTCTCTATGCTGAAAAGCTCCGTGCCGTGCGCTATTAGCGTCCCTGTGTTCATGACCGCGATGACGACCGGCGCGCTGATGATGCTGCGCGCAGCCATGCGCAATATCGACGAGGAAGGTTTCGGGAAGTTCGCCGACTGCTCTGTCACGAGCTCGGCCAGTTCGCGCTTCTTTTCACCTTTTATGACGATGAATTTCCATGATTGCTGGTTATGCGCGGAGGGCGCCTTGTTGGCGGCGTCGAGAACGGTCCTGATGAGTTCGTCGCCGACCGGCGTGTCCCGGAACTGCCGGATGCTGTGGCGGCGGTAGATCACGCTGAGGGTCTCGTTAGCGTCTACCACTTGATCTGTTTCCATTTGGTTATTTTTTTGAAACCGGGATCCCCGTTCCTGTACCGGATGAACGCCTTGATTATCTCGTTCGGCTTAATGTCGTTATTTGCCGCGCGGTAATGATGCCCGGTATCCGCCTCCTGATATTCCAGGTCATAACCGCCGTTAGCGTTCGTGCAGACCTGGATGTAGTCCATCTCCGACTTCGACAGGATGACGAAATAAAACACTTTCTTCGAGGAGAGCGCGTTTATGGCGCCCGTGATGTCCTTGTCCGAAGGGTCCTGGATCTTCCTGCCGTCATTGATGTTCAGTTCGTACTGCACGGCTTCGTGCTCCCGGGCACAGGCTGCGGGAGCGCCCAAAAAAAGGACGGACAACGCAATCATAAGACAGGTTATTCTCATTTTGCCTCCGCAATGTATATCATTATATGCCTTAGGCCGGGCATTTCAAGCACAAAAACAGGGAAGCCCTACAGGGACGGCAGGCGGGTAGAACCCATGAGGTATTTGTCGATCGAGTGCGCGGCGCGGCGGCCTTCGGAGACGGCCCAGACGATCAGGGACTGCCCCCTGCGCATGTCGCCCGCCGCGAAGACATCCTTGACCGAGGTAAGGTAATGTTCATCGGCCCTGACATTGCCCCGCGGGTCGAGTTCGACGCCGAGCTGCGATATCAGGCCCTTCTCGGGATAGATGAAACCGAGGGCTAACACGACCATATCGGCCTCTATGTCGAACGCGGTGCCCGGGATATCCTTTATGAGCATGCGGCCCTTATCGTCCTTGCCGATATCGACCTTCACGCAAGAAAGCTTCTTAACGACGCCCTTTTCGCCCTTGAACTCCTTTGTCGAGACGGCCCAATGCCTTTCCCCTCCCTCGTGATGGCTCGACGAGGTCTTCAGCAGCATCGGGTATCTCGGCCACGGGCAGTCCTTGGTGCGGCACTCGGGCGGCTGCGGGAGAAGCTCTATCTGGACCACGCACGCGGCGCCCTGCCTGTGCGCGGTGCCTACGCAATCCGAACCAGTATCGCCTCCGCCGATCACGACGACCTTCCTGCCTTTCGCGTCGATCATCCCGGCCGGCGGGATCTTCTGGCCGGCCGTCTTCCTGTTCGACTGGATAAGGTAATCCATCGCGAAATATACGCCTTTGAGCTCGCGGCCAGGTATCTTCAGGTCTCTCGGGAAACGGCTTCCCGATGTCAGGCAGACCGCGTCGAAATCCTTCTTAAGTTTGGACACCTTATAATCCGCCCCGACGTCCGTCGAGGTCCTGAACTCTATGCCTTCCTTTTTATATATCTTTATCCTGCGGTCGATGACGGACTTGTCGAGCTTGAAATCGGGTATGCCGTAGCGCAGTATCCCGCCCGGCTTGTCGTCCTTCTCGAACACGGTGACCTTGTGGCCCGCCTTGTTGAGCTGGTCGGCGCACGCGAGCCCCGCGGGCCCCGAACCTATCACGGCTACCTTCTTTCCTGTGCGTTTCTTGGGCGGTTCGGGTTTTATCCATCCCTCCCTGAACGCGTGTTCGATTATCGCCAGCTCGTTCTCGCGTATCGTTATCGGGTCGTCGTTTATCCCGAGCACGCAGGAGAACTCGCAGAGCGCCGGGCATAAGCGCCCGGTTATCTCGGGAAGGTTGTTCGTCGCATGCAGTGATTCTACGGCTTTCTTCCATTGCCCGCGGAACATGAGGTCGTTCCATTCGGGGATATAGTTGCCTACCGGGCATCCCCAATGGCAGAACGGCACGCCGCAATCCATGCAGCGCGATCCCTGCTCCTGCGACTTATCGTCGGGACGCAGCACGGCGACTTCCCTGTAATCCTTCACGCGCTCGCATACGGCGCGGTAAGGCGCGGTCTCGCGTTTTATCTTGAGGAATCTCTTCGTATCAGCCATCGCTCACCTCTTCGAACAGCACGTCCTTCCTCATCGTCCTGCCTTCCAGCGCGCGCTTGTATTCTACCGGCATGACCTTCACTATATGTTTCAGTATGTTGCCGATGTCGTCGAGCACTTCTTTGGCCTTCGCGCTCCGGGTATATTTATAGTGGTCCGAGAGAAGGCGCTCTATTACCGCCTTGTCCTCGCCGGTCAGCGGCTCGAACGCGACCATGCCCATATTGCACCTCGACCTGAAATTGCGGTCCTCGTCGTAGACATATGCTATGCCTCCGGACATGCCCGCCGCGAAGTTGCGCCCGGTCTTCCCGAGGATGAAGACGCGCCCGCCGGTCATGTATTCGCAGCCGTGGTCTCCTACGCCTTCGACAACCGCGTAAGCACCCGAGTTGCGGATGCAGAACCTTTCGCCGGCCACGCCGCGTATATACGCTTCGCCCGACGTGGCGCCGTAAAATGTAGTATTGCCGATTATGATGTTCTCGGACGGCTCGAATCCCGCATGCCCGGGCGGATATACGATCACCCTGCCGCCCGACATCCCCTTGCCGACATAATCGTTCGCCTGGCCTTCGACCTCCAGCGTCACGCCCTTCGCGAGGAACGCGCCAAAACTCTGCCCCGCGGTCCCGGTGAATTTATAATGCACGGTCCCGTCGGGCAATCCTTCGTCGCCGTAACGGCGGGCTACCTCTCCGCTTAACATGGCGCCGACGGTCCTGTCGGTGTTGCTTATATCAAAAGACGCTTTCACGCGCTCTTTTCCTTCGAGCGCGGGCTTCGCGGCCTCGATAAGCTTCAGGTCGAGTATGGCGTCTATGCCGTGGTCCTGCTTTATCGAGCAGCGCGTCTTCACGTGCGCGGGGACTTCCGGCTTGTATAATATCCTTGAAAGGTCGACCTTCCTCGACTTCCAGTTCAGGATATCAGTGTTTATGTCAAGCAGTTCGGTGCGGCCCACCAGCTCATCGAGCTTGCGGACCCCCAACCCGGACATTATGGTCCGCACTTCCTCGGCGACGAAACGGAAATACGCTTCGAGGTGTTCCGTCTTCCCGGCGAAACGCTTCCCGAGTTCCTCGTCCTGCGTCGCGACGCCGACCGAGCAGTTGTTCAGGTGGCAGTGCCTCAGCATGACGCAGCCCATCACGATAAGCGCCGCGGTCGCGAAACCGAACTCTTCCGCACCGAGCATCGCCGCGATGACGACATCCCGCCCGGTCCTGAGCTGGCCGTCGGTCTGCAGGCGCACGCGGCTCCTGAGGTCGTTGAGGACGAGCGTCTGGTGCGTCTCGGACAACCCGAGTTCCCACGGCACGCCCGCATGCTTTATCGAACTCAACGGCGAAGCGCCCGTGCCGCCGTCACCGCCTGAAATCAGTATCATGTCCGCGTGGCCCTTCGCGACACCGGCCGCGATGGTCCCGACTCCGATCTCCGAAACGAGCTTTACGCTTATGCGCGCGCGGGGGTTCGCGTTCTTCAGGTCGAATATCAGTTGCGCGAGGTCCTCGATGGAATATATGTCATGGTGCGGCGGAGGCGATATCAGCGTGACACCGGGCGTCGAATGGCGCACTTTCGCGATCGTCTCGCTGACCTTGTGCCCGGGCAGCTGGCCGCCCTCGCCGGGTTTCGCTCCTTGTGCTATCTTTATCTGGAGCTCGTCCGCATTGGCAAGGTAATTTATCGTGACGCCGAACCTTCCGGACGCAACCTGTTTGGTCGCGGAGCGTATGCTGCCGCCGCCGGGCAGTGGTTTGTAGCGCGCGGGGTCCTCGCCGCCCTCGCCGGAATTTGATCTTCCGCCGATGCGGTTCATCGTCAGCGCCATCGTCTCATGCGCTCCCCTGCTTATGGAGCCGAAGCTCATCGCGCCCGTCACGAAACGCTTCAGTATCTCAGATACGGGTTCGACCTCGTCGAGCGGGACAGGGCGTGCCGCGGACGACGGGGTGAATTTCATCATACCGCGCAGGGTCGTCAGGTACCCTGCCTGGTTATTTATAAGTTCCGAAAATCTCTTATAAGCGGCGGCATCGTTATTGCGCGCCGCATCCTGCAAGGCAGCTATCGATTCCGGGTTCCAGAGGTGCGATTCCCCGTCGCGCCTCCACTGGTAGAGCCCGCCGTTCGGCAGCGCAGCCTGCGAAGCAGCAAGGCCCGTGAAAGCGGCCGCGTGCCTCTTTATCACTTCCTGCGCTATCTCGTCGAGGCCTATGCCTTCGATTCGCGAAACGGTGCCGCTGAAGCATTTATCTATAAGATGCCTGTCGAGGCCGACCGCCTCGAATATCTGCGCGCCGCGGTAGCTCTGGAGCGTCGAGATGCCCATCTTTGACAGGATCTTAAGCAGGCCGTGGTTTACGGCATCTATATAATTCTTGCGCGCGGTGCTCGAGGCGAGTTCCGGGTCGGGGAACGCGATTATCAGGTCCTTGTCCCTTATCATCTGCTCGATCGTCTCGTACGCGAGGTAAGGGTTTATGCAGTCAGCTCCGTATCCGAAGAGCAGCGCAAAATGCGCGACCTCGCGAGGCTCGCCGCTCTCGATGATTATGCTGGCCCGGGTGCGCGCCTGCGTGCGGATCAGGTGATGGTGCACTGCTCCGCATGCTAGCAGCGCGGGAAGCGCGGCATGCTTTTCGTCGACACCCCTGTCGCTTAATATTATGAAAGTATAACCGGCCTTTATCGCGGCGGACGCTTCTTTACATATCCTGTCGAGCGCTTTCTTGAGGGCGGCTTTCCCCTTTGATGCGTCGAAGAGCGTGGTTATCGTCTTCGTCTTAAAGGTCCTGTTGCGGATGCCGCGTATCTTCTCGAGGTCTATATTGGTAAGTATCGGGTTATTGACCTTCAGCCGGTGGCAATGGTCGGGCGTCTCCTCGAGCAGGTTCTTCTCGCGGCCAAGGTACGTGTTGAGCGTCATGACCAGCTCCTCGCGGATAGGGTCTATCGGCGGGTTCGTGACCTGCGCGAAGAGCTGCTTGAAGTAATCGTAGAGCATCCTGGGCCGTGTCGACAGGACCGCGAGCGGCGTATCATCACCCATGGAACCCGTCGGTTCGTTGCCGTCGCCGGCCATCGGCTTTATGACCCTGCGCAGGTCCTCCTTCGAATAGCCGAAGGCCTTCTGCGCCGCGGCAAGGTCCTTCTCGTGCCAGACCTTATAGGTGTGCGGGAAAGGCAGGTCTGATAGCTTCTCCATATTCTCCTCGAGCCACCTGCCGTACGGCTGCGAGGACGCCATGCCCGCCTTGATCTCGCTGTCCTCTATTATCCTTCCGGCGACGGTATCGATAAGGAACATCTTGCCCGGCTGGAGCCGGCCGTTGACGGCTATCTCCTCCGCGGGGATATCGAGGACGCCGGCTTCCGACGCCATCACGACGAGCCCGCCCTTCGTTATGACATAGCGCGCAGGCCTCAAACCGTTGCGGTCGAGTATCGCGCCGACGAGATTGCCGTCGGTGAAAGCGATCGCCGCGGGGCCGTCCCAGGGCTCCATGAGGCACGCGTGGTATTCGTAAAAATGCTTCCTGTCCTCGTCTATCTGGTTGTTGCCCTGCCACGCCTCGGGGATCAGCATCATCATCACGTGCGGCAGCGGCCTTCCGCTCAACACGAGCATCTCGAGCGTATTATCGATCATCGCGGAATCGCTGCCGCCGGGGACGATGACCGGCAATATTTTCCTCATGTCGCTGCCGAAGGCGCCGCTCTTGAATAACCCCTGCCTCGCGGCCATCCAGTTGATGTTGCCGCGCAATGTATTTATCTCGCCGTTATGCGCCATGAAACGGAACGGCTGGGAAAGGTCCCAGGTCGGAAAAGTGTTCGTGCTGTAGCGCGCGTGTATCAGCGCGAAGGCGCTCGTGACGTTTTCGTCGTTGAGGTCGGGGAAATACCCTTTGAGCTGCGTCGACTTCAGCAGGCCCTTATAGCATATAGTCCGGCTCGAGAGGCCCGTGATATAGCAATCCTTCTCGGCGCGCCTCCTGACGACGTAAAGCTTCCTCTCGAAAGCCAGCCCAGCGGGGACGCTCCCGGGCCTGCCGATAAACACCTGCCTGATGAACGGCTCCGTGTCGCGCGCGGTCTTTCCGATCATGGAATCGTCTACCGGAACGTCGCGCCATCCTAGCAGCGCCAGCCCCTCTTCCTCGGTGATCCTTTTGACCGCGTCTTCGCAGGCCTTCCTCTTCTTCCCGTCGACCGGGAGGAATACGATGCCCGCGCCGTAATCGCCCTCGGGCGGAAGGCCTATGCCCTCCTTACGGCATTCCTTCGCGAAGAACCCGTGGGGTATCTGTATCAGCACGCCCGCGCCGTCGCCCGTATCGGGATCGGAACCGGTCGCACCCCGGTGCATAAGATGCTCGAGCGCGAGGATGCCCTTAAGGACGGTATCGTGCGACTTCCGCCCCTTTATATCGCAGACGAACCCGACGCCGCAGCTGTCGTGCTCGAACTGCGGGTCGTATAGCCCCTGCTTCGCGGGCAGATGCCCGTTATATGCCCTGCCTGTGCTCTTCTTTGCCATATGTTTAACCAATTGATAAAAAAGGCGTCTTCTACATTGAATATATAGAAGACGCCTTCGTCTTGTCCTAATCCGTTTTAGGCAGTTAAATTATATCATAAACTCTGCCCTTGTCAATATGTCATCACAGCTGTCAGGAAGAGACCCTGGCGATTATCTTCTTGGCCGTATAATAGAACCCGATCTTCGGGTCCTTCAGCACCGGCGGAACGAAGCCGGATTCTTTGACCGGATGGAAGCCGGGCCCTTCGACCAATATAGCGACGGTATTGTCGTCGCGCAGGAACGACTCGGGTATGTAGAAATCGTTCTGCGGGCCGACCGATTCGTATTTTCCGAGCGCTTTGCCGTTCAGGTAGATTATACACCGTTCGAACGCATAATCTATAGTAAGTTTAAGCGCGCAGACGCCGCCCTTGCGCGGCAGGAACCTGAACTTCCTCCTGTACCATACGAGCTCGCCCATCTCCTCCGAGAAGACGTACTTCCTCGCGGCATGTGTCTTCTTCCACTGCGCCTCGTTGCAATCCGGCTCGTGGTATCCCTTGATGAGCCCGCCGGCCTTTTCGCGCACGAGCATGCCTGTGAGCGCCATGCTGAAGTCCTTGCCGGATATCCTCCCGGATATCTTTACGGGTTTCAGTATGCCGCTGTATTTCTTTATCGCGCCCTCGTGCGGGTGGGCTTTCGTGTGGTATGCGTTCTCGTACCTGACCGCGAGCTGGTTAGTCCCCTTCTTGACGAACGCGGAGATGTCGATCTCGCGGCACTCGATCCCGCGCCAGGTAAACCTGCCGTTGACATAGACGTAGAGCCTGTCCATGTCGTTGGCCTCAATCTTTATCCTGCATTCGGAAGGCCTGGCCTTAAGCTTGAACTTCTGCCTGTACCATACGAAACCGTGCTCAAGCAACCCGGCCTGTTCGAGCGAATCCGTGAGCTTTATCGCCTTCCAGGAGGAATCGTCAAAGCCCTCCTCCTTCTCCTCGACGTCGGAGATGAACCGCGGCGCGTCGAGCCATGTTATCTTCGGCAGTTCCTCGACCGCGCAATCGTAGTCGAACGACACCGATCCCGTCGCCTTGTCGCATTTGAACGCTGCCGGCTCGCCGTTTATCGCCACCGACTTGGGAACGAAGCCGCAGAATATCCTCGTGCGCTGGTTGCAGCCGTTCTTGACCTGCGCGTTTATGTCGATCGACCTGCCGTCCGCGAAGAAGTCCTCGATGTAATAGTAGTCGCTTATTGCGACCGCGCCGTCCTTGTCCCACACCTTGGCGGCGGTCCTGTCGTCGAGGAAGACGAGGAATACGCCGCCTATCCTGACGATACGTGTCCCTTCGTTCTCGTTATCGATGAGATAGCCGCCCCTGGCTTTGCTTATCCCGAACTTGCCTTCTATTATCTCCGGCTTCGCCTTCCCGCACTTAATGAGCGTCTCGCCGTCGATCTCGGGCCTGCCGGAAAGGAACACGAACTCGCGGCCGCCTATCTTCTTCTTCAGCAGGAGCTCGCATGTCGAGTAGCGTATCATAACATCGTCGCCGACAGTTATATCCACCGGGAAGAGGAACGAGGACCTCGGGGCGAGTTTCAGGTCCTGCGCGGACGGGAGGACCATCTCCTTCTTCTGGTCGGGCGAATAATAAGCGACGCGCGTCCTATGCGTGTCCTCGGTCAGGTTGCGGACCATCAGGAAGCCGCCCTTGCTGCCGTACCTCTCGACGGCCTTCACGTTCTCGAAAGTCCCCGAGAAGTCGGGCCTTAGCCCGGCCTTCCTGCCGTCGACGAGCGCAACGGCCTCGCCGCCCTTCGCGAACTTCGCGGCGCCTTCTTTCTTGTCCGACTCGAAGAGCTCTTCCTCGAACGAATCGAGGAATTGCGCGGTATTGCGCGCCATATGGTATTTAGTCGGCGAGACCTCGCCCCATTCCCTCACCGGCGAATGGCCGAAGTCATAGGTAGTGCATGTGCCTATCCCGCCGTAATCGCCCTTGCAGTTCCAGTACGGGAACGTCGTGCCGCCGACGAACATGAAATGGTTCATCACCGACGCGCCCTCAACGATGACCGTGCGAAGGATCGCGCGCGTGACCTCGGGTTCTATCTGGTAGAGCGGCTTGCCGAACTGCGCGAACCATCCGGTCTCGAGCTCCATTATCATGAGCGGCTTGCCGGGCTGCTGGGCAACCGACTCGTTTATGACCCTGTCGAAATCGTCGAACTCCCAAAGCCATATCCACGGAATGTTCGGGTAATAGGTCCGCGCGTCGATTATCTCGCTCTTCCTGAGGAAGCTGCCCTCGACGGTGAACGTAGGCACGTCTATTCCTTCCTTCTTCGCCATGTCGAGCAGTTTCAGGTGGTACTCGAGCGCGCCTTCCTTATACCTCTTTATCCCCGTGAACGCTATGAGGTGGTCGTACTCGTTCTCTATCTGGAACAGCACTATGTTGCCGCCCTTCGTTATCAGGTGCGGCCTCAGTATGCCAGCTATTTCCTTATAATACCTGCCGATGAGCCTCATGTACTCGGGGTCTTTCTCGCGCAGGTTTATCTTCTTCCCGAGCAGCCAGTCCGGGAACCCGCCGAAATCCCATTCGGCGCAGATATAGGGGCCCGGCTTTATGACGAGGTAGAACCCGTACTTCTGTGTCAGAGCGATGAACTTCTCGAGGTCCCTGTCGCCGTCCCAGCGGAACTCGCCCTCCCTCATCTCATGGAAATTCCACGGTATATACGTCACGACGAGGTTGAGCCCCGCCGATTTCATCTTCTGAAGCCGGTCTTCCCAGAGTTCGTGCGGGACGCGGAAATAATGGAACTCCCCGCCGTAGAGCATGACCCTCCTGCCGCCGATCAGCATGCTCTTCCCGTCGAATGATATCACCTTCTTGTCCACGACATCCTCCGTATCAGTTAAAGAAGACTTTTATCTCTTTTACCTTCCTGTCCCTTATCATCGCCGAATACGGCTCGGTGACCTTTCCGGCAAAAGTCCCCGCTTTTCCTTCATCCGGCGTCACTTCGTACCTGACCTGCGCCTTCCCCCCAACGTCCCCGAATATATCTTTCATCTTAGGGTTGTGGTATGTCACGGGAATGCTTCCGAGCAGCATGAACTTCAGGGTCCCCTTCTTAACGGTCTCCTCCACGAGCGTCCCGTCCGGCAGGTAATAACAGGCCTTCCGGTCTTTCTTCAGAAACATCTCTTTCGGGAGCACCGGGCAGAGACTGAACGTGAGCTTCCCGTCCTTGTCGAGCCCGAACGGCCTGCCGCCGGTCATCATTATGAGCCACATATGGACGAACTCGGCCGTGGAACCCGAAAGGCGCGCGTAGAAACCCTGGCCGTGCACCTTCCTGTCGGGATGCGCGCTGCTCGCTATAAAGGAAGAGTTCTCGAATATACTCCTGCCGTAGACCTCCGGCCTGAGGAAAGGCACAAGCACATTCTTCATGTTCGCGAAGAAATCGCCGTGCAGCCCGGCCTTCAACAGCTCGAGCATATACTTGTATTCCATGTGCAGCCATATCGACTGGTTCTCGAGCCATCCGGGGTTGAACGTCTTCGTCCTGCCTATCTCATACGGCTGGCCCGCGAGCGAGGCGTTCACGAAGAACATCTTGAGCTTCTTGTCGACGAGCGCGCTCTTCATCAGGTTGCGGTGCAGCTTTGCCGCGACCGCGGGGTCCTTCTCGGCCCTGAGCGCGTGGACCTGCGCCTCGAGGAAAAGCGGCAGAGGTTTCGACTCGAACCTCGCCACCTTTATGCACGGCAGGCCCTTGTAATTCAGCTTCTGCGTCTCCCTGCCGTCCGCCCCCGTATACGTTATCTGGTCGTATTCGACCGGCGTATTCATGAAATATCCGGAGAAGAGCCCGGACTTCTCGTCGAAGCTCTTGTTTATCGCCGCCTGCACGCGCTTAGCGGCAAGGTTGAGGTACCCGTTTATCTCCTCCGCCGGCACAGGGATGAGGCGTCCTATGATACCGAGCTTTGTCCTCTTCCTGAACTCTTCCTTCAGCGACGTGAGCCTGTCCCAGGCGGCAAAGTCATCGATCCTGCCTTCCACAAAACCGCTGAGCACATCCTTCGAATCCCTTACGACATCGGCCACTTCTTCCGGTATCTCGAGGGTCGCGCCGCCGAGATTATCGGTTATCACGGATATGAGCCGTTTCAGCTCGAACGTCTCGTTAGACGAGGAACCGAACATCCCCGGAAGGCCGTTCAGCGCGTCATACCAGTTCGGCTTATCGGTCTCCAGCTCTATGCCGCATCCGTCCGGGCCTATCGAGTTTATCTTGTTGACCGCGAGTATGAACAATTTGGTAATGAGGTCGGTCCTGTAGACGTCGCCCTTGCCGTCCGTCTTGCGCACGAGCGTCTTGTCGGATCTCCTGTCGGAGATCATCTTCTTCTTTTCCTCGTCAGGCCTCACGCTGCCGAGCTGCACCGGTTTGCCGTCCCAGACGACATATTTCTCGTCGCGCGGCATCACGACATAGGTGCTGTCGTGGAACGTGAACAGCTTCGCCCCGAAGAAGAGCTCCTTCCTCCTGTCGGGATATATCGCAAGGAAGCTCTCTATGAGGTCGAGGTTATAGAAGGTGTGGTCGCTCCAGTATCCTTCTATATGCTGCGAGTTCTGGATCGTCTCCGACTTCTCGAGCACGCATGACAGAAGTTTTTCCTTGGGCATTCCCGCCTTCAGCGAATTGCATTCCATGAACTTGAAAAGGTCCCCCGGCGCAAATGGCTTGCCGAAGAACGCGGCGGCTTCACCGGCACGGGAGCCGAAGAGGCGCTGGAGGTCTTCCTGGCTTCCTTTGTACCTGTAGGTTATGCCGCCGACGCCGTGCGGGTTGAAGCCGTCGAGCTGTATCAGCCCGATGTAATTGACGATGTTCGCCATCCCTACGTCGGGATTGAAGAAAAGGTCGTTGCGCCTGTTCTGGTTCACGTCCCTGTAATTCGAGTCCCCCTGCGAGTATTCCGTCGGGGAGGTGTAGAACTGGTTATAATCCCTCTCGAGGTCGCCGTGCTTCCTCGAATATACGTAAAATATCTTGCTGCGGTCCCCGGTCACCGGTATAGGCAGGCCTCCGCGCAGCACGTTATCGAGGAAGTTCTGCGACGAATACCTGTCGAAGCGCTTGTCCTCGCTTATGACGAGGGACCTTGCCATCAGCGACTCGATGAGCGCCTTGTTCTTCGCGAGCTGCACTTCCATGAAATCGGCGGTGACCGCCGCCTTTACCTTCGATACGCCGGAGAGTGAATCGACCGTGCCCGCGACGGACGTCAGCTCAAGGGCCTTGCCCTTGCCCAGCGTACCGGAATCATAGCACATCGCGCACGCGAACTCGCCGCTTGTGAGCTCCCCCTTGCGGTCGTACGAAAATTTCTTCCTGACATTGAAGGCCTGGGGAAAGATGAAATCTTTCCTCGCGCCGAAGACCTGCGAAGCATCCACCATCGGCCTCAGGAGCTCCATACCCTTGCCTTCCGGCCTGAAGCACGCGTAATAGTGGCCGCGCCTTACCATCGCGACCTCGGGGCCGTCCTCATGCGTCGTCTTTATGTGGAAATAGGGTATTTTGCCGTCAAGGTTCTCAACGAAGCTGAACGACTTCACGAGGTATTTCATCCTCTTCAGGCTGTAGTCGTCCATGCCGAAAGGTATGACCTGGGGCATGCCGTCTATAAGCTCGTACTTCAGCGCTTTCCCGGAGATATTCCTGACCTCGAGACGCCTTATGAGCCCCGGGAACGGCCTGCCTACCACGTTGCAATATTTGACCTCGACGCTGAGGCCGTATTTCTTATGCTCTTCCTTCAGCGTAACGGAATACGGGTTGATAACCATCGTCTGGACCGGTATATACGGCTCTTCCTGCTCGTAGGTGCGGAACGGCTCATATAGCACGTATCCGCCCCCGGAAGCGATCTTTATGAACGTCCTGAATCCCTGAGAGCCGACGAGCTGGTAAGCGAAATTCGCGGGAAAGTACTCCATCATCGATCGGTCCTTGCCCTCTATGCCGAAACTGCAGACCGCCTGGTTCCTGTTCACGTAGAACGTCCACATCGGGATGCCGTCGAGGCCCGCGATGCCCGGCAGGAAACTCGAGAACGGCTTCGAGTGGTTATAATTCTCGATTATGAATTCGTTGTCCTGCCCGAGTTTATATACCGGTGCTTTCCCCATTTTGCTCTTTTGCTCTCCTATTGTTTCGCGCAGCTCTTCCTTATTATCATCTTTGCCGGGATCTTCCTCGATACCGTGCCTTTCTGCAAAAGCGACTCGACGGCCGCCTTGCCCATCTCCTCGTAGGGCTGCCTTGATGTCGTCAGGGGCGGTTCCGCGCTTTCCGAGGCCACGAGGTCATCAAAGCCCACTATCGATACGTCCTTCGGGACCGATATCCCGTTCTCCTTGAAATATTCCATGCCTCCGAAAGCCATAAGGTCGTTCGTATAGAAGACGGCGTCCGCGCTGCGGCCCTTAGAGAAGAGTTCCGCGGTCGCTTTTCTCCCGCCGGCCTTATCGTAATGCCCGTCCAGCATAAGGCCGGGATCCGGCTCTATGCCCTTCATCCGCAGGCAGTTCATGAAACCCTGCCTCCTGTCCCGCGTGTCATACCTGTCCTCAAATCCGCCCACGAACGCGATGCGCCTGTGGCCGAGGTCGGCGAGGTACGCGGCGGCTTCGTATCCCGCCTCGAAATTATCCACGTCGACGTATTTCGTATCGGCCTCGAGCTTGCCGCCTACGCATACGAGGTTGGCCTTCTCCCCGTGCAGGAAGAGGCCTTCCTTCGCGCCCATCGCCGGCGCGATCAGGACGAATCCCTCGATTATCCCCGCCTCGTAGTAATTTATGAGGTTCTTGAGCCTCTTGATGTTGCCGGCCTCGTCGTCGCCTAAACTCACGATTATTATGTCGTAGCCCTTCGACCTCGCACTGTTGCTAATCGCGTCGGTAAGGTTTATGAAATATTCCGTCTGGAAGAAATTATCGTATTTCGTGAGGAGGCATATCATCCTTGCCTTCATCTGGATATTCTTGGAGAGGCCCCGCCCGAACGGGTTCACGCTGTAGTTGAGCTGCTTGGCGACCTTGAATATCCTGCGCCTGAGCTCTTCCTTGACATACGGATGGCCCGCCAACGCGCGCGATACGTGCATCGGCGATACGCCTACTATCTTGGATATCTCTTTGAACGTGACTTTCTTCATATTATGTTATCGATAACATATAATACCATCGGCGAAGGATTTGTCAAGGGCGATTATTTACTTCGCAACCTGCATGTAGGGGGAGAACTTCACCTGCAGGAATGATTTCTTTATCTCCGCGAACGCCGACGAATCCCCGGCCGGCGCATTCGGCTTATAGCTTGAGAGTTCGATCTCCTGCGTGTTCTGGTCCGGGCTTGCCAGGTCGAAATAGTCCGGGTCTACCCCGTCGTCGGAGGTCGTCGCTTCGCCGCCGCCGCCGTGCCAGTCGTCCGCTTCCTTATATATCTCGCGCAGGTGCTCTTTGTCTTCCGTCCCCATGGCGACCACGAACCTCCAGGTCTTCCCTGCGGGGTTACCTATTACCTTCAGCGGAACCTGCACCTCGAGCGCAACCGAGTTCGAATCCTTTATCTTGAAACCGGCGGTATCGGTCTTCTCCCCTATCGCCTTAGCGATAAGCCTCCCCTGGGCGTCCCATATGCGTCCCTTATACGTGCCGGCTATGCATATGACATAATCGGCCGAGAGCGATTTCGACACCCTCAGTTCCCCGAACGTGCCGGTATCGGCATCCATCGTATTTATATCGCCCTGCTGTATGACCTGCATGCCCCTCCTGCCGCCGCCCATGCCGTCGGTATCTATCGCTATTACGCGCACGGGGGACCACCAGTCGCCCGGCTTCGACGACCTTATCAGGAAATATATATTCTTGCTGTCCCACGTGATACGGAATTCCTCGAGATCCGCGGATTTCGTGAATGCGGGGGTCTTCGGATATGTGTATTTCCCGTTCCCCGTATCGTCCCCCTGCATGTCCTTCCAGATGAATTCGCCCTTGCTTATGACGGAAGAGTTGGGTTTAACCGGCGGCGAGCCGGTCCAGTCCGCGACGGAACCGTCCACCCTTATCGGATGGCCCGCCAACGAACCGCTGCCCATATCGGCGGATAGGAAATCACAGAATGAAAGAGCTACGACGAAAATGACATATACAGCTGTCTTTTTTGTCATCCTCCCGTCCTTTCTGGCATGGCTCTGCGGAAGGGTTGATCAACAACCCTTCCGCACGCGCCAACCGATCTTTACGGCGCCCTTACTTGCCGAACTTTACCGTAAGGAACGACTTGTCTATCGTAGCAAAACTTCCCGCGTCGCCCGGTTCACCGTCTGCCTTGTAGCTGCCGAGCTCTTTCTCCTGGGTCGCCTTATCCGCGCCCGCCAGGTCGAATACATCGGGATCGACGCCGTTATCTTCGCTTGATTCGCCGCCGCCCGCGCGGTATTCGCTTACTTCCTCTTCGACTTCGCGAGCGAGGTCGTTATCCTGCTGGCCTATTGCGACCACGAACCTCCAGGATGTCCCTTCGGCGGGTTTCCCGCCGATAAGCGACCACGGTATCGCAACTTCGACCGCATTCCAGTTGTAATCCTCTATCTTGAAACCCGCCGTATCATCGGGCTGGGCTTCCTTGCGGGCTATCATCTTGCCCTTCGCGTCCCATACGCGGCCCTTGTATGTCGAGGATACCGCGACCACGTATTCGCATGCGAGTTCGGGCGATACCTTCAATTCGGCGAAGCAGCCGGAATCAAAGGCATATTCGTCCATGTCGCCCTGCGCAAGCACCTGGCTGCCGTTCTTGCCGCCTGCGGCGCCGTCGGTATCTATGCCGATTATCCTGTAAGGCACCCACCAGTCGCCGGGCCTGTCCGTCTTGATGAGGAAGTACAGGTTCTCGCTATCGAACGTGACCCTGAACTCCTTGAGGTCGCCGCCCTTCTTCAGGGCCTTGTTCTGCGGATATACGTACTTGCCGTTGCCGAGGTCATCGCCGGAAGCATCCTTCCAAATATACTCGCCCTCGCTTACCGCGGCGGAGTTATCCTGTTCCGGCGCGGCGCCTTTCCAGTCGCGTATCGCCTTATCGACCGCTATCTTATGGCCGTTTACGGCTGCGTCTTCCGCGTTGGCTGCCGGCCAGGCCGCGCAGAACGCGAGTATCGCGACAAATACTGCCAATACCCTTTTCATGCTTGCCACCTCCTGTTTTATTATAAGTTCACTGTGTCGGGCCAAAATAAACCGTCAGATATGACTTGTCTATCGTAGCGAAGCCCTCGGTGTCCCCGGGAGGAGCGCTCATCTTGAAGCTTCCCAGCTCCCTCTCCTGGTCGGCGCGCTCCGCGCCGGCCAAGTCGTATACGTCCGGATCTACACCCCCGGCGTCGCTCGTCTCACCACCTCCTCCGTGCCATTCGTTTGAAACTTCCTCTATCTCACGCGCGATATCATAATCCTGCTGCCCCACCGCGACTATAAACCTGTATGCCTTGCCCTGCGGCCTGCCCCCTATCAGCTTCCACGGTATCGCGACCTCGATCGTGTTCCAATTTATGTCCGCGGCCTTGAACCCTGGCGTATCCTCCGGCTGGTCGTCCCTGAGCGCGACAAGTTTCCCGCCGGCATCCCATATGCGGCCCTTGTAGGTCGAGGACAACGCCACAACGTACTCGCATGCGAGCTCCGGCGCGACCTTCAGCTCCGCGAATGTCCCGGAGTCCGACGAAAGAGTGTCCAGGTCGCCTTCGGAGAGCACCTGCATGCCGCCCATGCCGCCGGAAGCGCCGTCTGTATCTATCCCGATCACCCTGTAGGGGGCCCACCAGTCGCCGGGGCGGTTCGTCTTTACGAGGAAGTACAGGTTATCGTCGTCGAACGTTACCCTGAATTCCTTCAGGTCCGCGCCTTTCTTCAGCGCCTTGTCGAGAGGATACGTATATTTCCCGTTGCCGGTGTCGTCGCCCGCCGCGTCCTTCCATATATACTCGCCTTCGCTTATCACCGCGGTATTCTCAGCCTCGGGCGCGATCCCTTTCCAGTCAGAGAGCGATTTGTCCGCTTCTATCTTGTGCCCTACGAGCGGGGTGTTCCCCGTGTCTTCCGCGCAGCCCATTCCCGGGCACAACAGCAACAACACGATCACGAGAACTGCCATATTCCTGACCTTTCCCTACTTGGCCGGCTTCTCCTCGCTGAAGGTCACAACAAGGTATGATTTCTTTATCACAGCGAAACCGTCCGGGTTGCCCGGCTCGCCCTGAGCGTCATAACTGCGAAGTTCAAATTCCTGGGTCTTCCTGTCAGGGCTCGCGAGATCGAATACGTCCGGGTCGGGCCCGAACATATCGCTCGACTCGCCGCCGCCTCCGCGCCACTCGGAGGCATCCTTTTCGATCTCCCTGAACACGTCGTTATCCTGCTGGCCTATGCCGACGACGAACCTCCATGTCTGTCCGTACGGGGCCGCACCGCCCAGCAGCTTCCACGGTATCGCGACCTCGACGGAGCTCCAGCCGTAATCATCGACCTTGAATCCGGGGGTATCGTCGGGCTTGGCTTCCTTGCTCGCTATAAGCTTGCCGTCCTTGCCCCATATCCTGCCCTTATATGAATTGAATATCCCGACCGTAAATTCGCACGCGAGTTCCGGCGCGACCTTTATCTCGCCGTAGGAACCCCTGTCCGGGCTTACGTCATCCATGTCGCCATAGGCCAGCACCGTAGAGCCGCCTTTCCCGCCTTTCGCGCCGTCTGTATCTATCCCGATCACCCTGTAGGGGGCCCAGAAATCCCCGGGCCTGTCGCATTTGATCAGCATATAGAGGTTCTCCTCATCCCACGTGATCCGGAACTCCCTGAGGTCGGATCCCCTGCTGACGGCCTTGTTCGTCGGATATGTGTAACGGCCGTTGCCGGTATCATCGTCCTTCTCGTCCTTCCAGATGAACTCCCCGTTGTTGACCGTGGCCGTATTGTCCTGCGCCGGGGCTTCGCCTTTCCAGTCGCGGATGCTCTTGTCGACCTTGATCGAATGGCCTTTCAGCGGTTCGGCTATCATGACCTTTATCGAGTCCGCGGTGACCTTGACCGTATCTATCGTGACGCCGCCGCCTTTTTCGTATTCCCTGACGACGAGCACATGGCCCGACCCCGCCTTATACCCTTCGGTGTTCCATTCGGCGGTATAGAGCCCCATGCCGGAGGCCGACATCTGTGTGAACTCCGCGTTGTCCACCGAATACTCTATCTTCTCGACCTCCCTGTTCGCCCTCGGCTCGACCATGAGCGTAGCGTTCTTGTATATGCTCGCGCCTTCGAACGGGAATATTATCGTGACCCTGTTGACGACCCTGACCTCGATTGATTTCGTGTTTATCTGGCCTATCTTATCCGTCGCTTTTACCGTTATAGTGTGGTTTATCCCCTGGGCCTTGGCCGTATCCCATTCAGCGGAATAGCTGCCAGCGGCGCCCCCGTCGGCTTTCATTGGCATCCAATCGCCGGAGTCGACCGAATATTCCACCTTTGCTATATCATTCTCTTTGTCCTCGACCGCGACCTTAACGGTATCGCCTACAGAGGAGTTGGCCTGCGGAGCGGTGATAGACGGTTCGGGTATCGCGTCGTTCGACACCTCCCCTTCAAGCGTCATCGCGAAGATATGGAGTTTCGGCTCGGACGGAAGCACTATCGACGCGAGGACCTTCTTGCTGTCCGGCTCTATCGTCTGCATGTATATCCCCGAGCCGGGTTTGCGTTCGCCGCTAGCCTCATGGTGATGCGATGTCTTGATAGCGGTGTCCTCGCCGAAGACCGCGTTGGCGCCCCACCAGTCGGAGAACCCTGCAAGGGCCTTCCCCTGCGTCCCATCCGTGTAATTCAGCAGGAACGGGACCCTCGCGCCGCCGTCATGCATCGCGGCGAGTATGTGGACCTTTCCGTAATATCCGGGAGCGAAGGTTATCTTCTGTTTGCCGCACTCAACCGTATTTTTCGCCCCGTCGGATTTGTCCCCGAACCTGAACTTTACCCTGTCTTTCCCGTTATATATGAACTCCGAACCGGATGCCGGCAGGTCCTCGGAGGCGTAATCCCAGCCCGTCCCATCAGTATACCTGCCGTTCTCCGATATCCAGTCGTGGTCATACGGCAGGTCGACATATTTGCCCGGCTTGCCGTCTATCTTTACCTTGACCTTCCGTTCCGCCGACTGCCCGCCCGAATCCGTCGCGAGGAACTTTATCTCGTGTTCCGACCCGTCGGCCAGTTGCGAAGCGTCCCATTCGGCCTGGAACGAGCCCTCTACCCGGCTCGTCATCCTTACGGTCTCCGCGCCGTCCACAGAATAGGTCACTGCGGGATCCGCCCTGTCGTCCGACGCGGACACATTCAGCAGGACCTTACCCATGACGAGGTCGCCGTCCTTGAGCGTTATGCCGAGGAGAGGCGGTTCATCGGTATTGTCGACGTTGACCCTTACGAAATCAGATACGAAATATCCTTTCTTGCTCTTCGCGCGCACGATTAGGGTCCTCATACCGTCTTCTATCTTGGCGGTATCGAACTCCATCTGGTATGCGCCCTTCTTCTGCGAGAGCCGCCCGAGCTGTTTTCCTTCCACGATGAGGTCTACGAATTCCGGCTTCTCCTTTCCGGTTATCTCTGCGGATATCTTCAGCTTTCCTTTTACGGTCTCCTCGTCTTTCGGCTCTTTCAGGCCGACGGAAAGGTCGCCGAGCAGCATCGCGTATTGGCGCTGTATCTGGAAATATACGGGCTTCTGCAGTTTCCTGTCTATCGTGAGCAGGCCCATATGCTGCGGCTCGTTTATCATCGTATGCCAATCCGCAATCGTCCACCACGCGCTGCCGGTCACATAAGGGAGCTCGGAGAACGCGGCGAACGTATCCTTCGCGACCTCTATCTGGACCTTCTCCTGCGGCGTATCGCCGTATGCGGACCATATGCCGTACTCGGTGGACATTATCGGTTTGCCGGGAAAGGCCTTGCGCGTCTTCTCAAGCGCTTCCTTCGTGTCGGAATAATAGGAGCTTCCGTAGAATATGCCGTAGTAGGTGGTGAACCCGATGATGTCGCATTCCTTCTGGGTCGGGTCCGTCGGGTCGCTTCCGGAAGCCGACTGCGCGACCAGGCGGGTGCCGTCGGCTTTTTGCGCGTTATCCTTCAAATCCTTTATGAATTCGGCCCTCTCCTTCTGCCAGCTGCACTCGTTGCATGTGCTCCAGATGATTATCGACGGCCTGTTGTAATCGCGGTATATCATCTCGAGCCACATCTGCCTCGCGATGCCGCGCACATTCTTCTGGATCACGAACTCGGGCCCGCCGAACCAGAATACCGGTATCTCTTCCCATACGAGCAGGCCCATCCTGTCGGCTATCGAGTACGCCTGCTGTTCGTTCGGGTAATGCGCGGTCCTGACGAAATTCGCGTTCGCTTCCTTGATGAGCCTGAAATCCTCGATGATCCTCGGGGTGCCGAATTCGCCCGGGCCGGGCTCTCCGTAGAATGCCTCATGCCTCGCGATGCCGCGCAGGAACACCTCTTTTCCGTTCAGCAGGACCTTCGGGCTGTCCTTGTCCACGCGGACTTCCCGGACGCCGAACTGCGTATAAAGCTCGTCGAATTTCTTCTTCTTGTCTCCGAGGGTGACCTGCAGGACGTAGAGGTCCGGCGACTCCGGCGACCAGTGCTTCAGCGCGCCCGACTTCAGCGAGAAGCTGATCGCCCGCACCTCGCCCGGCTTCAGCGTTACCTCCTTCGACGCCTCGCCCTGGACGGGTATCGTCCTGCTCGAAGCGACCTTCTTGGCCGAAAGCTCGCCGATATTCTTGTCATTAATCCTGGCCGAAAGGACCCTGAGGCCCGCGGTTGCCGTCACTTCCTCTTCGCTGCGGTTATAAACGACCGCTTCGACGGACAGCTCGGAGTCCTTCTCGCCCGAAGGTTTCGAGCGGACATCCGCGCGCACGACCGATACGGCGGGCGATATCTCGAGATATACGTTCCTCGTTATGCCACCGTAGTTCCACCAGTCGCCGGTAGCATACGGGATTATGTTATGGTCGTTGGTCGCCTGCGCTTCCTTCGAGGAGTCGCCGTTGGGGATCCACGGTATGTTGTCGACACGCACGGCTATGACGTTATCCTTGCCGTAATTCAGGTAAGGGCTGACATCGAACGCGAACGGCGTATATCCGCCTTCATGGCAGCCGACCCATTTGTCGTTGACCCAGACATCCGTAAAATAGTTCGCGGCCTCGAACATAAGCTTGACATATTTTCCGGCCGCGTCCGCGGGGACGGTGAAATGCCGCCTGTACCATGCGCCGTCCATATACCTGTCCGGGGCCGGGTTCTCGACTCCTGGTATGGCTTTCTCTTTCCACGCGGAGTCGTCGTATCCTGCGCCGTGCCTTCCGCCGCCTTCCTGCTCGACGAGCGTGACATTGTCCGGCGTCCTCTTATACAGCGTGAGCTTATGGTCGGCTTTCTGCCTCTGCGTCTTCCAGCTGCCGTTCAGGTCCACGTACGCACGTTCCTGCCTCTCCCACGACGGGAAAGGTATGCCGTTCTGGAACGGGACGTTGACGCCGTCGACCTGCTTTAGTTCGAATGTCGGGCCCTGCGTTATGTTTGCGGCGGCAGCCGCATCTTCCGCGAATACCGGCGCGGCAAACGCGATAAAAACGAAAAGGGCATAATACGTCAACGAGTTGAGGCGGTTTTTTAGCATGATTGTCTCTTTATGAGCTCCGGTTTGATGGCAAGTGTCTGCGGTTCGAAATTTTCGTCGTTCATCGAGCGTATCGCGAGGTCGACAGCCTTCTCTCCCATCTCCTGCAGGGGCTGCCTTACAGTGGTAAGGCCAGGCTCGACGTATGCCGCTTCGAGCGTATTGTCGAATCCCATGACGGAGATATCTTTCGGTATCGACAGGCCCTGCTCTTTTATCACGCGCATCGCGCCTATCGCCATATAATCGCTCGCCGCGAAGACGGCCGTAGGCCGCTTCTTGAGGCCCAGGAGCTTCGGCATCTCGCGCTCGCCGCTCTCGAAGGTAAAATCGCCCTGCGCTATGAGCTCTTCGTCCTGGTCGAACCCGAATTTTTTCGAGAGGGACCTGTACGCCTGGAACCTCTCCGGGCCGTCAGCCGAGTTCGGGTTGCCGGCGATGAAACCGACCCGCTTGTGGCCCTGCGAGGCCAGATATTCGAGAGCCAGCCGCACGCCCTCGTAATTATCGACGCATACCGAGTTGACCTTCTCCTTGCCGAGGTATTTTGTCAGGAACGAGAAGTATATGCCGTTGTCGCGCAGGTCCTGGATGTCCTTGGAGATGTCCCTCGTGTAGTCGACGTTCATGATTATCATCAGGTCTATGAGCCATTTGCGGGATATCTGGTAATACGACTCGCCTTTCGTCTGGTCGAGAGAGAAGAACATCAGCGCGCGGTTGTACTTCTTGCAGGCGTTCTGGATGCCTTCTATTATCATGAGGAAGTAGGTTATCGTGAAGAAGTGCGGGTTCTCGGGGAATACGACGCCTACCGTGGAGGATTTCTTGCTGATAAGGCTGCGCGCGACCATGTTCGGCATATAGCCCATATCGTTGGCTATCTTGAGGATCTTCTCGCGAAGTTTCGGCGACACGTGTTCGCGGTCGTTCATAACAAGAGAGACCGTCGAGTGCGCTACGCCCGCCTTTTTGGCTATGTCTTTTATTGTTATACTGGACTTTTCGAAACGTTTCATGGCTTTTTGACCCTTCGATAAAGTTTACACGATGAACCCGGATTTGTCAATGTTATCGGTAACAGTTAGCGCGTCCCTACGGGACGCGCTATGCTTTCAGGCCCGTAAGCGCGATGCCCTTTATGAAGTACTTTTGGAACGCTACGAACACTATGAGGACGGGAAGCGTCGCTATTACCGCTCCGGCCATCACCATCGCGAAATTAGTGCCGAATTGCCCGTTCAGGACGGAGAGCGCGAGCGGTATCGTCCTCATCTTCGACGAATATATGACCACGAGCGGCCATACGAAGTTGTTCCACTGGCCCATGAACGTGAATATCGCCAGGGAAGCGAGCGCCGGCTGTATGAGCGGGAGTATGACCTTCCTGTATATCGTGAATTCGCTGCAGCCGTCTATCTTCGCGGCATCGATAAGGTCGTCGGGAATGTTCATTATGAACTGCCTCATGAGGAATATGCCGAAAGCGCCCGACATCGCGGGTATGATTAGGCCGTAGAACGAGTTGAGCCAGCCGAACTTCTTGATTATGACGAAACTGGGTATCAGGTTGACCTGCCACGGTATCATCATCGAGCCGACCAGGAGCAGGAATAGCTTGTCGCGGCCGAAGAAGCGGTGTTTCGCGAAGGCGTAGCCGGCCAGCGAGCAGAAGAATATGTTCGCGAGCGTTATCGCGGACGTCACTATGAGGCTGTTCATGAAATACCTTCCCATCGGTATTATGCGGAACAGCTCGAGGTAGGCCGCGAACGTCGGTTTCCTGATGAAAAAGCTCGGCGGGTACGTGTTAATCTCGTCGAGCGGCTTGAACGAGGTGACTATCATCCAGACGAACGGCACCACCATTATGAAGGACCCTATGGCGAGGAATATATAGACGAACGTCTTGAGCAGGCGCTGCTGCCTCGCCTTGCTGGAAGGCCTCGCCTCTTCACCGTTGAATTTTTTCATCTCTCTCATGTCCATATCAGTACTCTATCTTCTTCTCGACTATCTTCATGTTGACTATCGTGACTATGAAAAGCACGAAAAAGATCAGGTATGCCAGCGCCGACGCGTACCCCATCGCGAACCTCTGGAAGCCGGTCTCGTAGAGGTATGCGACTATCGTGAGCGCGCAGTCGAGGGTCCCCCCCACCGCGCCCTCCGAGTTGTAGGTCATTATATAGACCTGCTCGAAGACCTGGAACGCGCTTATTATCGACATTATCGTGACGAAGAGCATCGTCGGCCTCAGCAGCGGCAGCGTCACGTTCCTGAACTTGTCCCAATCGCTCGCGCCGTCGACCTCCGCGGCCTCGTAGAAGACCTGCGGTATGCCCTGCAGGCCCGCGATGAACAATATCATGTTATACCCTAACCCGCCCCAGACGCTCATGATTATTATTGACGGCAGCGTCCAGTCGATGCCGAGCCAATTGACCGGCGGGATCCCGACGGATGACAGGAAATGGTTAAAGAGCCCGTACTTCCCGCTCGCGTAAAGCCATTTCCAGATCACGGATACCGCTATTATGGAGGTTATGCTCGGGATGAAGAAGAACGTCTTGAACCAATTCTTGAACCTTATGTTCTGGTCTATCGCCATCGCGAGCAGCAGGGATATCGCTATGCTCGTCGGCACGGTACCGACGACGAATATAACCGTATTCGTCATCGCTTTCCAGAACCGCGGGTCATGGAACAGTATGTTCGCGTAGTTCTGGAACCCGACGAACTTCGGCGGCTGCAATATGTTATATTCGGTAAAGCTCCAATAGAGCGACGCGAACACAGGTATGATAAGGAAGACCGTAAAGAGCAAAAACGACGGCGCTATGAAAATATACGCCGGTTTCTGCTTATTGATCTCCCTAAGGACGCGGTTCAATGCTTCCTCCTGATGTCGAGCTCCCTGTCCGCCTCGGATAGGGCCGCCTTCACGTCCTTGCCCTTGAGCACTATAAGCTGTATGGCGGTATCGATGAACCTCGTGCTGTCATCCCAGCCGAGTACCGACGGGGGGCCCTTGGAATCCATCGCCTGCTCCTTAAGCGGGCCCTTGAAGGATGCGTCCATCGGCATGATATCCCACGTCTTCATGTTCGGGGGCAGGTATGTATCGTGCGATTCGAGCGTCGCCTCATAAAGCTTTACCTGTATGTCCGCCCTCGAGAGGTACTTGATGAATTCCCAGGACTCGTCCTTCAATTTGGACATCGAGAATATCCCCATGACCCTGCCCCCGATGAACCCCGTGCGTTTTCCGGTCGGCCCGGCCGGAAGCGGCGCTATGGCCCATTTACCGTTAAGCTCCGGCGCGACATCCGCGAGGCTCTTCATCTTCCAGTTCCCGGATATGAAGACAGGGTGGTCTCCTACCCTGAAACTCTGTTCGACGGGCTTGTTCTCGAGGGGCACCTGGTACTTCTTGTAAAGGTCGGTGAAGAATCTCATGGCGGCCGCGGCCTCCTCGGTATCGAGCGTGGCGGCGGTCCTGTCCTTATTATAGAAATCCCCGCCGTTCTGCCAGAGGTAGGGGCAGTAGCCTATCCACCCGAGCCCGCCCCAGTCGATTATCATCGATTTGCCGGAAACGTTGAGGTCTGAGAGCAGCGATGTCAGCTCTTTCCATGTCCGCGGCGGAGATTTTATCAGGTCGGACCTGTAGAACATTATATATTCGCTCATGTCGAACGGGACCGCGAATACGCTGTCATTGAAACGGATAGATTCCGCCAGCCCGGGGAATATGTTCTTGGATATCTGATCGAGATCTTCGGGGAACTCCTTGCGCAGGTCGACCATCGCGCCCAAACTGCCGAACTCCGTCCCCCATGTCAGCCCCATCGTGCCTATGTCCGGGGTTACCTCCCCGACTACGGAAGTGAGGTATTTCGAATGCGCCTCGCCCCACGAGATCGCCTCGCAGCTGACCCTGACGCCGGTCTCCCTGTAGAAATCGAGCCCGAGCTCGGTTATCTCCTGGGCCTGCTTCTCGGAGCCGACGAGCCACATCAATATCTCTTTTTCACCGGTCTTTTTCGCGCAGCCCGGAAGGGAGATCATGAGGAGGGCCGCCAACGGCAAAAGAAGGCGCCCTATATTTTTTACGGTCTTGTGGCCGCGCATGGTTTTATGTTAATTTCCTGCTGAGTAAAAGTCAAGCGAATTGACGAGCAGCTCCTGCATCACCATATTGAGCATATCCGCGGGCCTGTTGTCGGGCGACGGCGGCGCGCTGAAATCGACGCCGTTGTCCTTGCATAGCTTTTCCGTGTAGCGGACCCATAGTTTGCCTAGCGTATCGGCTATCATCATCTTGATGTTCTCCTGGGCCGCGTAATCCATCACGAGCATCTTCGACCGGTAGTCCGCGTCGAAGTCGCTTATCTTCTTGACCCGCAGCTGGAAGTCCTCCGAGAACGCGTCCCATTCCGCCTTATTGAATTCCTTCTTTTGCGCGGCGTACTCATCGTTCAGAGCGGTGTACAGGGAACCGAGTTCCTTGAGTTCCGCGATGAGCGCGGCCCTGCGCTTTCCGGTCGTGACCTCGAAATCCTCCTGGTTGCCGATCCTCAGTTCGGCCGATGCGACAAGATTGTCCGCTCCTGAGAGCTCCTGTTTGACCGCGCCACTCTCCTGCCTTTCGGGGATGCATGCCACTTCGACCACGTAGATGCCCGGCGAGAATTTTTTGTTATCGAACGGCCCGAACCTTATCGCGAACTCGGGGCCTTCGACCGTCTGCTTGCGCGTTACGAGCACCTGGTCGAGCGAACGGACCGACATATAAAGCACCGTCATGCGCGGCAGGTTCGTCTTGTACTTGACCAGCACCGCGTCGCCGTTCTCTAATCTCTTCGCCTGCGCGGTGACGCTGAGCTCGTATTTCGACGAAGCGGCCCTGCCGTATCCCTCCGCCTTCAGCTCGACATCGCGCGCGGGGCCGATAGTTATCACTTCCGCCGCGGCAGGGATAAAGGCGCAGGCCGCGAAAAATACAGTTATGAATAATACGGGCGCGCGCTTCATTTATAACTCCCTCCAGTAAAGTATCTCGGCCCTGCTGAAATACGTTATCGTCACATCATCGAGGACCGGCGTATCGAAAAGACCGCTGCCGGTCTCTACGAAATACGTCCTGTACTGGACTGCGCCCGCGCCGGACGTCACTACGTTGAGCGGGTTGCCGGCCGGGTTCGACCTGCCCGGGCTGTTACCGAGCCAGGCCGCGCCGTCAAATATGTCGAACGTCAGGTCGGCGCCGGGGATGACAGGGTTTCCCGCGGCATCCGCCGTATGCTCCGTCCATGATACCGTCCCCAACCTCACGGTTCCTAGCGTATTGGATGAAGATATGAACTCCGCGTCGCCTACGTCGTAGTATACCCCTGCCGCGTAGTCCATGCCGGGGGATGTTGCGCCGCTCGAGGCGAATATCCTTATCTCCCCGTAAGTCGCGTTCGGCGGCTCCTGGTACGGCGTGTCGCAGCCGAACTCGAGCCCGTTATCCCCGAGGAACTGTTTCGGCGCGTCCTTTATGTTCCACGACATGACGCTGGTGCCGTCGATATAGAACGTCTGGGCCCGCGCGGGGTCGTTCAGGAAATCCTCGTAATCCCACGTTATAGCGATATGGTGCCATGTCCCCGGCTTCCACGTGTTCGGCATATTTGCCTGCATCGTGTACTGCGTGCCGTTCTTGTTGTTTATCCTCCAGCGGATAGTGTCGTCATCGGCGGCTATATAGATGTCCATCGAGGCGTTGCTCCAGTTGGACCCGCCGCCTCCCGTGCCCCTGTCCTGCGCCTCGAAGACCTTCGCGGAATGCCATGCGTTGTTGAAGGTCGCGTAATGGTACTGCCAGTTCGGTTTGAACCATATCTCGAGCGTGCCGTCGGCGGAGTCGATATTGCCTTCGGGACGGAACCAGTAGTTGGTAGTCGCGTCGTCCCTCGGGAAGAAGAGGCCGTCCGGGAAGATGTTGCCCGGGTCGGAAGCGTCGATCACGCTGGCAAGGTTCGGGTTCAGAGGTACCCATGCGAAACTTGTCCTCGCCGCGCTTCCGCCGGCGCTGTCGGCGTCGAGGCCGTCCATCTTGTGCAGGAAATGCGGGATGCCCGCCGAAGGCACGGCCGAACGCATCCTCGATATCATAACCTGGCCGTCATAGGATGCGCCCGCGACCGCCGGCGGCTCCGGATACAGCTCTGTATTGCCCGGGGTCCCCAGCGCGAACTGCGCCTGGGTGGTCTGCCGCCATATGTCGAAGGTCTTCACGCAGGCCCTCATCCTCTTTACCGCGTTCTGCGTGCCGGCCGCGTTCCTCGCGGTCCCGGTCGATTCTATCTCGTAATAACCGCCGGAATTGAACGAGAACTCCGTCGTATATACGGAAAGCGATGTCTTGTCGACCGCATACGGTACGCCGTTCGCATCGTATCCCGAGACGTCGTTGGGATTTCCTTTTGATACGTGTTTATAGCGCCAGGAGAAATTCGGGTTGAGGCCCATCATGTCCGTGTTCGGGTTCGCGTTGGCCATCGCGACGGCCGCGTCCCCGTCCGATATGTAACCGAGCGTCTCCGCTGTCAACAGCCGCGCCCATAACTGGTCGTATGTGGAATATGGCCTGCCGTTGACCAGGTGGTCCGCGAGCGATGCCGCTTCCGTGGATGTCATCGTATTGGCGCCGTTGCTTATACCGCTTAACACAGCGATAAGCACTTCCCTCCCTGCCGTGTTGACGTTGACCGGCGCCCTCGGGGACGCGGCGTAAGGGTGCGTTGTCGCCGAGACGTCGGGGTCTACATATGCATGCGTGGTTATGAAATCCGATATCGCGTCGTATTTTACCTGCGTAAAACCGGGTACCGTCTTTACCTCTTCGGCCGATGAATACCCTCCCGCCGGACGGTTGTCGAATATTGCCTGGCCGTCGGCCGCCGCGAGCCCGCATGCCGCGGCGAGGTTCCCAAGCATATCCCTGAGGTTAGGGTTCGTGTCGTTTATGAAGATGCGCCCCGCGCAATCGGATATGTGCGTAACTGTATATCCGCTGTTGTCGCTTCCTATATTCGCCGAATACGGGTTTGCCCCTGACCATGTTTCCGTCGAGGAGTCGATCGCGTCGCTCGTGAAACCTTCCGCACCGTAAAGCAGTTCCGCGACCGCCCTGTTTATCCCGGCCTCCGCCAGGTATCTCGCCTTCACTGCCTGGACGGAATTCTTTGCGCCTTTATAATCCGCCGACATGTTTATCGCGAAGGATGTGCCGAGGAGGGTTATAAGCGCGAGGATGCCGACCGTCATTATAAGCGCCACGCCGCGTCGCGCGCTTCGCGCAGAAACAGCAAAGGGGGTGCTTAAAGCTATTTTCGGGTGAGGGAGCAAGCCTTTTTCGACTTTCCTCATAGCTTTAATACCCCCTTTGCTGTTTTATACTCGCCTTGTTTTATGCTGCCTGTTAAGCCTTCTTCCTTCTCGCAAAACCAAGGATGCCTGCCAAACCGCTGCCGAGAAGAAGCATGCTCGCGGGTTCCGGGACCACGCTAAACTGGTCCACATAGATCGCTCCGTCATAGGTGCCGGTAGAGGCCCCGCCGGTGCCGAGCTTCACGCCCATCACCATGATCTGGGTCGGGTCGAAACCGGAATCGACGAATGCCGGGGTCGTCACGCCGGGCGTCACGGACAATGTCTGCCACGCGTCGACCGTCATGTTCGTCCACGGGCCGTACCAGGACAACCAGTTCGCGTCCTTGAAGAACATCTGCCATCCGTTGGGGGACGAAGGGTTGGTACCCGCCGCTCCCGCAGGACCGAATACCGATACCGATGTCTGGAGACCGTTAAGGTTCAACGTGTTCGCCGCGGTCCTGTTGACCAGTACTTCGCCCTTGCTGTAATTGGCGTCGCCCGGTACGAGGTGCGCTGTTCCCATCAACGAGTAAGAACCGGATTTCGCCTGGACCGAGGACTGCGCGACAGCGGAGATAGCCTGGCTGTCGGTATAATCCTGGAATGTCCAGCCGTCGGTGCCTGATTCAAAATCATACAGGGTCGCGCCGAACGCCGTATTCCCGAGCAATAGCACAGCTGCAATAATGAGTATACGCTTCATCATAATCATTTCACCTCCTCCCTTTTTGGTATTTTAAAGTCACTTCGAAGATCTCTTCCTTATGCCGAATATTCCCGCAAGGCCCGCGCCGAGAAGAAGCATGCTCGCCGGTTCGGGGACCGGGTTCGTCGCGACGTTATCGATGTTCCATTTCGCGTCGCCGGTGACCGGGAGCCATCCCGATACCTCGATACCCAGCTGTCTCGCGTCTGCAAGGTTGGAGGCGCCGCTCATGTCCCATACGAGAGTGTTCCAGCCGGGGTTCAGGCTGATCTCGCTCGATTCGGTAAGGTCCCAGGAACCGCCTGTCCTTATGCCCAGCTTTGCCTTTGCGAAGTAGATGTTATCGGGAGCGTAGAAATCCATAGTGTATAGAGGCTCGACAGAAAGGTCCTTCGAATCGGTAAAATCGCCTTTAAGGTATACTTTGCCCCAGTTGGAGCCGTCCGCGCGCGTATATGTCATGGTTGAGGTGTTGGCTTCGAGGCTCCCCGTTGCAGGGTCCTTTGACCACGACACCTGCTGTAAAGCAGGAAGTCCCGAACCCCAATCCTCACCCGCCCAACCCTGGGTATCAGCAGCAAAATCGAACTGTACCGTAGCATGCACTGCGGAATCAAAGCACAGCGTCATAACCATGACCGCAATTACCATGAGCCTCTTTACCATCCTGCTACCCCCTTTCCCTTTATTAGTATATCCGAGTATACTAAGTTAGTGAAAACAAATAGGTGATAACAAAAAGCTACCTATTAGATAGAGAACAAGGCAAGTATACTCTGGTATCACTATAACGGGGAAAATATACCATTTTTAGGTTCCTTTGTCAAGATAACATTGTTGCTATTTTATGGGAAATCCTTGCGTTTCTCCGTATATATCCCTATTCGTTGCGAAAACCGACATTATCCAGATAGAAGCTTCCGGACTCGACATCCCACGGGTAGAACATGAACATGACCTCTTTCATCGGCTCCGCCCTGTCGATCTCGCCCTTATGCTGCCACTTCGTCGACTCCTTCTTGAAGGTCTTGGCCATGAGGTCGAACGTTATGTTCCTGTTCCAGCCGGGGACTATTATCCGGCGCACGCTTTCGCAAAAGCCCTTGCTATTAAGGACCACCGACACCTCTATGGAATTCGGCGCGTCGAGATATACATCGAATACCATCTTCTTCGCCTTCGAGAGGTCGAGGTCCAGTTTCGTGTTCTGGACGCATATGCCTTTGCCGTCGGTCCTCCTGCCGGCCTTGTCGAAGACGACCTTGAACGCGCTCTTGCCTTCGGTCACCTTCTCCTTCGCGAGCGAGACCTTGACTATGTCCCCCCATCCGGCATAGTCCCATTCTCCCTTGGCCTCGAAACCTTCCCAGAGCTCGCGCGGCTCTTCGGCGGCTTCTTTGTTGAGGTATTTCGATTCGATATACGCCTTGCTTGCTTTCGGGCGCGCTTTCTCATCCATGCTTATGATTTTCAGCGCGAAGTCCTTCGTTATGCCGGGCAGCGCTATCTCCATCTTCTTTCCGTTGCTTGAGGCCTGCGCGGTCCCCGTAATGACTCCTTTATATGTGTCCCAGAACTCCACCTTATAGTCGCCTTTGTCCATGCCCGCGACCGTCAGGATGGCTCCTTTTATATCAAGGGGCTTGAACGCACCCTGGTTGAACTTGGTCCTGTAGAGGTCGTAGACCCAGACAAGCGCCCTCTTGTTGTTCAGGATCCCCTGGGCCATCAGTATCGTGCCGTCGTCGAACTCCATCGTGCCGCGGCTGTACCTGTAGGACTGTCCGCGCCTGTCTTCGCCCGCATTGAACTTCGCGAGCGAATTCCAGTGGAAATAGAGGTTCTTCGGGTCGATATAATCGTCCCACTGCCAGGGCATCGCGTCGCCCGATGACGGCGTCATGTAGGCGGCCCAGATGCCGTTGTGGTGGACCGTCGCGTCAGGGTCCTGTATGTCGATACCGCTTAAGTTGCTTCCGCCGTACTCGCCGACGAAATACGCCTTCTTATAGTCCTTCATTATCATGTAGAGCCCGTCGAGCGTCGTGACTATCTCCGGCGTATACATATGTATCTGGCCGTAGCTTATCTCGGGCTGCTTCCATATCTCCTTCGGGAAGTTGCCGAAGTAGCTCGTCGTTATCATGTGCCTGTACGGGTCCACCGAGTTCATATACTGCGCCATCTCCTTCTGCCACGGGATATCGAGTTTCGCGTCGTAATTATCCATGAGCGTCAGCTCGTTCCACGGCTCCCACGCGAGGATGTTCGTCGAATAACCCCAGCGTGCGATTATATAGCGGACGCGCATCTTGTAGAGTTTTTTCGCCTCCGCGTTCGTCAGGAAATCGGACGGCTTCTCGCAGGGGCCGCCGTTCTTCTTGTTATACGGGTTATTCAGCCACTCGGGGTCGACCTTCGTGCTGAGCTGGCCGTGCTGGTTCATTACGAGCTGGTAGTACAGGCCGTATTTTTTAGTGAGCTCGGTTATGTCGTCGAGCAGTTTCGCGTTCTTTAGGTTGTAATTGTTGAGCCCGTGGTAATCGCCGACGTCGAGCCATTCTATCGCGCACTGCCAGCTCGACATCCATACGCGCGTCCAGTTATACATGTTCTCGTTCATCTTCGAGAAATAATGCTCGAACCTTTCCACCGACGGCGCCCAGGCGACGTTCTGCCCGAGAGGATAATAGTACTCGCCGTTCTCGAACTCGAAGAAGAGCGGGTCCTTCTTGCTTATGCGCGCGAAGCCCCTCTTCGGAGCCGAAGGAGCCGTGCATTCGAACGACATCACCTCCGACTTAGACATGCCTTTCGGGTTCTTGACCGTGACGTAATACGTCCATGTGCCCGGCGTGACTGGCGCGAACCTTACCTTCCATGCCGCGTCGGATATGTTGACGCCGTCGACCTTGCCCGAATAGAGGAACCCCGGCATAACGTATTTCTTGCCCTGCGGGGACGTGAAATACGCCGTCAGGTCTATGTTGTCGGGATTATACGGATACTGGTACGTGCCCTCGAACGCGACGTCTATCTCGAGCTTCTCGTACTGCTCGACTTTATCGGCCGCCGGCTTGACGGACGTGACCTTCGGCTCCTTGTACTCGGCCAGCGGTATTATCTTCTGCTCGCTCGTTATCCTCGGCGTCCTCTCGAGCCGTATATCGTCGAAGTAGACCGAGCTCTTTACGTCCGGGTCTTCCGTATACATTATGAACATTATGCGCCACGCGATCGTGCCCGGGCGCGGCGAATAGTTATACTGCCACTTGCTCGTAGGCGACTTGAAGTCCTTTGCGTGCAGGTCGAACACGATATCCTTGTTGAGGCCTTTCCTTATCGTGGCGGTCGAGCTCTCGATAAACTCGTCGGTATACAACACGAGCGCCATCTCCATGGGCGGGCCGTCATTATATATGTCCAGCGTCAGCTTCTTTGAGGTATCGAGGTCTATGGCCGATTGTTCCCTTTCGAGCACGACGCCCTTCGGCGGGTTCTGCTTGCCCTCGGGGCCGAAGCTTATCTTGAAGCACTTCTCGCCCTCGGTCTTGTTATCGGAGACGATGGACAGCTTGGCGGCGTCGCCCCACGGGGCTATGCTCCATAGGTGCTTCGCCTCGAGCCCGTCCCAGACGACCGTTTCGGTGCCCGAAGCCCAGCACGGCGCCATTACCAGTACGGTTAATAAAGACAACAGTATCCTCTTCATAGCTCCTTAGCCCTCCATGCGGCGCCTATCAATCCGGCGTCCTCTCCGAGTTTAGCGGTTACCAATCTGACTCCCCTTGACGATTCTTTCAGCGCCCTTTCGCGCATTATTTTTTCCGTCTTCCTCATGAAACCGCGACCCGCCTTCGCCATGCCTCCGGCAAGGACTATGACCTCCGGGTCGAGCGCGTTTACTATATTCGCGAGCGCGCATCCGAGATAGCGCGCGGTCTCGTCCACCACCCTGCGCGCGGCCTTGTCGCCCTTGGCGGAAGCGAGGAACACATCTTCTGCCGTCATCGCGGCTCGTGACTTTCGCGCTTTTTTCATGCGCCGGACGACGCCTGTCGCCGACGCGTATAGTTCTATGCATCCCCTGTTGCCGCAACCGCACTTCGGCCCGTTTATGTCCACGGACATGTGCCCGAGTTCGGCGGCGAACCCGCCTTTGCCGGTCCACAATTTCCCGTCGAGGACTATCGCGCTGCCGATCCCGGTCCCGAGCGTCAGCAGGACCATGCTCGAGGCCCGGCGTCCCGCCAGCTTGCCCGCGCCGGCTATCGCTTCGCCGAGGCCGGCGCAGTTCGCGTCGTTCTCGACTGCTACGGGGATGCGGAATCTCTTTTCAACGATCTCCTTCAGGCGGACTCCGCGCCAGTCGGGAAGGTTCGGCGGCGAGAGGACTATGCCCCTCCTGCTGTCGAGCGGGCCCGGGCAACCGGCCCCTATCGCCTCGACCTTATAACCCGAACCGTGCAATATGGCGCCTATCGCATCGAGAAGCCGCGATATCACCTTGCGGCGGCCCTGCCCTTTAAGCGTCGGCATGCGGTACCTTGTCACCACCCTGCCGCGGCCGTCGACGACTCCGAGGCGGATATTCGTTCCGCCTATGTCAATGCCGAGGTAATTCTTTATAGCGGCTTCCTCTTTCCCTTGAGCGCTATGTCGACCAGGTCGTCTATCTTCGCCGTCGCGACGCACATCACCGTATCCGCGCCGCCGTAGTATATCTTGACCGTTCCGTCCGGCTCCGGGATCGCGCCGCATGTGAAGACGACGTTATGGACATAACCGACCCTCTCGAAGACCTCGTCGGGGCTCAATATGAACTGGTCCGCGATGCCTAGTACCTTCGCCGGGTCTTTCAGGTCATGCATCGCGACACCTAGCCTGTAGGTCATGCCGTCCATCGTCCATGTGACGCCGTGGTAAATGCTTAGCCAGCCTTTCTTCGTCTTTATCGGGGGCGCGCCCGCGCCTATCTTATGGTCTTCCCATATATGGTTGCCGTAAGGGGCCATTATATGCTCCTGTTCGCCCCAGTGTATCAGGTCGGGCGAGTAGGATATCCATATGCCCTGGCGTCCGACGTTCGGGCGCTCGAAGCGGCAGTACTTTCCCTTTATCTTCTCCGGGAAGAGGACGGAATTCCGGTAATCGATCGTCGTCGTCATCGCGACCCTCTCGAACTTCCGGAAATCCTTCGTCTTCGCGAGGCCTATCCTCATGCCTATCCCGGAATAACAGCTGTAGAAGATGTAATAGGTATCGCCGAGTTTCGTGATCCTCGGGTCCTCGATACCCTTCTCCTCGTATCTCGCGAACGGGCCGGTCGTCGCGGGGACCATAACCGGCTTCGGGTGTATCCTGAAGTTATAGCCGTCGTCGCTCTCGGCGAGGCCGAATACGCAGTTGCCGTTGAGCAGCAGCACCCTCAGCAGCAGGATATACTTGCCGTTGTATTTCGCCGCGCCGGAATTATAGACGCATTCGCACGGGTAAGGCATGTCCTCTTTCGTTATTATCGGGTTCTTTTCGTACTTCTTCGTCACAAACCTCATCTTATCCTCCTGTTGTTTAGCGTGTTTTTGAGTACCATTCCTTCACGGCATCCTGCGCCGGCTTGTTCTGTATATTGAACCCGCGGTCGGTGCTCCCGCCCATTCTATCATTTGTTCCCCAGTACCACCAATACATTCCGTAGAACCACGGCTTGTCCCAGAACGCTTCAAGCATCGCGGTGTAGCAGTCCTTCTGCAGCTCAAGGTCGACTTCCCTGCCGAGCTGGTGTTCCCACGGGGCCTTCGCCGCGCCGGTGGAGCTCTTGTAGCCGACTTCCGTCAGCAGGACCGGCTTGTTTATCTTTTTTTGCCAGGCCTCTATCGCTTCCATATGGACCTTCCATCCCTGCCTAAGGTCTTCGATGGACGGCTTCTCATTTTCGGATAACGGGAAATACGCGTCGAGGCCGGCGTAATCGAGCTTGTCCCAGAACGCGATGTTCTGGTACTCCTCGTTCCAGTTCGCCGCATAGGTTATAGGGCCGGAGAACTCTTTCCTTACGGGCCCTATTACGAACTGTTCCCACATCTCCGGCTTCTCGACCGCGGGGACCGTGAGTTCGACGCCTATACAGAATATCTCGACATCATTCTCTTCCGCAAGTTTTGCGTAATGCGTTATAAACTCCCCGTAGCTCCTGAACCAGGCCTCCCAGTCCGCATCGTTACAGAATTGTATCTCCCCGCGCCAGCACCCGCTCTTTATGAGGTCGAGGTGCGGCTTAAGCATTACCTTCAGTCCCGCCTTATGCGCCTGCCCTATCGCGTGCGTGAGGCTTTCGTCGGTCGGGGTGTTGCCGCCCGGCCTTATCTGGGTCATGTTATAATCGCCCTGGTACCATGTCGTTATTATCGCCGCGTATCCGCATCCGATCGATGACAATTTCGAGAGCGACAGGTCCGAAAAGCCCTTGCTATACGCGACCCTGTCCCACGTGACATACGTCATGCCTTTCTGGAACTGCGGGAACGGCGGCCTGTCTATCGCTTTCCTCTTTATCACGGCGTCCGGCGATACTGCGGCCGGGGCAGCCTGTTGTATTTCCGGGCCGGAAGACGTTACCGCGGTCTTCTGTGCGCCGTACGTTATCTTCGCCTTTGGCGGCGCGCCCGCCTGCGTCCTGCCGCCGCGGGTAGAGCTCAATATGAACCCCGCGAGGAACGCGAGCATTATGATTACGGCTATCAGCACCTTATTTCGTAATGACATATATTAGGTCCCCTGTATATTAGTTATGACCACTGCTGGACCGGAGCTATTGACCCCGGTCCAGCGGTCCATTTCTTATTCCAGCCTTATGTTGTCAACGTAATACATGCCCTTCCACTCGGACTTGTTGTTCTCGACCCTTACGCCGAACTTGCGGACATCTTTCCTGAAGTTGTCATCGACGAGGGTGTTTTTCCAGTCCTTGCTTCCGGGGGCCAGGCTCGCGGTTATCGTCGTTACCTGCCCGGGCGTCAACGGGACCGTCTTGCTCATCTCGGTCCATTTCCATTCCTCGCCCGTGGTAAGGATTATCTTGCCCTTGAGCCCTGCGGGAGCGTCCTTCGGGATGTATATGTCTACCGAGAGTTTGCTGTAAGCCGACCAGTCATAATAATCCTCGATCTCGACATACGCGCCCGACCATTTCCCGCCCAGATACTCGGAAACCACCTTCATCGATTTCTTGCCTTCCGAGGCCCAGTCGGGGGAGATCGAGACGTCCCTTGCCACATGGTCTTCCTTTTCGAGGGCCCAATCCGGCACCCGCCATCCGCCGGTGTCGTCCTCGAAACCGTACAATACTGCCCTGGCGGCCGCGTGAGAGAACCCGCTGATCGCGAGAAGTGACACGGCCAGAATTACTGCTGCTAACCTGCCCATTGCAACTGCCTCCTTTCCCGGCCTATCCTACTTGGCCTTCGAGTACCAACCGGCCAGGACCTTCTCCGCGAGTTTCCCTTTTATCGGGAAACCCAGCGGGCTGTCCACCTCCTGGGGGAATACATTCCACACGTAAAGCCCCGAAAACCACACCCGATTTGACATGACTGCCATAAGAGCGTCAAGGCAGTCAGCCTGCTCCCTCTGGTCCTCGGACTTAGATGTGACTTCCCACGGCCTTTTATTCGCGCCGTCCGCGCTGGCATACCCGGCTTCCGTAAAGATGACCGGCTTGTTTATGCCCTTCTTCTTCAAAAATTCCTCTATCTGATTCGCTTCCCTCTCCCACGCCCGTATGAGCTCTTCTTTAGCGGGATCGTTCTTGTTCGTGAGCGGGAAGTAAGCGTCTATCCCCATGAAGTCCAGGTCGTTCCAGAACGGCACATACTTATACTCGTCCCAGTTCGCGGCGTATGTTATGGGCCCTTTATATATGTCCCTTACGTCCTTTATGATCTTCCGCCATTCAGGCTCCCACTTTGTCGGGGTACCCGAAAGTTCCGTACCTATACAGAAGAGCTCGACGTTGAACTTCGCGGCGAACTTTGCATATTTCAATATGAACTCCCTGTAATTCCTGAACCACTCCTCCTCGCCGGGAATATCCCCGCGGAACTCGCCCGACTGGACATCCACGTGGGGCTTCAGCATCACTTTCAGCCCGAGAGAATGCGCCTTGTTTATCGCATGGCTTAACGCCTCGTCGCGCGGCGTCCTGCCGCTCTGCGGGTCCGGGGAGATCGTCATCGATTCGAGCGTATCCTGGTACCAGGTCACGATTATGCATACATGCCCGACATTAAGCGTCTTCAGGTATTCGAGCATCGCGTCGGATCCCTTCAGGGCGAGGTCCACTTCATTATAAGAAGTGAAATTGACCCCCTTCTGGAATTCGCCCGCGGCTATCGTGCCGGGGGATGCTGCGGGTTCTTCCATCACGAGCACGACTTCCTCGCGCGGCCTGCGGCCCGGGAAGACCTGCTCGACCGGCAGGTCGCCGGGATTGAGGTTGTCGGGGCCGTACACTTCCATCTCCCAGACCGAAATGCCCCAATCGGGATTGGACCGCTTGAGGCCGGTAAGCTTCAGGTATTGCGCGGTCGTCTTCGGTATGCGCACGGGCTCCCTCTCGCCTTTGCCTTCCTTCACCGAGGCTATCGTCTTCCACTGCATCGCGTCGTCGGAGGCCTGGAGCTCGTATTCCTTCGCGTACGCGCGCTCCCAGTATATTATGATATCGGTCATCGTCTTCTGTTTCCCGAAATCATAATATATCCATTCGTTGTCCTTGCCCATCTCCGAGGACCAGCGCGTGTTGAAGTCGCCGTCCGCCGCGGCCATCGGGTTCGGGTCGGGCGCCCATTCGCTGTCATCGAACGACGAAGCGGCTGCGGCCGCGGGCTTCAGGTAGACCGGCTTCGCGCATGCGTCTTCCGCCCCCGCGGTTGCCGCGGCAAAAAAAGGCGACGCTATAACTGCGGCCGCGGCGATATATGCTAAAAACGTCTTTAGACGGCGATCTTCGTTTCCCATTTCTTCCCTTTCCTGTAAGCGAGGATGTCGCATGACCTTTCCGCCCTGAACGCGTCCTTGCCGAACGATGCCGCCGGCACTACGGACGTGCCGTTCATCTCGTTTATCCCCTTTATGAACAGCGAATCGATCTTGCCGCCCTTGACCTTCATTACCGCAACCGACTTATCCGGCACCGTCACGCTGGCTTTTATCCCGTTGTAGGTGAAATACCTCGGGCCGGCATTCGACGACAGGTTCAGCACGAAGAAGAATTGTGTCTTCCTTGTCTGGTCGTCATAGGCCCACACCTGTGTCTCGGGATCGTTGACCGAGAGCTTGCCGTGGTAACGGCCGAGCAGACCGCCTATATCCTCGGTCCTCAGGACGCAGAAGCTCTTCTTCTGCAGTATCCTGCAATCCCTGAAATCCTCGTCGAGCCGCGGCGTCTCGCCGATGAATATGACCTTGCCGCCGGCCGACGCGTAGGCGGTGAGTTTCCGCTGCGTCTTCTCGTCCATGAAGAAACCGCCGTGCAGGACGACAAACTTATGGCGTTTCAACTCGGACAACGGCGCCTTCTCGATGTTCACGATATGGAAATCGATGTTCCTGTCGCGCAGCACGCGCTGTATCCTGTCGAGCCCCTCGTATCCGCACTTTACCGGCTCGATATGCATGCCGTCCCAGTCCTCTTTCGGGATGTCCCATGCGGCCAGGTACGCGTAGGGCGGGTAGAAGCCCCATGCTATCGGCGTATCGGGGACGCATTTCAGGAACGCGGGGCCTTCGGTCTCGAAGAAATGCGATATGAGGCTCAATACCTCGTATTTCTTCGTCAATGAGCCGTCCTCTTTAATCGGGGACGAATCCGGATAGGGCCGCTCGTGCTGGCTGTCTATCGAATCGTCCCAGGAAGCGGTATTGACGGCGGTATATACGTTGAAGCCCGTGGCGCCGTTAGCGATAGCTAACATCGTCTCGAACGTACAGACGACCGGGTACTGGAAATGCTGATCGTAGAGCTTAGAGAACCCCCAGTTCTCCTCGAAATTTATCCCCCTGCTGCGTTTCGAGAGGATGCTGTAACGGTCGAACGACGAGCGGTCCTCGGAGACCGGCCTGAGCCAGTTCGTGAAACCGTAATGTATGACCGGCCAGTTCTCGGGGATCACGCGAGTGAGCCAGTGGTCCAACGCCCTGCCTTCCGAAGGCGGGTTTATATTTATGACTATCGGCAGCTTGCCGTGCACGACCTCGGAGAACTCGGTATATATGAGCCTCATGTACTCCGACTGCCAGCGCGACCAGTCGAGGTAGTCCTTCAGGTCGGACAATTTCTTCACTGTATGCAGCCTCCTCGGCGCCCTCACGCCGCTGCGTTTCGCGAACTTCCTGTAAAGGCCTAGGGCGGAATCCGAATAATCGTAATCGGTTATCCGTGCGGGCCCGTTCGAATAGAGCCCTTCGTTGCAGACCTGCACCGCGATTATGTTCCCCGCGGGATATATATTGTCCTTTATGAGGTTGTTATATACCGTCCTGTACCATTCCTTGGTCATCGACTTGAACTTCGGGCACAGCGGCGCCGGCATGGGCCTGCCGTATGTCCCGGGCTTGCGGAACGGGTCGAGCATGATCTCGCCTTTGTTGTTCGGGAAGGTCTCGATGCCGGACCCCTTCTCCGCGGCCGCCCAGTCCGGCAGGCCGCCGAAAGTAAGCTCGGCATGTATGAAGGGGCCGGGTTTCACCACGGCCCACAGCCCGTTCTTCCTGCACAGTTCGAGGAAGAGTTTCACGTTGCGGTTGGACTGTGTCGTCCCGTCGAAATCCGCGGAGAACTTCTCCCCGTCCCTGCGCATATGATGGCGCCACGGCGTATAGAAAGTCACCGCGTCAATTCCCGCGCCCTTGATCTTCTTCAGGCGGTCGTCCCAGTTCGCCGCGTCATCGCGGTAATACGGGTAATCCGCCGTCACGAGGAACAACGGCTCGTTCCCGAGATAGAATATGCCCTCTTTTATCTGCGCCTTCTTCGTCATTTTACCCTTAACCTTCCCCATTGGGTCGCATCATCCTCCTGTTTGCCCGACCATATGATGTGCCGCCATTCGCCTTTTGCGCTGTCCTTGTCCGTCACGGAAAAATTCACTCCGAGGACCTTGCCTTCCTGCAATTCGAGCCCGTTGACCGCGCGGACAGGTATCGCCGCTTCTATCGTATATCCGCCCTTCCTCGCGCCGGATACCGTTTTTGACGCGGCCTTTATCGCGTCTGCAAGCGGCCTCGTGTTGATGTTCCTGTATACGTATACGCCCGCCTTTCCGTCTTTCGTGAGCGGCGCGATGTTTATCTGGTAACAGCCGGGATTGAACGGCATATTATTGAACACGTCGGCGTCGCCGCGGGCGTCGATCCAGAGCTCCGCCCCGTCGTCGCGCCATATATCCACCCCGCTCTGGTTCCCTATGACCGCCTCATCATCTACCACGGCGGCAAAATAAAGGTTCTCCTTATCGTAGAGCATGTAAAACCTGGCGGAACCCTTGTCGACCGATGCGACCTGCTCGTCCCCGAAATTCGATATATACCATTCCGAAAGGTCGCCGTCCACTTTAATATGCTGCCTTGTTTTTTTCAGGACGACTTCTTTGCGCGTAAAACCTATAGGCGCGGGGGTCGTATCCGCCAGCGCCGCCTTCTTGCCGCTCGATGCCTTCATCTCCGTCTGCGTTATCTTTACGGCCATATCCCTCCTGAAGCCGGGCAATACCACATCGAGGCCGTTATCATCGGATGTTATCTCGCACCTTTCCACGACGGCGCCTTTCCAGGTGTCCCAGAATTCGACAGAATATTTGCCCTTGTCCATCCAGTTTATCCGCAGAGAAGCGTCCTTGATCAGCGGGGGCTCGGGCCTGCCGGCCTCATACTTCGTCCACTTCGGGTCGAAGACCCAGGCGAAGCCCTCTTTATTGTTCATCAGGCCTATCGCGAAGACAGGCGATATGAGGCCGTCCGCCTCGGCGAGCACCCGGGCTGTAGATGTCCTGTAGCCCTTCCCGCGCCGGTCGACGCCCTTGTTGAACTCGCTCAAGGCCGCCCAATGGTAATACAGGTTCTTCGGGTGTATGTAGCTGTCCCACCACCACGGCATCGCGCTGCCTCCGCATGCGAGCATATATTCGGACCATAACGCGGAATGCAGGTATGCGCCTTCGACGTCCTTCTTGTCGACGCCGTCGGCGGAGTCGGTCCCGATCTCGCCCATGAAATATGGCTTATCGAACTGCCCCATGAGCCTGTAAGCGCCTATTACCGCGGAGACGACATCCTGCGTATACATATGGAACTGCGTGAAATCTATCTCCGGGACCTCCCATACCTTCCTGTTGAAACCGTAATCATGGAAGGTGCCGGCATAGCTTGTCGTTATAAGGTGCTTGTGCGGGTCCGTATCCTTTATATAACCTGCCATCTCCTTGTGCCATGCGGCGTCGGTCCCGGGGTCGAGGTTGTCCACGAAAGTTATCTCGTTCCAGAGCTCCCACGCCATTATATTCGGGCTGTATCCCCAGCGCGCGATTATGTAGCGCATCCTGTCCTTGAAATATTTTTTCGCTTTCGCGTCGGTAAAGAAATCCTCCGGTTCCTTGCACGGCCCGCCGTTCTTCGCGTTGTAAGGGTTATCGTCCCATTGCGGGTTGACCTTCGTGCTCAGCTGCCCGTGGTGGTTAATTACGAGCTGGAAATACAGCCCGTATTCCCTGGCGAGGTCCACTATCTTATCGAGCTTCCCGGCCTTTTCGAGGTTATACTTCCCGAGTCCCCTGTAACCGGAGCCCTTCGTCCATTCGAGGCCCGCCTCCCAGTCCGACATCCATATCCTCGTCCAGTTGCCGCCGGCCTTCTGCATCTGCGCGAAATACTTCTTGAAGTTCGGCAGCGACGCCCAGCATATGTTCTCCCCGAAAGGATAATAGAACTCCCCGTTCGTGAACTCGAAATATTCCGGGTCCGAAGCGCATACCTTCACGAAACCCCTGCCCTTCGACGGGACGCATTTGAACGTCCCCGGGGCGGACTTGTCCTCCGCTCCCGCGGCCTTTAACCGCAGGATGTACTTCCATTCACCCTCCTCGTCCGGCGATAACCTGACCTTCCATACCGGTGAAGTATAATTCAACTGCGCGTCCTGGCTCGCGGAATATTCTGCGGAATAAAGAAACCCGGGCATGACCAAGGTCCTGCCTGAAGGGCTCGTGAACTCCGCGGACAGGTCGACTTCCTCGGGGTTAAAGGGGTTTTTGTACGGCGCCTCGATGGCGGCCGTCAGTTCGAACTTCTCGAACTTCGGGACTTCGGCCGTGTCCTGCGAGACGGAAACGATCGAGACCGCCGCGCAGGCCGTCCCGGACGCCATGAGCAAAAAAGCCGCCGCTGCCATAATGGTTTTCATCAAGACCCCTTGCTATCTACCTTTTATTTGAACCTGATATTGTCTATGTAGACCGTCAAGCCCTTCATCTTCTTCGGGTGCTGGACGAGTATGAACACCTTGCTTATGTCGCTCCTGTCGGCAAGCGGTACCGAGTTCTTCCAGTCGCTCGCCTTGCACTTGAAGTCCTTGGCGCCGAGGTCGAACTTGACGTCCTTGTTCCACCCCTGGTTCAGGAGCCTGTTGCCGGTCTCGTAATATTCGCCGCTCGTATCGAACGCGACCGCTACGGAGACGCCCGAAGGCGCGTCGGTATATATGTCCATATACATGTCCGCGGCGGAGAGGTCGAGGGAAGCGTCCCTCGATATGACGAACCTGTTCTTCCAGTCCTCGGACTCGTCCTTCGCGACGGCCTTCAGCGATTGCTTGCCTTCCGAGGCCTTATCCGCGCTGATAGTCATCATGACGCCGCCAACGTTATCCCAGTTCTCCGAATTCCAGTCGTTCGCGCCTTCGAAACTGTCGAACAGTTTTTCTTCCGCATGGGTAGAGGCATACATGAACAATATTACCGCCGCCAGCACCGCAAAGAACGCCGCCTTCTTCATCTCGATTCCCCTTATTTTATCCTTATGTTATCGATATACACCGTATCCTTGGCCATTTTTACCGGCCGGTAAACGAGCACGTAGAATTCCCCCACGCTCCCCTTACCCGCCAACGGCACGGAATACTTCCAGTCGCTCGCCTTGCACTTGTAATCCGGCGAGTTCAGGTCGAAAGAGATGTCCTTGGTCCATCCCTTACCGGCCTGCTTCCTGGCCGACTCGTAATACACCCAGCCCTCACCCGTCCTGAAACCTATCGCTATCTCTATGCCCGCGGCTTCCTTATTATAGACATCGATAAGGATCGCGCTGTCTTTCGACATATCTATGCCGCCCGTCTCCTTGAAGAACGCGACCTTGTTCTTCCATTCCGTCGCTTCCTCCCTCACGACCACCTTCAGCGACCTTTTACCTTGCGAAGCGTTCTCGGCCGCGGCCTCGAGGTTCACCTGCCCGGTGTTCTCCCAGTCGACCCCGTACCAATAGCTCTCGCCCTCGAACCCCTCCAGGAGGACTTCTCCTGCCCGCGCGCACGGGGCGCACATCAACGATACTGCGGAGATCACTAATATAAGCGCTGCCTTCATACCGGGTCCCTCTGCCCTATCCTTATGTTATCTATGTAGATCGTCTGCTCCGAAACGACATTCGACGGCCTGTATATGACTATATGCATCTTCGTTATGTTGCTCTTGTCGGATATCGGCTTCTCGAATTTCCAGTCGCTCGCCTCGCACTTGAAATTGTTCCCTGAGAGGTCGAACGTCACGTCCCTGTTCCATCCGCCCTTGAGCGGCTTCTTGACCGACTCGAAATACGCGCCCTTGTCGCCGACATCGAACCCAATCGATACCGCGAGCCCGTCGTCGGAGGCGCAATAGATGTCCATCTTCACGCCTGCCGAATTCGAAAGGTTGAGGTATCCTTCCCTTGATATGCCTACCTTCTCCCTGTCGGTCTTCTTCTCCCGGTTCATCGTCACCTTCAGCGACTTGCCGCCCTCGGAGAAGTACTCTTTCGACACCTGTATCTTGCCGCGTCCGGAGTTGCGCCATTCGACCATGACCCAGTTGTTCTTGCCCTCGAAACCTTCCCACACGATGCCGTCCGCCAAAGCCAAAGAACAGAATGCCATTACACAGGCACAAAGAACGATGCGCTCCTTCATCGTTTAGGCCCCCTCCCGTTACTTGAGCGCCTTGCAGGATTTCCTGACGACGAGTTCCGTCGCCACGACTATCTTCTCGGCGCGCTTGTTGCTGTTCTTGATCCTCTGTATGAGCCTTTTGACGCCGGTCCTGCCCATCTCTTCCTTTTGGACGCGCACGGTTGTCAGGGGCGGATGTATCTGCTGGCTCATGTCTATATCGTCGAAGCCCGCGATGCTCATGTCATCCGGGATCTTGAGGCCTTTATCCTGTATCGCCGCCATCGCGCGGACCGCCATCAGGTCGTTGCACGCGAATATCGCGGTAGGCATCCCGCTGTGGGGCAGGCGGAACATCTTCTCCATGATGCCGTAGCCGTTCCAGAGCAGGCCCGTCTGGACAAGGTCTTCGCTGAACTCGAGATGGTTCTTCTTGAGCCCCGCCTTATATCCCTCGAACCTCTCCATGAACGAACCGTGCTCGAGCGTAGCGCCGAGGAACCCTATCTTCTCGTGGCCGAGGTCGGCGAGATACCTTATCATCTCCCCGGCACCCTTCATGTTATCGGTCACCACGGAATCGAGCCCGGAGTTCTCTATGAAATGGTCCACGAGGACTATCGGTATATCTTTTGATTTCAGGTTGGATACGAAACTGTGGGACATCTCCCCGGTAAGTATGAGGCCGTCTACTTTCCTTTCCTCGATCAGCTTGAACGTAGAGGGATCGAACATCAATTTCTCGTCAAGGACCTGGTAGATCAGGTTGTAACCGTGCGCGCGCGCCTCTTCCTCGACGCCGGCAAACAAGTAGGAATAGAATGTGTTCGAGAATATCGGGTGGTGCTCGCGGGATATCACGAATCCGATGTTATCGGTCTTAAGTTTCGATATGCTCCTCGACCCCTGTTCGGGCCCGGAGACGAATGTGCCTTTCCCGGGTATCCTGTAAAGCACACCCTCATTGACCAGCTCAAATATCGCCTTGCGGACGGTTATCTGGCTTATGCCATGCTGTTCGCAGAACTCCTTCTCGGAGGATACGAGTTCTCCCGGTTTCTTCTCGCCGCTCTTTATCTGGTTCTCTATCACCCTCTTGAGCTGCTTGTACAGCGGGACAGGGGAGTTCTTTTCGACAGAATCTTTCATCTTTCCGTCCTTATTTTGTAAAAATACGGTTAAAAACGATGGCTATATACCTTGGTATACTCGGTTATATTATATATCATAACCCGTCTTTGTCAAGGGTTGAAATTGCGATTATCGGGTAAAATCTACGGCTTTCTCTATATCATCTATACTGTTTACATCAAGCCAGTTCCCGTCGGTGTATATGACATCGACTTTATGGCCGTTCGAGGCGATCCTGTCCAGAAGGTCGGTGACGCTGTATTTCAGGAACCCTTTTTCCTTCCTAAGCTGCCCATAGGCCTCCTCTATCCACCTCTTGCCCTCGAGGTTAGCCTTGAGCATGCCTATCCACTGCCCGTTTATCGCGCGCCGTTTAGAAAGGCCCAGCGCCCCGATAAGGCTGACGCGCGAGCCGGACGACCTCAAGTCGTCGGGCTCCGAACACTGCACGTAGTCGCCCTTCATCCCTTTCGCCAGTTTATGCGCGATATTGGAGTCGACCACTATGCTAAGCGGATGCTCGGATTCAAGCAGGTTCCTTATTATGTATCGCCGGACTATGACATCCCCGTAGGTCACGATGGTATTCTCTTTTATGCGGCCTAGGACAAGGCCGAGTGAGGCGAGGTCCATCGACCTCGAATATCCGGGATTCTTTATGATGTCTATTCCTTTTATCCTGATCGCCTCGGGCTTATAGCCCGCGACGACGGTGATATCCTTTATGCCCTGTTCGTTGAGGTCTTCGACGAGCCTCTGTAATATGGGTTTCCCGGATATGCTTATCATGGCTTTCGGCTTCGACTCGGTAAGCCCGCCAAGCTCTTTTCCGCGGGAAGCGGCGAGGATGAGGGCGTTCGCCTTGCGGCTGAAGCGGTTAAGGTACTTCTCTTCCGCCTCAAGCAGATCCTTTACTCCCTGCAGGCGGAACACTTCCGATACCGGCGCTATCCTGTCCTCAAGGCTTATTACGGCCTTTTCCTTCTGTATGATCCCGGCCGCGTTCTGCATCGCGCTTATCGAGCAGCGCAGCATATGGTTCGCCCAGATGACCACGCTTATCCCGTTCTTCCTGAACCGGCCGGCCGGCGTGCTGTAATATGTGGTCGGGACCACGATAAGCGGCAGGCGGTTCGCCCATTCCTTTGCGAAAGCGAAGACCTCGGAAGGATCGCTCCTCTTGCTGTGTATCAATATCGCGTCGGCGCCGGCGCCCTTATAGGCCTCTGCGCGCTTCAGGGCTTCGCCGAGCCCGAGGCCCGCGATCAGCGCCTCTATGCGCGCGACTATGCAGAAATCCCTGTCCTTCTGTGCGTCTTTCCCGGCCTTGATCTTGCCGCAAAATTCGTCTATATCGGCAAGCGCCTGGTCGCTGCTGCGGATAAAGCTGTTCGTCTTGGGGAAGAGCTTGTCCTCGATGCATACGCCGGCTATGCCGATCTGCTCGAGTTTCCTGACGAGCCTTTGCATGTTGTTGAAGTTGCCGTAGCCGGTGTCGCCGTCGAGGAGGATCGGTACCGAGGTCGCGTCGCTCATGAACTCGAGAATGTCCAGCACCTGGGTCCAGCTGAGCTCGTTATTGTCCCTGACGCCCATCGAGGCGGACAAGCACAGCCCGCTCGCCCATATGCCCTCAAAACCGGATTCCTCGGCGATCTTGGCGCTTATTGCGTTGTGGGCTTCAAGCAGGAACGACAGCTTCGGGTCTTTGAGCAGTCCTTTTAACCGGGTCGTTTTTTTCATGGCGGCGCTTTCATGCAGAAAATTTGGTAGCCCCTACGGGAATCGAACCCGTGTTTAATGGCTGAGAACCATCCGTCCTAGGCCACTAGACGAAGGGGCCACGCTAAAATCTTACTTTCTCTTCTCTCCTGTTATGCGCCGAAAGCTGGGCGGCTTCTATAACAGCTGCTGTCTTGCGCACCTCATCCAGCTTTATGATCGGGTGCGCGCGGTGCATCAGTACATCGTAAAGGTTTTCGTAATACTTCTCCCAGCTGCTCGGTTCGACCTGGTAGGTCCTTTCGAACTCCTCGCCTTTCATCTGGGTCTTTATCTTTATCGGGTGGCCGCCGTTCTCGCTCAACAGCGCGCCCTTGGTCCCGAGCACATACCACCGGGGTAGATTATACCGCGAAACCTGGCTCGCTTCAAGGTGCGCGGTCACTCCGCCGCGGAACCTTATAAGCAGTTTGAAGTAGTCGTCTACCTCCCTCGACCAGAGCACCGACTTCATGTCGCACCAGACCGATACCGGCTGTTCCTTTATGAGGCACAGCATCTGGTCTATGATATGGGAGCCGAAATCGTATAATATGCCGCCGCCGTAGGCCTTCTTATAGCGCCATGCGGGGTTGAACTCCTTTACGCCGTAATTCTTCAAAGAACCGTACGAGGTCGCCCTCGATTCCACCGTGAACGGCTCGCCGACGAGGTGTTCGTCAAGAAGCCTCTTGATCGTAAGGAAATCCCCGTCGAACCTGCGGCTCTGGAAGACCGAGAGCACCACCTTCTTCCTGTGCGCAAGCTTAATGAGGTAATCGACCTCCTTGAGGGTCAGCGCTATCGGCTTCTCGACTACGCAATGCCTGCCCTCCTCAAGCACCATCTTCGCTATCCTGAAGTGGCTGCTCGACGGCGTCGCAATGACCACAAGGTCTATATCCGTATCGAGGAAATGCCTGTAGTCAGAAAAAGCTATAGTTCCGTAATCCCTGTCCGCGACCCTCCTGCGCCCCTGTATAGTATCGCATACAGCCACTATCCGGAACTTCCCCACCCTCTTCATAAGAGGTATGTGGAATTCCTGCGCGCTCCTTCCGAGGCCGCAGATCCCGACCTTAAACTCCATGTTTAATATCCTATCCCCCTCAGGAAATCACGCGAGGATCTCGCGCTTTCCAGCGGAGTGCTCGAAGTCCTGTCAAGTTCGACGATAATCCAGTTAGTATAATTAATCCTCTCCAAACTTGCAAGGATATTCTTCATGTTGTGGCACAGTTTCCCTCGCCCGAGTTCCGTGAAATCCCTGGCGCCGGGGTCCCAGTCCTTAAGGTGGACGAGCGCTACGCTCGAACGGCATCTTTCTATCACCGCCGCCGGGTCCGAGCCGGCCGCGGCCAGATGCCCCGTATCCAGGCAAAGCTTTACGGACTTGGAAAACTCGAGAAGGTCCATTATGTCCCTCTCGTCTTCCACTATCGTATCCAGATGGTTATGAAAGGCTATCTTGACGTTGAACCTGGAAGAGTATTCGGCGAGCGAATCGAGCCTTTTGCAGAGGGCTTTATAGCTTTTTGCTTCCTTGGAGAGGCCATCGCCCTTCCAGCCGCCCGTTACCATCAGCGCTTCCACGCCGAATTGCCCGGCGAAATAGGCCTTCTCCTTGGCCTCGGCGATGTCGGCCCTCTCGTCGGGAGTAACCCTGACATTTGCGGAGAGCGACGCCATCTCCAGCCCTGTCTCATCCAACTGCGTCTTAAGAAGAGCGGCGGAGCCCAGCCTCGGGAGGGCGTCGAATATCTCGACACCTTCGTAACCGGCTTCTTTTATCTCGCAAAGAACGTCTTTTAGAGGATAATCCTTGAGGTAATTGCCCCAGGTAAGGGTATGGCAACCTATCTTCTGCACCGCCATACGTCACCGCTTTGTTCGCCAGTGAAAATTGGTGCTGGGAGGGGGATTTGAACCCCCACAGTTTATTCAACCAACAGCCCCTCAAACTGTCGCGTCTGCCAATTCCGCCATCCCAGCAAATCTGTCTTATATTATCTTACCGGCAGGATCTTGCCGTCTTCTCCCAAATTCACGCGTACACCCTTGCCGTAAAGGTTCCCTTCTATCTTGACGGGTTCCGACAAGGCGGCCCTGTTGACCCTTCCCGACGGGTAAAAATCTATTACGCTGCCTGCAGGGTATCTTATGCGGCCTATCTCTGTAGTCCCGGCAAGCGTCGACGATTTCAGCCTGCCATCGTTATAAAAATCGACCGGGCCCGGAGCGCACAAGATCCCCTGTATCTCCTGGGCTTTCGTCAAATATACGTTTACGAGCTTCCCTGTCTCGAAAAGGGAGACCCTTGCGCCGTCGGCGACCTTTACGCCGCCGATCATCTTCGCCTCGGCAAGCGTGCCAGACCTCAACCTGCCCGATTCATACAAGTATATCCTGCTGCCCTTGCTCAACGTGATGCCCTGCAACGACACATCGCGGGACAGCTCCGCGTCCCTGACCTTTCCCGATTCATAGAAATATATCCAGCCCTGGCAGGGAAGGTCCTGCACGGCCGCCGGCTTCTCGAGTATCGCGTAATTGATCTTGCCGGCTTCCGTATACTCTATCCTCGTGCCCGGCGGCAGGGTTGTGCCCTGTATGTTCCTCGCGCTGTCAATGATCTCGAATTTTATCTCCGCCGCGGCGCATTGGGCGGCGACAAGCAGAGCCAATGACGCTATTACGGCCGAACCGGGTCTATTGCGCATATTATCGGACCTCCACGCGCTATAAATATACCAAAAAATACCGCAAATAACAAGAGGTTAATGCTTTTTTGTTGCGCGTGTGTTTTTTTGTCTGTATAATAGCACCATATAACATGACTACTCTCAAGAGACCTTTAATCGTTCTGACATCTGCGGCCATGTTACTTTCCGCGGCGGGATGCCGCACCCTGACGGCCCCTTCGTCTTCTGAAGCAGCCTGGGTACCGGCGAAGAAGATACAGGCCTACGACTCAAAAGACAAGACCTGGCAATCCATCCGCGGGCAGAGGATCGACTCGTCGAAACCCCTCGCGCTCGGGGACCTGATAGATATAGCACTGCGCACGAACCCTTCCACGAAACAGGCCTGGGAGAACGCAAAAGCGGTCCAGGCGGCAAAGCTCCAGATGGAAGGCCGCTACTACCCGAAGGTCACTATCAACGGCGAGGCCATAAGGCAGGATACCCGCGCCAATATAGACATGGCAAGCGTCGATTACTTCAAATACGGGCCCGGCATACAGCTCACGTACCTGCTCCTCGATTTCGGCGGCAGGGCTGCCGACGTGGATGAGCAATCGCAGCTGCTCATAGCCGCGAACTTCCAGTTCAACAGGAAGATGCAGGACGTCGTGCTCGACGTCGAGACGTCCTATTACGATTACCACAGCGCGGTCGCGCTGCAGGCGGCGGCGGAATCGGACCTCAAGAACACGCAGGCCGCGTATGATGCGGCTTCCCGCAGGTATGAGGTGGGGCTCGCCGCCAAACTTGACGTGCTGCAGGCGAAATCTACATACGAGCAGACGCTTTACTCCCTCGAGAATGCCAAAGGCGCAGTCAAGACCTCGAAAGCCGCGCTGGCAAGGTCGCTCGGATATCCGGCAGATACCGTTTTCGATGTTCTGGAGCCGTCCAAGGATGTCCCGAAGTCCGTCAACGACGAGGACATCACGAATATGATAAACGACGCCATCGAACAGCGCCCAGACATCGCCGCGTTGAGGGCCAATCTAAGGGCGCAAAACGCCGTCGCGAGGTCCGCGAATTCCGACCTCTACCCGACGCTGAGCGCCGGCGCCTCGGCGAACAAGAACTTCTATAAATATTACAATTACGGCCAGCCGCGCGATACCGACAGGACATACGCGGCATACCTGAGCTTCGACTGGGACGTCTTCGACGGATTCGAGAACCTGAACAAACTGCGCGAGGAACAGGCTCTCGCGAACGTCGAACGCGAGAAGCTCATCGAAGCCGAGATCTCGGCCAGCGCCGAGGTCTGGACCAAATACTACGATTTCAAGACGGCTGTCAAGAAGCTCGAATACAGCGAGGCGTTCCTGAACACATCCCAGACATCATACGAGCTGGCCCTTGAAAGCTACAGCAACGGCCTGAACAGCATACTCGACCTGCTCGACGCGGAAAGCAAGCTTTCCGACGCTAAGAGCAGCCTCATACAATCGAGGAAAGACCTTTTCGTGGCATTGGCCCAATTGGCCCACGCGACCGGAACGATATATACAGGCGGAGAGACAAAAAATGAATAAGACCGGTAACACGCTGATTAAACTCATCAAATACGCGGCCTGGATCGGGCTCGCATTACTGCTGACCATGGGTATCGTAAAGGGCTGCAGCCGCAAGCCCCCGGAGAGGAAGATACCGCCGAAGATCGTCAAAGCGGTCAAGGCCGAGACCAGTGATGCCGACATATTCATTGAGTCCTTCGGCAACCTCTACTCGCCCTATAACGTGAACATCATGTCGCAGGTGACCGGCGAGATAAAGGAAGTCCATTTCAAGGACGGCGACATCGTGAAAAAAGGCGACATGCTTTTCACGATCGACCCGAGCTCGTACAAAGCCACGCTCGACAAGGCGGAAGCCCAGCTGATACAGGACCTTGCGAACCTGAAACTGAACAAGGATACGCTCGAGAGGAACAGGAAACTCCTCGCCAAGGAGCTCATCTCGCAGCAGGCCTTCGAGCAATATGAGACGAGCGTCACGGCGTCGGAGGCGATGATCAAGCTCGATAACGCCAACATAGAGCTCGCGAAGATAAACCTCGCCTATTGCTATATCTCTTCTCCTATCGACGGCACCTGCGGCAAGCGGCAGGTGGACCCGGGCAATATCGTTATGGCGAATTCGGGGCCGACGCTCGTGAACATAAAGACCGTTGACCCGCTTTACGTGGATTTCACTATACCTGAGAGGGACCTCGATAGCGTAAGGGAAGCCATGACAAAAGGCCAGCTTAAGGTGATCGTCTACATCGAGCGCGAAGGCGGCGATCCCGTCACGCGGGAAGGCATTCTGCATTTCGTAGATAACGCGGTGGATAACACCACCGGCACGATCCTGCTGCGCGCCTCGGTCGACAACAGGGACTCCGCCCTTTGGGCCGGGCAGTTCGCGAATGTCCGGCTTGTCCTCAGAAAAGAGAAGGACGCAGTGCTTATCCCATATGAGGCCATGCAGGTAGGACAGGAACAGGGCGTATTATACAATTATGTTTTCACGATCACTCCGGACAACAAAGCGGAAAAAAGGAACATCACCGCCGGCAACAAGATAGACGACCATGTGATCGTGGAGAAAGGTCTTAAGGCGGGTGAGTACGTCGTAACCGCCGGCCAGATGGGCCTGAGGCCCGGGGCGGACGTCGAGATAAGCGCCCCGCAGAACGGGGCATCCAAGAAGGCGGACAAATGAGCTTTTCCGAAAACTTTATAAGAAAACCTATTATGACCACGCTGCTCATGGTGGTCGTGACGATATTCGGCATAGCGGCTTATTTTACGCTTCCGATCAGCGACCTTCCTGTCGTTGATTATCCGGTCATTCTCGTGCAGGTGGCGTACCCGGGCGCGAGCCCCGACACGATGGCTTCTGCCGTCGCGTCCCCTCTCGAGAACGAGTTTACCGAGATACAGGGCCTTACAAGCATCATCTCGAACAATACCGAAGGGCAGTCGCAGATAATACTGACGTTCGACCTCAGCAGGAATGTCGACCTCGCGGCCCCGGATGTGCAGGCCGCGATCTCGCGCGCGGCCGGAAACCTGCCGACCGACCTGCCTGCCCCTCCCTCTTACCAGAAGGTCAACCCTTCCGACACGCCCATTATCTATATGATGCTCAACTCGGACACCCTTACACCGGGCCAGCTTTACGACCTTGGCAACAGGACTGTCGGCAAAAGGATAAGCATGATAGACGGCGTCTCGCAGGTCCAGGTTTGGGGCGCGAAGACGGCCGTGCGCGTCCAGGTGGACCCGAATAAACTCTCCGCTTTCCAGATAGGGATAAACGAGGTGGCGGCAGCAGTATCGACCGGCACGGTCCTGATACCCGCAGGAAGCCTTGACGGCGACATCATGGCCTTCTCCATAGAGCCGAAGGGCCAGCTCTTCAAGGCGAAGGACTATGACGAGCTTATAGTCGCGTACAGGAACAACTCCCCCGTCAGGCTGAGGGATATCGGGCGCTGCATTGACAGCATAGATAACGACGTGATACGCCCGATGTTCGGCAATCCCAAAGAGGGCATGAGATCAAACAACGTCGTTATAGCTATATCGCGTTCTGCCGGCTCAAACACGGTCGCCCTCGCCGCCAGCATATTGGATATGACGGATATGCTCCAGAAGGAGCTTCCCGGCTCCGCAAGGCTTGAGGTATTTTACGATAAATCCGTGGAGATCGTCGAATCGGTTAATGATGTAAAACAGACGATCCTCATAGCGCTCATTCTCGTCGTGCTTATCATATTCCTCTCCCTCGGCAGGATATCGGATACGATAATACCGAGCATTTCTCTTCCTCTGTCCGTCGTCGCGACCTTTGTAGTCATGTACGCAATGAACTTCAGCCTCGACCAGATGTCCCTGCTGGGACTTACTCTCTGCATCGGGTTCGTGGTCGACGACGCCATCGTCGTGCTCGAGAACACGGTCCGACTCATCGAGGGCGGCAAGAAACCGATGGAAGCGGCCGTTGAAAGCGCCGAGCAGATCACGTTCACGATCATATCGATGACGCTTTCGCTCGCCGTAATATTCATACCTCTCGTCTTTATGGGAGGGGTCGTCGGCAGGATATTCCGCGAGTTCGCGGTGACCGTCGTAGCGGCCATCCTCTGTTCGGGCGTGGTGTCGCTTACGCTTACGCCCATGATGTGCGCGCGTATGCTCAAGGAGCATAAACCCGGCGATTCCAAATTCCAGGAGATGATCACCAGGTTCATGAGCGGTATCATAGATAAATACGGCGTGATCCTTAAATGGACCCTGCAGCGCCCGATGACTACCCTTATCGCATGGGTATTATGCTTCGGCGGCACCGTGTTCTTCTTCAATATAGTGCCGCAGACATTCCTTCCCGAAGGCGACAGCGGCGCGGTCATGGGACAGATGATGATGCCTCTCGGGACCTCCTCGAAGCAGATGGGAGAATTCCAGGACAAGGTAAATAACGTCCTCCTGAACGACAAGAACGTCGAAAAGGTCATCTCGGTCACCGGCCTGAACCCCGGCGCCGACCAGAGCACCGGCATATTCTTCTCTACGCTTAAGGAGCGCGACAAGAGGGAGCCGATGAGCAAGGTTGTCCCGAAACTCAGGAGAGAGATGTCCATGATACCTGACGGCGTGGCTTTCGTCATGGCCATACCCGCCCTTAAACTGAGCGCCGGAGGCGAGGCGACCGCGACCGGAAGCAAATATTCGTATACCCTTACCGGCCCCGACCAGGATAAGCTCTATCAATCGTCTTTTAGCCTGGCGGATGCCATGAAAAAACTTCCGGGGTTCCTCGATATCCAGAACAGCACAAGGCTCGACCTTCCGCAGCTGAACATACAGATACTGCGCGACAGGGCCTCCACTCTGGGCATAACCGCGCACGACATCGAATATGCGCTGACCCTGGCGTACTCCGGCGGAAAGGTCACGACGTTCAAGACCGACGTCGACCAGTACGATGTCATTGTCGAGCTGACGAAGGATTTCCAGAAGAGGCCCGAGAACCTTTCGCAGATATACGTAAGGTCCTCGATCACGGGCAAGCTCGTGCCGTTGAGCACGGTGGCGAAATGGGAGGTCGATGCCGGCCCCCAGAACGTGCCGCATTTGAACCAGCTCAATTCGGCTACCCTTTCCTTTAACCTTGCCCCCGAGGTCCCCCTCGGCAGCGCGACGAAGGCGCTCGAAGAGCTTACGAGAAAACCCGAAGTGGTGCCGGAAGGCGTTACGGGCTCCCTGCAGGGCGAGGCCGAACAGTTCAAGGAATCCATCGCAAGCCTCGGCATCCTCATAATCGTCGCCATATTCATAAAGTACATCATACTTGGCATACTCTATGAGAGCTATGTCCACCCGTTCACGATACTTACGACGCTTCCGGTGGCCACGTTCGGCGGCCTTGCGACCCTCTGGCTGTTCGGATCGGAACTGTCCCTCTACGCTTATGTAGGCGTATTCATGCTGCTCGGTATCGTGGCTAAGAACGGCATCATGATGGTCGACTTCGCGAACGAGAACCTCGTAAAGAACAACATGAATAACTTTGACGCGATATATAACGCGTGCCTCGTAAGGTTCCGCCCGATCCTGATGACGGGCCTTGCGGCTATCATGGGCGCCATGCCCATCGCTCTCGGGTACGGCGCGGACGGCGCTTCAAGAAGGCCCCTCGGGCTTATAGTCGTCGGCGGCCTTATATTCTCGCAGGTTGTCACGCTCTTCGTCACTCCCGGCATATTCCTTTATATGCAGAAGTTCCAGGAGAAGTTCCTCGACAGGTTCGAGCTGACACGCTCCGACGCCGCAAGGAAAATAACGGATAAAGCCAAAGAATAAAAATCCCTCGCAGATAACCTGCGAGGGATTTCCTATGGTTGCCCCGCTTGGACTCGAACCAAGACAGCAAGATCCAGAATCTTGTGGGCTACCATTACCCAACGGGGCAGAAATTCCGGACGTAAGGGAAGATTATACTTTACCCGCCTCTATTTGTAAAGGGGATTAACCTCCGGAAGGCCGTATATTAGATAAACTTTAAGCTCCTGAGTACACGGCTGAACCTCTTATCGAGGGCCGCAAAAACATTTTCTTGGCAAAATAACTTAATAAAATAGAACTTCCCGCTCTTTTCGAGTATCAGGACCCTCTCTTCCATGCTCACAAAATTCCCTCTCATCGGAAGCGGCGTATCCAGTGTCTTATATTTATAGACCAGCTCGACGGCTTCCGCACCCAGGATCTTCACGGCTTTCTTGGATAAAAGGTTGAAATCCTTTGATTTTTCGTTCTTTGCAATCTGGTTGGCAGCGGCGGTTTCCAGGTCTTTAACCGATATAGGCATATTGGACCTTTTTACGGCTAATACCGATATCGCGCTGAGCCTTGAACGGTTTGGGGTTTCCTTCGGCTCAATAAATATTGCGCTGAAGTACTTGTCTCCGGAACCCCTGTCCTCGGACACCTTCCATCCGGAAGGGTAGAGCATAGAAACGCCGATCGCGGGATCCTTGTTCTCGTATCTGTCGTATTTGAACCCATCGGAACACCCAAAAATATTCACCATTAGAAAGGCTCCTGCAATTAACAATATATTTCTCGGCATTTTTAGGTCCTCTTCTTCTTTCTTCTGGAGAATCAATAATCAGGTAAGGTCGAGTAAGAAGGTATTGTTTTAAGCCAGGCCTTGAAGTCGGCTTCTCCTTTATCGAATTCCGTCTCATAGGTATCCAAGTCGACGTTCGGCCCGTCTCTCACGACATCCCATAGCTCTAGCATAGCGTCGCAGGCGTTATACTCCTGGTCTATCGAATTCCCGGGGTATTGCGTTATATGTATTTCATCGTCCGTCAGTTCCGGATGGGCCGCTTTCGTAGCATCTATCCATTCCTGCGGATTATAATCATAATCTGCGTGGGTTGCCTCATGGGCGATCACGCAGGCTACAGCCGCTTCGGTATAGGTTGCAGTCGCATTCTGATTCACGAATATCGTATTACCGGTCACAAAAACTCGATTACCGTTATAATCGTACGCGTAATGGTCGTCTATTCCCCACCAAAATGCGATCGCCGAGGAACTTACTCCGTAATCCTCGTTGTTAACATATACGAGCCTAATATCGTTATCGTTGATCAGGTCAAGCCGGTCAGCCGCCAACGGGGCAAGGCCAAGGTAGTCGAGATAAGATGACGGGACAGCCGTCTGCGTCGGATGTATTATTCCGTCTTCACTTCCTCCGCCGGTCGGGCTATCCCCAGTATCTTCGCTGCTTGGAGTGCCTCCGCTGGGAGTACCTCCGCCGGGGCTTCCTCCTCCGGGGCTGCCGCTGCTCGGACCGCCGCTTGGACTTCCGCTCCCGGGAGGCGTGCTGTCGCCGGTATCGGGACCGCCAATATTGTCTCCGCCGAGATCCTGCCCACCCTGATTGACGCTATCGGGAGATATCGGGCCGCTATTATTCCTGGCGACAACTATATCGTCGCCCGTAATATCCCCTGATTCTATATCATCGCGGATCCTCTCGGCAAGCACGATAAAATTATCGTTCGTTACGCCGACTACCTTATAATTAAACCACCTTGGCTCGATATTTAGGCCAAGGCGTTCGTTAACTTCCTGCGTATTTTCCGCGGCGACGTACTCGCCTGTTTCAAGTTTCGCAATCTCCTCGGTCTTAGCGATATTCGCAACGGTCGCGACCGCTTCGACATACTTCGACTTATTTATTGCATTCTTATAGAACGCAAAAATAAGCCCGAAGAACACGGCTATGACCGTGACCGCAAGCAGTATCTCTATAAGGCTAAATGCTCTTCTCTTCCTCATAACACGATTTTACCATAACCAACGAATATTTCAACCTGTTAATTAGCCGAAGAAAGGGTGTTCAGGGCCGTTTTGGCATCAGGATTCTGCGGATCGATCGACAATACCTTCTTCCAGCATGCCCTAGCCAGCGATCTGTCGCCCCTGTTAAAGTGGGCTACTCCGAGATTATAGAGCGCCTCGATATTGTCCGGTTCTTTTTCCACCACTTTCTTGTATTCGTTTATCGCGCCCGGGAAATCCTTGCCCATCAGCAATAACCCGGCAAGGTTGAAGTGCGCCTCGGTCAGCCCGGAATCTTTTTCTATCGCCTTATTGAACATTTCTATCGCTTTTTCATTTTCATTGTCGGTCGCGTAAATGGCCCCGAGGTTGTTCAATATCTTAGCGTCTATCGTCCCCTTCTCGAGCACGTAGCTGTAATCCTCTTTCGTCCGCGAGAGATTGCCCGCCTTATGGTTCAGGACGGCGCGCAGGTAATGGATCTCCGAGCTCTTCGAGAACGTCTGCAGCAGCACGTCGCAAAACGCGGCAGCTTCGGCATATTTGCCTTCCTTAACGTTGTCCTTTATCGCGTTGCAAAGGCCTTCGTAATCATATCTCGAAACGGAGCCGTCATCGTTAAGTATCCTGTCTATGCGATCTCTTTTCACGCTCGCTTCGCCGTCGGGGCGGGCCAATACCAGCGTATCTTTACTGCGAGAGACCACTCTTTCGTCCGCGACCCTTCCGTCGATATAATATATCTTCTCGGCCCCGCAGTAAGGCGCGGGGAAAAACGAATACGCGAGCAATACGGTGACAGCCAATGCGTGTTTTCTCATGGTTTTGCCTTCTCCGCGGCGGACTTCAGCCGTATCATGGACCTGTCTTTGCCTACCAGCGCCACCGTCTCGAACAGGCTCGCGCCGACTTTATGCCCGGTTATAGCGACCCTTATCGGATGTATCAGCTCCGCCGCTTTCAGCCCGGACTCCGCCGCCAGCTTCCTGACACAATCCTCGAGGGCGGGAGCGCTGAAGTCGTCCAGTTTCGAGAACCTGTCCATGACGTCTTCGAGTTTCTTTTTCGCGCCTTCTTTGCCGAGCACGGAGGAGACCGCCTCCTCGTCATACTCCATATTTTCCGAGAAGAACGGCGCTACGGAATCCGTGAGCTCGCGAATCGTCTTCGCGCGCGGGTGGAAAAGTTTCACGGCCTCGGCAAGCCGCGCGCCGTCAAAGCCCTCTTTCAGGACGCCCTTCTCCTTCAGTTCCGGCACTATCGCGGCGGCCAGGTCCTCGGGCTTGCGCGCCCTGATATATTCGCCGTTCATCCACGTCAGCTTGTTTATATCGAACACCGCCCCGGTCTTGCCGACTTTTTCGAGCGTGAATTCCTTTATTATCTCCGCTATCGGCAGGACCTCCCTGTCGCCCGACGGGGCCCAGCCAAGCAGCGATATATAATTAACGAGCGCGTCGGGCAGGAAACCCATCTGCCTGTATTCGGATATCGACGTCGCGCCGTGGCGTTTCGACATGCGTGAACGGTCGGTCCCGAGGATCATCGGGATATGCGCGAATTTCGGCGGCTCTATCCCGAGCGCCCTGTAAACGGCGAGCTGTTTCGGGGTGTTCGATATGTGGTCGTCGCCCCTTATCACGTGCGTTATCTTCATGTCGTCATCGTCTATCACGCACGCGAAGTTGTATGTCGGGAACCCGTCGGATTTCATCAGCACAAGGTCTTTCTGGAGGTTCATGTCGAAGGTGACCTTGCCGTGCACGATGTCGTCCATAACAATTATATCCTTCGGCATCGTGAGGATTATCGCCTTCTCTCCCCCGAGCGCACCCTCGGCCTCGTACGCCTTCCCCTCCTTGAGGAGCTGCTGCGCGTAGCCGCGGTAGGCATCGAGCCTCTTGGTCTGGTAATACGGGCCCTCATCCCAGTCCATACCGAGCCACTTCATCGAGCTGATTATCTCCTGCAGGAACTCGTCCTTCGAGCGTTCCCTGTCGGTATCCTCGACCCTGAAGACGAAGGTCCCCTTCTCGTGCCTCGCGAAAAGCCAGTTGAAGAGCGCGGTCCGCGCGCTCCCAATATGCAAAAAGCCCGTCGGGGACGGGGCAAACCTTACTTTCACCATATCATTGCCTCGCGACGAGCCTGGCGCCTTCCTTCAGCGCCTGCTCGTTCATAGGTATCAGGTCCTGCTTGTCCGGAGGAATGACCTCCTTCAACGCATCGACAAGCGCCCGCATCGACACAATCTTAAGCTTCGCGTTCAACGCGCCTAGAGCTATCATATTAGCGACCCGCGTATTCCCCATGTCTGTCGCCAGCTTCGTGACCGGTATCTTCAGCACGTCTAGATCGCCCCTTGCCGGCTGCCTGTCTATCAGCGTCTCGTTCATTATCAATGTTCCGGTCGGGGCCAGCGACTCCTCATACCTGTCCATAGAAGGCCTGTTCATCACGACGCATGCGGTCGGGCTCGTAACGACAGGCGAGGGGACCATCTCGTCCGATATGACGACCATCGAATGGGCCGTCCCGCCGCGCACCTCGGCGCCGTACGACGGCATCCATGTGACCTTTAGGCCTTCCTTCATCGCGGCCCAGGCAAGCACCTTGCCCATCACCATTATCCCCTGCCCTCCAAAACCGGCAAATATTATCTCTTCTTTCATCTATATGTCCTTTATGACCCCGAGCGGGAAATACTTCGTCATCTCATCCTCGATGCGCCGGCATGCGTCTTTCGGCGAGAGGCCCCAGTAGGTCGGGCACGGAGAAAGTATCTCGACGAGCGAGAACCCCTTGCCTTCCATCTGGTTCTTTAAGGCCTTCTTTATCGCCGCTTTCGTCTTCAGCACGTTCGCGGGATTATCCACCGACACCCTCTCTATGTATTTTGTGCCCGGCAGCTGTGAAAGCAGTTCCGAGATCTTCATCGGGTAGCCGTCCCTCGTTATGTCGCGCCCGTGTATAGAGGTCGATGTCTTTTGTCCTATAAGCGTCGTCGGGGCCATCTGCCCGTTCGTCATGCCGTATACCCCGTTATTTATGAAGAAGACCGTGATATTCTCGCCGCGGTTGGCCGTGTGTATTATCTCCGCCGTGCCTATCGCCGCAAGGTCGCCGTCCCCCTGGTAACTGAACACGATCTTGTCGGGGTGCACGCGCTTTATGCCCGTCGCGACGCATGGCGTCCTGCCGTGCGGGGCTTCCGAGCAGTCGAAATCCCAATATTCATAAGCTATGACCGCGCAGCCCACCGGGCATACCGCTATGACGTCCTCGCGGATACCGAGCTCGTCGATGACCTCGCAGATCAGCCTGTGCGCAATGCTGTGGCCGCATCCGGAACAGTAATGTGTCGGCACATCCCTGAGCGACGACGGGCGTTCGAACACTTTTTTCATGCGTATACCCTCTTCTTCGACCTCGGCTTAAGGATATCCCTTATCGCCTCGACTATGGCCTCTTCGGTCGGCACGCCGCCGCCGGCGCGGCCGTGGAAATGTATCGGCCTCTGCCCGAGTATCGAAAGCTTGACGTCGTCGACCATCTGCCCCGCGCTCATCTCTACCACGAGGAACGCCTTGGATTTCTTCGCGAGCTTCTGCAGCTGCGCCTCTGGGAACGGCCACAGCGTTATCGGCCTGAACATGCCGACATGCAGGTGTTCGTGGCGCGCTTTCGATATCGCGGAGCGGACGATCCTGCTGGTCGTGCCGTAGGCGACAACGACAAGGTCCGAATCCTCCGTATATAACGACTCAAGCCTGGGTTCCTTCGATTTTATCTTGTTGTACTTCATCTGCATGATCCTGTTGAGCTCCTCGAGCTCTCCTTCCCCGAGGAACAGGGAACGCACGACATTGGGCCTGCGCCCCTTGCATCCGGTAAGGGCCCACGGCTTATGCGTATTGACGGCGCTCTTGCCGTGCACGTGCCTTCTCACGACCTCCACCGGCTCCATCATCTGCCCGAGTATCCCGTCGCCGAGTATCATCACGGGGTTCCTGTACTCATCGGCCAGGTCGAACGCGAGCTGAGTGAGGTTCCAGGCCTCCTCTACCGTCGACGGGGCCAGCACTATCGTCCTGTAATCCCCGTGTCCGCCGCCCCTCGTCGCCTGGAAATAGTCCGCCTGCGACGGCGCGATATTGCCGAGGCCGGGACCGCCGCGCATCATATTCACTATTACCGCCGGCAGCTGGCACGCCGCCATGTAAGATATCCCTTCCTGCTTCAGGCTGATCCCCGGGCTCGAGCTCGATGTCATCGCGCGCGCGCCGGCGGCAGAGGCGCCGAGCACGAGGTTTATCGCCGCGAGCTCCGACTCCGCCTGGATGAAAGTCCCTCCCGCCTCCTGCATGCGGAACGACATGTAATGCGTCAGTTCGTTCTGCGGCGTTATCGGGTAACCCGCATAAAAAGTGCATCCGGCGTGTACGGCTGCCTCTCCGATCACCTCATTACCGCACATCATTATCTTTGCCATTATCTTATTTGTATACCTCTATGCAGACATCGGGGCACATTATCGCGCACATCTTGCATCCCTTGCATTTTTGTTCATCTGTAGATTGGTCTACGGACTTAAATTTTGCCGGATGCACACCCCTGACGTTGAGCGATTCTTCCATTATTATCAGTTTCTCGGGGCAGTTTATCGCGCAGAGGCCGCATCCCTTGCACGCATCCCTGTTTATCGTTATCTTGCCCATCAGGCCCTGGCCGCTTTCCCTTTAGAGAACATCTTCTTTATCTCCGATGCTATGCCGTGGGCGTCGAGCCCGTACGCCTTGAAGAGGTCCTCTTTCCTGCCGTGTTCGACGAACTTCGCGGGGAAACCGAGCCTCTTGACCGATATATCGCTCATCCTCTCCCTCTCGAAGAATTCGAGCACGGCGCTGCCGAAACCGCCTTCAAGCACGCCCTCTTCCACCGTAACGAATTTCTTGGTCCTCGCGGCGAGGCTCCTGAGCAATTCCTCGTCGAAGGGCTTTATGAACCTGACGTTTATCAGCGAGGTCTTTATGCCTTCGCTGAACAGCAGCCCTGCCGCGGCGCACGCCGGCCAGACCATCGAGCCGACCGCGAGAATCGCGAGTTCGCCCTCTTTCGACATCACTTCGGCCTTCCCGCGGACTATAGGCGTATCCGTCTCGAGGACCGGCGGGGCGACTATCTTTCCGCGCGGGTACCTGATCGCGACCGGCCCCTCGCAGCGGTTGACCGCGTATTCGAGCATGCCTTTAAGCTCTGCCTGGTCCTTCGGCGCCAATAACGTCATGTTGGGCATATGGCGCATGAATGCTATATCGAATATCCCGTGATGCGTAGCGCCGTCCTCTCCGACTATCCCGGCGCGGTCAAGGCAGAAGACGACATGAAGGTTCTGCAGGCACGCGTCGTGTATTATCTGGTCGTAGGAACGCTGCATGAACGTCGAATATATCGCGACGACCGGCACGACGCCGCCTTTGGCGAGGCCTGCGGCAAAGGTCACCGCGTGCTGTTCGGCCATCCCGACATTGAAGAAACGGCCCGGATACTCTTTCTGGAACGCGTCGAGGCCGGTCCCTTCCGGCATAGCCGCGGTCACCGCGGCAACCTTCGGGTTATCCCTTGCGATCTCGACGAGCGATTCGGAGAAGGTTTCGGTGAACGACTTGGCGGGGCCCGCCCCTGGCGCTTTCAGCTCCCCGGTCTCGATATCGAACGGGGCCGTGCCGTGGAATTTCTCGGGGTGCTTCTCCGCGTGGTGGTAGCCCTTGCCTTTCTTCGTCAGGGCATGGATCAGTATCGGCCCTTCGAGGCGCAGCGCGCCGTCTATCGTCCTTATCATTCCCTCGAGGTTATTGCCGTCTATCGGGCCAATATACCTGAGCCCGAGCTCTTCGAAAAGCATCCCGGGTATGAGCATGCCCTTCATGCTCTCTTCGAGCTTCTTCGCGGCCCTGTAGACGCTGAAACCGTACCACGGGACCCTCTTTATCAGGCCTTCCATGTCCTTATGTATCTTGTTGTAGGTCGGATTTACCAGGATCTTGTTGAGGTATTTGGAGAACGCCCCGACCGACGGGGCTATCGACATCTCGTTATCGTTGAGGATTATCAACATGTTCGTCTTGCTGTGCCCGGCATCGTTGAGGGCCTCGAGGGCCATGCCGCCGCCGAGTGAGCCGTCGCCTATCACCGCGACGACCTTATAAGACTCGCCGGTAATGTCCCTGGCCTTCGCGAGGCCGAGGGCGGCAGATATGGATGTCGAGCCGTGCCCGACCGTGAAGGTGTCGTATTCGCTCTCGAACGCGTTCGGAAAACCGCTTAAGCCGCCGAACTGGCGTATTGTCCTGAACCTCTCCCTGCGGCCGGTCAGGACCTTATGCGCGTACGCCTGGTGCCCGACGTCCCATACTATCTTGTCATACGGCGTATTGAGGCAATAATGCAGCGCGACCGCGATCTCGACGGCCCCGAGGCTCGGCGCGAGATGTCCGCCGGTCCTGGAGACCGTATCGACGATAAACTCGCGCATCTCCCTGGCAAGGAGCTCGCGCTCCTCCCTGGACAATATCCTTAGGTCCTGCGGAGAATTGATGGAATTCAGTATTTTAAACATATTATTTTTTGCGGTTTAAGATAAAATCGGCCAGGTCCCCCAGCGGTTTTGCCCTGCGGCCGAATATCTCGAGCTCCCTGTGGGCCTTTTTGATGAGCCTCGCGGCCTCTTTCCTGGCACCGTCCACGCCTAAGGCCAACGCGAAACCCTCTTTATCCAATATATCATCTATGACCTGAAACGTAAAGCCGATATATTCCCCGTACCTGGTCATCGCTTCAGTCTGTTTTCTCGTGGCGTGTGCCGCTATGGCCCCGATCCTGCACGAACCAGCTATAAGCGAGCCCGTCTTTCGCGCGTTTATATAGGTGAGTGTCGGAAGGTCCGGGTCCACCTGGTTCTTTATGTCGACGACCTGTCCGCCTATCATCCCGTAGGTGCCGGAGGCCTCGGCGGCGGCCCTGATTATCTCGTTATTGACCTTCGCGTCCTTCCCTTTGGCCATAAGGCCGAAAGCGAAAGTAAGCAGCGCGTCTCCCGCCAGCACGGCGACGCCCTCCCCGAACTTCTTGTGGCAGGTGGGCTTGCCCCTTCTGTAATCATCGTCGTCCATGGCCGGAAGGTCGTCATGCACCAGTGAATACGTATGCACGAGCTCTATCGCGCATGCGGCCGGCATCGCGTCCTTGATGCTGCCGCCGCAGGCCTCGCATGAGGCAAGCACGAGCGCGGGCCTTACCCTCTTGCCGCCGGAAAAGACGGAATACCTCATGGCCTTGTGTATCTCTTTCGGGTATTCGTTCTCCTGCGGCAGGTATGCGTCGAGCGCCGCGTCGATGATCTTCTGCCGGGACTTAAGGTATTCGGCGGTCTTCATCAGCCCTCCAGGTCCTTCTCGTTGAACGGCTTGGCCTCGAGCTTCCCGGCGCCGCTCTTGACGAGGATCTCTACCTTCCTGCGCGCGGAATCGAGCTTCTTCGAGCAGAACTGCGCCAGCTTGACGCCTTCCTCGTATCTCTTAAGAGAATCATCGAGGGGCAGGTCGCCCGATTCAAGCTCCTCCACGACCTTCTCCAGTTTTTTCAGGGCATCTTCAAATTTCATCTCGGCAGTCATCTCGGTCCCTCCTTGATAATATCCTTTATCTCGCTCACCAGTTTTCCGCCGGAGAGCTTCGTCTCTATTATATCACCGCGCTTGAGCCCTTTGACATCCCTTAAAACGGCGCCCTCTTTTGCGGAAAGCGTTATGCTGTACCCTCTCTTCAATATCGCGAGCGGGGACAAGGCGTCCATCTTTCCGACAAGGGCGTTCAGGGCCTGCGTCTTTATCTCTATGCCGTGCGAGAAATGACTGTCGCGCGCCCTCTCGAGGTCATCGAGCTCCTGCGCGTAGCGTTCCACCTTCTCGAGCGGGTACCTGAATACCGGGCTGCCGGTTAGGTCCGCGAGCCTGCTCTCGTAAAGCGAGACCGCGCCCTCCAGCGACGTCCTGAGGCCCTTGACCAGGCCTTCCACCCTCTCGACAAGCTCTTCTTTCCTCGCTATGACGAGCTCAGCCGCCGCAGACGGCGTCGGCGCCCTGAGGTCCGCCGTAAAATCCGCTATCGTATAATCCACTTCGTGCCCCACCGCGGATATGACGGGTATCTTCGAGGCATATATCGCCCTGGCAACCTCCTCTTCGTTGAAAGCCCAGAGGTCCTCGAGGCTTCCGCCGCCGCGGGCGATTATCATCACGTCTATATCTTTCATGCGGTTCAGGTCGCCGATAGCGCCGGCTATCTCCGCGGAAGCGCCGTCGCCCTGCACCTTGACCGGGTATATCAGTATCTCTATATCGTTGAACCTGCGCCTCAGGATATGGAGTATATCGCGTATCACGGCGCCCGTCGGCGAAGTGACAACGGCTATCCTCGAAGGCAACATCGGCACGGGGACCTTATGCGCCTCGTCAAAGAGCCCTTCTTTCTGGAGCTTTTCCTTCAGCTGCTCGAAAGCGAGCTGGAGCTCCCCCACGCCTTTAGGTTCGGCCCTGTCTATATAGAGCTGGGTCTGCCCTGTCTTGTTATAATAGCCGACCCTGCCGAGGCACAATACCTTTATGCCATCCTTCATCTGGAACTTGACCGACTGGTTGGATCCCCTGAAGAACGCGCACTGTATCACCGACTCCGCGTCTTTCAGCGCGAAATACATATGCCCCGATGAATGCAGCTTGAAATTAGAGACCTCGCCTTCGACCCATACCTGCGGAAAAGCGCCGTCGAGGACGGTCTTTATCTCCCTCGTGATCTGGGTGACCGAATATATGAGCCTTCCGGTATCGGCTATCGGAGTTTCTCCTGTATGCGCTTGATCGCGGACGACTTGCCGGTCTTGTCGTCGCATGTTATGACCGCGCCCTGCAGCTGGACGTCCGAGTCGGCCATCTCGAACCTTGTCGGAAGCCCCGTGATGAAGCGCCTTATTATCTGTTCGGGCTTCCTGCCGAGCACTGAATCGAACGGCCCGGTCATCCCGGCGTCGGATATATACGCGGTGCCTTTCTTGAACACCCTCTCGTCGGCGGTCTGTATGTGCGTATGCGTGCCGCATATCGCGGTGACCATTCCGTCGAGGTAATAGGCCAGCGCTATCTTCTCCGACGTCGCCTCGGCATGCATATCGATTACGATGACCGGCGTCTCTTTCCTGATTTTTTCTATCTCTGCCATGGCCGCCTTGAACGGGCATTCGACCGCCTGCATGAAGACCCTTCCGACGAGGCCTATGACGCCGACCCTCGCGCCGGTCGCCGAATTGAGGATTATCGACCCTTTCCCCGGGGCGCCCTCTCCGTAGTTGAGCGGGCGGAGTATCCTCGGCTCCCTGTCGAAGCCGTCGATTATCTCCTTCCTGTCCCAAATGTGGTCGCCGTTCGTCAGGGCGTCTATCCCCGCGCCGAGAAGTTCATCGGCTATATCGGGCGTTATGCCGGCGCCTCCGGCCGCATTCTCGGAATTCGCGATCGTGAAATCAATCCCCTCCCTTTTTTTGATTACAGGGAGGAGCGACTTCACGGCTGCGCGGCCGGGCTCCCCGACTATGTCCCCTATAAACAGTATGTTCATCTTTTTACTTCGCGTATTCTATCGCGCGCGTCTCGCGTATGACCGTGATCTTTATCTGTCCGGGATATTCCATCCCTTCCTCTATCTTCTTCTTTATCTCGCGCGAAAGGACCGTCGCCTGCGCGTCGGTTATCTTCGTCGGCTCGACGATGACCCTTATCTCGCGGCCCGCCTGTATCGCGTACGCCTTCTCGACTCCCTTGAACGAGTCGGCTATCTCCTCGAGCTTCTCGAGCCTCTTTATGTAGACCTCGAGCGTCTCGCGCCTTGCGCCCGGCCTCGCGCCCGAGACCGCGTCCGCCGCGCTCGACAGGACCGTGTAGATCGATATCGGAGGTATCTCGCCGTGGTGCCCCTCTATGGCGTTGCAGACGATGTCGTTCTCGCCGTATTTCTTCGCCATCTCAGCGCCGAGTTTCGGATGGGCGCCTTCTATCTCGTGGCTGACCGCCTTGCCTATATCATGCAGGAGCCCGATGCGTTTCGCGAGCTGCGCGTCAAGCCCGAGCTCGTTGGCTATCGTGCCCATGATGAACGCCGATTCCTTCAGGTGGTCCATGACATTCTGCCCGTACGACGTCCTGTACTTCAGTTTTCCGATGAGCTTGACGAGTTCCGGATGAATGCCGCGTACGCCGACCTCGAAGACGGCCTGTTCGCCGGCCTCCTTGATTGAGACCTCCATCTCCTTCTTTACCTTCTCAACGATCTCCTCGATCCTGCCGGGATGGATCCTGCCGTCTTCCATAAGTCGCGTCAGCGCTATGCGCGCGACCTCCCTCTTTACGGGGTCGAAGCCGGAAAGTATGACTGCTTCCGGGGTATCGTCGATTATGACATCTATTCCCGTGGCCATCTCGAGCGCCCTGATGTTGCGCCCCTCGCGCCCGATTATCCTTCCTTTCATCTCGTCGTTCGGCAGGTTGACCACAGAGACCGTCGACTCGACCGTATGCTCGACGGCGCATCTCTGTATGGCGGTCGCGAGTATCTCGCGCGCCTTCTTGTCGGATTCCTGCTTCGTCTCTTCCTCGATCTTCTTTATCATCAGGCCGGCTTCCTGCCTCACGTCCTCTTCCATCCTCGACAGGAGCAGTTTCTTGGCTTCCTCGGCTGTCAATCCGGACACCCGCTGGAGCCTGTCCTTCTCCTCGGCCAGCATGACCTTATATTCCTCTTCCATCGAATGCAGTTTCTGCTCTTTCGCGGAAAGGTCCCTGATCTTGTCGGTAAGCTCCTTCTCTTTCTTGTCCATCACCTCGACCTTCTTGTCGAGGTTCTCTTCGCGCTGGATCAGGCGTTTTTCCGTATTAAGCAGTTCCGCGCGCCTGTCCTTCGTCTCTTTTTCGAAATCCGCCCTTATATTATGGAGCAGCTCCTTGGATTCGAGCTCGACTTCCTTCTTCTTCTCCTGCGCCTTCTTTTCGGCTTCCCCTATTATGAGCTTGGCTCTCTCTTCGGCTGACTGGACTTTCTTCTCCGCAAGCATTTTTCTTGCTAAAAAACCTACTAAGCCTCCGGCTATGAAGATGACAAGCCAGAGGACGATGGCTAAAACAGCGTTCATCTTGGTTCCCCCTTTGTGTAAAACCTGGCTATATTAGAGTTATGCGGTGAGGAGTTTGGTGACGGGCCTGTCGTGAGAAAGGGTGGGTAATTTCCTGATGACCTGGAATTTGAATGCGAGGCCTACTGTCGGGACTCCGGGACGGAGCCTCGTAAGGAACTTATCGTAATAGCCCATGCCGCGGCCCAGGCGGTTGCCTTTCCTGTCGAACGCAACTCCCGGGACTATAGCAAGGTCTATCGAACGCGGATGAAATACCTCAAAATGCGCCTTCGGTTGATAAATTCCGTAAGGGCCTCTAACCAGATCTTTATCGGGATCCATTACCTCGGATACCACCATTTTTTTCTTTCTCGCTTTGATGACCGGCACCAGAACTGCCTTACCACGTTCCAAAGCCGCCTCGATCATCGGCATCGTCTCTACTTCGCCGTCTTTCGAGACGTAAAACATTATGACGTTCGCCCTTTTGAACTCGGGCAACAACAAAAGCCTCCTTTTTATAGCGAGGCTCTTACTATGCCTTTCTTCCTCCTTTTGGATTTTTAACCTTCTAAGGATCTTCTCTCGTAAGTTCTTTTTTAGCTTTTCTACCATCTATCGTCTATTATAGGTTAAAACCGCCTTTAGTCAAGGGGAAAACACCCTCTCAAATAACCCCGTAAGCATCCCGAACGAATTGGTGAAAATCATTATGCCGATTACGATTAGGAATATGCCGCTTATGACCGACAGGGCCCTCATGTGCTTCTTAACGGCCTTGAAATAAGACAGGAAATTGTTGATCAGCATGCCCGATACCAGGAACGGTATCGCAAGGCCGAGCGAGTAACTGAGCAGCATGGCCGCGCCCCTGCCCGCTTCCCCGGCCGTTGAGCTCAAGACAAGTATCGACGCGAGTATTGGCCCCACGCACGGGGTCCATCCTATCGCGAACGCCGCCCCGACCAGCACCGAGCCCGCATAGCCCGCCGGCTTGGACTTAAGCTCCAGCTTCTTCTCTTTTTGCATGAACCCGAGGTTGATCACACCGGCTATGCAGAGGCCGAAGAACACTACGACCGCCCCTCCCGCCTTCCTTATTATCTCCCTGTTCTGCGGCAGGAAGCCGCCGAGGAAATTCAGGGACATCCCGAGGACCACAAAGACCGCCGTGAAACCGGCGATGAAGAGCAGCGAATGCGCCAGCGTCAGCAGGCGGACCTTCTTCGGCGGGGAATCCTCCCGGGTCAGTTCGCCGAATGTTATTCCCGTTATATACGATATGTACGACGGGAACAGCGGCAATACGCACGGCGACAGGAACGACAGTATGCCGCCTATGAACGCGGCCGCCAGCGAGATCGTGTCCGGCCCGTTTCCCATATTTCAGATCCTCCTGCTTATTGCCAGGGATTCTTCGCACGGCATGGCGTCGATCGTCCTGTCAGCCGTCCTGCCCGCGAAACACTTGATCCTGGCGTGCCCGGAATTGTTCTTCCCGAGGGCATACCTTGCCACTATCGAGACGGCCTCGTCGAATTCCGCCCCGTCCGTCTTCCCGAGCAGCACAGATACAGGCCCGAGGGGCTCCTGCGCGTGCAGCATCAGGCCCGACCCTCTCTTGAGCGAAACGATCTTATGGTTCTCGTTGTTATTCCTGCCGATGACCAGCTTCGATTCCGGCGATATCCTGAAATGCCGCCCGTGCTTCAGCAGCTCAATGTCGCCTGCGTTAAAACCGGGGTCATACCTCATAAGGTCGCTGAGCCTGCTCTCGAACTCCTTCTCCGCGAGCACGCATCCGCCGGCGGACGCGGGATAATCCTCAACGCCGAACCGCTTTGCCAGCGCCATCTGCGGCTTCCTCGAGCGCCCCGACATTGAAAGCAGCCTGTTCCTGTCTATGAGCCCTTTTTCTTCGGCTATCGTCGGGGGGAAGAGCTTCGCGCAAAGGGGCCTCAACAGGTATCCCTTGAGGCCGGAGTCCTTTTCGATCGCTTTCATGGCCTCCCTCCTCTGGGAGAACGGCCTTTGTCCCAGGACCTCCCCGGTAAAAACGAAAGAAGCCCCCTTCTTCTCCATGTATTCCTTTGCTTTTTTCAGCATTAATATCTTGCAGTCGATGCACGGGTTTATCGCGGTCCCGTAACCGTAGACGGGGCTCTTCAGGACCCCAAAGAACTCCTCCGTCATGTCTATGACGGTAAGCGGCATGCCCTTGCTGTCTACCGGCCCGTTGAAGAAAACGGTGGTAAAACGCACGAGCTCCGCCTCGACACCCAACTCCATCACGAGCCTGGCCGCGACGATGGAATCGAGCCCGCCGCTGAACAGCCCTATGGCTTTTGTTTTCTTTTCCATAACGTATCTATCCGATCCTTAAGCTGCTTCTCGAAACCTATCTCGCCCGGCTCGTAATACCTCGACTTCCTTGGCATATACTCCTGCTCGACGAAATGGCCCTCGAAATCATGCGCGTATTTATATCCCTTGCCGTGCCCGAGTTCTTTGCCGTCCATCGACGAGTCCTTCAGGTGTGCGGGCACTTCCATCACGCGGCCCTCCTCTACGTCCTTAAGCGCCTTCTCTATGCCGAGGTATGCCGAGTTGGATTTCGGCGCGCAGGCGATATACACAGCGGCCTCGGCCAGCGGTATCCTCGCTTCCGGAAGCCCTACGAACTCTGCGACCTGGAACGCCGCGTTCGCCACCACTATCGCCTGCGGGTCGGCAAGACCGACGTCCTCGGCCGCGCAAATTACTATCCTGCGCGCGATGAACCTCGGGTCTTCCCCCGCGTAAAGCATCTTCGCGAGCCAGTAGAGCACGGCATCCGGGTCGGAGCCGCGCATCGACTTGATGAACGCGGATATCGTGTCGTAGTGGCCGTCCTCGTCCTTGTCGTATACGACGGCCTTCTTCTGTATGCACTCCTCGGCGACCTTCAGCGTGATATCTACGGGGCCGTCCTTCGACGCCGGGGTCGTCAACGCGGCCAGTTCGAGCGCGTTCAGCGCCCTTCTCGCGTCGCCTTCGGAGAGTTTAGACAGGAACTCGACTGCCTGCTTATCCGCTTTTATCGGCATGTTCCCGAGGCCGCGCTCCTTGTCCTTTAGCGCGTTATACAATATCGCGGTTATATCCGCCTCGGTAAGGGCCTTGAGCTCGAATACGAGAGACCTCGATATCAGGGGTGCCACTATCGAGAAGAAAGGGTTGTATGTCGTCGCGCCTATAAGCACCACGACCCCCGCTTCGACGTCCGGCATCAGGACATCCTGTTGCGCCTTGTTGAAACGGTGGATCTCGTCGACGAAGAGTATCGTCTTCCTGCCGTAAAGCGAGCGGCGCTGTTTAGCGGATTCTATCTCTTTCCTGAGTTCCTGTACGTTGGACGTGGTCGCGTTAAGCTGTACGAATTCGGATTTTGTTGCGTTGGATACTACATGGGCGAGCGTCGTCTTTCCGGTGCCGGGAGGCCCGTAAAGGATAAGCGATGTGATAGTGTCCGCCTCGATCGCGCGGGAGAGGAGCTTCCCTTCCCCGATGATATGGGGCTGGCCCACGAACTCCTTCAGGCCGCGCGGCCTCATCCTTGCGGACAGGGGCTCGGTCCTGGAGGATTGCTTATTTTTCTTCTCGAACAGGTCTTTCATAGATAATTTTTCCCCGCCATGCCGTCCCATCCCGATAATTTTTGAACCTAAGCTTTCGCTAAGGTGGGTGCCCTGTTAACGTTTTCATGCCCCCCGATGGATCGGGGTCCGCAATCCGACGTTAAAGCCGGGCTCCCTATGTATTTTGGTGTTGGCTCAAAATACATCCGGACAGATCGAGCACAGCAGGGAAATTTTCAATAAACTAACGGATCTTTGCGCCGAACTTCCTGACCAATATTTCGCGGACCTTCCCGTCGAGCGAGTTTACCTCCTCGTCCGTCAGGGTCCTGTCGGGGGCCCTGTATTCCACAGAATACAGTATGCTCTTGCACCCTTTTGGCACCTGTTCCCCGCGGTAGAGGTCGAACGGCACGACGTTTATCGCGAGCGCTCCGCATGTCTCTTTTATCGTGCCTGTAATCTCGGCGTTCCCGGCTTTGTCGTCGACGATCAACGATATGTCGCGTACCGCCGAAGGGAACCTCGGGAGCTCCGTGAACTTCCTGTCTAATTTTGCCGCCGCATAAATGGCGGAAAGGTCCAGCTCGCCGGCAAACACAGCGCCTTTGATATCGAACCTGTCGAGCAGCGCCTTATCTACCCTGCCTATCGCGCCGACCTGCTGCGGGCCTATCTTGACCACCGCCGATGCCGCCGGAGACAAAAGCGGCAGGGGTTTTACTTCGAATGAGTAGTCCTTTATCCCGAGCCTGTCAAAAAGCGCTTCTATGACGCCTTTTACGTCGAATATGTCCGCCGCTTCCTTGGCGTGCCAATCCTTTCTCTTCATTCCGCAGAGCGCTATCGCGAGCACGCCGCTTTCGCACGGCGTCCCGTCGCCTGAGCACGAATAGGATTTGCCAAGCTCGAATATGCTCACGTCGGAGACCTTCCTGTTCAGGTTATGCGAGACGACGTCAAGCATGCCGCAGATGAGCGCGGACCTCAATGTCTCCGATTCGGAGCTGAGCGGGTTCTGGACCTTCAAAACATTGTCATCCGGTATCGAAAGCGCCTTCTGCACATACGGGTCCTTGCACCTGAGCGCGTAGGTTATGACTTCGTTGAGGCCGGCGCCGGTAAGGACCTCCCTGGCGGCCTCTTCCACTATCCTGTCATGGCTCTTCTGGCTGCCCTTTCCCCATGTCTGTATCTTCGAAAGCGTCTCGGGTATCCTGTCGTAACCGTATATCCTCGCGATCTCCTCGACGAGGTCTATCTCTGTTTTTAGGTCCCTCCTGAAAGACGGCACCGATACCAGCAGCCCGTCCTTTCCGGAAGCTTTCACCCCGAGGCCGAGCCCTTTGAGTATCGCTGCGCATTTCGCCGCAGGGATGGATGTCCCGAGTATCCTGTTGGCACCGGATACGTTTAGCTTTATCTTTATATTCTTCGGCCCTTTAGAGCCCGAGTCGGCGAACTTCGATACGCGCGTCCCCCGGGCCGCGCAGATCATCGAGACGGCCCTCTCGGCGGCCTTCAGGCAACCGCAGATATCGACGTTCCTTTCGAACCTGTACGACGCCTCGCTCGATATGCCGAGCTTCCTCGCGCCGCGGCGCACCAGCACCGGGTCGAAATATGCGCTCTCAAGAAGCACCTTCTTCGTGGAAAAACCGACCTCGGTATCCCGTCCGCCCATGACCCCCGCTATCGCGACCGGCTTCGACGCGTCCGCGATGACGAGTATATCCCCGTCGAGCTGCCTCTTTATGCCGTCGATCGTGACCAGCTCTTCCCCTTTCCTGGCCCTCCTGACGGTTATGCGTCCGCCCTCGAGCTTATCGTAATCGAAAGCGTGCATCGGCTGGCCCGACTCCATCATGCAGAAATTCGTGATATCGACTATATTATTGACCTGCCTCATTCCGGCGCTCTCGACCCTGGACGCGAGGTCTTTAGGCGAAACGCCGACCTGTACGCCGTCGATGACGACACCTACGTACCTTGGGCATCCTTTTTTATCTTCGATATTTATCGACGGCCCGGGGGCCCGCTTCGCCGAGGCCTTCGGAAGGGACGTCTTTATGGGCTTCATCTTCAGCCCGTACAGCGCCTGTATCTCATGCGCGATGCCATAAAGGCAGAGCCAATCGGGCCTGTTCGATGTGATCTCTATCTCGTAGACGGAGTCCCCGCCCTTCTGTTCGATACCCTTGACCTCAAGGCCCGCCATAGTCAGCTTGTCGGCCAGCGCGGCCGGATCTGCGCCGAAGGAGATGTATTCTTTCAGCCAGTTATAGGATACTTTCATTTGAACTGCCCCAGGAAACGCATATCGTTCTCGAAGAAGAGCCTCATGTCGTTTATGCCGTATTTCAGCATGGCGATGCGCTCTACTCCCATGCCGAAGGCGAAGCCCGTATATCTCTTCGCGTCATATTTGACCGCCTTGAACACGTTCGGGTGGACCATGCCGCACCCGAGGATCTCGAGCCATCCTTTCCTGCCGCATACGCTGCATCCCTTGCCTCCGCAGATGAAGCACGATACGTCCACTTCCGCGCTCGGTTCCGTGAACGGGAAAAAGTGCGGCCTGAACCTTACCTTGGCGTTCTCGCCGAAATAGCTCCTTATGAACATGCTGAGCGCGCCCTTCAGGTCCGCGAAGGTCACCCCTTCGCCGACGACAAGCCCCTCGACCTGGTGGAACATGAACGAGTGTGATGCGTCGACGGCATCCGGGCGGTATACCTTGCCCGGGACGACTATCTTGAATGGCGGTTTCTCGGTCTCCATGAACCTTACCTGGACCGGCGATGTGTGGCTGCGCAGCAGGTACCTGTTCTTTATGTAGAATGTGTCGAACGCGTCGCGGGAAGGATGGTCGAGCGCTATGTTAAGCGCCTCGAAATTATAGAACTCGGTCTCTATCTCCGGGCCCTCGACGACTTTGAACCCCATGCCGAGGAACGTCGCAAGTATCTCGCCTATCGTCTTCGTAAGCGGATGCGTTGTGCCTGAAGGCGGTCTGAACCCGGGGAGAGTAAGGTCGGTGTGATCTTTCGGTAGGACGGGGGAACTTGCGAGCTCGGCCTGCCTGGCCCTCATCGCCTCGTCTATGCGGACCTTCAGCGCGTTGAGCTCCTTGCCGAGGCGCGGTTTCTCCTCGGCAGACAGGGACGAAATCTGGCCCAACAGCTCGGTGACCAGGCCTTTCCTTCCAAGATACTTTATCCTAAGATCATCGAGCGCCTTGGAGTCACCGGCCGATTTTATCTCGTTATTGGCTTCGGCCTCAATGGCTTTGATCTTCTCGAGCATTATTTGGCTTTGTTTATCTCTTCTACGAGTTTCACGAACGTCGCATTGTCGTTCGCGGCGATATCGGACAATATCTTCCTGTCGAGCTCTATCTTCAGTTTCTTCAGCCCGGCGATGAACTTCGAATAGGTTATGCCGCAGTTCCTGCACGCGGCATTGATGCGGACCACCCAGAGGGCGCGCATCTCGCGCTTGTGCGCTTTCCTGTCGCGGTAAGCATAGACCATCGCCCTTCTGACGGTCTCGACGGCTTTCTTATACTGTTTCGAACGGCCGAGGAAGTAACCCTTTGCCGCTTTAAGCACTTTCTTCCTGCGTTGTTTTTTCGCGGGTAAATACTTCGACTTAGGCATTGCTTTCTTCTCCTTCTATGTCGTCTTTATTAAGCGTAAGGCAGGAGCTTCGATATCTTTTCATGGTCGTTCTTGCTGACCAGGTCAGACCTTCTAAGAGCTCTCTTCCTCTTCTTTGTTTTGCCGGTCAGCAGATGGCCCTTGCCACCCTTCCGCCTCATTATCTTGCCGGTCTTCGTCTTCCTGAACCTTTTCTTCACGCCCTTGCGTGTCTTCATTTTAGGCATGTCATGTCTCCTGTTTTGGCCCCTACCGTTATTATTTAGGGCCGACTACCATGATGACAAAGCGCCCTTCCCTCAGCGGGGGCTTCTCTATCTGCCCTATCTCCGATATGTCCGCCTTAAGCCGCTCTATCACTTTCGTCCCGAGTTCCGGATGCGCCATCTCGCGCCCGCGGAACACGAGCGTTATCTTCACTTTATCTTTTCGTTCAAGGAATTTCTTGATGAACCCCAATTTGACAAGGTAATCGTGGTCGCCTATCTTCGGCTTGAGCCTAATCTCTTTTATGTGGGTCGCGTGCTGCTTCTTCCTGGCTTCCTTCTCCTTCTTCTCCTGCTCGTACTTGTATTTGGAGAAGTCCATTATCCTGCAGACCGGCGGTTTCGCCATCGGCGCTATCTCTACCAGGTCCAACCCCGCCTGCTGCGCAAGCTTTAGGCCTTCTTCCGGGGCCATCACTCCGAGCTGGCTTCCGTCCTCGGCGATGACCATTACCTCGCGGATCCTTATCCTGTCATTTACCCTTATCGATTTTGCCTGAAACTGGATTTTTTTACCTCCTGTGAGGTCCGCTGTAGCGGACCGAACATCCCCTGCGTATTGATTTGACCCTTAGGGCAAATCAGCAGGGGATCTTTTTTTTCACTTCCTTGCTTCCACTTCGCCAACGATCTTCTTTATGAAATCGGCGAGTTTCATCGCGCCGAGATCGCCCTTGCCCCTCTCCCTGACGGAGACGCTCTCCGTCTGGGCTTCCTTGCCTCCGACAACCAGCATATACGGGACCTTTTGCACTTCCGCGTCCCTTATCTTATGCTGCATCCTGCCGCTCTTGTCGTCTATCTCTGCCCGTATGCCCCTGTCGCGCAATGCCTGGGCGGCCTTGCCGGCGTATTCCTTGTGCTCATCGGATATCGGTATTATAACAGCTTGGACCGGCGAAAGCCATACGGGAAATGCGCCGCCGTAATGCTCGATGAGCATCGCGAGGGTCCGCTCGTAGCAGCCTATCGACGACCTGTGTATTACCATCGGGGTCTTCTGCGAGCCGTCGCTGTCCACGTATTCCATCCCGAACCTTCCGGGAAGCGCAAAATCGACCTGTATGGTTATGAGCGTATCTTCCTTGCCGAAAACATTCTTGAACTGTATGTCCAGCTTCGGCCCGTAGAACGCCGCTTCATTGTCGGCTTCGGCGTACTTGAGCTTTATATCGTCGAGGATCTTCTTCATCACCCTCTGGGACTCTTCCCAGGCCTTCGGGTCGTCTATATATTTTTCCTTGTTCTTCGGATCCCATTTCGAGAACCTGTACCATATCCGGTCTTCGATGCCGAGGGTCTTCATCACGAACTTGACCAGATCGAGGACCTTCTTGAACTCATCCTCAAGCTGCGCGGGCATGCATATGATATGCGCGTCGGCCAGGGTGAACTGCCTTACCCTCGTCAACCCGTGCATCTCGCCCGACGTCTCGTTGCGGAACAGCACCGCGTTCTCGCAATACCTTAAAGGCAGGTCCTTGTAGCTTCTCGTCTTGGCCTTGTATATCATGAACTGGAAAGGGCAGGTCATCGGCCTCAGGGCTAGCACTTCGTCGCCTTCGCCTTTGCCGTTTATTATGAACATGCCTTCCCTGTAATGGTCCCAGTGGCCCGATATCTTATAGAGGTCGCTCTTTGCCATATACGGCGTCTTCGTGAGCAGGTACCCTCTCTTCTCTTCCTCGTCCTCTATGAACCTTTGCAATATCTGGATGATCTTTGCACCCTTGGGCATTATAAGGGGAAGGCCCTGCCCTACGGCCTCGTTCGTTGTAAAGAGCTCCAGCATCCTGCCAAGCTTATTATGGTCCCTCTTCTCCGCCTCTTCCTTGTCTTTAAGGTAACTGACTAATTCTTCTTTCGTCGGAAAAGCCGTCCCGTAGATGCGCTGCAGCATCTTGTTCTTCTCGCTGCCGCGCCAGTACGCCCCGGTCGCCGAAAGCAGCTTGAACGCCTTTACCTGGCCGGTCGACTCTATATGCGGCCCCTTGCAAAGGTCTATGAAGTCGCCGTCCTTATAAAGGGTCATCTCCGCTTCGGGAAGGTCCCTTATAAGCTCCACCTTATATTGCTCGCCGATCTTCTCAAAGAACTTTATCGCCTCGTCCCTCTTCATGGAGGAACGCTCGAACTTCAGGTTATCCTTTATTATCCTGGACATCTCCGCTTCGATCCTGGCAAGGTCCTCCTCCAGGAAGGGCTGGGGAGAGTCGAAATCATAATAAAAACCGTCCTCTATCGCCGGCCCTATAGCCAGTTTTACGCCCGGATACAGCTTTTTTACGGCCTGGGCCATAATATGTGACGTTGAATGTCTTAGGGTATCCAGTTCCATAGTAATAAAATTAAATGGTGGGCCTAAGAGGACTCGAACCTCTGACCTCTTCCATGTCAAGGAAGCGCTCTAACCAACTGAGCTATAAGCCCACAGCGAACCTAAATTATAGCGATTAAAGGGTTTTAAGTCAAGGATAAATAGGATGGCCTGCGGGCTGGTTCATTAAATTACAAAGGCCGGGGATCTCGGGATCCCCGGCCATCTTCCTCGGGTTAGTTGGGGTTGAGGAAGAACATCTTAATAAACGCTTATTTAACCGCTTTTTTCCTTAATCCGAGCAGCCCTACAAGGCCCGATCCGAGTAAAAGAAGGCTCGTCGGCTCGGGAACGGTAAACTGCGCGTCGTCGAACCACACCGTGCCGGTGGCGCTTGTGCCTGTCCCGGGAGCAAGCAGGGTCAGACGGTAGTCTATATACGCCGCGTTGGCAGGCGCTGTCCTCTCAGCCTCTGACCAGGAGCTTAAGCTCTGGTACTGCCAATCCCCCGAACCTGAGGTCTGATGGACTATACCTATGCCGCTTCCCAGCTCTTCCTGGCTTGCGTTAAGCCATTTGCACTCCAGGTACGCCTCTATGTTGCTGAGGTTCTCCCATTTCATCCATACGCCTCCGTCAACGACATCGCCGGGATTTACTGCGAAGATCTGCTTCGCTCCGGCCATCTCCCATGAATCGGTCGTAGGACCGGCAGAAAGCTTCAGCGCCTGGCTGCCTTCGTGGACCGAATCGGCAGCGTCGTAATCGATCGTCCACTGCGGGCCCCAGTTGTAATCAAGCCACGGCCCCTGTCCTGCGCCTTCGAAACCGTAATCTCCGACAGCGTTTGCGCATGCAAAAGAAGGCATTGATATGGTCGTTAAAACTGCTAATACGGTAAATAATCCCTTCATTTGTTCACCCCCTCTCTTTTTCCTTGGTTTAAAGGTCTATTTGTAAACGCTTACATATAAATCTAAAAAATAGAGCGCTGTATGTAAGCGCTTACATTACTGAAATGTTATCATCCGTATCATTGAATGTCAAGATTATTATTTTGCTAATTTTGAGGAATAAATGAGGGTCTTTACGATAGCTATCGCGACGAATAACGTCGATGACCCGCCCCCCAGGAACACGACTATTGCAGGATGCGTATCGTCGCGTACCGGAATAAGGAAGCAGGCTATCGCCGTTACCAATACCGGAACGGACCATATTACCATCTGGCGGCCGCCGTATGCATTTATCTCATACCATAATTCAGGCGACTTGAACGCTTTCGGCAACCTGAACCCGTACCAGTAATTCATCGGTATCTTGCGCTTGGCGAGGGGGATACCAAGGGCGATAAACAGCAATCCCATTACCAGATTTATAGCGATAAATGATGCCTGTGTATTTCCCATCTTCTTCCCTTTTTGATTAAGTATACACCATAAGTCGGACCCGGTCAAAAACAAAAGGGCGGGGATCTCGGGATCCCCGCCCCTCTTCCTCGGGTTAGTTGGGGTGTTTGAGGAAGATATTTACCGGATTATGGCCTTTTCCTTAAACCGAGAAGTCCGACAAGGCCTGAACCGAGAAGAAGCAGGCTCGCGGGCTCGGGTATCGGCGCTGTATCAAGGTAAGCATCATCAAAGTAAGCGGTGCCAGAACCGCCGTCTACGGTCTGGTTCACGAAGAAAGCCAAAGACGCGTATGACGCGGTGACCGGGGCGGCGCCGCTTATATTAAGGGCTGTCCAGTCATGCGTGCCAGTAAGCACCGGGGACGCGCCGGCCGTGCCGACCCATCCGCCCGTCGAGTTGAACCAGTCTATCTTGACAAAGGCCTCTTCATTGACAAGGGCGTTGGTCTTGGCGAATATTGTGCCGTAATACGTGGTGCCGGGTGTAACGGCAGCCATCGTGTTGCTGTACATGAAATAATCGTCGCCCGTGCCGGATGCGCTGTTCGATGTTATCTTCGTCGACTTAACGCCGGTCCTTGCGGCTTCGGTGCTGCCGTATGTGCCGGTGTGCTGGCTGTTTCCCCAGAGGCCAAGCCACGGGTCCGGGGCCGTATTTTCAAAGCCTGAGTTCGTGAGCATGTTAGCGGCTTCCGATGCGGAAGCGCTGAACATTACCGCTATAGCTAAAACCAATATTGCGATAAATTTCATCTCTATTCTCCTTTAGTTTCCTTTTTCTATAGTAGCGTCAAAATCATCGAAACAGGCCTCACCTGTGGAACCGGCCACGCCTCTTGCGTATCCGAGCACCCTTGCTTCGATCGCTCCCGCAGGCGCTTTGCCGTTGACCTCCAGCTTCTTCCAGGCCGTGGCGCCCCTGATATGTTCGCTCTCTTTATGCCCTGAGCTCAAAGGGCCTGCGCTTCCCCAGAACTCAAGCCGGACAAAGGCCTCGGCGCCGTTGGACAACGCTTTCGAGTCCGGGCTCATTACCCATGCGCTGGCTTTCACCATCTCGCCGGGATTGACCGGTATCTGCTGCCCATAACAACCCTGCCCTAATCCCTCGACCTGCCTGCATGCCGCTTTCTCCCCGCTGTATTTATACTCGGATGTCACTATCCCGCTCGTGGCCTGGTCGTTCCAGTTGTACCAGCTCTCCTCTTCCGATTCGAAGCCGGGATTGATCATGTCATTGGCATGGCAAGCGGAACATATCGACATGGCAATAACCGCCGATAACAGCTTCTTCACTTGTTCACCTCCCTCCTTTACTCATAAAATAGTTTCTCATTACTAAATTGTTTTACTATACTGCAAAAATATACCACCTGCGCATACCATTGTCAAGCGTAATAAATTGTTATTTTATGGTGCTTTTTCCAGGGTAAGAGGATTGAATTTGTTCTTGGCGAATATGTACCATGAGGCCACGGATACCGTCCCCATATCGGCCCTGCTCCAGTTATAGCCGCCTTCCCTGTTCGCAGTATACGGTATAGTACGGCCCTTCGCCCCCTTGATATTCCTGTCGACGAGGAAAGCATCCATCTGGTTGGCGTAGAAATACCCTCTTTCCTTGTCGCCTTCGGTAATATACGCGCACGCAATATGGCCTGTACCGTCAAGCCATATATTGTTTATGTTTATGTCGGCATGATCGAAGAAACCCATAACTTCTTTGCCGTTCACATTCAACGTCTTGCGGTACCTGAGGTCATATTCCGGGATGTTCAACAGGGACGCCGTTCCTTTGCCGTATGCAAGGACCCTCCAGGTATAGTTATCCAGCGGAAGCGTATTGCCTTTCAGTACCGAATCGAGCCATATGCGTATCTTGTCGGCGTACGCGTCCTCCTTGCAGAGTTTTAGCGCGGCATAGCAATCGATATTGCCTTCCGGATGCCCGCCGTCCTCATGGAGCTTCTTGTCCCCGCTCCTCCATCCGTGCTGTATATAACCGCCTTTTCCGCCCGGATCGTCCTTATACCATGATATCAACAGGTCTTTCAGCATCCCCGTAATATCCCTGTATCTCTCCGGCCCGTATTCCTTCTCGTAATATTTGTACGCGATAAGAAGCCACGCCATGTCGCCCATCCAGCGGTCCGCCTTGCCGGGGTTATGGTACGCCGGAAGGTTCCCCTCGTTCCTTAGGTTCACGTACTGGAAGAACCCTCTCGCTTCCCCTTTATAAAAGAAATTCTGGTATGACGGGCACCTGTTATTCCTGTCCGTTGACTGGGCGTAGAAATCGAGTATGCGTTCCGCCCTTTCTTTTTCGCCCTTCAGGATGAACGCCATCGCGACGAGCGAATTATTGAACGTGTGCGCCTGATTATCTTCCGCGGTCGGGAGAAGCTGCTTGTCTTCGGAGAAGTTATCCTGGCACAGCTTGAGCCATTCCAATACGAGCGGGTCCTCCGGTACAAGCTCTGCGTCCCTTCTCTGCTTGAACCCGATGCCTTTCAGTTCCCTGTCCGGGTCAAGCACCGGGCCCACGACCGAGAATGAGGCCGGCAACCCCGGCTTGCCTAAACCGATCTCGTCCAGGTCCACCGTGCCTTTTCCCTTGCCGGAAAAAGCTATCTCCAGGTTAACAAGCTTATCGAACTTATCGTCCCCGCCCCATCCGTATTCAAGGTTATTCCTGTATATCACGACCTCTGTCCAATCCGCATATTTGCCCCTCAGGGGGAATTTCCTGAAGAATACGGAGCCGTCCGCGTCGACCAGCTTGATCTCCATGTCCGAAGACGAATCGGACTTGATCAGGAATGTCAAAGGGACATCCTCCGGCATTTTTTCCGTCATCTTCCTGCGTATAAGCACCCAACCGTAATCACCCCTGAGCTCATACACCGCCCGGATACCGTCGTCCGACTTTCCCGGCGCGGAGGATATCTCTATGGTACTCTTCCCGTCCATATCGGCCTTCCACTGGCCAAGGTCGTCCCAGCTCGCCTTCGCGGGGGTTTGGGGCTGCGGCCCGGGTTTTTGCGCTTGCTCATACTCCTTGCAACCGGACACTAAAAGCAGTAACACCGCCAGACAGGCAACCTTCTTCATTGGTATCTCCTTTAGTATATGAGTTTCTTATTACTAAATTGTTTTACCAGTTAATAAAGATACCACCGGAATAAGCTTTTGTCAAATATATATTATTTTGCGAAAAAGGGTGGAATGCGGGAAACGCCTAGAATAGAAAAAGGCTCCCAATTCCTGGAGCGGAAGGTTGGAAGCCTTTTTCGTCCCCCTACTTCTAACTTAACCTGCTTTACTTATTTCTTTCTTCCTAATCCCATCAAACCAACAAGGCCTGAACCGAGAAGCAACAGGCTTGCGGGTTCCGGAACGGCAGCGACATCAAAGTTGAAGTTGTCAAAATCGCTTTCGCCGGGAACTTCATACGGATCATTCGCGTACGTACCGAACATGATCCTTGCCGTAACAGCATCGCTCGGAGCTACTATAACGCCGGTGTCCCCAAGGTTATACTGATCTCTTGTCAAGGCTTTCATGTCGACCATCGTCTTGCTCGCTAACGTACCATTAGCCCTAAGGAACTTGACTCCGATGTATGAACCCCAGCTGTTGGCAACCGTACCCGAAGGAACTAGCGCATAACCGGTAAGGTTATACGACTGTCCACCCGTGATGGCAACTTCCTGCTTCATACCGCCATCGTTGTAGTTATGAAGATTGTGAGTCCCGCTCACAGGGTTATCGGTTACGACAACCTGGTTTTCCGCATTCCAACCGTCAGGCGCATCAGCTGACCAACCGTACGCATAATCTCCGTCTACCGAGATCTCAAAATCACCGTTGACCAACAGGTTCGCGCTGGCTACACCAGGCACCAACAGTACCGCTAAGCTTACCAATGCTACTAATTTACCCATCTTTCTCCTTTCACCCCTTTCTTTTTACCTTTCCCTTATTAAACAACCCTACTCCCAACAATCCACTGCCCAATAACAACATACTGGCGGGTTCCGGAATGGGGGTGGATTCAACGATGAGGTCATCAAAGATTCCCCTTCCGTCACCACTGCCAGTATTGTTTACTTCCCAAACCATTGTCGCCTTGACTATATCGGATCCGTAGTTTGACGGGGTCACTATAGCCGTCTTATCGTTCCAAACATTGTCCGTAAGCTCATTACCCGTAAGGCTACCGGTAGTCCACGTTCCTACTATAGAATCGTCCGAACGCTTGAATTCCACTCTTAATGAGGCGGATGAACCGTTCCTAAGGGACTCGTTCCCGGCAACATCATCAAACAAATAACCCCCAATCTTATAGGTTGATCCTGGATCTGATATAGCGATATCCTGCCAGCCCGATGTTGCCCACCATCCCGCAGCGGAATAGCTTCCCGAGTTTCCCCAGGTATTTATAGTCGCATTTGTACCGTTCCACTGGCTCCATCCGGTAAAATCCCCATTTTCAAACCCGGAGTTTGTCAGAAGATTGGCGTGCGCTATAGGATATGAAGATAACATCATTACAAGGACTGCTATTAATACGGCTTTTGTCTTCATTGCTTCTCAACCCCTTTATCGATACGTGTTTATTAAACAAACGTAATAAACTGTTTCTTCATTCGGTTGATTTTGTATTTTAGAAGTTGCTATCGTAGAATATATATCGACACGTGTTTACGAATGCATATAATATACCTTAAGAATGTAAATGTGTCAAGAGAATTATATTGCTATTATATAGCAAATAGTTGTTATATTGCAGATAAGAAAACAGGGGAACATTTCTGTTCCCCTGTCCGGTTCTCCCTCGGGTTATTGGGGATTGAGGAAAAATACCTACTTCTTGGCGCTCTTATTTCTTATTCCTATAATACCGATCAGGCCTGAACCGAGAAGCAACAGGCTGGCCGGTTCCGGTATCGGCTGCGTATCGATCATGAAATCATCGAAAATACCGCGTCCGTCTCCAGAGCCGCTGTTATTGACCTCCCATACAAGAGTCGCATGGTCTATCCCTGCGCCATAGCTTGCCGGGGTCACTACAGCCGTCTTATCGTTCCACGTGTTGTCCGTCAGGTCGGCTCCTGTCATGTTACCGGTCGTCCAGGTGCCAACGATGTTGTTGGCCGCGTCCTTAAACTCAACCCTTATCGATGCATAACCACCGTTCCTTAAGGACTCGTTCGCGGCAACGTCATCAAAGACGTAACCTCCGATCTTCACCGGCGTATTGGCGTCTGCAATGATCGCATCCTGCCAGGCCGATGTCGCCCACCATCCTGCAGCAGAGTAATTTCCGGTACGTCCCCAGCTGTTGATAATAGCATTGGTGTCGTTCCACTGTCCCCAGTCGCTGAAGCTCCCCGTCTCAAATCCCGCGTTGCTGAGAAGATTTGCGGCGTCCGCCTGGGCCGGTATTACAAGAGCTGCTGCAAACAGAAGCACTGCAACCAACTTTCCCATATCTTTTCCTCCTTTCCTCAATTCGACACGTGTTGAGTTATTCATTACAATAATCCCTTGCCGGAATTATAGGGATTTATTTAGAGTGATTCGACACGTGTTTAATTGTTAATTTATTATGCATTAATTAAGTGCCTGTGTCAAGATTAATATATTGCTTTTTTGTAGGACTAATTTAGGCGGGCTTGACGGACTCCCTCCGGATGTATTCCGGAGTGAATATAACCGTATCATTCTCTACCTTTTTCCCCGATACTATATCCAAAAGCATCTGTGCGGCGGTCTTGCCTATCTCGACCAGCGGAAGCCTCATGGAACTTAACGTCGGAGATCCCGGGGGAAAAGGGAACATGTCGTTAAAACCTATTACCGAAATATGCTCGGGGACCGAAAGGCCGGCATCACGTATCCTTCTTATTGCGGCAAGCGCCATGACGTCGTCGGAAGCCACTATGCCGGTGATCCTCGGCTCCTGCTTCAACAGGATCCCGGTAGCTTCGTATGCCTTCTCATAGATGAACAACCCTTCGGCCACGAGGTTTTCGTCGAATCCCGCGCCAGCTTCAGATAGCGCTTTTTTATATCCGGCGAGCCTGTCCTGGTCGAGTTGGAACCTTAACGCGCCGCTGAGGAACGCTATCCTCTTATGGCCGGTGTCGAGCAATTCTTTTGTCGCCCTGAAAAGGCCTTCCTTGTTATCTATCAGGACTTTCGGTATCTTTATGCCCTTGATGTACCTGTTCACAAGCACTATCGGGAACTTCTTTTCGAAGAGCGTCGTCACATCCTTCTCGAGCGCCTCTTCGACAAGTATGCACATGCCGTCGACCCTTTTTTCTTCGAAGGCCTTCATGTAATACGGGGAAAGCGGCTCTTCTTTTGGCTTGATCGCGCGGGTCAACTGGAAATAATAACCGTTCTTCTCCAGCACTCCGGCGATACCGCTGACCACATGGCTGAAATACGAATAATATATGTCCTCGAAATCCTTTACCACCACGGCGATATTAAACGTCTTCCTGCTGACAAGGCTGCGGGCTATCACGTTAGGAGTGAAATCGAGGTCCGCGACCACCTTGCTGACCCTCTCCTGTGTCTTCTTGCCCACCTTCTGAAGGTCCTTCCCGTTAATGACCCTCGAGACGGTGCTTATGGACACTTTCGCCTTTTTGGCTATGTCTTTATATGTGTATGCCATTAATTAAGGTATATCCTATACAGGTTCACCGCGGAATTCCCGCTGCAATCCTCCACCCTTACCTCGAACGTCATCTTTCTTACGCCTTCCCTGTCAAATATTCCGTTCCCGTAATTTTGCAATTCCGGGCTCCTCTTGAACCCGTCCTTCATGTCCAGTGAAAAACTCTCCGGCTCGCCGCCATAAAGGTATATCGGGATGCTTTCAAATGGCTCGCCTTCTTTGTCATACACTTTTACCTTTATGGACGTTTTCTGCGCGCTGCCGGAAAGCTCCAGGTTCAATTTGCCGTACTTTCCCCAATCCTGCGGACAGAGAAAAGGACGGCTGATCGTCCCCCAGCAGGTTTTCGCCGTCTCTTCCGGCTCGATGGTTATCTTCATCGTATTTACTAGTTTACCTTTAGATGATGCCGCCGGCGCCAATTTCCTTGATATCTTGCAATGCCCCGCCGAGACCATCTCCGAAGGATACGCCGTCTCGAATTTTATGCTGCCATCCGTGAAATAGTCTATTACCGGGACGAACTGGAAGGCGGGCTTATAATCGATGCTGTCGACTGTCTTGTTCGCCCGTTCCTCGTCCTGTCCCATCGAAAATGGGTTGAAATTCTCTTTCGCGAATATATACCAGCAAGTGCTCGATATACATAGCGGGCGGTCCTGCATAATCCAGCTGCCGTAAGCGGTCGTGCCTTCGTTCGTCGCGTATGGCAATGCCGAAGCGTTCTTGTGGACAGAACTGGCCGTAAGCGCCTTGTCCAGCTCCGACAGGAAATGCGCGCTCTCGTCTTTCCTTCCGGCCCTGTCGAACGCGAGGACCATCTGGGCTGTGCCTTCCAGCCATACGGAATCTTTGTCCGGATAATGGGACTTTTCGTAGGTGGAACCGAAATCGAAGCCCTCTATTTCGACACCGTTGACCTTATACATCTTCTTCGTAAGGCTCTTGTCTATCGCGAAATCGAGCGTGGGCCCGTAAGCGCGCCCGAGCGCGAGGACCGCCCAGCTCGACTGGTCGGTCGCGAAATTAGGGTTGTCCCTGCCCATATTGAACCTTTTCTGTTCTTTGTTCCAGGCGGCGTTCTCCATCCAGAACTTTATCTCTTTCGCGACGCCGAGGCACCGCATATCGCCGGTAAGCACACCGAGGTCCCTGAACGCTGCATAAGAGTCGAGATTGTGTTCGACAGATATCCATGTCATCGGCTCCCCGTTTCCGTAATATCCGCCTATGATCCCGCCTTCTATCGACTGCAGCGACATCAGCCATTCAACAAGCGTCTCCGCAAGGTCCGAATACCTGATATCTTTCGATACATATGTATAATGGTTTATCGCGATGAGCATCCATGCGTTCGGGCCCGCAGCCCACGTCTTTCCCCAGCGCCCGTCCTTGCGATAGGCATCACTGAACCCTATGAACTTGCCGTATTTCTTTATCTCCTTGCGGTAGGTGCTGTCGAAGAAATCCAGCACCTGCCTTGCCCTTTTCAAATCGCCGCGGGAGGTAAAGACAATGACGGCAAGGGCCTGGTCATAGGTAAAACAATCGGTCCCGCCCTCATAGCTCGGAAGCAGCCCCGACGTAAAGAATATCAGGCGCCGGTTCGATTCCTGCTGCGCGACAAGCCACCTGTATGCCTTGTCCGTTCCATCGTCCTGCATCGGGCCGGGATCCTGCCCCCAGCACACCGGCCCGGCACATAGCACACATAACAACGCAGACGCCGTAAGGGCGCGTATTTTATTCATTCGATAACATGAAATCATCCAGGTATACGGTGGCTCCCGGGCCGTTGCCTACATCGGCTCCGAAGGCTATGCCGATATTGTCGAGAGATTTAACGTCTATGCCGGACTTGCGCAGTCCGGCTACGGATATCGTTATCTTCTTCCATTCCTTCGTGGCCGATTCAACCGATATCTTTGTCTGCGGCATATAACTCGGCGCGTGGCTGTCCCTGAGGACTATTTCCATGTTCTCGCCGCCGTTCTCGCCCTTTACCCAGAACTCTATGTTCTTGAAGCCGGATATGTCCTTGCTCTTGACCTTCTTCGGGACTGGAACGGCATCGGTTACCGGGCCCATATCTATCGAAAAACTTCCCCATGCCTCTGATGCCTTGCTTCCGAGGGCGTTGACAAGTCGGAACGATTGCTTCCCGCTATGAACGTTCCTCATATCATACCCCGGCACGTCCGGAGCATAGTACCAGCTGAACGGGGTGTTCTTGTCTTCCCAATTAGGTTCCAAAGACCCGTAGACCCCGACCTCGCCTCCGAGGTTGTTCGGATGGCCTTCAAAATCCGCTATGACTGTGATGCTCTCTTCGGAAAACGATTGCCCAGGAATAAAAAATATAGCGACAGTTACCGCCGCTATAAGAAATATCAGTCCTTTCATGCCGGCCTCCTTTAGCCTGTATTATAACTCATTGACCTTTCGATGTAAACAATGGGGGGCCCGTAATAATCCGGGCCCCGCTTGTTAACTGCTAGCTTTTCTTCCTTCTACCGAGACCGAGAAGCCCAATCAGCCCTGTACCGAGCAAGAGCATGCTTGCCGGTTCCGGAACGGGCGCAAACGACATGTCATCCACCCACAGCGTGCTGTTAGGCGAATACGCGCCGCTTGTCGAAAGGGCGACGACGGCAGATACCTTCGTCGTCCCTGCAGGGGCAGCCGCGGTCGTGACAGAGAGAGGGTGCCATGTGTCTGCCGTTACCGAGTTGTCGAATAAGGCACTCTCATCCACGCGGATGACGTTGCCAAGCGAGTTGTACCATTTGACCTGAAGCTTGGCTGAACTGCCGTCCTTAAGCGTATCAGCGGAATTCCACAGGAAATAACCATTCAGTAAGTAGGGGGCACTGAAATCGATCCCTGTGAAGTCCTCGTTGAAATACGCATAATCGGTGTTGTTTCCGCCCCACATGACAACCTTCGCTGCCTTGGCGCCGCTCATTGCAACCGAAGAATCATAGAATGAGTCGCCATTAACGCCGCCGCTCCACGTCCATGGGCCGTCCTTTAAAGCAATAGCCGATCCGCCGAGCTCAAAACCCGGATCGCTCAGGAGGTTGGCAGATGCCTGCGATGAAAACAAGCCGAATACCGCTACCATCAGTATTACCCTGAATATCTTCATTATCTCACCTCCTTTCATTTATTGGTTAAACGTTTTCCTTATAACCCTTTAAAAAAAGGAAAACGATTTCCTTTGCTTTGAAATTTTATCATATCCCAGAATAAAGTCAAGATTATTATATTGTTATTTTATAGTAATAATTAGAGGTAATCCGGAAGGATCTTTACTGCTTCGCGTATGAACTTCCTGCATCTTTCGAGCGCGGCTGTCGTGTCGTTATCCGTTATAGCGGTCCACACCCTTATGGCCGACCCGCCGCTCTTGCCCCCCCTTAGCTGGTTAATGACAAAATACAGCTGTTGCCTGTAAAAATTCTCCGTCATTACGTCGCCGGCGGTATACCAGTCAAGCATCAGTACCTTGTTCTTCGATATCTGGTAGATCGACTCGTTGGCCGACATCTGCTTTCCCCCGCCGAGATCGATATCCGCCTTTCCCTGCGTCAACATCTCGGTGCGGCCGCTCCCGAGATAACAATATTCCGGAGGATGGAAACTCTGCCTCTTCTGGTCCGAATATACCACCTGCATCGATACTCTTTCGTTGCCCGGCCCGAGGTAGGTGCGTATCAGCACTTTGTCCGTCCCGAGGACCTCATATACCTGTTTCAGGTATTCCTTGTCCTTAAACTCGACGTTCGCTCCCTTCCACCCGGAAACATCCATGGGGAATGACATCAGCCTGACTTCGCGCGCCGGCGTCCTTTTTATTGACGACATGAAAAATACCGCGGCCGCGCAAACAGCAAGCATAGTTACGGCTATTGCCGTATTTAGGTCTTTTTTGTCCACGACAACATTCTCCCTGCCAGTATTAATCCCGCTATAGCGAATACGTATACGAGGAAACCGAGAAAATCATGTGCAAATGTCCCCGGGGACGCCGCCTTTGCGTCGTAGGCAAACGCTATAAGCAAAAGGAGCACGATCCGGATTATGTTCGCCCCTAAGGCGATGGGTATGGACAGCACGAATATCGCGATCTTCTTGACCGTTGACATCTTGATCAGATAAGCATAGAGAGCACCCAGGGCGGTCAGGGCTATCAGTGAACTAAGGCCGCTGCATGGACTGCCTATAGTAAGGAAGGTATCGGGCCTCAGGTGTACGATGCTGCCGTCCCTGACGGCAGGTACCCCCATAAGGCTGATTATGAACGTCGCCGCCTGCGCGGCCATCATCTTCATCTTGAAGCTAACGCTTATTATAAAGACCTGCGGCAACGGGACCATGAACACGAGGAACAGGATAGCAAACGCTATCTTCTTCGTGATCCCTGTGCCGTAAATATAAAGAGACAGCCCGAACAGCGTGAATATCAGAGTGAACCCGGAGATGAAGTTGATCTCGAAAAAATACGCGAATAAGTGCAGCAGTAAAGCCGGCAGGAACAGCGCAAGGCCGATACCGAGAGGCCTTATTTCCGCATTTTTGAGCTCATTCCTTCTCAGCCAGACCAGGTATGCGAAAACAAGGGGCACGAGGTAACCGTGCGAATAATATGTGTCGGCTTCCTCGAAACGCGCCGCCATCCAGACAAAAGTCGGCCAGTAGACCGCTATTAAAAGAGCTCCGACTATAAAAGGCCCGAACCTTGATATAAGTTTCATTTATTTGCTTTTGTTTATCGCCTCGAGCTGCTTCTCGGCAAGTTTAGCAAAAGGGGTATTGGGATATTTTTCCGTTATAAGGCGGTAGTTCAGGGCCGCCTTTTCCGGCTGGTTCGTCTTCTGCTCGTAGATGGCGCCTGCGACGAAAAGCGCCTTGGGGGCAAGCAGTGTGTCGCCGTGCGCGGCGACCAACGAATCGAGGTACTCCAGCGCTTCCGCCCATTTCGCCTGGTCTGCATAGCATGTCACGATAAGGTCGATTGTCACGAGAGCGCCGTACGTTTTGGAGTTGTCGGAGATATATTTCTTATATTTGTCTATTGCGGTAACGTACGCAGCCGAGGCCTCGTCGTTCTTTCCCTTCAGCTTGTAATATTCGGCGATATGCACCGGGACCTGCAACGCTGTGCCCGTGTCTGGATAATCGGACATTATCCTGTTGAGGTTTTCGATCGCTTTCGGCGCGTCATCGGCTGCCTCATATGTTATAGCAACCATATACAGGGCCCTCGAACACAGGTCGGTGTTCTCCGGATGCTCTTTCAATATCACGAGGAACTCGTCCCTCGCTTTCGCGACGCTTCCCTGTATCGCGTATAACTGCCCGATATTAAACTGCGCCTGGGCGCTGTTGGGCCACGTCGGGTATCTTATGGTTATCTCCCTGAATTTGTCTATTATCTTCTGGTACTCCACGGGCGAAGCCTTGTCCGGGGCCTGCAGGAGCTTGTTCAGGTCCTTCGAGGCATGCCAAAACCTCTTCTCGGCGGAATACGTCCCGGAGTCGCATCCGCTTATTGCGGCAGACGCCAGCAAGACCGCGCAGATTACTGATATCTTCCTAAACATTGGCTATTTGCTTTCCTTTTCCGTTTCCTGTTTAAGCATGAACAGGTTCGCGGTGCTCAAGAATACCAGGGAATCGGTAATGAAAGATGTGACTATGCCCGCGGCAAGTATATACAAGGTGATTTCCGGGAAGGTCAGGTTCATCAGCCCCTGCTGCTTCTGCTTGACAAACATGAACAATACTTCCAGCAGCCTCGGTATGGACACGAGCAGTATGGTAGTAAAAAAGACGTGCTTTACGATGCCGAAAGACCGCGCGATCGCCCCGAACACTCCCCTGCGTTCGACCATCAACGCCGGATATGCGTAAATGAAGAGCGCTTCCACTAGGAACGCGACCGCTATTCCCGCATACGACAATACCTGCAGCAACATTACCGACGAAGGGGTGCGTTGCATGGTAGAGGTTATTATCCAGGTAGGCGCTTTAAGTATGGCGAATGACAGGATATATATAATAGCCCATATCCCGAGCAGCGCGAAGTACCTTCTTGCCGCCCTGTTGAAACTCCCGAACGCGCGCACGCCTTCGCCTTCGGAATGCGCCTGAGAGACCATCGCAACCGCCATGCCGTACATTATGACGCCGAATATGACCATGACGAGCACCTGTCCGTAATAGAAAAGGGTCGGAAGGATATTGAAATTATACGGATAGTGCAGGTAGGCCGCCCCGAATATATTCTTTATGGGCTTGGCAAATACGGCCGTGAACGGCGGGCGCGGCGAATAGAACAATACCGCAAGCACGATGCCTTCAAAAATCGCTTTAAACAGGAAAGGCAACAGGACGGCCGGATATTTCGCGACCATCCTGAAAGTTATCGCCCAAACAGTCCTAATCATTCTCGAACGACTTCTTTATTACCAGTATCTTCTTCTTGAGGTCGGCTTCCTGCTTTTCATCATCAACGAACGATACGCCGACATCATATTTTCCCGGTTCCTGTTCCACGGGAGGCTTGACCCAGCTGACCTTTACCAGCGTCTTTACCGGTTCTATATCATTTCCGGGCATTATATCCAGGGTTATGTGCATCTCGGGCACCAGATCCTTATTAAACTCTTCGCCATTACCGTTATCTTCCTTAAGCCTGCATTTCGAATTATGGACCCATCCCAGGCAGTTTGAGCAGCTGATGCAATCCCATGAGCGCGGCCACTCAAGCAAGGCACCCCCCTCACTTAAGTTCTTTGCTTTCAACGGGATATCACCAGAAATATCTATCTTCTTCTGAGGATCTACAAGCTTCCCCTTAATAGCAACATTTATTTCGACACGTTTAAACTTTCTGCGTTCCAAGTTTTTCTCCTTGTACACCAAATTTAGAAGTTTAGTATAACACAAAAGTAAACCGTGTCAACGGGTTTTGTTGCTTTTATGCCGTAATAATTTGCTTTTCCACCCCCTTTTTCAGTATACTGCTCCTGTATTCGATCGGAGACGTTTTCATATATCTTTTGAAAACTTTGCTGAAATAATTGGGGTCCTGATACCCGACAGCGTAAGCTATCTGGTTCACGTTAAGGTTCCTGTTCTTCAGCATCTTGGACGCAGCTTCCATCCTTATCTTCGTCAGGTATTCGATAAAGGTTATCTTCAACTCGTCCTTGAATATATGGCTGAAATAGTAATGGCTCAGGGCCACTTCAGACGCTACCTTCTGGAGCGATATGTCCTTATCATGGTAATTCTTCCGTATGAATGTCACGGCTTTCAGGACGGCTTCCTGGTTGCGTGAGTACTGCTTGTCCGATTCCGTTACGACAAGGAAATCAAATTCATGCTTGAATATGTAGTTCACCATGATGGACAGCAGGTCTGCCGCGGCCTTAACCTGTTCCTTCTTGAGGTCCTGTGATGAACTTGGCGCCTGGGCGGGACACATCATAACGCCGCCTATGGCCTTGTCTCCGATCATTATAGGGATGAAAGCCATCTGCAATTTTTTGTATTCGCAAAGACACGGTTTTTTTGAGCTTCCTGCCGCCGCGCAGGATTTGCCGACGAGATCAAGGAACGCGCTGTCTTTTTTCTTTGAGGAGAGGATCGATTTGCATGAATGGCCGGCAAGCTGGGGTATAATGACGGGCCTGCCTTTCAGGTCGATGAACGAGAACTCCATCCCCGTCAGCTTCAGGAAGGCGCTCTCTACGTCCTGGAGGACTTTTGTGCTTGCGATCCCTTTAATGGCCAGTGAGCATTCCATATCTTCTTAAAATTTACTACTATCGAGCAATTTTGTCAAGCAAATTACCTATTTAAAATCGAGGAATCCCGAGTCCTTCATCCACCTGTAGGTGACGACCACGACGACGACAAGCGCCGCGATAGCGTATAACCCTTTTATCCCCCTGAAGCTCAGGGCTATCATCCCGAAACATGTAGAAAGGAAATACAGGGAGAGGACCACTCTCCTTTGCGACTCATCCCTGAACAGCAATTTGTGGTGTATGTGCTCTTTGTCGGCCTGAAATATGTGTTTCTTCTTCGCAAGGCGTCGGACTATCGCCAGCGTCGTATCTATTATAGGAACCCCGAGCGCTATGACCGGGACAAAAAGGGTTATTATCGTCTTGCTCTTCTGGAAACTTATGACCGATATCGCCGCTAACGCAAAACCGAGGAACATGCTTCCGGGATTGCCCATGAAGATGCGGGCCGGGTAGAAATTATACGGCAGGAAACCCGCGCATGCGCCTACGAGCGCAAACGCAAGGAACGCGATCACGTATTCATGCTGGTCGATCGCCGAGAGGAATATGAAGAACGAGGATATGGCCGACACTCCGGCGGCAAGCCCGTCGAGCCCGTCGAGAAGATTTATCGCGTTAGTTATGCCTATTATCCATATCATCGTGAAGATGACGCCGAGGAAGCCGAGCGAGACCTTCCCTACGAACGGTATGGTGAACTCCTCGACGACAAATCCGCACGCCACGAGTATAGCAGCGGCTATCACTTGAACGAAGAGTTTCGGCCTGGCCCTCATCGGTTTTATATCGTCGATGACGCCGAGGATGACTATCATAGCGGCAGCGACGCAAAAACCGGCGTACTTCAGGGAGAACCTGTCCATAGCTCCGGGGATCGCGTAAAAAGCCACCAGCGTCCCGGCAAAAAAAGCGACGGCGATGGCTACTCCGCCCATCGTCGGCATATTGCCCCTGTGGACCTTCCTGCCGCCGGGCTTATCGACAACGCCGAGGCCGATAGCGACGGCCCTTACTATGGGCGTCAGAACCAGCGCAACGGCCCCGGAGACGCAGAATGTGGCCAGGTAACCCCTAAGCATTTATTTTATGCCCCCTTCGAATATCTTTTCCAGGTCCCTTATGTTATTTTCCCAGTTGAAATTTTCTTCCGCATATCTTCTCGACATCAACGACAACCTTTCCCTGAGCGGCCTGTCTTCCATGACCCTTACGACGTTCCCGGCAAAACTTTCGGGGGAATCCGACATCAGCACTCCGGTCTCCCGCCCTGCCTGCATCCATTGGGTAGATATCGTCGTAGATACCACCGGCAACCCCATCGCCATGGCTTCCATCACTTTATTCTGCATGCCGGTAGCCGCCCTTATCGGGCAAACGAGAGCGGCGGCATCGCCCAGATGCACCCTCGTATCTTCAACGGGTCCGGTGACAAACACGCTCCTGCCGTCGGCAAGCTTTTTTATCTTCTCCGGCGGGTTGGACCCGACTATATAAAAAACGGCGCCGGGCCGTGCTCTTTTGACGGCGGGAAAGATCTTGCCGTAGAAATACAATACCGCATCCCTGTTCGGAAAACTATGCAAATTGCCTATAAACACTATCTTGTTATCGTCGTATCCCTTCGGAGAAGGACTAAAATACCCGAGGTCTACCCCGTTCGGGATGATGGATATGCTCTTTTCCGAGGCAAGCGCTTTTTCTGACCTCAGGTCCGCATCCGAAATAAGCAGCGACCTGTCGAAGGAGCGCACGGCTTCAGGTTCGTACCTGCGGACCTTGAGCCACTCGACCAGGTAGAACAGGTAGAAGACGTGCTTCCTGTATTTCAGCGACCTGTACAGGCTCAGGGACAGCGAATCGGTAAGGTCGAGGACCCTTCTCTCATCCTTGCGGCCACGGGCATATTGCGCCATTCTGAGCAGGTGGACATAAATGCCGTCATATTTTTCGGACGACATCATGCTATCCGCCTTGTCGCGCATCCTGCCTTCCTTGTAATAAGCGACCTGGAAAGGCACGGCCGTCGGGGATAAAAGCAGGCATTTGGCGTATGAATCGGCAGGCTTCAAAAGTACGGTCTCTATGCGCGCACAATACTTGCCCAGTTCACCCAGGTATTTCTTTTCTTCTTCGGATTCTATGAAAGATAACAGGTGTATGGCATGCCTGGCGGAAAGGTATTTGATGAAATTAAATACCCTGAGCTTATCCCCGCCGTAAGGCGGATATGGAAGGCGTGACGTCAGGAATAATATTTTCACCGGTTCACCATGCCTTTTGTGCGGCATAAGATATTGAATTTAGATTATTCTTCCATCCATCCCAGGTCGTAACAATAATCCCGAGGCATTTTTTGCTCCCCTTGGTCACATTCAGCCATTTATCAATATTCCCGGTATCCTTGTAACCCGCAGCGAGATAGTCGAAACCTTGCGAACTATAGAAATTGGGTGAATTTTTCATCTTAGACAAGTTGTCCGATTCATCATACCACCAGGACATCAGGATAATATCATTTGGCATTATGTAAATAGCGTCCGATGTTTTTCCCGCTTTCCCGCCGTACTGCTCCTGATAAGAATTGTCGCCACCATTATGCCAAGGATTCACCATGTCATCCCAAATCAATAACCTTGTCCCAAGACCATAGCTCGCCACATAATCATTTATTCTTGATAATTCATCAGCCAACAACTCTGCGTTAGATAAATTCCTTTTTAGGCACCGGGAATCTCTATTCATTCCCCTTATTTCATCGTGGGTTACACTTATATAATGCGGTTGGAATTCCCGCATAATACCTCCTAATACTTTGTTAATGACATTATAAGTGCGTTCTGACGATGGGCAGTATGGAACGCTCCATTCGCAATCCTTGCATTTTTTCCCAACATAATCATAGCTTACCAGTATCTCGTCTCCGTCCTCAATATTTCCGTCATTGATTCTTAGTATTCTTGTAGGTCTGGCATTGGCTGGATAGGGATAGTTCGTTTCGCCGTCTATTATCTTGTAATCGATGTTTTCTCTGAATATGCCGGTACCATTACAATTTTTTACAACAATATCCGAATCTTCGCTCCTTATTACGTTTATCAGGGCCTCTCCCGCCTTTTGTAACGGGATAGCCTCATTATTAACGAATCTAAATCTCTCGCTGTCTACGAATATTCCCTCTGCAGTCATGGGGTCTATATAAAACACATCGATCCCCACTCCGAATGTTGATATCTCGGGAACTGCTGTAATATAGTTTTCTTCTGCGTATGCAAATACCTCCTTTAGCCTTTCCAGGTTATCCCCCCTGTCCAGCTGGTAGTATTTTCCACTTTGAAATATTACAAAGTTCATCTTTTGGCGCGCCATCATATTTATAAGTTCTTTTGCCTCGTCCAGGTTTGCCCCCATGATATGCACCCCCCTAAACCTGGTCTTTGGATAATCTACGATTTTTACCGCATCCAAGATCAGTTCCCCTTGCTTTGCTTGGAATAATTGCAGCAATGTCTGAGTCCCGTAAAACACACCTTGCGGCGTGTTCCCGGCGACTACTATATGATCCCTGAATATATCTATCACATATCCTTCATCTCCGAGTATTTGTGATGGAATAATTTCATCTTTAAGCTGTGGATTACTATTTTCCAGATCCGTCTCTAACGCTAAGATAATATTGTTCTTTATGTCTGCGGAAGAGGCCATGCTTACGGGTATAAGCAGGTTCGTGTCCTCAAAGCAACTATTTGAAAATCTGCTCGCCGTACCGTAAAGATCGCTGTTGCCGGGTAAGCAGATTATTTTCCATTTGTTGTCTACTTTAATAGTGTAATTTTTCGCGATACAGGCCTTTACCTCTGGCTTTAACCGACTGCCCAGGATGTCCGCAGATTCGATTGAGAAAAGCGGCATTAATAACGCTATCGTAATAAACAGTATCCTTTTATTCATTGGCTAATATCCGATCGTTTAACAATCTATCTGCTGCCCTTGTAACATCTTCGACCGTTATAGATGTCAGGCAGCGATAATCGTTGCTCTTGCATTTAAAACGTTTCTTGAGCCATGAATTCCGCTTACCTGCCTCTTCCAATGTGTCTCCTATAAACGGATAATAACAAGGGCAACATTCGTGGTGCTTTTGAAGCACGATGTGACCCGCTCCCCAGGGCCTATGTATTCGAGGGTCAGTAGGACCAAAAATACTTATTGTGGGTGTCCCAACGGCTGCAGCAATATGCATAGGCGCAGAATTATTGCATATAAGAAATATTGATCGTTTAAGCAATGCTGCTGTTTGCAAGATAGAAAGGTTTCCGGCAGCAACGATAGGTTTTCTAGTAATCTTGCCGATCATCTTATTTAGCACCGGAAGATCGTCCTGGCCTCCGATTAAAATAACTTTTACCCCTATTTTCTCACTTAAGTAATTGGTTACTTCTATAAATCTTTCTATTGGCCATCTCCTGTATCGAGAGGTGCCTTCCCCGCAACCGGAGTGGATGGCAATTATTTTATCACTTTTTTCAATTCCTCGTGATTCCAGGAATTTTTCAATATAAGTCTCGTCTTCCGCGCTCAAATTCAGCGATACAGCTACGCTATCTGTGTCGGGATTCACTCCAAGTAGTTTCATAAAATCCATGTTCATCAATACCGCGTGCTTAATTTCACTAATTGGAGCAAGTTTAGTGAATAGCTGGCGGTATTTCTTGAAAATGCTCAGATCCTGTCCGAGTCTTTCTCTCGCCCCCGATAAATACGATAAAAAGGCTGTCCTCAATCCTCCCGGATAAGCGCAGATTGATATTTTAAATTTTTTCCTTCTTAATTCATTTATAAGGGATACTATTCTAAAAGGGTTGTTTGTATCTTTCCTGTCGATGCATATCAGCTCATCAATATCCTTATTCCCGGCCAGAACACCGCTGTTTTGCCTGAAAGTTAGAACAGATATCTCGATATTCTTGATGTTTTTTCTAAGGCTGCTTATCAGCGGGGTTATCAGGATGGCGTCTCCGATCCCCTGCAATGAAATTATCAATATTCTGCTCATTGATTCGTTTGTCAAGCGATTATCCATTTAGTAAATTTTCATACATAATTTCGTATTTTTCGGTCATTGCCTGGGCTGAATAGTACGACTTTATGCATGCCTTTGCATTCTTACCATATTCATCTATTAGTTTTTTGTTGCCCAATAACCTTATAATGGCTTCTGCTAGCTCTTTAGTATCTTTTGGTTTAATCAGAATTCCGTTAAGTCCGTCCTTTATCACCTCTGGAATACCCCCGACGTTTGTAGCAATAACCGCTTTCCCGGAAGCCATCGCCTCAAGCAACGCCATTGGTGTGCCCTCGCTCAATGAGGGCATGACAAACAAACGAGATATCCCCAGTATATCTTTTACATCATCCCTGTATCCGGTAAATATTACATTGTTCTCAATATTGAGCTCCGAAGATAGGTCTTCTAATTCCTTTTTAAGGGGCCCGTCCCCAACAAACAAAAACATGACGTTTCGGTACGCCTTTATTACTTCCTTCGCAGCGTTAAGTAGGTAAAAATGCCCCTTTTGAGGACTGAGTCGGCCTATACAGCATATTATTATCCTATCATCGTTTATCCCAAGTTTATCCTTAACCGTTCCTGCACTAACATCTATGCCATATTTATCCACATCAATACCGTTGGGTATTACCACTATCCTTTCCTTTTTGATGTTTCTGCTTATAAGCGTGTTCTTAATGTCCTCGGATACGGTAATGATCTTCTCGAAGGCCTTTGACTTTATAATTATCGAATCCAGGTACTCGTAAATCCTTGCCCTCAAGACCTCGCCCGCCCAAAGATGCTGTGTCGAAATCAGGTGTACGCACGTGTTCCTTGTAGCAATGTATCCGATGATGTCACTTTTGTATTCATGGCAGTGTAAGATGTGCGTATTGTGTTTTTTAAACAATTTTTTAAGCCGAAATGCACTTGTTATTATGTCATATCTACCAATGGGATTTATCAATTCGGTTGGTACTTCTAAGCGCTCCGCTTCCTTTATAAGCGGAATAACATCCACGTACGGGTCCTTAAAAGACGCTACAACTGAACGGAACCGGAACCTGTCGATATTCTTGATGATCTGCAGGATCACTCCTTCAGCGCCCAATATTACATTTGAGCCCCTCACCCCGCTCCTTAAATGCATAACATTTATTGTATTCATGCTTTTACGCCGCTTTCTGCGTCTTTGCTTTCCGGAAGATTGTTCAAAACAACGGAAAGGCCTATTATTATCCAAAATATCATTAAGTCAAGATGCCAGGAAAACAGGTTAACCAAGAAAAACGCCATAAGGCTAATCTCCAATGCCCCTGAAATCCCAGCTAATAACGCTTCGCCGTTCCTTTCAAGATTTCTTCTCGCTCTTCTCAGTTGGATCCATGCATAATATATGATGGTCAGGACGAATAATGCCGCCAAAATTCCTGCTTCCGCACCCGTATGCAAAAATAGATTGTGTGCGTGATATAGAACAAATTTTGTTTTTATATCTGCAGATGTAATTGCGGCAGTCATAAATTCATATTTAAATAGTCCGTATCCCACCCCCGTAAAGGGGTGTTCTTTGATCATGTTTAATGCCAATTTCCATGCGTCTAAGCGGCTTGCAATTGAAATTTCCTTCGTATCCGTTATTGTACCCATCCTTTCCCAGTATTCATTCGGTATGAATGGCGTAACAGCCGCAGCTATTAATGCAAAGATAATGAACAAGAAAATAAGCGTTGATACTTTACGCTTGCCTTTCAATATTATCTGCAAAAATGACAATAACAACACTATGCATAAAGTAGCCATACCAGCCCTTGAAAACGTCAATACTATCGCCATGAGCAAGGCGCTCAAACACAATAATAAAATAAATTTAAGCAATACGCGTTTTACGTTTATTATCAATGTTATTGCTATTGGAACGATAAGGACCAATTCGGCCGCTAAAATGTTCGGATTTTGAGTAGTGCCGAATACCCTCACTACTGAGCCAATTAGGGTCAGCCCTATACCGTGGATATATTGAAAAAAAGCCGCCCCCGATGAAATAACGCCAGAGATTATCAGTATTCCTATGAGTACCAGAATCTGTTTTTTTGTTTTTACTATATTAGCTATTATTAAATACAGAATTACGGCTTTGCTCGCTAGTTCGAGATAATCGGGGAAACTATATTCAAAATACCTGAAACAGGCTATAAATAAGGTAGCTGCTAATCCCAAAACAAAAATGTTTTGCGGTGTTTTTGTAATTTTGAAATCCTTGTAGACAATTATATGCAAAATCCATATCAAAAGAACAAAAAAAGCCAAATTTCTTGCTATATGAAGCTGCTGAAGAGCGGGGAATAACGCGGTAGGATGCAAATATGCTCCTAACAAAAAGATTATTACTGCCACAAACAGGTCCAAGAACATCGCAACGAACACACACATGCCTATAAAAAGCAATAATACTATAAAAGGCGGGAGGAAGAGCAGGGATATTCCCATTAAAAATGAGCATACTACGATAAACCCTTTTATTAATGCCGGCAGTTCTATTAAGGGCTTTTCTTCTTCCTTAATTATTCTATCCTGTTGGTTCATTTTCGTTTTCATAAAGGTCGTAAATCTTATCTACCATTGATGTTAACTCGAAATCGTTCCTTCTAATGAACTCCTTCGCATTAATTGCCAGATATTCTCTCTTTGCTTTATCCGAAATAACGGCATCCAGCGCCGCCTCTAGTCCTTTTATGTCTTTAGGCGCGACCAGAATGCCCGTCTTGTTATTATCAATTAGCTCTGGAAGGCCCCCGATATCGGACGCGATTACGGGCTTACCGGAAGCCATTGCCTCTAATGCACAATAGGATAACCCCTCCGATAAAGACGGTATAACAACGATATCTGTAATATACAGTATTTGCGGAACGTCATTCCTCATTTCTGTAAATATTATTTTTTTATTTATTTCTAATTTGTCCGATAATCCGTTCAGAGTGGAAAAATACGGGTGCCCTTTTGCTCCTATAAGAAGCAGCTTCGAGTTGGGGTATTTATTCGCTATGTTCTTAAATGCCTCTATTAAATAGAGTTGACCCTTTTCTGGCCGGCCTTGCGCTATACAAGAAATCACTATTTCCGATGGAGCAATATTAAATTCTGACCTAAGCGCCCCGGCCTGGACTGTGTAATCGGACCTAAATCTGTCAACACTGAAACCATTGTATATCAATTCTATCTTCTCCTTTCTCAGCCCTTTTGAGATAAGGTCGTTTTTAACGGCTCTTGAAATCGCTATTATCTTTTTTGCCTCGCGCGCCAAAATCCTGTAAAATATCTTCCTTGCTTCGGACCATTTTGATCCTGTTATATGGTGTTGATGCCAATAATATGCTGGTTCATTGTAAATCAAGCGGCTTAATAATATGGGGAAATTTGCCAAGTCAAAATGAGAATGAACCACTTCTATGTGTTTCCTTTTCAGAAAAGACACAAATCTTATTATAAACCTTGGGTCAAATCTATTCTTAATGGGTAACAACACGATTATCCCGCCGACATCCTTAATCTTGTCGGTCAGTTCGATTATCGGGTCCCCCGGAAATACATAATATATACGGATATTATCTTTCTTCGCCCTTTTAGCAACGGCAATCATAACCTCCTCAAAAGATCCCATCTTCTCAGGAGCATACCCGATTGCCCATAATATGGAAGACAATTTTCTACTCATGTTCCATCCTGTTAGCCTAAAACACAATACCTTATTATGCCCAAATGGCCTTTCATTCTTTCATTTAAATCTCCCCTTCTTACGCCAACAACATAAAACGGGAGATAGCATATTATCTTAAGGCCTGATGTTAGCGTTGCGCAACATTTATATACCAATGCGGGGAATGCGCCGTATAGTTTTTTTAGCAGCTTATGCATACCCTTATAAGCTTCTATTGACATTTCCGCTTTACACTGCTGACTGCTCCCTTTCATATAATGGATTATGCTCGCATCCGGCATATAGAATATCTTCATCTTGTTCTTTTTTATTTGATAGCAAAGATCTATATCGTCTCCATACATGAAATACCTTTCATCCAATAGCCCTATTCTTTCAAAAGTGGTCTTTCTTACCATCATGCAGCATCCTGAAAGCACTTCTATTTCATGGGTATACTCATAATCATTGGCTTTCGTTTTTGACTCATCCAGCATTAACCGTTCTGGTAATATCAGGCGCATTATTTCCTTCCCCAGGGAGGGGACATTTCTGAAGTATGGATGCAAAGTACCGTCGCCATTGAGAATCTTACAGCCTAGCGCTGCCGCCTGCTGATTCTCCGCCATATACCTTACCATTTTATCCGCAGCACTATCGAGCATGACTGTATCGGGGTTTAGTATTAATATATAGTCGCCCTTGCTTACTTTTATAGCTTGGTTATTTGCTTTATTGAAGCCGAGGTTCTCGATATTCTTAATTAAAATTACTTCCTTATATTCCGAGGATAACATTTCCTGGCTTCCGTCTTTTGAGTTATTATCTACGACTATTATTTCGTAGGTAATCTCTTTTGTCGTCTTACGAATTGACTCGATGCATTGCTTGAGAAGCAATTGGGTATTCCAATTCACTATCGCAATGGAAAGATCCATTAAGTATCCCTCTTATTAATAAATAAAAAAACCAAAACCTTTTTTCTGGATTTGGCTTTATGATTCACCGAATATCCTCCTGGGCCCGGGTTAAAGGTGCCGGTGAATATACTCGGGAATATGGTATTCTATGCCTGTAAGAACATATCCTAGGATATTCGCACCGACACTTTTTAGCACACTTTCCGCTCGCGCAACGACCTCCCTGCGGGTCCTGCCCGCCCTAATGACCAGCACTGTCCCGTCCGCGATATGGCTTAAGATACGGGCGTCGGAATACGGTATGACCGCCGGCGTATCCAGTATTATCCTGTCGTACTTGCCCTTGAGCTCGAATAGCACGTCTTTCATCTTCTGCGAGCTGAGTAATTCATTCGGGTTGCCGTGGATATGCCCGGCAGGTATGACAAAAAGGTTCCTGGTGTCGCAGGCTACCGTTACTCCGGGAATGTCCGCGGCACCCGACAACAACTCCCCGAGCCCCCTTTCCGAGGATATGCCCATCAGGCCTCCGATAGACGGTTTCCTGAGATTGCAATCGATAAGGAGTGTGGGTTTACCGGAATTTTGCGCCGTTACAATGGCAAGATTGGCCACCGCAATACTTTTTCCTTCGCCGCTGGACGCGCTCGTAATGATCACCGACCGAAGCTTATTCTCCCTTTCAGGGCAGAATACATGCGCATATAACGTATGGAATTGCTCGGCTACAGGACTGCCGGGATTATGGTATGCGACTATCTTCCTGTTTACCGCCGACGACAGCGCTACTTCCGTGCGGACCTGCACCGGTGTCTCGCTTACGGGGCGCTGCGCAGGAGCGGGGTTGCCTATAGCGGGGGTTGTAGGGGTAGAGGGGCCGGCCTGGAAGGCCTTGCCTTTCTCCTCGGCAGCCCTTTTTATAGCTTCGTTTATCTTGTTAATTCCGTTGCCGTTATTTTGCATTCCGCCCCACCCCTGCCGCTTTTTCCTTGTTGGCGATCTCTATTACCTTCTTCCTGACCTCATCCTGGCTAACGTTATAGCTTATGAAGGCTACGGTGAAAAGTGCCACGTATAGCGCTATTAAAAATATCGCCAGCCCGCGCTGCTTCGCTGCTTTAGAGGCCGCCTCATTCTTATCGACGATAGCTGAAATACCGCCGAATATCTCATGCTTCAGGAATGGCCTCGCGTCTTCTACGCCCCTGAACGAATGGTCCGCGAACTCCGCCAGAAAAACACATCCAAAGCCCGAAAGAACACCGAGTATAAAAGCGACTACTCCTATCATGAGAACTTCTGGTTTCGAAGGTTTTAGCGGTAACCTTGGCTCGTCAAGAACAGTGTACTTCGTGCTTTTGTCCTGGGCCTCCGCAGAGGTAAGCTTGTTTTCCTCGATTTTTAACATCAGCATTTTATATACATTCTCATTCACCTCGGTATCTCTGGTCAGGAGCGCAAGTTCCCTCTCCTGCTCGGGCAGGGTCTGTATCTTTGATTCGTAGTCCTTTACCAGCTTCGAGAGCTGTTCTCTCCTCTTCCTAAGGTCGTTGACCTCTTTTTCGGCGTCTTTTACCTTCTGGCTCAGCCTTTGAAAGAATAGCGGGGCTGTGGTAGATGTATCGCTGTCAACCATCTTCTCAGTCTCAAGTCTTAGCTTCTCCCTGACATCCTCCATCTGAACCTGAAGGGAGGCGAGGTCTGATGATTGCGGATTTTCCGCCATCGTTTCATCGTGCCGTGATTGCAGGTTTTGCAATTGTGAATTAAGGCGTGAAACCGCAGGATTAAGCTCCATCATCTCTTCGGATATAATTACAGGATCCTTTCCGGACATCTGTCTTTTCAAAAGGTCGAGCTTGCGCTCGGACTCTTTCATGCTCATCTCAACGGCGGTTAGCGATGTCTGGTAGCTCGTCAGCATCGAGACGTTATAGTCAAGCTCTTTGCCCGGCAGCTGCATCGGGTATTGGGCGCGGAAATCGAACAGTTTCTTTTCCGATTCCTCGAGCTTCTTCTTGTAAATCTTCGCTTGTTCTTCTGCAAATTTTATCGCCGTAGCAGCTTGCGCTGTCTTTTTTGATTTGTTTTCGTCGATGAATATCTCTATTATGGTCTTTGTGATGTTCCTCGCCGCAATGGGATCCTTGTCCTCGTAAGATACCTGAAAGACCTCGGGAGACCTCATCTTCACTTCGGAGCGCTTCCTTATGCCCAGAAGCATCTTTTCGTACATTACCTGGTCGGTCACGCCTTTCTTAAGGTCAAGGGTATCCACTAGCTTGATGAGATTAGGGTAGCTCAATATTTTTTCGGTCAATGTCTTAAGTTGTTCCGCAAGCGTCGGGGGTTGCCCGGTTGAAGACGTGTATGCCAGCTCTTTAGTGGCGAGGGGGTTTACCGGTTTTTCTTCTTCGACGAGGATTAGTACTGAGGATTTATAAAATTTTGGGAGAAAAAAACTGCCTATAGAGGCAGTAAAAAATACCATGACGAATGGGAGCATGAAAAACCACCTGCGGTGAAAGATTATCTGGAGATAATCCCTGATAGAACCCTGCCCCTGCCCAGGCGCTGTAGTCATGAATTACTCTTCCTTCATGTCCAGGATTCTCATCAGGTCCTTCTGCATTGCTTTCGACCGTTTTTCCGTGACGGGCGGTGTCAGCTCTACTCCGCCGGACTTCTCTATTTCGTGCTCTACGATCGGGTCGATCTTCCGTGTCCTGTCAATGCTCTCCTGGTATTTTTGCCTGGATATGTTCTGGCGGTTATCGCTTGTAAGTATATGGGGCGTTATAAAAACCAGCACCTCTTTTTTCACGTCCTGGTACGACTTGTTCTGGAACAACAGCCCTATTATCGGGATGTCGCCGATCAGGGGCACTTTGTTTATCGTGCTCTTCTTGTCGTTCTTAATGAGCCCGCCGAGTATTATCGTCTCGCCGTCCTTGACCATCATCGTCGTATCTGCCTGCGTCGTGTCCTTGGCGACGACGTTATCAACCTCGGCGACCCTTCTTGCCGTACTGACCTCGGGATGTATCTTCATCGTCACATAATTATCTTCGCCTATCTGCGGGGTCACTTCCAGCTTGATACCTACGTCGACATATTTGATGTCCTGGACCAGCAATTTCGTGACCGGGTCCGTCGTAGCTACCGCGTAGGGCTCGCTGCTACCTACGAGGATGTTCGCCGCTTCTCCGTCGATGACAACAATGCGCGGGCTCGAGAGGACCTCCGTGTTCGCATCGCTCTTGAGCGCTTCCAATGTCACCGTATACTCGTCGGGGGTCAGGCCGCCTATCTTATATATGCCTCCGGTCCCGCCGGTGGCCAGGTTGATCCCGAAATCGGTCAGGAGATCGAGCGCTCCGGGGTTGTGGTGCGGGTCCTCCCCGGTCCTGTCATATGCATGCTCCCATTCAATCCCGAATTTCATAGTATCATCGAGAGTGATCTCCACAATCATCGCTTCTATCATGACCTGCTTATGCTGGGAGTCCCATCCCTCGATGAAGCTGTCTATATTCTTCAGGATCACCGGGGTGGCCCTAACGACTATCGTGTTCGTCCTCTCATCTATATATACATCTCCTTTTTCTTTCGGTATCAGCTGCGTAAGCTTGGCTTCCATGTCCGCCGCCTTGGAATAAAGGAGCTTATACTTCTTTATCTCCGTCTGTTGGTCGAGCTGCATCAGCGCTTCCTCGACCTCTTTAACCTTTTCCGGCGTGTCGGTTATTATTACCTGGTTACTCTTCTCGTTCGTCTCTATCCTGCCGCGCGCGGTCTTCATCGAAAGGAGTATCCGCTTAAGGTCCGCGACATCCGTGTAATTCAGCGTTATGACCTTCGTCTGCAGGTTAACGAACCTCTCCTGCTGCTGGGTATCCTGGTATGAATATACGGTTATTATCCCGTCGGTAACCGAATAGAGGTAGTTGTTCGCCTTCAGGACCGAATCGAGCGCCTGGACTACCGTGACCTTGTCGAGTTTCACGGAGACATTCCCGGTCACGTTAGTGCTAAGCACGACGCTCATCCCGCTCTGGTCCGCGATCATCTTAAGGACCTCTTCTATGCTGACGTTCTGGACATCGAGCGTGACTTCTCCGTCTTCGGCGAACAGCGGGCAACGGGAGACCAAAAGGAAGACCGAAAATACAAGGCAGAACAACAGTTGTTTACTGAATCTCATTCGTGATCTCCTTTGTGGCGCGGACGGTCTTGTTCTTGCCTTCCGCCTTTGCCCTGTACAGCGCCCTGTCGACGTACTTTATCAGGTCGGTCTTATCCAAAGCGATATCCGGATAGCTCGCGACGCCGAAACTTGCGGTCAGGCCTATTACATTGTCCTTGTTGCCGAACGCGTAATTCTTTATGACCATCCTGATCCTGTCCGCGAGTATATAGGCGCCCTCGAGGTCGGTCTCCGGCAGGATGACGGCGAACTCTTCCCCGCCGTACCTTGCCACGACATCGACTTCCCTGCATATCTTCCTCAATATCTGCGCGATCTCTTTAAGGACCTCGTCGCCCATCGGATGGCCGTAGCTGTCATTGACCTTCTTGAACCCGTCGAGGTCCATCATTATGAGGCCGAACGTCTGCCTGTACCTTGCCGAACGCAGTATCTCCTTGTCCATCGCCTCGCTGAAATACCTGTAGACATAAAGCCCCGTCAGCCCGTCGGTGATCGACAGCTCCGTGATCTTCTTGTGCAATAACGTATTGTTTATCGCTATGCTGGAATGGCGGGAAATTATCGAGAATATCCTTAGGTCTTCGCCGCTGAAAGCGTTCGGGAATGAATTTGTCACCGCAAGCATGCCGATCGGCCTGTCGCCGGCCGTTAGAAGGTGGGCCTGGAACGAGCTGAGAATATTCCTGTTTTCAGAAAAAGAATCGCTCAGGTTGTTGCTATCGGCCTGATCGATCGAAACCTGTTCCGGCAACAGTCTCCCCCCTGTTAACCTATTGAACGTTTCTATGATCTTAAGCTTAAAACTGTCGACCTCCTTCTGCGAAGCGGGGTATTTAACCTCCACTATCACGCCCGTCTTCTTTGTCTCGTCGACAAATAACAAACCGCACAGATGACAATCCAGGGAGCGTTCTATTATCTCCAGTATCGCATCTATAATTTCTTTATAATCAAGCCTTGCGTATATTATATTACTAACTTCCTGCGATATTGTCAACTCATATAATTCGTCATCGAGCGAACGGGCTATATCGGCGAATATCTTCTTCCCGGTCTTGAGTTTTTCTATCTGTGTGTTCGCTTCCTCGAGGCGTTTTTGCCAATGGGACGATTCTATGGCTATCGATATCTCGTTCGTCAGGATCGTGAGCAGCGAAAGGTCGTATTCGGTGAATTGTTCTTTTGATGCCTTGTTATTCACGTTTATGACCCCGATGACCTTGTCCTTTACCCGTATCGGGGCGCTCAGGAGGGATGAATTGTAATACCTGTTCGAATTCTGCCTCGAGAAACGCTCGTCTGATTCGACGTCCTTGATGAGCAGCGGGCTGCCGGACTTCGCAACCCAGCCGGATATGCCCCTGCCGACCTTGATCCTTGTCTTGTTCGCAAGGTCTTCGCTCAATCCCCTCGACGCGCTTATTATAAGTTCCTGGGAATCGTCATCGATGAGCATGAGCGATCCAAGCTCAGAGCTCAACATGTTGGTTATCTTCTCGAGCACCTCGCCAAGGATATCCCTGGCATGGGATGAGTGCAGGCTCTGCGACGCCTGATAAGCATCTACGAGCCTGGCCATGAGCTTCTTGAACTGCTCGCTTTGGGACTGGAATTTGTTCGTATCTACGCGGCCTTTAATCTTCTCTATCGCGGCGTCTATATTCGCGTCAAAATCGTTCTTGTTGGTAAACCTTATGACGCTCTGCCCCCGTTGGGGTCTCATCCCGAGGGACCTGTACGCTTCCTTCTCGTTGGTTATACAGATCAGGAGCGGGATATCGGAGGTACGCGGGTCATCTTTAAGCAGTTTATATACGCAAAATCCGTTTATGTCCGTGACGGCAGGATTCAGCAGGATAAGGTCGGGCATCTCCTCGCAGACAAGCTCTATCCCATCGAGGCCGTTCGAGGCGCGCAGTACGTTATAGTCCCTGCCCGCAAGGACAGCTGACATGTCCTGGGCTATGTTCTGGCTTTGCTCTATTATTACGGCTTTTTTCCTGTCCAACCTCTGCCTCCGTACAGCAAAAAGGAGCCCCAAATTTCCGGCTCCGGTTTTGATTGTTATATTAACAATACCATATTAAAATACCCCAATTCGGGGTTTATGTCAAGGAAATTATATTGTTATTTAATAGTAATTTGTTGGGGGTATGGTGCCGGGAGAGGGGGTCGAACCCTCATAACCTTGCGGTCGCGAGATTTTAAGTCTCGTGCGTCTGCCAATTCCGCCATCCCGGCGGTCTTCGGAAATTTGGAGGCGACGATCGGAATCGAACCGATGCATCGCGGTTTTGCAGACCGCTCCCTTACCACTTGGGTACGTCGCCTTAAACTAAGGGCGCTTAAGACTGATGCTTAAGCGCCCCACAACCTGCTGTGAAACACTATCTGTGCCCTTATCTTATCTTTACTTGCCCGCCTTTATACAGGTAGACACCTCCGGTGCCGTGGTTAGGGCATGTCACTATAACTATCGTAGAGGCCGTGGTTGCGCTAGGCGCCGATGTATAGCTATAAGCCGCCGAGTTGCTCGGACATGAGAAAACCTGCGTATCGTCTATATACGTAGGCGCCGTTGTCAAAGCATTCTGGAGTGTGGCTGCCACCGGATATTTTTCGTTATTATCCGCGGTATACATCATAAGTGCAGACCCTATCTGCTTCAGGTTGTTCGCGCATGTAGTCTTCCTGGCCTGTTCCCTAGCCCTGCCGAGCGCCGGCATAAGTAAACCAGCTAGTATAATTATGATTGCCATAACGACCAACAGCTCGATAAGGGTGAAACCTTTTGCTTTGCGCATCTTATTTCACCTCCTTTCTTATGAATTTTAAATACCTATCTGATCCTTACATGCCCGCCTTTATACAGGTAGACACCTCCGGTGCCGTGGTTAGGGCATGTCACTATAACTATCGTAGAGGCCGTGGTTGCGCTAGGCGCCGATGTATAGCTATAAGCCGCCGAGTTGCTCGGACATGAGAAAACCTGCGTATCGTCTATATACGTAGGCGCCGTTGTCAAAGCATTCTGGAGTGTGGCTGCCACCGGATATTTTTCGTTATTATCCGCGGTATACATCATAAGTGCAGACCCTATCTGCTTCAGGTTGTTCGCGCATGTAGTCTTCCTGGCCTGTTCCCTAGCCCTGCCGAGCGCCGGCATAAGTAAACCAGCTAGTATAATTATGATTGCCATAACGACCAACAGCTCGATAAGGGTGAAACCTTTTGCTTTGCGCATCTCTCCTCCTTTTTGGTTGTATACACCTATCCCTATTAAAGGATACTATCCGTTCTCTGCCTTGTCAAGGACAAATCTAGCCATCCTGTCTTTTTTTGAAAACATGCCTTCAGGCTCTCCCGCGCTTTTAAGGCATTTTATGCGGATCTTCCTGTCCCCGAACGGGCCGGTCTCGCCCTTCATCCCGATCGCGAACATGAGGTCGGCTTTTTTCGCTTTCAGTTTCGCAATCGCATTTTTTACGGTATTTTCCGTTTCAAGCGCAAATCCTATTACCTTCCGCTTGCCCTTATTCCTGCCGGCCCAGGAGAGTATATCCGGGTTGAGCCGCATCCTTATATTCAGCGCCCTGCCGTGTTTTTTTATCTTGGACTTGCTGAACCGCTCGGGCCTGTAATCGGCGACGGCGGCGGTCATGATAAGGCAGTCTGCCTTGAAAAAATTCCTTTTGACGGCCTTTTCCATCTCGAGAGCCGAGACCACTGGAATGAATTCAACGCCCGCAGGAGGCTCCATCGCTACCGGGCCGCTGACGAGCACTACTTTATGCCCGCGCCTGACGGCTTCCGCGGCTATACTGTACCCGAAATAGCCCGTCGAGGAATTTGATATATAACGGATCGGGTCGAGGAATTCTCTGGTAGGGCCGGCGGTTATGAGGATCCGCATCTCAACCCTTAAGGGATCTTTTTACTTCTGATATTATCGTATCCAGGCCGGCTATATGCCCGACGCCTTCGTGTCCGCATGCAAGCGGGCCTTTTACCGGCCCAATCATCTTTATCCCGCGCTTCTTAAGCTTGCCGATATTCTCCTGTACCGCGGGATTCGCGTACATCTTCTCGTTCATGGCCGGCGCGATAAGGACTTTCGCCGACGATGCCATGACTACGCAGGTAAGCAGGTCGTCGCATATGCCGTTCGCGAGTTTGCCTATGATGTTAGCGCATGCAGGCGCTATAAGGATGAGGCCGGCTTTGTCCGCAAGCGATGTGTGGACGGGGTTCCATTCGGAAGGCGCTTCGAACATCTCGGAATACACCTTGTTATGCGAAAGGGTCTGGAATGTCAGGGGCGAAATGAACTCCTTCGCCTCTTTCGTCATTATGACAGTGACGTTAAATCCCGCCTTCCTAAGGCAGTTCACGATATCGCAAGCCCTGTAAGCGGCTATCGATCCGGTAACGCCGAGGACGACCTCTTTCTTTGCCATTTATTTTTTCTTTTCCTTCATGCTGATCTTTCCGGCCTTGATCTCCTCGAGGGCGACCGTAGAGACCTTCTTGCTCTCGGTCTCAACGAGCTTCGGGCTTCCCTCGTTCAGTTCGAGGGCGCGCTTCGAGGCAAGTATCACAAGCTTGTAGATCGAATTCGTCTTATCAAGAAGTTCTTCGGCCGATACGGGGGTCTTGCCTTTCACTTATTCACCTCACTCTAAGCCTTTCGGCAATTATTATCGATTTTAGTTTTGCGACGGCTTCCGCGAAATCGTCGTTTACAACAGCATAGTCGTATTTCTTGAGGTTCGCAATATCTTTCTTTGCGCAGCTCAGCCTCTTTTTTATCTCTGAGGACTTGTCCGTAGACCTCCCTATAAGCCTCTTCCTGAGGGCCCCGATCGACGGCGGAAGAAGGTATATAAGCGTGGAAGTCCCGAACTTTTTCTTTATGAAGAACGCCCCCCTGACATCAAGGCTCAATATGACATCCCTGCCACTGTCGACGCCGGCAAGTATGCCCTTCTTTGAGGTAGCGTAATATTTCCCGTACGGCTTCGACCATTCAAGGAAGTCGCCGCTTTTTTGCCTGCGCGCGAATTCCTTTTCCGAAACGAAATGATAATCCCTGCCGTTTTTTTCTCCGGCCCTCGGTTTTCTCGTCGTGAAAGAAGCGGGATGCACAAGGCCCCTGTCTTTCTTCAGGAGAGCCCTTACGAGCGAGGTCTTGCCGCACCCGGACGGAGCCGAAACCACGAATATGCGGCCCTTTGATCGCGCCATCGCTACTCCACGTTCTGTATCTGTTCGCGTATCTTTTCGACTTCGCCCTTTATGGATATCGCAAGCTGGGCGATCTTGTAATCGCTTGTCTTCTGTCCGACCGTATTTATCTCCCTGTGCAGCTCCTGCGAGATAAAATCGAGTTTTCTGCCGACCTCGTCCTGCCGGGTTATCGTCTCTCCGAAACTTTTCAGGTGCGCCTTCAGCCTCGTGAGTTCTTCGGATATATCGGAGCTTTTGGCAAACAGGGCGACTTCGAGCTCTATCCTTCCCTTGTCGAGGTTTATCTTGCCGGAGGACAGTTCTTTGATCTTCCTTAACAGGTGGAGCCGGTATTCCTTCAGCGCCAGTTTCGAGCGTTTTTCTATAGCCGTCAGGCTTCTAAGTATCGCTTTCCTCCTGCCCGCTATATCCGCTATAAGCCTCGCGCCTTCCTTCTCCCTCATATCTATGAGCCCGTCGATCGCCCGACTCAGGGCGGACTTTATGCACGGCCACATCTCCGCTTCCTTCCTCGGGCTTTCCTCCACATAGATGACACCGGGGAAAGCGATTATCTGCGAGAAGTTTATATCATCGGTAAGACGGAGCGACCTCCTGAGGTCGGCCAAAAGGCCTTTGTATTTTTTCGCGAGGGGCTTGTTTATTACCAGCTTCGGGTCGGATCTTGCGGGATTTTCGTAGGTCAGGGAGAGGTTTACTTTGCCGCGTTTCACTTTCTTTGCCACTTCCGCCCTTATCTTGTCCTCGAATATGTTGAGGTTCTCGGGCAGCCTGCTGGATATCTCAAAAAACCGGTGGTTGACCGTCCTTATCTCCACCTGGATCTTTCCGTGCGCTGCGGATGCGTCTGCGCGCCCGAATCCCGTCATGCTCCTTACCAATTTAGACTCCGCTATTTATCCCCAGACCCGCTTCGTGACGTTGGATAAAGTCACGAATTTGGTTGGATACAGGTCTACTATTATTTCGTCCGGCTCAAACCAGAGCTTGATCTCCCTCTCGGCCTCCGATTCGTTCGATGAGGCATGGATGACGTTCTCGTAAAGGCCTTTCGTCGTTATGCGGCCGTATGAACCGCGTATCGTGGTCGGGTCGGCCTCTTCCGGGTTCGTCGATCCTGCGAGCTTCCTCACCTTGTCTATCGCTCCGTCCCCCCAGTAGACCATCGCCATTACTTTGCGCCGCTCGTGCAGTTCCCCTTGCAGGTATTTTATGAGCTCGTCGAAGAAGGGCTTGTCCTTCATGTGCTTGTAATGTTCCGCGGCAAGCTCCTTGCTCACGCGGATGATCTTAGCGGCCACTATCTCAAGCTTGGATTCGGAAAGGCGGGTCAATATGTTGCCCGTAAGGGATTTCTTCAGTCCGTCCGGTTTTATTACAACTAGCGTCTTCTGGTCCATATGGGGGTTTCCTTATTTGTTTAACCCTAAATTCTATTATAACTTGGCTACTTTGTCAACAGTTCCTTCGCCCGGTCGGAGAAGTACTTCGCCTGTTCATGCGCCCCCATCCTCGAACACAGTTCGGAGACGCGCGTATATATCTCGGGAACGTCCGGGGCTATCTGGAGCGCCACCTTATATTCTTCAAGCGCCGCCACGAGGTCGCCTTTTCTCGCGTATATGCCTCCGAGGTTCACCCTTGAATCGAGCAGGTACGGGTAGATCGCAATGGCTTTCCTGTAGGCCTCCCCGGCTTCGCGGTCCATCTTTTCGGCGAGGTAGGCGTTGCCGAGGCTGTTCCAGTACGCGGCATTGCCCGGGGCTATCTCAAGGGCTCTTTTGAACATCGATACGGAATCCTTGTACTTGCCTTTCCTGTAATATATATCGCCGAGGTTTGCGTAGGTCACCGGCACGAGCGGATCGGCCGCTATCGCCTTCTTGTAAGCATCGAACGCCTCGTCCTCCCTTCCCTGGTAATAATACATTGCCGCGAGGTTCAGCAGGTGGTAGACGGTATTCTTCCCGTCCGGCTCAATCCTCAACGATTCCATGTATTCGTTCTCGGCTTTTTCGAAAAGCCCGCGGTTGAAATACTCTATCCCGAGGTTGGTATGCAGCCTGGTACTTTCCGGGGAATAGGCCAGCGTATATTTGTAGAAAGCTACGGGATCCCTCCAGATTAGGTTCTGTCTTATCGTCAGCACCGACAGCATAAGGACAAGGACCACGATGAAGGCCTTAACGCATAACTTTATCGACTTGAATTGCGTGATGCGGTCCAATAGCACCGAAACGGCGATGAAAAAACCTATGGACGGAAAATAAAGCCAGTGTTCCGCGACAAACGCGTTTATCGGTATTATATTAATGAAAGGCAGGAGCCCGATCGCGAACCATACGGCCCCGAATAAAAACAGTTTCGGCCTTTTATGCCAGAGGGCGAGCGCAAGGACTGACGATATGAGGAATACCGAAGGGGCTAGGAACCGCGGGTCCTTTGCGGACACAACTACGTTATAAAGGAAATCCATCCTCTCCATGTGCAGGCCTGCCGGCACTACCAGGATCTTGATATATTCAGCGATCACGGCGGGCGCGGTAAGTATCCTGTAGGGCAAAGGGATAGTGCTTATGTACGAGCCGGCGTCGCTTATGCCTGCAAGTGCCATATGCCTTATACATAGGAAGATCGCTATCACGGCTAAAAACGGTATATAGGGGATACCCTTGGAAAAGCGGGATTTATCTTCAGCGAAGCATGCCGAATACAGGGCAAAAAAAGCCGGCAGGACCAGGGCGGATTCTTTCGTGAAGACCGCTATCGCGAAAAAAACCACGGATACGGCATAAAAGGCCGTCTTCCTTACGCCTTCCTGCCCGGTGAACTTTATGAAACACAACAGCGAGAGCAGGCTGAAGAACGCCGCGAGCGGGTCACCCCGCCCTGATATATATGTCACCGCTTCGGTATGCACCGGATGAACCGCGAATAACAGCGCCGCCAGGAAAGAGACGGTCCTCTTCTTTGACAGCAGCCACACGAGGCAATAGACAAGCAGAGCGTTGCTCAGGTGCAGGAAGAGGTTGGCCAAGTGGTAACCGAAAGGTTCGAGGCCCCAATAGCGGTAATCAAGCGCGAAGGACGCCATCAGCACCGGCCTGTAAAAGTTCCCGGTTATGTCCTGGTGGTAGCTCCCCTCTAAAAAGAGCCTCGGGATATAACCAAGGTCGCCGATATGGAAGTTCCTGACTATCAGCGCTATATCGTCCCATATGAACGGGTTCAGCAGCGAATTTACGTATGATATCGAACCGGCGACAAGTATTAAGGCGGTTGCCAGCACAACGGCGGCGGAATTATTAGCGTTCTTGCTCATGGGTCAGAAGCTCACCGGACCCAGCAGGAGCCCGTACCTGTCGTTAATGTCTGCGTTCCCCGCATTTTCCATAATAAGGGCCCTCATGCTGTCGCTAAGGAAAAGCGTCATCCTTATGTCGTATTCACCGCGCTGAGCGGCTTTTGCGGGTATGAACATCCTGAAATCATCCGTTATGACTTCACCTTTTTTCCACCGGCTCATCGGATATATGCCGTAACATACCGGCTTTACGGTGCTGAAAACTTCCTTCCCGTTCTTATCCATGACCTGAAAAAGATAACTGACGCTGTCCTTTATAGGATCGAGGCATCTCCAGCTTACGCTTATCTCCACGAACCGCCCTTCTTTGTTGATAGCGGACCTCTCAAGCACGACATTGCCACCTATCCTGGCCAACGGCACGGCGACGCTGCTGCCATCCGCGTCCTGGCGAAACAGTGTCTTCCCGGGTAGGTTCCCCTTCCTGAACAATACGACGGTATCGAACGAGTCGACCGCGCCGAGTTCCCCTTCCTCAAGAAACTTCCTGACCCTAAGGTCGGAATCCCTGTCGGAGAATAGGACCACCGTAAACGGGTCGAGGAAATCTATAAGTGCGTACTCGACGCCCTTAGGGACCTTATATCCGGGATACGGCATCCTGCCCTTGCCACGGGTCAGGTAGTGGAAAGAATAGAGATGCCGCCTGTTGGCGATATGCGGCGTAAACCTGAATGTCGTTATGACGGAGGCGTCTGCGGGGATCCTTTTTACATACTCCGTCATCATGCCGCTGAAATCGCGCTGCGCCAGCATGTGCCAGTAATCTTTCCAGACGGACAGCGGGCCGAACAGCACGTTCGATATTAAAGGCGCCGCTACGATAAAAGCGGCGAAGAAAGCGCCGAATCTTTTCGAGGATAACCTGCTTTTCGCCAGATATTTTGAAATGCCGTACGCGAACGACACATACAGGAAAGGCAGCAGGGTGACCGAATAATACGATTTTATCGTGTGTTCGAGCGGCTTGAGGGACGTGAGGTGCTGGAAAAGCGTGAGCAGGCAAATCGAGAACTCCTTTATCGCAAGCAACGGGAAAAACGCGACGGGAAGCAGCGTTTCCATCATGAAGATCGCGTTCACTTCCGTAAACAGGGTTTTTGACGCGATAAGCGGGTTAGATACGAGGTTCCTTGCGATCTCCGCGAACGACCCTCCCATGTAGGAATAGAATACTTCATACGATATCTTCGGGGAAGCGGCGTTCCGTATAAATAATATACCCAGGACCGCCCATATTACACTTACGGAAACCGGCCATATTACCCATTTAAGTCGTTTCCTGTCAAAAAAAGCATAAACACCCAACATGACCGTAATAAGCGTAAGGTCTGCCCTGAACATTATGGACACTACCAGTGCCGCCATGAAAGCGGCAAAGCGCTCTTTCTTTAAAAAATAGAATGCTAACGACAGCGGTAAGATGCAGAGTGTCATGTCGTAGTACTCTGCAAGATTAAGGTACCATAACGACGGATTCAGCAGGAATGATGCCGACAGGCATAAGGCAAATTTTTGAGGGACAACTTCTTTTGCGATCATATAGATCGGTACGGCCGTAAATCCGAATACGGCGGCCCTCAATACCAGCAAGGCCTCCGGCGACGACCCGAGAAGCCAGTATACGAGGCTCATCGGATACGCTATAAGCTCCAGACTGTTGCCCCATATGTTCACGTCGCCGATGAGCGACATCCTGCCGTCGGAATGCAGGATGTTCCAGTATTTTTGGATATTCACGGCAAAATCAAAATCGGTAAACGCAAAATTCCTGTATCGCAGTATGTCGACCGCGCTGAAAAAAACAGTATACAGCGAGGCGAACAACAGCGGCCAGAACAACGGTTTATAATTTGAACTCGCCAATGACCAGCATCCCTTCACTATCGACCACGCCCGGGGTCTTCGAGGCAAGCGGTATATTTTCCAGGCTGATTATCGATACGCACTCCGCTTTCAATCGATACCTCCTGCCTGGCTTGACCCTTTCAGATGAAAAGAAAAGGTTAAAACGGTCCGCAACCACTTCTCCCTTTTTCCATCGGTTTATCGGGTATATCCCGTAGCAAACCGGCCTCGGCAAGCGTTCCACTTCTTCGCCTTGCTCATCGAATACCTTGAACATTATACACATGCCATCATCGGTCTTATTAAGGCATTTCCAGTAAATGGTCATAGCAATATCGCGGTCTTTCAAATCCATATCATATCTCATAATCGCAAGAGCCTCCCCTACGCTCACGAGGGGTACTTCCGGCAACGGGCCGTCATAGTCCTGCATATAGAGGAAATTGTCCTTGTTCGCGGCACCCCTTTTCAGCAGGCAAACGTTGTTGATGGTGCCGACCGGCCCCCACTTTCCTTTTTCAAAAAATTCTTTAACAAGCAGGTCCGAGTCTTTCTTTTGCGTCTTCGCTGCGGATATCGGTTGCAAAAAATCAGCGATCGCATATTCCGCGTCTTCGGGGATCCTGTATCCTTCGTAAGGGAACGGCAAGAAAGTATCCGTTACATAATGTAAAAAGTACAGGTGCTTACGGTTCGCAAGGTGCGATGAAAACCGAAAAGTTGCCGCGACAGAGGCGTCCTTAGGTATCTTATTCATCAGGTGCCTCACCCTTTCGTTCTGGGCCGATTTCCTTATGGAATAACGGTGGGCGTTCCAGTCCGTGATAGGGCCATACCATACGTCGGTGGATATAGTTGCCGCGATAATCAGGAAGAACAACGCACCCCCTTCCATTCGCGACATCCCTTGCCTCTTTTTAAGTATATTTGCCAGCCCTGAAGCGGCTGCGGCATAAATAAAAATTATCGCATAGGAAAAATTATGAAGCACTATATTGTGGTGTTGTCCGAAGGATGATATCGATTGCCTTAAGATCGCGAGGGCGGGGATCATCACTTCCTTAAGAGAAAACAGCGGCAGCATGCATACAGGTAACAGCATTTTAAAGGCGAAGACGGTGTTCTGCCACGTCAATATGCTGCTTATCGTCTTGAGCGGATGCGCGACCAAACTGAATGCTATACCGTAAAAACTGTTCCCTATCGATAAATAAAACTGCTCGTAATATACGCGCGGATATATCTGGGGCCTGAGCCAGAGTATGAATACCGATACCCACGTGAGACTAAGCGCCATGGGGAATATGACCCATTTTATTTTCTTCCCGTCCAGCGCGGCATATATGCCGAACATGAAGATAACGAGCGAAATATCAGCCCTGAATAAAATCGATACTACTATGCAGATGACAAACTTGAGGAACCTGTCTTTTTTCAGGTAATAGAACGCCATTGACAGCGGAATTATGCAGAATATCAAGTCGTAATACTGGCCAAGGACCATGTACCATGTTGCGGGATTCAGCAGGAAAGACAGCGAAAGGCAGGCTGACCACCATCCCGAAAGTTTTAACCTGGCTATCCGATAGACGGCCAGTGCCCCGCATGCAACGACAAACGGCTGGAGGAACAAGAGGGCTTCCTGCGACTGGAAGAGAAGCAAGTATACAAGGCTTAACGGGTACGCGATGAATTCAAAGCTGTTGCCCAGTATGTTCGCGTCCCCTATAGTGGACATCCTCCCGTCAGAGTTAAGTATGCTCCAGTATTTCTGTATATTGATCGTAAAATCGTAGTCAGGATAAGTAAGGGCGTGATACCTAAGTACGCCGATTGTGCCGAAAAAAACGGTAAAAAGGGCAGCGCAGGCAATCACCAGGGATAGCGGAGCAATCCGGAATTTTCCATTGAAGATCATAGCGGAATTATAACAGAATCGGAATCGCAAGTAAACAAGCTACTGCGCTATTGAATTGACTTTATATAGTAGCGGCAATATAATTATTGAGACATATGAAAAACTCGTCCTGGATAACAGCATCGATAACCGTTTTAGCTGCGGTCGTCGTATTGACCGCCGTAAATTTTACAAGATTTCCGTTTTTTTTGGACATCTACTACCATCTGAATGTAATGCGCGGGTTTGACTCGGCCGGTGGTGTCGTCACGACGGCTTTTTGGGAACTGGCACCGATAGGCCAGCCGCTGGTCTATCCTCCGCTCTTCCACCTGTTGCTTCTCGGATTATATAAGGCGGGATTAGGGATCATGGACGTCGCGCGCATATCTTCGGTCCTTCCGGCGATACTGCTGTTCGCCGTTATATTTGCGGTAACTAATGGGCTCCATTCGCCTAAGCGGGCTTTCTTCACGACCCTTGCCGCCTGCATCCCTTACTCTTTTTTCCTGAAGATGACGATAACCGTTCCGGCGGCTATCTCGCTGATATTCATCATGCTTGCGTTCTATGCCCTGGCGAGACAAAAGATCGCTGCGTGTTCGATATTCCTCGCGCTTGTATTCTATACCCATCCGGGATTACCGTGGATGGCCTGTGCGGCATTCATCCTTTACGGCTTGTCCGAAAGAAAGGCGCGCAGGGACGCTTTTACCTGCGTATTGTACGCCGTTTGCCTTTCTTTGCCGCAAATAATGCATGCGGCGGCTAATATGGGCAGGCTTGCGGGCCCGCTCGGTATACCTATGCCGGAGGGCAGGATGTACGAGCTATACCCTCTTATATACATATTTGCCGGAATAGGCCTTGTAAGGGCCGCTTGCTCCGCCGATGCCCCAAGCAAACGCATCGGGCTGTTCGCGCTCTGTCTGTTGGCGGCTTTTCTCCCGATGGCGGTCAATTACAGGTTCCGGTTTTTGAGCGCCGAGGGCCTGCTCCCCGTACTGCTCGTCGCCGGCGCAGGCCTTGAGGCGGTTTACGACCGTTTCCTTAAGCTATTGAAATTGGAAAATGCGGGTCTCGGCGGTCTGGGGCTATATACGGCGGCCTTTACCGCCGTCTTCATGTTCTTCTCCCCTTCGTTTTCAATGTATATCCCTCTCGATCCCCCCTACAATAAACATGAATTCTCGTTTCATCTGAAGGATTCCACGGCGGTAAACCTTTTGCCGGCATATAAGAGGCATACAAGGCCTTTCGAAATAATCATGGTCGACGACCTTGTGGAAAAATGGGTAAAAATAGTGGGGGCTAATACCTCGGCATCAGACATAATATGCTCGAACGACACATTTATTGGGAGCATGCTTTCGGCCCTGAGCGGCAGGGCAAATTCCGCGCGGATGTTCCTTGAAATAAACGAGCCGGATATCCCGATATCGGAGTTCGGATCGGCCAGACTCGCGTTATGGACAAGGGAATACAACGGGAAGTTCTCTTCTGATATTAACGAATGCGTTATGAAGTTCGGTTATACCATCATAAGCATGGACGAGGGGGCAGCGATAATGGTCAAGCCCGTCGGGGCGCACGCGTACCCCGTAAAACCATTGATAAGGTCACCGTTCGCTTTCCTTGCGTTGGCGGCAGCATTATACGCGGCTTTTGCAGGCCTTTTATCGGGGGAAAACCGTGCCGGCGGCAAGTAGTGCTTGCTGACTAAAATCCTCTCAGCGTCTCCGAAATATTTGAAGCAGCCTGTCGAGGTCTTCGTTAGAATAATACTCTATGAGTATCTTTCCGCGTTTCGCCTGGTGCAATAACGTGACTTTCGTTCCGAGTATCCTCTGTAACTCTTCCTCGACCGCCCTTATCTCGGTCGCGTGCTTGCGCGGCCTTGCCGGGCGGGCTTTCCCCGTGATCTTGCGCCTTACATAATACTCCGCCTCGCGGACCGAGAGCCCGCGCCTTATGATCTTAAGGCAAAGGTCTAGCTGCGACTGCTGTGAGTCAAGCATGAGGATGGCTTTTGCGTGTCCCGCCGATATCCTGCCGAGATATATTTCTTCTTTTATCTTGTCGGGAAGCCTTAATAACCTTACCGCATTCGAGACCGAGGCCCTGTCCCTGCCCACTTTCTCCGATATCTGCTCCTGCGTCAGCGAAAATTCGTCAGACAGCCTCTGGTATGCTTTTGCTTCCTCGAGCGGGTTGAGGTCGTCCCTTTGTATGTTCTCTATAAGCGCGATCTCAAGCGCCTCGTCGTCCTTTACGTCTTTTATTATCGCCGGGACCTGCGCTATTCCGAGCTCCTTCGCGGCCCTGAACCTTCTCTCTCCGGCTATCAGCTCGTACCCGTCTCCTCTCGGCCTGACGACCACCGGCTGTATCAGCCCCTTCTCTTTTATTGACTGGACGAGTTCCCTCAGCTTGTCGGGATCGAAGACCTCCCTCGGCTGGAACCTGCCGGGCACTATATCTGCAATGTTTATCTGGACCGTTCCCCTGCTCTCCGACCTTTGTGGAACGTCGTCGGGAATGAGCGCCTTAAGCCCCTTGCCTAATACTCTCTTCTCCATCGGGGATCTCCTTTTCTTGCTTCATGTTCAATTCCAGCGGAAAATCTGTCTTCAGGAATTCCTTCGCGAATTCATAATAACTGCGCGCGCCCTGCGAGTGCTTATCGTACATGACAACAGGCATCCCGAATCCGGGGGCCTCGCCGAGTTTTACCGAACGCGGTATCACGGTGTTGTATACTTTTTCCCCGAAATAGCTCCTTGCTTCTTTTATTACCTCGTCCGTAAGCTTCGTCCTGAAATCCGCCATCGTCAACAATATGCCTTCTATCTCCAGCGCGGGATTCAGATTTTGCCTTACAAGATTGATCGTGCTGAGCAGCTGCGACAATCCTTCCAATGCATAGTATTCGCATTGCAAAGGTATAAGCGCGGACTTCGATGCAGTCAAGGCGTTGATGGTCAACAGGCCCAGGCTAGGGGGAGCATCCAGTATTATATAATCGAACGACGGGCGTATATGTTCAAGGGCTTGCTTCATGTGGAATTCGCGGCTTTGGGCATTGACGAGCTCAACTTCCATACCGGTAAGGTGGACGTTTGAAGGGATTATGTATAAGTTTGTAAGCTTTGTGTTAACAATGACTTGTGATATATCCTTTCCATTGATTAAGACATCATAAATCGACTCTTTGACTTGTTTTTTATCTATTCCAAGGCCTGAGGTTGCGTTGGCTTGCGGATCGCAATCTACGACCAATACATTGCGGCCTGCCAGCGCGATATATGACGCGAGGTTTATCGCTGTGGTAGTCTTGCCGACTCCGCCCTTCTGGTTGCATACGGAAATTATCTTTGCCATTGTTCCACGTGGAACATTCTAAACGCAGACTCTTTTTTTGTCAAGATTTTCTTTCCCGCATAGATTCGATATAGAGATAGAGCAGGGAGACATCGCACGGGGATATGCCGGATATCCTCGATGCCTGGCCTATCGATAGGGGCCTGATCATATCGAGCTTCTCCTGGGATTCCTTGCGCAATCCCTTAACAGACCTGAAGTCAAGGCCGGCCGGTATCTTTACGGCCTCGAGCTTCTTCATCCGTCCGGCTTCCTTGACCTGTCTCTGGATATATCCTTCGTATTTCGCTTCGATCATGATGCGGCGTTTGATCTCTTCAGAATATTCCGATATCTCCCCGGGGCGTTTGCGCTTCAACAATTCGATGCCTTTATCTATAGATCCTTTTCTTGCGAGCATATCATCATATTCTTTCCTGGATATGAGTCCAAGTTCATGTCCATATCCCATAAGCCTTATATCCGCATTATCGTGGCGCAACAGCAACCTGTATTCCGCCCTGGATGTAAACATACGATAGGGTTCGTTCGTTCCTTTTGTGACAAGGTCATCTATGAGGACCCCTATATACGCTTCGTCACGACCGAGCAGGAATGGGGCTTTGCCATTTATCTTTAGCGAAGCGTTTATTCCGGCAACGAGTCCCTGGGCGGCCGCTTCCTCGTAACCGGATGTCCCGTTTATCTGGCCGGCAAAGTAGAGCCCTTCAACAAGTTTCGTCTCGAGCGTCGGCTTCAATTGGGTAGGCGGACAAAAGTCATACTCAATGGCATAGCCGTAACGTGAAACCTCACAATGTTCTAATCCCTTTATAGACCTTAACATAGATAATTGTACATCCTCGGGAAGGCTTGTAGAGATACCATTAGGATATATCTCATCCGAGTCCAGACCTTCAGGCTCCAGGAATATCTGGTGGCGTTCCCTGTCCTTGAACCTGACAACTTTATCTTCGATCGATGGGCAATACCGCGGGCCAACGCCTTTTATCTTTCCGCTGTAAAGAGGCGACCGGTCAAGGTTATCAAGGATTATTTTATGGGTATCTTTGTTCGTATATGTTATATGGCAAGGCACCTGGGGGCGGTCGATCTTTATTGTAGAGAATGAGAATGCGGTAGGCACTGGATCGCCGGGTTGGATTTCTGTCTTCGAGAAATCAATGGACTTTTTCAATATTCTTGCCGGCGTCCCGGTTTTAAGCCTTTTTATTTCGAATCCAAGCGCTATTAATGAGTTAGAGAGCTTTGTGGATGGGGGTTCACCGAACCTTCCTGCAGGCCGGGTATTAAATCCGATATGGATAAGCCCGTTCAGGAATGTGCCTGTTGCAACTACGACCGCTGAGGCGTTATAACCGGTGCCGTTTTCACACAGGACGCCGCATATTCTGCCTGACGCTGTGAGCAGATCCGCCGCGGTCTCTTGGATAACATCAAGGCCTTTCTGGGAATCGAGGACCTTCTTCATCTCCAGGCTATAAAGTTTCTTGTCGGACTGAGCGCGGGGTGCCTGTACGGCGGGACCTTTCTTTGTATTAAGAAGGCGGAATTGGATACCTGTCTTGTCGGTGATTTTGGCCATCTCACCGCCAAGCGCATCCATTTCACGGACTATATGGCCTTTTGCCAGGCCGCCGATGGCAGGGTTGCATGACATCTGGGCTATATTGTCCGGGCTCATGGTCAAAAGAAGGCATTTTAGGCCCATCCTGGCCGCGCAGAGGGCAGCTTCGCATCCGGCATGACCTCCGCCTATGACTATCAGGTCATAGGTCTTAAAATCAGGATTTGTGGTGTTGATGGTGCGGGTCTTCTTTGAGGGTTACTTTCACTTTTGCCAGCTTTAAGCCGGTCATCCCGAACAATCCATGGTGGCCTTCGGAGAGCACCTTGACATGGACCTTGTCCCTGGTAACGCCCAGCTTTGCCAGGGCTGAATGGATCGCCTCTTTTGTCGTCTTGCCTTCAGCTTCTATTGATTTCATGGTAACGCCTTTGCCTGCTATTCCGAATGTTCCACGTGGAACATTTCCTTCTTGAGAAACAACTCCTGCTCAACCACCGTCAATACCGTATTTGTCAGCCAGTACATTACCAGTCCCGAAGGGAGATTATAGAACAGGAACCCGAACAGGACCGGCATCATTACGCCCATCATCTTTTGCTGCTGGGCCATCTGGTCGTTCTGCGATGACGCCGGCGGGGCAGAGAGCTTCTGTTGGAAGAACATGGCCACCGCCATCAGTAGTGGTAATATATTTAAATCATTGCCTACGAACGGGATAGACGCTTTAAACGTAATAAGCCTGTCGGGCTGCGACAAGTCTTTTATCCACAGGAACGGCGCACCCCTGAGCTCCGGAGATCTCATGAGAACCTGGTATAGCGCGAAGAATACGGGCATCTGCAATAGCATCGGGAGGCATCCGCCCATAGGGTTGATCTTGTATTTCTTGTACATCTCCATTATTTCTTTGTTCATCTTCTGGGGGTTATCTTTATTCGCCTTGCGCAGCGCTTCTATCCTGGGCTGGAGAGCCTGCATCTGTTTCATGGCTTTTATGCCCTTGAAGGTAAGGGGGAATAGCAGGATATTAATGAAGACCGTAAGCGCTATTATGGCGAGGCCCCAGTTGTTCACGACCCCGTTGAAGAACTTCAGGACTACAAACAAGATCTTGCCGATGCTTCCGGTAAAGCCGAGATAGAGCGAGTTCTCCATGCCCATCTTTAGCGAGGCGACTTTATCATAATCGTTGGGTCCCGCGTAAAGGATGAAATTGTTCGTTGCCGAGGCATTCGGCCCTACAGTAAACTCGGCGGATTCAATCTTTGTTTGTATGTTGTTGTCCTGCAACTTGTTAGATACTATCTTGACAAAGGCTGCCGGAGGCTTCGTTATGACGGAGAAGTAGCGGTTCTTGAGCGAAACCCAGTTTACCTGCCTGCCTTCCCAGGCCGTCTCTGTTTTCGGCTTTATCCCTTTTTTGTTGGTGTTCACGACCTTGCCGTCTATATCCCGGACGATCTCGACGTACATCTCGTCCTGTTTAGAGAGAGGGTCTATCCCGCTGCTGGTTATAATGGAATATTTGAGAGGGCGTGACCTGCTTGAGCTGTTGGTTATCGTCTGTTTAAGCTCTATCGTATACTTGCCCGGCTGGAATATATATTCTTTCTCGATTAACATGCCGTCGGATGACTTCGCAGCGAAAACAGCCCTGTCCTTGCCGGGGGAATAGGAGAACCTTGCCTTGTCCAGCTCGCCGGATAGGCCCGAGGTATAAAAGATAGAGTCCGCCGCGCCGGGAGTGTCGGCTAGGATTATTGGTGAACCTTTTGAATCGTGGAATTTTTTGAGCGTTATCCTCTTTATGGCGCCGAACGTTTCCGAAAAAGCGATGTTATATTCGTCCGTCTCAAAAACAACGGTTTTCTCGTCGACAAATTGAACTGCGGTATCCGCGATAACCGGCTTTTCTGCCGTCGCGGCCGTTTCCTTTGAGGCTCCCGATGGAGCGGGAGCAATGGTTGAAGCGGCAGTTTGCGGTTTCGGCTGAGGCTTAAGCCCGGGGAAGAATTTGCCGAGGATCATAGGCGTAAAGATGACTATGAACATTGATATCACTATGGCAAGCAGTGCTCTTTTTTCAGTATTCATATTGTTATTTTACCGGATCATATCCGCCTTTAGAAAATGGGTTACACCTGATTATCCTGAAGAGCGAAAGGAGCAGGCCCTTTGCCGCGCCTTTCTTCCCGATAGCTTCCACAGCATATTCCGAGCAGGATGGATAGAATCTACAGCAACGTAACTTATATCCCGACAAATAGTTACGATATATATTTATGACGCATACAAGGGCTTTTTTAAGCATTCTCAACCTATAAGTATACCCGCTTTACCGGCTGCGCAAACAAAGTCTTCGCAGAACCTGCCGTAATCAAAGCCGGCTGCCTGGGCCCGCGGCATGACTATTATATCGTAGCCCGCGGAGATTCTCTCCTTGTTCAACCTGAAAGCTTCCCTTACATAACGGCGCAGCTTATTCCGGGTCACGGCAAGCCTGAAGTTCTCACGCCTCATGGAGACCCCGATCCTGGATATATCGAGGCCGTTCCTGGATACGCCTATTTTTATAGATTTTCCGACGTAAAATGCGCTTTTGCTAAGGGATGACCTGAATTCCTGGGTGCTGGTTATCCGTTCGCGCCTTGAGAGGGAGAACCTCTTCATGATGCGGGATTCTAGACGGAAAGGCGTTTTCTTCCTTTTTGACGCCTTCTTTTTAAGACCGCCCGGCCTTCCTGTGTCTTCATCCTTTTCCTGAAACCGTGGACGCGTTTCCTCTTTAAGTTCGATTTTAGGGTGATATTTTTCTTCATCTTTTCTCCTTTTAAGTTAAAGCAGGATTATACCACGATTGGCCGCTTAGTCAAGGCAAAAAGTTCTTGCAAACCGCTCCTGCCTTTGATATAATCTACGCAGGTAAATAGCCTTTCGGTGTAATCGGGCCCTGTGAATAAATTGTGAATAACTTTTCAGCGGTTTTTCATGGAAAATCTTAAGAACGCCATAGAGATCTGGGACAAGACCAAGGACCTGATCAGGGAAAAGGTAAATCCCCAGACCTTTGAGACTTGGTTCAGGCCTACCAGGGGAATAGGCATAACGGACAACACGCTTATGCTGGAAGTGCCGAACAGCTTCTTCAAGGACTGGCTGCTCGAACACCACTTGGAATTAATAAGGGCCACGCTTAAGAACATATCCGGGCAAGGCCTCGCCCTCGATTTCTCCTATTCGGCGAGCGAGCCCGAAAAACGCGCCGCCGGTTCGGCCGCCCAGCGCCAGCCGCTGAAGCCCGCCGACAGGAAACAGGACGCGAACAATAACCTCGGCCTGAATCCCGCCTATACCTTCGACGATTTCGTCATCGGCCCGAGCAATAAGATGGCCCATGCCGCCGCTATGGCCGTTGCCGAGTCCCCGGCAAAAGCATACAACCCTCTTTTTATTTACGGCAAGGCCGGGATGGGCAAGACGCACCTTATGAACGCCATCGGCCATTGCGTCGCGGCAAAAAACCCGAACATGAGGGTGGTGTATATAACGAGCGAGCAGTTCACGAACCAGCTAATCCAGGCGATACAGAACCGCTCGACGGAAAAGTTCAGGGCAAAATACAGGAACGTCGACGTCCTGCTTATCGACGACGTGCATTTCATCGCCGGGAAGGAATCGACGCAGGAAGAGTTTTTCCACACATTCAACACTCTGCACGACGCGCATAAACAGATAGTGCTCTCGAGCGACAAACCCCCGAAAGATATCGACGGCCTCGAGGAGAGGCTCGTGTCGAGGTTCGAGTGGGGGCTTATCGTGTCCATATCTCAGCCCGATTTCGAGACCAGGGTCGCTATCCTGCGCCAGAAACTCAAAAGGGAGAATATCGAAGTTCAGGATGACGTTATCTTTTATATAGGCGAAAAGATAAAGTCAAATATACGCGAGCTTGAGGGTGCCCTTAAGAGGGTCGTCGCGAACGCCGTCCTTTTGAAGCAGAGCGTCAGTATAGAGCTCGCGCGATCCGTGCTGAAGGATATGGTAAAGGAAAAAGAGTCAAGGATAACGGCGGAGTCCATATTCGAGGAAGTCGCGGCTTATTTTAACGTCCGGGTCTCTGATATAAAGGGCAGGCGCAGGACCAAACAGATGGTCGTCCCGCGCCAGCTTTCCATGTACTTGATAAGGAAGCTGACCGACCACTCGCTCCCGGAGATAGGGGAATTATGCGGCGGGCGCGACCATACGACTGTCATGCACGCATGCGAGAGTATTGAGGGTGACATAAAAAAGGATCAGAAGATAAAGGACCTGGCCGGAAAACTTACGGCCATGATAAGCGGGGAATAGGATGTTGTCTTCTTATGATTTTGTTGTGCATAACCTGTTGAGGGTTGTGGGTAATTAGGGCTGGTTTTGGTTTCAAAGGTCGGATAAAAAAGTAGTGGTATCAACCTGTGTATAAATAACCGGCGGATTTCCGGCGCAACATCAACACGTCAAACAGGTTTCGGATATATGCACAAATCAACACCCATTACTACTACTATTATTAATTAAATTAATAAAGAAGGAGAAGAGATGGAAGCTAAATTGACGCGCGACTTGCTCCAAAAAGGGATACAGACGGTCCAGAACGCCGTATCCCAAAAAAGCGGGCTGCCGATACTTTCAAATATATTATTCGAGGCTTCCAAAGACAAGATAAAGCTTATAGCCACGGACCTTGAGATAGGGGTTATATGCAAGATAAGCGGGATAGATATCCAGGAAGACGGCAGTATATCGGTCCCGGCCAAGAAAATAAGCGATATAGTCAAGGAGCTGCCGAACAGCGAGATCCACTTGTCCGCAAAGAAGAACAACCAGGTGGTTATCAAGTGTGAAAAATCCACATTCAAGATAATGGGGCTTCCCAAAGACGAGTTCCCGAAAGTGCCGGAACTCTCGGATAAGGACTCAATAACAATACCGCAGAAACAACTGAAGGCGATCCTGAATTCCACCGCGTTCGCCATATCGAAAGACGAAACAAGATATGTCCTGAACGGGGTGCTGTTCGCTGTCGGCGACAAAAAGCTGAAAGTCGTGGCTACGGACGGCCGCAGATTGGCGATGGTTGATAAGGACCTGCCCAAACAAGCCGGATTCTCGAGGAAGGTTATCGTACCGGCTAAAGCCGTCGCGGAGATAATGAGGATATTGAAGGAAGACGGCGACGTGAAGATATCGTTCAGCGAGAACCAGGCGGCTTTCGAGCTCGACGATTCCACTCTTATCACAAGGCTTATAGAGGGCGAGTATCCGAATTATGAACAAGTGATCCCGAAACAGGGCCAGGATAAGATGAAGCTCAGGAAAGACGGTTTTTACGCGGCCGTGAAAAGGGCGAGCCTGCTCACGACCCCGGACTCGCAGTCCATAAAACTGGACATAAGCAAGAATAAGGTGATAATATCCAAGGCCTCGCAGGACGGCAGCGAATCACGCGAAGATGTAGACTGCGAATATGCCGGCGAGGAATTAACGATAGGGTTCAACCCCGGGTATCTTATGGACCCTCTCAAGAACATCAGCGAAGAAGAGATAGTGTTTGAATTCGCCGGGCAGGACAAGAGGGGCGTCCTGAGGGCGGAAGGCGGAGACTATGTCTATATAGTCCTGCCGGTGAGGATGGATTAAATAATGAAAGCAAAGCCCATCGCGATATCGGAAGCGATGGAATCGGTATTGAGAGGGCTCGGCGGCGGGAGGGGCCCGCAGGCCGGCAGCGTCAGCGCGGCGTGGGCTAAAGCCGCGGGGGAAGACGGCCTGAAACATACCAAGCCAATGGACATAAAGGACGGCGTTCTTATCGTCCATGTAGATTCATCGGGATGGCTGCATAAGCTCACAATGGAGAAGATACAGCTATTATCGAAGATAAAGGAAGAGATAGGGGAAGACCTCGTGAAGGACATAAAACTTAGGATCGGGGGAGTATAGGCATATGCCAAAGAACGAAAAGTATGACGCGGGTACGATACAGGTCCTCGAGGGCCTCGAAGCGGTAAGGAAGAGGCCGGCGATGTATATCGGCGACACGGCCGTCGGCGGGTTCCATCACCTCGTATATGAGGTCGTGGATAATTCGATAGACGAGGCGATGGGCGGCCACTGCTCTACGATATCGGTCGTAGTCCACAAGAACAACAGCGTGACGGTCATAGACGACGGGCGAGGCATACCCGTAGATATGCATGCCACCGAGAAGAAGTCGGCCCTTGAGGTAGTGCTCACGAAACTGCACGCAGGAGGCAAGTTCGACCACAAGAATTACAAGGTCTCGGGGGGCCTGCACGGGGTCGGCGTGTCGGTCGTGAACGCGCTCTCGGAATGGCTCGAAGCAGAGGTGCGCAGGGACGGGAAGGTGTTCCACCAGAGATATGAAAGGGGCAAGCCCGTATCGAAAGTCACCGTCGTGGGCAAGTCCAAGACGACCGGCACGAGGATAACGTTCAAGCCCGACAACGAAATATTCACGGGCAAACCGGAATACAGTTTCGATACCCTTTCTAACAGGCTGCGCGAACTCGCCTTCCTGAACAAGGGCCTTAAGATAGACCTCAAGGACGAGAGGACGAACAAGGAGAATTCGTTCAAGTTCACCGGCGGCATCGAGTCGTTCGTGGAGTTCCTCAACAGGAACAAGAACCCGCTCCACAAGAAAGTCGTCATGTTCAACGGAGAGAAGGACAGGATCCAGATGGAGGTCGCCCTGCAGTATAACGACGGGTACGGCGAGAACCTCTTCTCCTTTGCGAACAATATAAATACGATAGAAGGCGGTTCCCATCTCAGCGGTTTCAAATCCGCGCTGACGAGGGTCATAAACCAGTACTGCAAGAACAAGGGGCTCTTTAAGAACGAGGAGATAACACTTTCCGGAGATGACGTGCGCGAAGGCCTGACCGCCGTCATTTCTATCAGGATCCCGGACCCGCAGTTCGAGGGACAGACGAAGACAAAACTCGGCAATTCGGAGGTGGAAGGGCTTGTCGCGTCGATGGTCAACGAATCAATGAGCACGTTCCTCGAAGAGAACCCGTCTATAGGCAACAAGATAGCTGACAAGTGCCTTCTCGCGAGCAGGGCCAGGGAAGCCGCGAGAAAGGCCAGGGAGCTTACGAGGAGGAAAGGCGCCCTCGAAGGGGTCGGGTTGCCGGGCAAGCTTGCCGACTGTTCTGAAAGGGACCCGCAGATATGCGAAGTATACCTCGTGGAGGGCGACTCCGCCGGCGGTTCGGCCAAGCAGGGAAGGGACCGCAGGTTCCAGGCCATACTCCCGTTGAAGGGCAAGATAATCAACGTCGAAAAGGCAAGGCTCGACAAAGTGCTGGCGAATGATGAAATAAGGACGATGATATCGGCTATCGGGTGCGGCATAGGAGAAGAGTTTGATATCGCCAAATTAAGATATTCCAAGATAATAATAATGTGCGATGCCGATGTCGACGGTTCGCACATTAGGACGCTGCTGCTCACCTTTTTCTATAAACAGATGAGGGCGCTCCTCGAGAAAGGGAACATCTTTATAGCCCAGCCCCCGCTCTATAAGATAAAGAGGGGCAAGAGGGAGGAATACGTCCAGACCGAGATCCAGATGAACTCGATGCTGCTGGAGCTGGGATCGGAAGGCCTGAAGCTGGTAAGGGCAAAAGAGAAACGGACTTATACAGATGCCCAGCTTAAAGATATCCTGAACAATCTGGTTGAGCTCGAGGACCTTACGAGCGGATTAGGCAAAAAGGGAGTAAATATCGCAAAATACCTCATTTCCAGACACTCAAAGACCAAAAAACTGCCTATATTTAGGGTAAAAGTGGATGGAAAAGACCAATTTCTCTATAATGATACCGAGTTGGCTAAGTTCATGGAGCAGGAGGAGGAAGAGTCTGGAGAGGATGTAGAGATAAAAGAAGAGAATAAGGCCGGATCCAACGGGAAAGGCGTAGACCTCCTGGAGATCTATGAGGCGGAAGAGATAGAAAAGTGCCTGGCAAAATTGGAGAAGCTGGACATGTCCGCAAGCGAGTATATATATCAGCCGGCAGAAGAGAAAACAAAAGAGAAGCAAAAAGCGCCGTTCAAGCTTACAAGCGAAGAGGATGACCTCGAGTTCAATTCGCTAAAGGAGATCCTGGAGCACATAAGGAACCTGGGCAAGAAGGGCATGAGCATACAGAGATACAAGGGCCTCGGAGAGATGAACCCGCAGCAGCTCTGGGAGACGACCATGGACCCCGAGAAGAGGACTCTGCTTAAGGTCACTATGGAAGACGCCGTCGAAGCGGAGGAGATGTTCACGATACTCATGGGCGACGCGGTCGAACCGAGAAGGGAATTTATAGAAAAACACGCCCCGGAAGTAAGGTTCCTGGACGTTTAAAAGGAGGATCTATAACAGCAAATGTACGCACGCAATGAAAAGGTGTTGCCGGTATACATAGAAGACGAGATGAAGGATTCGTACATCTCGTATGCCATGAGCGTCATAGTCGGAAGGGCCCTGCCCGACGTAAGGGACGGGTTGAAACCGGTGCACCGCAGGATATTATACGGGATGAACGAGCTCGGCCTAGAGCATTCGAAGCCCTACAAGAAATCCGCGAGGATCGTCGGTGAAGTCCTCGGTAAGTACCATCCGCACGGCGACGTGGCGATATACGATTCCCTCGTAAGGATGGTGCAGGACTTCTCGCTGAGGTATCCTCTGGCCGACGGCCAGGGCAACTTCGGTTCGGTCGACGGCGATTCGCCGGCCGCCATGAGGTATACCGAGGCGCGCATGGCAGCGATAACGGAAGAGATGCTCGGCGACCTTGAAAAAGACACGGTGAATTTCGTCCCTAACTTCGACGCTTCGTTAAAAGAGCCGGTGGTCCTCCCGGCCGCGCTGCCGAACCTGCTCATTAACGGCTCATCGGGCATAGCGGTCGGTATGGCGACTAACATACCGCCGCACAACCTGTCGGAGGTCTCGGAAGGCATCGGCGCGGTGATAGACGATCCCGACATATCCATAAAAGATCTCATGAAGATAATCAAGGCGCCGGATTTCCCGACGGGCGGCATAATATGCGGTCGCGAGGGGATAAAGCAGGCGTATACGACCGGCCGCGGCCTCATAAAGATAAGGGCGAAGGCGAGCATCGAGTCCCAGAAGTCCGGGAAGGAATCGATCGTCATAACCGAGATCCCTTACCAGGTCAACAAGGCAAACCTCATAGAGAGCATAGCCCAGCTCGTTACCGACAAGAAGATAGAAGGCATATCCGACCTGCGCGACGAGTCCGACAAGGACGGCCTCAGGGTCGTCGTCGAGATGAAGAGGGACGCCAACGCACAGGTCGTCCTGAACCAGCTCTTCAAGCATACGCAGCTCGAGACGTCCTTCGGCATCATAATGCTCGCGCTCGTCGACAGCAGGCCCAAGGTCCTGAACCTCAAGCAGATGCTCGAGTGCTATATAAAGCATCGCAAAGAGATCGTCATACGCAGGACGAAGTTCGACCTTGCGCGAGCGAAAGAGCGCGCGCACATTCTCGAAGGGCTGAAGAAGGCGCTCGCTAACCTCGATAAGATAATAGAGCTTATCAAGAAGTCGAAATCGGAGGCCGACGCAAAAGAAGGCCTCATGAAGAAGTTCGATTTCAGCGAGATACAGGCGCAGGCGATCCTCGAGATGCAGCTGCGCAGGCTTACGGCCCTCGAGCGCGAAAAACTCGAGGCGGAATACCTCGAGCTGATAAAGAAGATCGAATACCTCGAATCCATACTGAAGAGCGAGAAGAAGGTATACCAAATAGTCAAGGAAGAGCTGTTCAAGATAAAGGAGAAATACGGCGACGAGAGGCTCACGAACATCGTCGGCGAGATCGAAGACCTCGAGATAGAGGACCTCATCGCGGAAGAGGACGTCGTCATTACAATAAGCAACACCGGATACATCAAGAGGCTGCCGGTCTCCGCCTACCGCAAACAGCGCAGGGGCGGCAAGGGGGTCACGGGCGCCGACGTGAAAGAGGAGGATTTCGTCGAGCACCTCTTCATCGCGACGACGCATGAATACATACTGTTCTTCACGAACCAGGGGCGCGTGCTGTGGCTGAAGGTCTACGATATACCGCAGGCGGGCCGCCAGGCCAGGGGCAAGGCGATGATAAACCTGCTCGAGATGCAGCAGGGCGAGCGCATAAGCGCATTCGTTCCGGTCAAGGAATTCAAAGCCGAGCATTTCCTCATAATGGCCACGAAACTTGGGGTAATAAAGAAGACATCACTCGAGGCGTTCAGCCATCCGCGCAAAGGCGGCATAATCGGCATAACGCTCGAGAAGGGGGATGAGCTGATAGGGGTCGCGATGACCGACGGGAAAAAGGAGATACTGCTCGCGACGAAAGACGGCAAGGCGATAAGGTTCCAGGAGTCCCAGGTCAGGGACATGGGCCGCTCGGCCAAGGGCGTAAAGGGCATCACGCTCGGGAAGAAGGACGAGCTGATAGCGATGGCCGTCGCCGACCCCGAGACGACCGTGCTGACGATAACATCGCTCGGGTTCGGCAAGAGGACGCAGATCAAGGAATACAGGACGCAGAGCAGGGGCGGCAAGGGCATAATCAACATAAAGGTTACGCCGAAGAACGGCGAAGCCGTGGCCCTCAAGACCGTCTCCGACAACGACGAGATAATGCTTATAACGGGTAAGGGCTCCATAGTCCGCTGCCCGGTCAAGGACATACGCTCGACCGGCCGCGCCGCACAGGGCGTAAGGATAATCAAACTAGAGGAAAAAGATAAAGTAGCTTCTGTCGCCTCGGTCATCGAGGATGAAGAGGGCGAGGAGGACGCCAAATAACACGCCCCGGCGGCATGGACAAAATGACCGCAATCAGGTATAATTGTCCAGAATCCGCACCGGGATAAATATGCCGCGTCCCCATCGTCTAGCCTGGTCAGGACACGAGCTTTTCAAGCTTGCGACCGGGGTTCAAATCCCCGTGGGGACGCCATAATAAAATAAGGAGCAAGATCATGAAAAACAGGATGAGGTCCATATGCCTGTTATTTGTTTTTTTAGGGGTATCGTTAACCGTTTTACAGGCGGCGAACGCCGGCGAACTAGTGATAGCGGGCTTTGAAAGGAACGGCCGCAGCGACCTGGGCACCGACATAGGCGCGTGGAATTCCAACCCGCTTGACACTTCGCAGGGCTGCACGATCGAGATGATAAAGCTCTACGGCGTGCTCGGGAAGCCCACCGAAGAGAGCCGTGTCATGAAGATATCCTACGATGTGGCGGCGAGCGGCCCGGCCTTCAACGGAATATACATAAAGCTTAACGATACCGACCTGACCCCTTACGACCGGATGAAGATGGAAATAAAGGGGGACGCGGCCAAGGGATTCACTACGAAATTCAAGCTCGAGATGAAGAACAATAAGGGCGAGCGGGTCGTCTTCATAGTGAAGGGGATCACCTCCGAATGGCAGGAGATCGTGGTGCCGATGCAGGGCCTGAAAGACCTCGGCTCGATAACCGACTGGACGAAGATGAGGGAGATCGTATTCACCTTTGACGACATGACCTGCGATTACAGGGAAGGCGTCCTTTACGTAGACAACATAACTTTCTCGTCAGACAAGTAGGCCCGCCATGCGCACCGGGACAATGGTATTTTTGGTATCGATGCTTGCTTCGGCGGCTATGAGTGCCGCCGCGGATGAAGCCACAAAGGCGTTCGTGGTGGATGATTACAATGCAAGGCAGATGTTCAACCTGCTGGGGGGCAAGACGCAGGGATACGAAGAAGCGGGGGTCAAATGCATACCGACATTCACCGGGGACCCCGAAGAAAGGCACGGCGATAGCGGGGCTTCGCTGCGTTTGGATTTTGACGTCAGCAAAGGCACGGGGTTCTCGTATTACTGGTCGACGTTACTTGCCGGCAGGAAGACCGACGTTGCCGGCCAGCCGATAGAATTGATGGCGTTCAGCGACCTCAGGGGTTACGACTTCCTGTCGTTCTGGTACAGGGACCCCGCCGGCGGCGCGCTCTTCACGATAGAGATGCACCAGGATACCGACGGGGACGGTTCGTATATAATGGGCGTCGACAAGACATCATCGGTTGACATAGCCCCTTATATAGACAAGCTTGCCGCGGGGAAATGGCAGAAGGTCGAGATCCCGCTAACAAGGTTCTCGAATATAAACGACTGGAGCAGGGTGCTCGATATAGTATTTGTTTTCAGGAACGGCCGAGGCCTGAACAAGGGGACGGTATTCATAGACGACCTGTCATTCGTTAAATACGCCTTAAGATGAAATTCCTGATATTTAATGCGAATGTCCTGACGGCCGACGGGAAGGTAATAAAAGAAGGCTCGATCCTTGTAAAGGACGGCAGGATAGCGAAGATCGGGAGGAAGCCCGCTTCCAAGCTCCTCTGCTCAAGGCTTATAGATGCGAACGGATGCTTTGCCGCGCCGGGCTTCATAGACCTGCAGGTCTATGGGGAGCCGGAAGGGATCGCGTGCCACGAGGCGATGTTCGGCACCACGGGGTTTCTTGCAACGATCCCGTGCACGGGCCGCAAGGAGACGGCAAAGAAGGTCGATTCCGCGGTAGATTATATACGCAGGCAGGACGGCGGCGGCGCGAAGATGCTGGGGATAAACCTCGAGGGCCCTTTCCTGAACAGGGAGAGGGCGGGGGCGCAGGATAAGAAGTCCGCGAGGAAACCCGACAACCGGGAGATCAGGGACCTGGTCAGGCGGTCGAAGGGGCACTTGAAGTTCATGACTGTAGCCCCTGAGCTCAAAGGGGCCGCCGACGCTATAAAGATCCTGAAGTTAAAAGGCGTGGTCCCTTCGATCGGACACACCAAAGCGGCATTCGAGGAAGCGGAGAATGCCGCGGACCTCGGGGCGAATTGTGCGACGCACGTTTTCAACGCCATGGATGAGTTCCGCCACAGGGAGCCCGGGGCGGTAGGCGCGATACTGGAAGACCAGAGGATAAGCGCGACCGTTATACTCGACGGCGAACATATCAGCCCGCTGGCTTTCCGGGTACTGCTCAAGTGCAAGGGCAGGGAGAAAGTGATCCTTATAACCGATTCGCTCAGGAACGACTCTTCGTTCGACGCGAAATGGGACGGCGGCGTGTACAGGCTCAAAAACGGGACGATCGCCGGCAGCGGGCTAACGATGGTAAATGCGGTAAGGAATGCCGTAAGGTTCGGCGACTTGTCTGTGGCCGAAGCGGTTGAACTTGCGTCCGGCAACCCGGCAAAACTGCTCGGGCTCGGCAGGAAAGGCGTGATTCGCGCCGGCAACGACGCGGATATAGTGTTATTCGACAACAAATTTGATGTCTGGCTTACCATGGCGGAAGGAAGGATAGTCTATAAAAGATGTGCGGCATAACCGGATATATAGGCAGTGAGCAGGCGGCTCCGATATTGATAAGGGGCCTTGCGCGGCTTGAATACAGGGGCTACGATTCCGCCGGCATAGCCGTGCTCGACGGGTCGAGGATCAGGTCCCTTAAGATGCCGGGGAAGATAAAGGAGCTTTTTGAAGGGCTCAGGAAGAATCCCATCACCGGCAGCGCCGGCATAGCCCACACGAGATGGGCCACGCACGGCGTCCCTAACTACATAAACGCGCACCCGCATTACGACTGCAAAAAAGAAATAGCCCTCGTGCATAACGGAATAATAGAGAATTGCGAGGAGCTGAAGGCCATGCTGCAGAAGAAAGGCCATAAGTTCTGCTCCGACACCGACACCGAGGTCCTTCCGCACCTTATAGAGGAGCATTACCGAGGCAACCTCGAGGATGCGGTAAGGAAAGCGCTGAAGGAAGCCCAGGGATCTTACGCCATAGCGGTAATACATAAGGATGAGCCGGGCAAGCTGGTCGGCGCCCGCAACGGAAGCCCGCTCATAGTCGGCATAGGAAAAGGCGAAAACCTTCTCGCCTCTGATTGCCCGGCCGTAATGGACAGGACGCGCAAGGTTATCTTCGTGGACGACAAGGAAGTCATCGCGCTCACGAAAGACAGCGTCTCTATAACTGACCTGGACGGCAGGAAGGTCCATAAGGAGGCGACGAAGATAGAATGGGACATATCCCAGGCGGAGAAGGGCGGGTTCGCCCATTTCATGCTGAAGGAGATATATGAACAGCCGCGCGTGATACATAAGATACTCACGACGAGGACGGACGCCGCGAAGGGCAGGATAAAACTCGACGGCATAAACCTCAGGCCGTCGGAATTGAAAAACATAGACAGCGTAATGATCTCAGCCTGCGGCACGGCGTACCACGCGGGACTCGTCGGCGAGTACCTTATTGAGAAGTTCGCGAAGATACCCGTTGAGGTTGATGTCTCGAGCGAGCTTAGGTACCGCGACCCCGTGTATTCGCGCAGGACGCTCTTCATAGCGGTCAGCCAGTCGGGGGAGACAGCGGACACGCTTGCCGCGCTGAGGGAAGCGAAGAAGAAAGGGATAAAGACCGTATCGATATGCAACGTCGTCGGCTCGACGATAGTCAGGGAATCAGACGGTGTCATATATACCCATGCCGGCCCGGAGATCGGCGTAGCGTCGACCAAGGCATACACGGCGCAGGTCGCGATATTCATACTGCTGGCGCTGTATCTCGGCGCGGCTAACGGCAGGGTCGGGCGCAGGCAGATGAAGAAAATACTGGCCGATTTCGAGATGATACCGGAGCATATGGACAGCATCCTGGACGAGGCCGGCAGGATAAAGGAATGCGCAAGGAAATATTATAAGCTGCCCTGTTTCATGTATATAGGCCGCGGGGTGAATTACCCGAACGCATTCGAGGGCGCGCTTAAGCTAAAGGAGATATCTTATATACACGCCGAAGGATACGGCGCGGGCGAGATGAAGCACGGGCCGATAGCGCTGATAGAAAAGAACATGGCCGTGGTCGCGATAACACCGAGATCGCTTACGTACGACAAGATGATATCAAATATCCAGGAGATACGCGCGCGCGACGGAAAGATCATCGCGATAGCGACCGAGGGCGACCTCTCGGTAAAGAGGCACGTAAGCACGGTACTTTATATACCTAAGACCGAAGAGCCGCTGTCCCCGCTGTTGACGGTCATGCCGCTGCAGCTGCTGGCGTACCATATCGCTGTCGCCAGGGGAAGGGATGTCGACCAGCCAAGGAACCTGGCAAAATCGGTCACGGTCGAATAGGGACTATGCCAACCGGCACACTGCATGTGGTCGCGACGCCGATAGGGAACCTTAAGGATATCACGTTCAGGGCGGTCGAGACCCTGAAGGGCGTCGACCTCATAGCGGCGGAAGATACCCGCCACACGAAGATACTTACCGCTCATTACGGGATAACGACCCCCCTCACGAGCTATTTCGAGCATAACCAGGTGACAAAGGGCGAACACCTTATAGGCCTGCTGAAAGGGGGCAAGAACATAGCTCTCGTCTCCGACGCCGGCACCCCGGGAATATCGGATCCCGGCGCGCATATAATAGGGCTTGCGGTCAAGAACGGCATAAATGTCGTCGGGATACCCGGCCCGAGCGCGGTGATACTCGGCCTCGTCGTCTCCGGGATGCCGACCGACAGGTTCGTATTCGAAGGGTTCCTGCCGAACAAGTCCGCCGCACGAAGGAAACGCCTGTCCGAATTCAAGGACGAGAAGAGAACGATCGTGCTTTACGAGTCGCCTCACCGCATATCGAAGACCCTTTCAGACATACTCGAGATTTTCGGGGATATAAGGGTGTCGGTGATGCGGGAGCTTACGAAAAAATTCGAGGAAGTGCTGCGTTGCGGCGCAGCAGAAGCCGCCGCGCATTTCGAAACAACCAAACCGAGAGGGGAATTCATAGTCGCTTTTAACCCGAAAGAGGGCGCGAGAGATGCCTAAGATACATCCTACGGCGATAATAGGCGGAAAGGCCAGGCTCGGGGACGTGGATGTCGGGCCTTATGCGATAATCGAGGACGGGGCGGCCATAGGCGACGGGACCTCGGTATTGGCGCATGCTTATGTTGCCGGCGGTACGGTTATCGGGAAGGAATGCGAAGTCCATATGGGAGCGGTCGTCGGCCACGTCCCGCAGCACCTGAAGTATAAGGGCGCGAAGACATACCTGAAGATCGGCGACAGGAACATCATACGAGAGTACTGCAGCATACACCGCGGGTTCGAGGAAGGATCGGCGACGGTCATAGGCGACGACAACCTATTCATGGGCTTCTCTCACATAGCGCACGATTGCCATATCGGGAACGGCACCGTCGTCTGCAACGGCGCGCTTGTCGCCGGCCACGTCACCGTTGAGGACAATGCGTTCGTGTCCGGGAACGTGACCATACACCAGTTCGTGAAGATAGGGACGCTCGCAATGATAGGCGGATTGGCCCGCGTCAACAAGGATGTTGTCCCGTATACGCTGATAGAAGGGGATTCAGAGGCATGCTCCCTCAATGCCGTCGGGATAAGGCGGTCGGGCATCGGCGCTGAGGCAGTGTTGCAGATAAAGAGGATATATAAGCTCATCTACCGTTCGGGGCTTAACGTAAGCCAGGCGCTCGCGGAAGCAGGGAAACTGGGCGCGCTCGCCCCCGAAGCGGAAAAAATGGTTAGTTTCATTAAATCTTCGGAGCGTGGGATATGCAAACACAGAAGACTGGCATCGAGCGAAGAAGATATATAAGGTTAAGCACGGTATTTCCCGTCGAGTTCGAGGTCATAAGCCTCGATGACAAGGAGATATTCTGCGAGTTCCACCAGGCCTTCACGCGGGATGTAAGCGAAGGAGGCATGTGCCTCGAGATAAATAACCTCAAGGACGACCTCGCGGAAAAGCTTAACAAGAAATCCGCGAAACTCCGCCTCCAGATAAACATGCCGTTCTCCTCGAAACCGATTGAAGCGATCGCCGAGGCCGCCTGGATAAAGAAGATAAAAGAACACCATCCCAACAAATACCTCGCGGGCGTCTACTACGAAAAGATCGCCGAAAAAGACAGGCGGGGGATAGTGGGGCACGCCCGGTTCCTGTCTTTAAGGCCGCTCTTCATCGGCGCCGCGATAATCCTTCTGGCCGTCTCCGTCGCCCTGACAAGGGTGGAGCTCGCGAAGAAAGAGGCGATGCGTAAGGAGACGGAGAAGAAACTCGCGCTTATAGAATCCGAAAGGGCCAAACTCGCGCAAGTCCTCGAAGAGCTCAGGACGAGCAGGAGCGATCTCGAATCGAAGATAAAAGGATTCGAGCAGGAGAAGATGGACCTCCAGAGGAGGCTTGAAGAGGCCAAAGCAGAAGCGATGCTGAAACCGGAGGAGATCTCGAGGCTCGAATCGGAGCTGGCCAAGGCGAAGGAGAGGACAGACGCGCTCAATGCCGAGCTGGGCAAGGTCGCCGACTCGAGAAAAGCGCTCGAAGGACAGCTTAAGGTGCTGGAAGAGATAAAGGCCTCCAAGCCGGTCAAGGTAACGCTTGCAGCGGGAGGCATAATCGTCGGGAAGGTCATACTCGAAACGGCGGATTCAGTGAGGGTCGAGGTCCCTACCGGGGTCATAACCCTGAAGAGGGAGCTTATATCGTCGATGACCACGCCGAGCGAGGAAGAGGTCGCGGAGCTTGCCCGCGAAAGGATAAGGCTGGAGCTGAGGGCTAAGGAGGTCGAAAAACAGAGGGACCTCGAGCGAAGGAAGGCGGAGGAAAGGGAGAAGACCGAGAAGGTCATAACGAAGAAGGTCCCCGGAGGACCCGACCAGCTCGTGTCGAGAAAGATCACCGACCGCGGTGTCGTCATAAAGGACGGGAGGATCTACTCCGACGGCTCGCTCTTTTTCATAAAAGGCATCGCATACGGCGTAAGCGCGCCGGGCCTTCCGCCCGGGGTCGACGGATGTTTTTCGAAGATACCTTTATCGGTATTCGAGAACGATTTCAGGATGATGAAAGGGGCCGGGATAAATACCATAAGGACGTATGAGCCGTTACCGGACGCGCTGCTCGACCTCGCCGAGAAATACGACCTGAAGATCATAGAGCAGGTGGTATATCCCTCCGCATATACCGATTATTCCTCCGAGATAGAGCTGAAGGCGCTCAAGAGGATAGCGACCGAGGCCGTGAAGAAGCACAAGAACAGGAAGTGCATATTGATGTGGTCTATATGGAACGACGCGCCGTTCTGCTATGATGAGCCCGGGAACCCTGTCCCCCGCTACGGGTTCGAGACCGTAAATAAGTTCATGAAAGAGATATATCTCGCCGTGAAAGCGGCGGATAAGAGCCGGCCGGTCACGGCGGCGAACATACTGAAGGTCAAGGGTTATGACCTCGGGTTCGATTATCTCGACGTAATAGGGTGTAACGCGTATATCGGCGGCCACGGCTTCAACTGGCGGGGGAAAGAAGAAGCGGTGAAGTCGGTCAAGGAGATGAAGGAGATATCCAGGAAGTACAAGAAGCCGGTCATAATTACCGAGACCGGGTTCAGCACTTTCGTAAAGAAGGATTCCCAGGACAAGGCCCTCGGTACGCAGATAAGGAGCGCCGAGGACGACCTCGCCGGTATCGTTATATTCGAATGGACCGATGAATGGTGGAAGGGAGGCAATCCCTCGGTCCAGGACAAGCATATCGAGGAATACTGGGGCATATTGACCTGGGACAGGAAGCCGAAACCCGGCTTTGAGACGGTGTCTAAACTGTTCAATTCCATACCCACGGATTCGCTCGGATATTCGCCGCAAGCCGCAAACTAGAAATTATGCCTTGACAAACGGGTGCGCCCATGCTATCCTTCATCACTGGAACCTTTTAATCTGGCCCGGTGAGGCCGGAAAAGGAGAGGAAGATGTACTGTAATTACGAAGAATACTATATTATGCCTGTTTTCGGCAATGAGCCGATGACAGGCATTTGTGTTTTTGGGGGTATCCATGAAGCTTAAAGAGAAGGCAAAAGTGCTGGATGCGGAGCAGATAGACAAAGCGCTAATCCGTATAGCCCACGAGGTGCTCGAGAGCAATAAGGATACCGGCGGCCTCGCTATAGTCGGCATCAGGACCCGCGGGGCCGTGCTCGCCCAGAGGCTGGCCGGCAAGATAAAGAGCATATCCGGCTCGGATATACCGGTCGGGGCACTCGACATAACCCTTTACAGGGATGACCTCACCACCGTTGCGGAACAGCCCGTTGTGCACAAGACGGAGATAGATTTCGATATCCACGACAAGGTGATAGTGCTCGTCGACGACGTGCTTTATACCGGAAGGACCATACGCTGCGCGCTGGACGCGCTGATAGACTTCGGAAGGCCCGGGAGCATACAGCTCGCGGTGCTCGTAGACCGCGGGCACAGGGAGCTGCCCATACGGGCCGATTATGCCGGCAAGAACATCCCGACATCCCAAAAGGAGACGGTCCAGGTGAAGATAACGGAAACTGACGGGGCCGATGAAGTTATAGTGGCGGAAAAGGAGGAATAAGGTGGCCGTTGCGTGGAAGAATAAAGACCTGCTCGACCTCGAAAGCCTCTCCACCCAGGAGATAGAGCTGATCCTCGAGACGACGGGCTCCTTCAAGGAGATATCCCAGAGGCCGATAAAAAAGGTCCCGACGCTGCGCGGCCAGACGGTCGTGCTATTTTTCTTCGAGCCGTCGACAAGGACGCGGACCTCTTTCGAACTGGCCGCGAAACGCATGAGCGCGGATATCGTGAACATCCAGACGAGCTCCTCGAGCCTTACGAAGGGAGAGACCCTGAAGGATACCGCCAGGAACATAGAGGCGATGAAGGTGAATATCATAATAATGCGCCATTCGTCTTCGGGCGCTCCGCACCTGCTCGCGAGATCGGTCGCGCCGTCGATAATCAACGCGGGCGACGGTTCGCATGAGCACCCGACGCAGGGCCTGCTCGACATCTTCACGATAAAAGAGCACAAGAAGAAGATAAACGGCCTCAACGTGTCGATAATCGGCGATATAGCGCATTCGAGGGTCGCGCGATCAAATATCTGGGGGCTCGTGAAACTCGGGGCTAACGTCACGGTCTGCGGGCCGGCGACATTGATGCCGCCGGAGATCGAAAAGCTCGGAGTGAAGGTGACATACGACATAAACGAGGCGATAGAAGGCGCCGATGTCATAAATATGCTAAGGATACAGCTTGAGCGCCAGGGGCAGAGCCTCTTCCCGTCCATAAGGGATTATTCGATGAGCTTCGGCCTCGACGCCGAAAAGATGAAGAACGCGAAGAAGGACGTGCTTATCATGCACCCGGGCCCGATAAACAGGGGCGTGGAGATAACGCCCGAGATAGCGGACGGGCCGTATTCGGTCATACTCGAGCAGGTCACGAACGGTATCGCGGTAAGGATGGCCGTCCTATACCTCGTATCCGGCGTCAAAGAAAGGATCGGGTAAAATGGATATCCTCCTGAAGGGCGGCAGGGTGGTCGACCCGGCCAGCGGCACGGATGCGGCAGCCGATATCCTCATCAAGGGCGGCAAGATAGCGCAGTCCGGAAAGGATATAAAGGCCGCGGGCGCGAAACAGGTCGACTGCAAGGGCAAGGTCGTGCTCCCGGGGCTCATAGATGTACACACGCATTTCAGGCAGCCGGGGCGCGAGGATGAAGAGACGTTCGTCACCGGTTCGAGGGCCGCGCTGAAAGGCGGTTTCACGACGGTCCTCTGCATGGCGAACACGAACCCGGTAATAGACAATAAGGGCGTCGTCGAATACGTATATGCCGAGGCGGCCAAGGCGGGCCTCATCAATATATATACCGCGGCCGCGGTCACGAAGAACCTCGAAGGCAAGGAATTAACGGAGATCGGCCAGATAGCCGCGGCGGGCGCCAAGGCGCTCTCCGACGACGGGAAGCCCGTAATGAACGCCGAGATACTCCGCCGCGCAATGGAATACGCGAAGATGTTCGGGCTTCCGGTGATCTCGCACTGCGAGGACGCCAACCTGTCGAGGAACGGCGTCATGAACGAGGGCGCGCTCTCGACAAGGCTCGGGCTCAAGGGCATACCGCGCGCTTCAGAGACGGTCATGGTCATAAGAGATATAGAGATCGCGCAGCTTACGGGCGCGAAACTGCATATAGCGCATGTCTCCGCGAAGGAGAGCGTCGAAGCGTTAAGGCAGGCGAAGAAGAGGAAGGTGAAGGTCACCTGCGAGACATGCCCGCATTATTTTACGCTTACGGAAGAAGCGGTATCGGGTTATAATACGGGCGCGAAGGTCAACCCTCCGCTCAGGACGAAAGAAGACGTCGAAGCGGTAAAGAAGGGCCTCTCGGACGGAACGATAGACATCATATCCACCGACCATGCGCCGCATTCCGCGGAAGAGAAGGACGTGGAATTCGATTTCGCGTCGACGGGTATGATAGGTCTGGAATTCGCGGCATCACTGGTGAACTCCGAACTGGTCAAGGGCGGCGTGCTCGGATGGAAAGAGGTTGCCCAGAAGATGTCCATGAACCCCGCGGCCCTGCTTGGCCTTGAGGGAAAAGGCTCCCTTTCCGAGGGTTCGGATGCAGACGTCACCGTTTTCGATCCCGTGTCCGAATGGACCGTGGATGCGGGGCGCATAGAATCTAAGTCGAAAAATACGCCGTTGATAGGAAAGAAGCTCAGCGGCTTGGCGGTTATCACGATAGTCGGCGGAAAGATAAGATACGAGAACGGGAAATTCGCCTAAACGAAAAGGAGGAGGTCGATGGGTATCAGGAT
>Ga0265297_10000290_pt1 | contig 166058 bp, 161 predicted proteins | sample Munlanlwell13791_FD_192502 | JGI IMG/M metagenome (GOLD analysis project Ga0265297, IMG submission 192502) | Leachate microbial communities from a municipal landfill in Southern Ontario, Canada - Leachate well 137-91 | ecosystem: Engineered > Solid waste > Landfill > Unclassified | place...
ATTAAAAAACTGCACGGTTTTTGCGCGCTTGGCGCATTTTCCGTGCAGTTTCAGAGCGTTTCCACACCAATATTATCGCATTTCCCCGACGAGGAATTCAATAATATCAGAGTTTTTCAGTGGACCCCCGGTAACCCGCCGAGACTGATTCAAACCAGCAACCGCCTCCGCGAAAGCGGAGGCGGTTGCTGTTTGTATGATTATTGCTGAAGCAAGTTTATTTCAACGACGGTATGGCGGCGCGCAGGGCTTCCCCCAGCTCCGTAACCGGGACCAGTTTCAGCTTGCCGCGCACCTTTTCCGGGACGTCGGATACGTCTTTTGCGTTAGCTTTGGGGAACACGATGGTGTCCATCCCCTCGCGGAAGGCGGCCATGAATTTCTCTTTTATTCCGCCTACGGGCAGCACCCTGCCGGTTATCGTAAGTTCGCCCGTCATGGCGAGTTTGCCGCGCACCGGCCTGCCGCTTGCAAGGCTGGCCAGCGCGACAGCCATGGCCACGCCCGCCGACGGGCCGTCCTTTGGAACCGCGCCCTCCGGCACGTGGACATGGAAGTTGGATTTGCCGAAATCCGCCTTTTTTATTTTCAGCGATTTGACGCAGGTGAACGCCGCCGAGGCGGATTCCTTCATCACATCGCCCAGCTTGCCGGTAAGCACAAGGTCGCCCTTGCCGGGATAGCTGACGGCTTCTATGGAAAGCACCTCTCCGCCGTTCTGCGTCCACGCCAGCCCGGTTGAGACGCCGACGGCGTTTTCCTCCGGCCTTACATTCTGGAATTTCGGTATTCCGAGATATTTTTCTATGTTGCCGCCGGTGATGGAGACCTTTTTGCCGGTTTCCACATACTCCTTGGCGGCCTTGCGGCACAGCGAGCCGATTTCACGCTCCAGGTTGCGCACGCCGGCCTCGCGCGTATACTCGCGCTCGGCACGGGTTACGGCCTGCGCGTCTATGGCGGCCGTCTCGGCGGACAGGCCGTGCAGCTTGAGCTGCTTAGGAATCAGGTGCCCCTCGGCGATGGAGAGCTTCTCGTCATGCGTGTAGCCGGAAAATTCCAGCACTTCCAGCCGGTCGCGCAGCGTCTGCGGGATGCCCTCAAGCGAATTCGCGGTGGTAACAAACATCACTTTTGAAATGTCAAAGCCTACGTCAAGGTAATGGTCGGTGAAATCGGAGTTCTGCTCCGGGTCCAGCACTTCCAGCAGGGCGGCTGCGGGGTCGCCGCGCCAGTCCATGCCCATTTTGTCTATCTCGTCCAGCAGGAATACGGGGTTGTTGCTTTTGGCCTTGGAAATGCTCTGCATGATTCTGCCGGGGAGCGAGCCTACGTATGTGCGCCGGTGGCCGCGTATTTCGGCCTCGTCGCGCACCCCGCCCAGCGACATGCGGACAAATTTTCTGTCCACCGCCCGCGCGATGGATTTGGCAAGCGAGGTTTTCCCCACGCCGGGCGGCCCCACAAAGCACAGCACCGGCCCGCGCAGCGCGCCGGTAAGTTTCGTAACCGCCAGAAATTCCAGCACGCGCTCTTTGGGCTTGTCCAGGCCGTAGTGGTCCTCGTCCAGGATTTTGCGGGCGCGGGCGATGTCCAGCAGGTCTTTCGTGCTGACCTGCCAGGGCAAATTAACCAGCCAGTCCAGATAGGTGCGCGAGACTGTCGCCTCCGGCGAGGAGGGGGCCATTCTATCCAGCCGGTTCAGCTCCTTTTCCGCGGCGGCACGGGCCTCGTCGCTGAGGCGGTTTTTCTTTAGCAGCTTGCGGACTTCGTCCAGTTCCTTGTGAAAATCGTCTTTCTGATGAAGCTCTTTCTGAATGGCCTTCATCTGCTCTGTCAGATAGTATTCCTTTTGCGATTTCTCTATCTGGGAGCGGACCTTGGTGTGGATTTTCTCCTCAAGAGAGAGAATTTCTATCTCCTCGGTGAGCAGCTTCAGCAGCTTTTCCAGCCGGCGGGCGGGGTTGACGGTCTCCAGCAAATCCTGCCTGTCCTGCGTCTTTATGATGATATTGGAGGCGATGGTGTCTGCCAGCTTGGAGGGGTTTTCTATCTGCCGCAGGAAGGATACTCCCTCCACGGCTATCCGGCGCGAGACTTTGGCGTAGGATTCAAACGCGTCCATCACCTGGCGGGAGAGGGCCAGCGTCTCCGCCTCCGGCGATGTTTCCTCCTGCGCGTATTCCACGTCCGCAAACCAGCAGCCCTCTTCCTTGTCGATTGCCAGATTGGCCGTCCGCGCCCGCGCTATGCCCTGCAGGAACACCTTTACGGTGTTATCCGGCATTTTAAGCGACTGGGCCACCTCGCAGACCACGCCGAAGGCGTAGAGGTTCTCGGGCTTGGGGTCGTCATGGCGCGGGTTTTTCTGCGACACGGCCAGCACGTATTTGCTGGTTTTGAGCGCGTGGTCTATGGCGCGCACGGACTTTTCCCTGTCAACCGAAAGCGGCAACGCCATGCCGGGGAACATCACCACATCCCGTATGGCTATGACGGAAAGATTGGACGGCAACTGCCGTGCGGACTGCTCCGCCTTTGTCTCTGCTTGCGGCATTTTTATTTCCTTAAGGTTACAACCTCGTCTATGATGCCATAGGCTTTGGCATCCTCGGCGGAGAGGTAGAAATTGCGCTCGCTGTCGGAGCGGATTTTTTCCTTGGGCTGGCCGGTGTGCTTTGCCATGATGTCCAGCAGCCGTTCCTTGTTCTCGCGCAGCTCTTTGCTTTCAATCTCAATATCCGTTACCTGGCCGGAGAGGCCGCCCCCGCCGCCGCCCCAGATAAGCGGCTGGTGTATCATTATGCGGGAATGCGGCAGCGCGTAGCGCTTGCCTTTTGTTCCGGCGGCCAGCAGCACCGCGCCGAAAGACATCGCCATTCCCATGCAGATTGTGGTTACCGGGGCCTTGATGAACTGCATCGTGTCGTACACCGCCAGCCCCGCCGTTATCATGCCGCCGGGCGAGTTGATGTAGAGGTTGATTTCCTTGTCGGGATCTTCCGCGTCCAGATAAAGCAGCTCGGCTATGATGACGTTGGCGATGCTGGTGTCTATGGCGCCTTCCTGCCCGCCGATGAACACGATTCTGTCCTTTAGCAGGCGCGAAAACAGGTCATAGCCCACCATCGAGCCCTGGTTTTTTTCGATGATTGTCGGGATAATCATGATCAGCCCTCCGTGATGACGGCGTTTTTGTGCATGAAATCTTCCACCTTGCGCTCCAGCAGCGAAGAGAGAACCTCGTCCCTGCGCTTTTCAAAGAACAACTGCATTTTGCGCCTTTCCTCGTCGCTGCGCGCGCGGGCGAGGGTGGCGCCCACCTCGGCCTCGTATTCCTCGTCGCAGTTTTCCAGCTTCTCAGCGCTGGCTATGGCGCTGATGATATACCCCAGCTTCATGTCGCGCTCTACGGCGGGGCGCAGCTTGTCGCCAAGCTGCTTGCGCTTCTCGTCGTCCAGTTTTTTAAGCTCTTCGGGGTGCATCCGGTCGCCCAGCCGCTCCACCGCCTCGCCCAGATGATGCTCCACCAGCGACTGAGGCAGGTCAAACGAATGCTCTTTAAGCAGAAAATCGTGAATCTGGCGCACCGCGTCGCGGCGGTTGTCCTCCTGTGCCTGGCGCAGCAGCGCGGATTTGACATGCTCGCGGAACTGCTGCTCGCTTTCAAACCCCAGCTCTTTGGCGAAGGCGTCGGTAAGCTCCGGCACGGTTTTGGTCTTGATGTCGGTTACCGCCGCCTTTATATGGTATTTCCCGCCGCCGACTTCGGCGTCAAATTCGCGCGTGTCGCCTTTTTTCGCGCCCAGCAGCGCGGCCTGAAGCCCGCCCAGCGTCTGCGGCTCCGCCATGTCCACCAGCTCGTTTTTGGAGGAATGGTCCGCCGTTGCGCTGCCCGGCTTGAACGCCTCGTAATCAATCACCGCGAAGCTGGCCGCGTCCACGGCGGCGCCTTCGGGGGCGGGATGCAGCCTTGCGTGCTGTCCCAGAATTTCTTTTATCGCCCCGGCGATTTTATCCTCGCCGATTTCTATTTTGCGCGACACCACGGGGATTTTCTTGTAGTTTTTCGCCTCAAACTGGGGGGGGATTTCAAATTCAAACTCGGCGGAGAACGGCTTGCCCTCCGTGAATTCGCATTTTTCCAGCGCGGGCGAGTCCACTGGTTTGAGGTTTTCCCTGGTTATTATCTCCCCCAGCGCGGCGCGGAGGACGTTGTCAAAAGCGCGCTCTTTTACCAGCGCCGCGAAATTTTCGCGCACCATGTTCAGCGGCGCCTTGCCTTTGCGGAAGCCGGGGATTTGCGCCTGCGCCTGCACCTGCACGAGGGCGTTCTGCAGCGCGGCGGCGACATATTTATCCGAAGCCGATACGCCGACGCGCACCGCGCAGCCTTTCTGCGAAAGCCGTTTGATTTCCATGGTTTCCGTCTGAATTTGAGTGGGCATTGTTCCTCCAAAAATGAGCCGCCCGTTAAGGCGAAGGCGGCTTCGCCGTGCCGGCGCCAATAAAATGGACGGGGCGGGACTTGAACCCGCACGCCGTAAGGCATACGGTCCTAAGCCGTACGCGTCTGCCAGTTCCGCCACCCGTCCGCTGCGTGTCTGACGGTCCGCCCGGGCGATGGCGTTTCCGGGGTATCCCGCCGGCGAAAAACCGATGGGCTATACAGGATTCGAACCTGTAACCTTGCGCTTAAGAGGCGCCTGCTCTACCGTTGAGCTAATAGCCCGAAATCTTTCCAGAATCCGTTGTGCCGCGCCGGCGCCGCAAAAAGCCGCGCGGAGGGAAACAGCGCCCCGCCGCGCGCGGTCAAATCCGGCCAACAGATAAACTATACCAAAAACCCCGCCCCCCGCTCAACTTTCGCACGGAATATGAAAGAGGCAAATGCTATAATCCATAGTGTATTGGGAGTGAGCAATGTCATCGAAATGCAGAACAAAATTTCTGTCTGACAACCCTGCCGATTCGGATAATTTGGGCGGCCATAGAAAAATTGCCGAGGCAATTGCCGATATTGTAAGGGACAGTGAAGACGAAATGACTATAGGATTATGCGGCGAATGGGGAAGCGGCAAGTCAACCATTATACGTTTGCTGGGAAAAGAGCTATCTGAAGATACCTATGCAGTTTTTACGTTTGATGCCTGGGCGCATCAAGGGGATCCGCTAAGGAGATGCTTTTTAGAAGCCATTTGTGTTTTTCTATTCCGGGAAGGCTGTATTGATGAAGATAAATACCATAAAACAAAGGAGCTTTTGGCTATCCGACAAATGCCTGTAATTACCCAAGATGGTATTGCTTTTGCATTTAGCTTATTGTTGGTGCCGATTGGAATAAAATTGCTGTGTTTTTCTATGCCTCTCCCTATAATTGGTGCCATTCTTTGCGCTTTTCCATTTATATCTGGGATTCATTTATGGACGAATTCCCCGAATACATTATCACTGTTGTTGAAATCTCCGGCACTTTCTCCAGAACAGAGTACGATTGAATTTGAGAGGATTTTTTCGGAATTGTTGCGTTATGTGCAGGAAAAGAACGATAAAAGGAAAATTGTTTGCTGTATTGACAATCTGGACAGAATTCCAGAAAGGAATGCTCTTGAAATATGGGCATCGTTGCGAGTATTTCATGATGCATTGTCCAGAAAAGGGAATAACCATAAGAATTTCTGGCTCATAGTCCCCTTTGACATGAGCGCGCTGAATAAATTATGGTCTTCAGAAAAACAACAGGCAGAGCAAATTAGTCTTGGAAATAATACCATGGAAGATAACGCCCTAGCCGAAGCTTTTTCAGAGAAAACTTTTCAAATTAAGTTTTATGTGCCGTCGCCTGTAGTTTCCTCATGGGTTGGTTTCCTGAAGAAATCACTAGAGGAGGCTTTGCCGGAGCATAAACAGGATGATTTTGATGCCATTAGCAGAATTTTCCGAAAGCGGTACAGTGGTGACATTAAAAAGTTGACTCCTAGAAAAATAAAATTTTTTGTGAATAGAATCGCAGCATTGCATAAAATATGGAATGACACAATTCCCATTCATATCCAAGCGCTTTATGTGTGTTTTGAGCAAAAGTTCTGTGCCAATCCTGGCGGAATATTTGATGACAAGGAAATACCTCATTTTGATGTTGCCTGTAATATTTCGCAATGGAAGGAATATATGGCCATGATGTGTTTGAATTTGCCGTTGAGGGATGCTATGCAAATACTTATTGAACCCGAAATTGAGAATGGCATTAGGGAAGTCAACCTGGAACTTATCAGCAAATTTGAGGGAGTTACAGGTTTTTCTGAAACTTGTGAGAAAGTGTTGGAAGGCCGTACGCAGGAATGGCATACTTCAGGTGGAGTACGTCCAGAATTCATTTTTCGTGTGATAGCAACGATACGTCAGATTAAAACTTTCCATGAATCTCCCCAACACCGTATATGGGAAATACTGCAAGCCTATGTTTTAAGACTGGAGTCATTTGGGGATTTGAGAGAATCGTCTAAAGATGCTTTGCAATTTATGGCGATTCATTACAGTAATGCGGATTTGCTATCCCACATTTTGAAAGTGCTGAACAATGATTTAAGAACGCTTGTCGGGACTGATGCATATGATGACTTCATTGAAGTTATACACTCATTTCACCAAGGAGGACACGGTGAGATAATTCGTAAACATGTTCATGTTGATTTGCCGATTACTAACTATACGCGATTGGTATCTTCGTTGGACAAATTATACGGCAATACCTTGGACTGTTACTTCCGAAACTCAAGCGATAAGTCTGACGATGTACTAAAGAATTTCCAGAAGTCAGACATTGGGGATATCGTTCCCAAAATAATTGATATGAATCCGGATTGGAAGTGGGACACTTTGTGTCGGGCTCTGATATATGAGTTCCAGAGGAAACAGGATAGATATCCTCAACAATTAGTTACAAACAATCTTCGTATTTTGTTGCATTTGCGTGAGAATCCTGTCGTTTCTGAAAAACTTCCCACTCTTTCACAGGATGATTTTTTTAAGATTTTCATAGGCAGCGAATGCCCGCCAGAAGCGATATTGTTTGTTCTCGCTGTTATGCCATCTCTGGCAAAAGAATCACACAGTGCTTTATGCCAAACAATCTCTGTGTACAGCGACATAAGATTTTCAGTCAATAATCCTAAGAATCCCAAATTTGACATGAGGAACTTTTGTGAATTGGCCATAAAGCATAATTGCTTGAAGGAAGTGTTGAGTTCATATAAGAAGTACGAACCTTTGAAAAACTTGGTAATAGAAATTGCCAGAGAAGTATCGGTATCCCATCCAGATTATAAGGACTTGATTCCAGAGGAAATATCACTTTAGATGTCCTAGTCAGCGATTACTTCTGAATGCTTGAGAACAGCGCATTTAGTCAGATTTATTCGGTTTTGGCGAAGGCTTCGGGATAGGTTTCTTTGAAAAACTTTTCCGCTTCGGCGGGGGGGAGGCGGTAGAAACGTTTGAAATCAGGCACAAGGTACAGCGCGGGGGCAAGCAGCGCGAACGCTATCCCGCAGCAGAACAGCGCGGCGGAGTAACCGAATCGCTCTATAAACACGCCCGACAACGCCATGCCTAGCGGCATCATCCCCTCCGCCACCGATGCGATGACCGAGTTTACCCGCGCGCGCATCTCGTCGGGCGTGGCTATGGCGATATGCGCTTCCGTCGGAATGTTTGCCAGCGCGCTGCCAAAACCCTGAAAGGCCATCAGCGCAAGCGGCAGCGCAAGGCCGGGCGCATACGGCAGCAGGGCTATGCCCGCGCCCATAAAGACAATGCCGGCGACTATGGCCCGGTCCTGTTGGAGTTTTGCGCAAATCCGCCCCACCGCCAGCGAGCCGATTATTATCCCCGCGCTCATCGCCGAGTTAAGCCCGCCGTAAAACCATGCCGGCAGCCCCCGCGCCTGCTTGACCATCACCGGCAGCGCCACCATCACCGGCGCGAATGTGAAATTCAGGAAAGCCGCCAGCGCCAGCATCCAGAAAAGGATTTTTATCTTCCATATCGCGCGGATGCCCTCGCGGAAATCCGCCAGCCAGCCGGAGGGGGCGCCTTTGGGCGTTGTGTCGGCGCGTATCATAAAGGTGGCCGCAGCAGCGGCCAGAAAAGACAGCGCATCCACCGCAAACGCGCCTCCGGCGCCGGTTGCGGAAACAAGAATTCCGCCTATCAAGCCGCCCGCTATGCTCCCGCCCGAGGAGACCGCCATTGCGTACTGCACCGCGTCGCGCAGTTTGTGAGAGGGGACAAGCTGCGGCACTATCGCCCCGGCCCCCGCGCCGAATAATGCGCTCCCCAGCCCCAGCAGCGTGAATACCGCTATCACCGCCGCCATATTGAAATAGCCGGACCATACCATCGCGGCAAGGCCGGCGGTAAGGACGGCGCGGGAGATATCGCCGATTATAATAAGGTTTTTTCTGGGGAACTTGTCGCCCAGCGGGCCAAGCAGCGGCCTTGCCGCCACCCGCGCCAATACCGAGACGGCCAGTATCCCGCCCATCTTGGCGGGGGAGCCGGTCTTGTCCAGCGTCCACCAGGCCAGGGCGATGGCGCTGCAGCCGTCCCCGATTACGGAGACAGCCTGCCCGAACTGGTACAGCCAGTAATCCCTTCCCAAAAGGCGCATTCAGTGATTTTACCTTTTTCGCGCGGCGGAGGCAGACACAGTTCCGCAGCCGGCAGCGGGGCAAATGGGTGGGCCTTATGGGGCAGCGGCGGCTAGGTCCTTTGACCCTTACGGTTTTCCCGCTTCTGCCGCATAATATCCCATGAGAGACTTGATTATGCAACCGACACCCCACTCACTCACCGGAATGGTAGCCGGAATGCGGCCCGGACAGCCATTCGCCTCAAGGCCGGTGCGCGGATATGTTTCCAAGGTGCTTATGGCCCGGCCCGGAGGCGGCGATGTCGACGCCGTCATACGCTACTACCGCATGAAGTTTGAAAGCAAGAATGCGGAAGTGCTTTCCATCACGCCGGAGACCATAGAGACCGTCTGCGACCCGGACACCGCCGTGCGCGCGATATTCTACAACGTGCATGTCAATTACCGCGGAACGACCGCCTTCAAGCCCGGCAGCATGGACTGACCCCCCGTTTCTTGTATAATTTACAAATGCGACGCTTTGCCGCGTCCCGCCGCAGGCGGGGGTGTTGCGCGCGCCGCAAAGAGGACCGATGAATATAAAAGAAATCGCTGCCGCGCTGACCGCCAATCCCAAAGGCAATGTAAGCCCGCTGTGCCGCAAACGCGCGGGGGAGCCTATCCCGTCGCGCGCCGCCGTGGTGGCGGCGGTGGAGCTGCTGCGCTCCGCGCTTTTCCCCGGGTATTTCGGGGGGGAGGAAATCTCGCAGGACACGGTTTCCTTCCACACCGGCCTTGCGGTGGAAAAGGCCGCGCATATTCTGCAGGAGCAGATCCGCCGCGCATTCTGCTTTTTCTGCGAGCAGAAAGGCGATTGCGACGCATGCCGCGCCCGCGCCGCCGATATAGCGGCGCGGCTTGCGCGCTCGCTTCCGGGCATTCAAAGCCTGCTTTCAACCGACGTGCAGGCCGCCTACGAGGGCGACCCCGCCGCCGTCTGCCCTGCCGAAACGGTGCTTTGCTACCCCTGCCTTACCGCCATTTCCTGCCAGCGCATCGCGCACGAGCTTTACAGAAGCGATGTACCGCTTATCCCGCGTATCATAACCGAGTATGCCCATTCGCTTACCGGCATAGACATTCACCCGGGCGCGCAAATCGGGGCGCGGTTTTTCATAGACCACGGCACCGGCGTAGTCATCGGCGAGACCTGCGTCATCGGCGAGGGCGTCAAGCTCTACCAGGGCGTAACCCTGGGCGCCAAGAGCTTCCCGCTGGACGAACACGGCAACCCCGTCAAAGGCGTAAAACGCCATCCCAATGTGGAGGACGGCGTTACCATATACGCCGGCGCCACCATACTGGGCGCTATAACTGTAGGCAAAGGCGCGGTGGTGGGCGGCAACATGTGGGTTACGCAATCCGTGCCGGCGGGCGCAAAAATCACCCAGCAGGAATATGCCCGCTGAGACTTTTTCCGTCCTCATAACCGGCCCGCTGCCGGAACGGGCGAAGCTGTGCGCGCTGCTGTGCAAAATCCATAACATATTGCCGGACGAAGGCGCCAAAATGGCGCGCGAGTGCTGGGGCATTCTGGGCGATAACATGGACCAGCCAAAAGCGCAGGCCTGCGTTCAGGCGGCCCGTTCCGCCGCCATTGAGACGGTTCTGATACCCTCCTCCCGCGCAAAATCGGTTCCCGCGCCGCAGAAAATCACAAAGGCGGCCCCGTCGGCACGGGGTTTGGAATGCGTTTCGCAGGTGGTGAAAATAACCGCGCCGTGGGAATCCATATATCTGCTTGCCGCCGCGCCGGTGAAAACCGAAATCCGGCAAATGGTCAAAACAGAAGGCAAAGCCGCGCCCGACGCCGCCCAGCTTGCCGGAATGACCGCCGCCGCGCTGCTGACCGGCATCCCGATAAAATTCGGCTCGCAAAAGCAGGAGCAATTGCGCGAGGACGTAAAGCGCGACGCCGTTTTCATGCTGGATATTTTCTGCGACGCGGAGCTGCCGCACATGCGCATTTTTGCCGACGATTTTGACTATGCCCCGCTGGGCGCGAAAAAAACCTATTCCAGCCAGACCAATTTCCGCGAATTCACGCTGCTGATTGCGGCCCGCGCCCCGAAAGCCGCAAAAAACGCCGGCCTTGCCGCCATGTCGGCGGGCAAGCCGCTGGTAACGCTGAGCTACGATTCCCAGGAATGCTATGACAGGGAACTCCGCCGCCTTTTCCTGCTGCGCAATGCCGGACGGTGAAAAAAGACTGCAATATGCCCGAGATAAAATTTACGGAAGACGAGAAGGCGGCGATTGTCCGCAAAATTCAGGACTATTTCAAGCGGGAATCGCAGCAGGATATTTCGCGCTTTGACGCGGAGTTTCTGCTGGAATTTTTCGCAAAGGAAATAGGCCCGTATTTTTACAACCGCGGCCTTTATGATTCGCAGGCCATTCTATCCAAGCGGCTGGACGATTTGAACGAAGCCATCAGCCAGCTTGAACGCCCCGTCGAATCCCGCAAATCCTGAAAACCATATGCAACTTTACTTGCGCGGCCTTACTAAACGCAAACACAATGCCTTTCAGTTTCTTCTTTTCATCTGTGGAAATCTGCGGTTAAATTCCCTTGGCGAAATCGGTTTTTCCCTTCATAAATAAAAGGAAAAGTCCGGATAATCTGTGAAAATCTGTGGTCAATCTGTGGATTATACCGCCGTTAAATCATAAGGGAACAACCGCTTTACAGCGGGGGAGTTTTATCCACAGATGGATCACAGATTGACCACAGATTTCCCGGACTTTTTCCCTTATAAAAAATTATCCAAACCATTTTAAGCTGCGAAAATGGGGAACAATCGCCGGCGCGACGGCTTTGATATAATATAGCCATGCCTGTTCCAGTGTTGCTATATCATCATGTTTCCGGCGACAGGGAAATAACTCCCGCGGGGTTCGAGCGGCAGTTGCGGTACCTTTCGGAAAACGGCTACTCCACCCCGTCCATGCCGGACTTCATTACCTGGATGAGGGGGGACAAGGAACTGCCCGGCAAAAGCGTCCTGCTGACTTTTGACGACGGCTACGCGGACAACTGGATTTGCGCCTGGCCGCTGCTGAAAAAATACGGGCTGCGCGCGGCGGTTTTTGTAACCACATCAAAAATAGGCGGTTTTGCGCCGCGGCCCACCATCGCCGACGGCGCGGCTGCGCCGGACACCATCAGAGACGAGCGCGGGGAGCAAGGCTTCCTCTCCTGGCAGGAGTTGCGGCTGATGGTTGATTCCAACGTATTTGACGTCGGTTCGCACACGCACACGCATAATAATTTTGACAAGCGCGCCGCATGGGTGGATATGCGGGAGGAACTGCGGAAATCCTCGGAAATCATAAAAGAGCGGCTGGGCGTAAAGCCCGTTTCGCTGGCGTGGCCGTGGGGTTATTTTGTTCCGCATTTTCCCGGATACGCGGCGGAGGAAGGGTATACTGCCATGTTCACCGTCCGCCCCGGCGCGAATGTTGCCGGCGGGGATTTGCGGGCCATCCGCCGGTTCAAGGTTCAGAATGAAAACATTGGCTGGCTGGCGCGGCGGCTGTGGCTTTACCGGCAGCCTGCGCTGGCGGAATTGTACGGACGCGCATACGGGCTGGACAGGAAAATAAAGAGGCTGTTCTTATGAAGAAAGCATTGCTGATTGCAGTCTTCTGTGTCGTTGTCCTGGCGGGGTGGAAATATCCGTTGCTGGGCTATGTCGCATCCGCGGTGATGCTGGCGGGGCTGGCCGGCGGTTTTATCGGCGGGCGGTATGTCTGCGGCAATATCTGCCCGCGCGGGGCTTTTCTGGACAAGGCGGGGGCGCTGGTGTCGCCGCGCAAACCGCTGCCGGATATCGCGGCGGACATGCGGCTGCGCTGGGGCATTTTCGCGCTGCTGATGGGGTTTATGGCGTTCCGGCTCTGGCAGGGGCCGCTTACAGTGCGGCATACGGGGCTGATTTTCTGGCAGATGTGCGTTATCACCAGCGCAATCGCGCTTGTGCTGGCGGCGGCGTGGAGGCCGCGCACCTGGTGCGCGCTGTGCCCGATGGGAACCGTGCAGCGCGCCGCCGGCGGCGGCAGCCGCGTCCCGCAGATAGACAAGGCCGCCTGCGTCAGCTGCGGCCTGTGCGAAAAAGCCTGCCCGCTGGAATTGCCGCTGGTTTCGGTCCCCGGCAAACGCAGCATGAAGGACTGCATTCAGTGCGGCGCCTGCGCCAAATCCTGCCCGCGCGGCAGCGTGCGCGATTTTTGCTAGAATTTAGCGAAGTCATTTTCATCAAGGGGAATCAAGATAATGATAATACTTTGCCTCAACTGCGGAAGCTCTTCGGTCAAGTACCGAATTTACGACTGGGAAAAGCGCGAAACCCTCGCCACCGGGCTTGTGGAGCGCGTAACCGTCGGCGGTTCTTTCATCTGCCACGAAGTGCCGGGAAAGGAAAAATTCATCCTCAACCGCGAATGCCCGGACCACCGCATGGCCATCCAGCTGGTGCTGGACACGCTGACAAACGAGAATCACGGCGTGATAGGCTCGGTCTCCGAAATCGGGGCGGTGGGGCATCGCGTGGTGCACGGGGGGGAGAAATTCGCCAAATCCGTCATCATCACACCCGAAGTGCTGGAAACCTTCCGCAAGCTTTGCGACCTGGCCCCGCTGCATAATCCGCCCAACATAATGGGCATAGAGGCGGCGCAGGGCGTCATGCCCAATATCCCGCACATGGCGATAATGGACACGGCCTGGCATCAGACAATGCCTTCCAAATCCTATATCTACGCGCTGCCGTACCAGTGGTATTCCAAATACGGCGTGCGGCGTTACGGGTTCCACGGGACGTCGTTCCTTTATAACGCCAAGCGCGCCTCCGTGCTGCTGAAAAAGGACCCGTTCAAGTGCAATCTGGTCATCGCGCATATCGGCAACGGCGCGTCAATAAACGCGGTCAAAAACGGCGTCTCATACGATACCAGCATGGGCATGACCCCGCTTGAAGGCCTGGTGATGGGAACCCGTGCCGGCGACCATGACGCCGCCATAGACTTTTTTATGATGGCGCGCGAGAATCTCTCGCCGAAAGATGTGGACGGCATCCTTAACAAGAAGTCCGGCGTCTACGGCATCACCGAAAAATACACCGACCGGCGCGACATAGAGCTTGCCGCCGAAAAAGGCGACCCGCGCGCGCATCTGGCCATAGAGATAGAGGCCTACCGCGTGAAGAAATACGTCGGCGCATACGCCGCCGCGATAGGCGGCGCGGACGCGGTTATTTTCACTGCCGGCGTGGGCGAGATGGCCCCCATCATCCGCGAACAGGCGCTGGAAGGGCTGGAATTCATGGGCATCAAGCTGGACAGGGACAGAAACAACGCCGCCATGACGCGCAATTCCGAAAGCGAAATCTCCGCGCCGGATTCAAAGACCAAGGTCTATGTAATCCCCACCGACGAGGAGATTGTGTTCATAGAAGACGTGGTGGCGCTGAAAGAAAAGCGCTATGAGGAACACACGAAATTCACCTACAGCTTCCAGAAGGCCGGCTACCGCAACAAAATGCGCGACGAAGCGCTTGCCAAGCAGCTTGAAAAACGCCCGGAACTTCTGAAAATCGCGGCCTGCCCCCCGCCGGAGCTGGCCGCCGCGAAGCGGTAATCCGCAGCTATAAAAAAACCCGCGCCCGAAAGGGCGCGGGTTTTTTGTTCCGGGCGAAACTGTCAGGCTTTCCAGTTGTTCTTGAACACCTGGGCCAGCCGTCTGATGCCCTCGTCTATCTGCTCCTCCGTGGGGTATGAGAAATTAAGCCGCATGGTGTTTCTGCCGCTGCCGTCGCAATGGAAGGCGGAGCCTATCACATAGGCCACGTTCTCTTTGAGCGCTTCGGAGAAAAGCGCGTCCGCGTCCATTTTCTCCGGCAGGCGCAGCCACAGGAACAGGCCGCCTTCCGGCTTGGTCCAGGTGACGCCTTCGGGCATGTATTTGGCAAGCGCGGCCAGCATGGTGTCTTTCTTGCGCTTGTATATGGCGTTGACCTTCTTGATATGCTCCCGGTAATAACCGCCGCGCAGGAATTCCGCCGCCACAAGCTGCGAAAACGGCGAGGTGCACAAATCCATCGCCTGTTTGAGGATGGTCATTTTTCTGATAAGCATCTCGTTTGCAACGATGTAGCCAAGCCGGAACCCCGGCGCGAATGTCTTTGAGAATGTAAACAGCGACACCACATTGCCCGAAGTGTCCAGCTTGTAGAGCATTTCGGGGGATTTGCCCTCGAACCGTATCTGGCGGTAGGGGGAATCCTCTATAATTACAAATTCCCACTCGCGCGAGAGACGCACCAGCTCCTCCCTGCGGGGCTGGGAAAGGGTTACGCCGTTGGGGTTCTGGAAATCCGGCACTACGTAGACGAATTTGTAATGTTCCTCCTCGCGGCGCAGCTTGGCCAGCTTGCGGGTGAGGGAATCCATCTTCATGCCATCGTCGTCGCCTTTGACGCCTATCATGGTCGCGCCGTAGGACCGGAACGCCTGCATCGCGCCCAGATAGCTGGGCAGCTCCACCAGAATGGGATCGGAGGGGTCTATGAAAAGCTTTGCCGTCAGATCCAGCGCCTGCTGCGAGGCGGTGGTGATAAGAATGTTTTCCGGCTTGACAATCAAGCCCTCTTCCTCGCGCAACGTGCGTACCAACTCGTCTTTGAGGATGGGCGCGCCCTCGGTTTCGCCGTACTGAAGCGCGACGCGGGAATTTTCCTTTAGCACTTTCCGGCAGATTTCCAGCACCGCATCCACCGGGAATGCGTCCGGGTCCGGCAGGCCGCCGGCAAGGGAGATTATTTCGGGCCTGTGCGTCGTCTTTAGCAATTCGCGTATGACCGAGGCTTTAGTGCGGCGGTTCACCGCAGCCAGATTTTTGGCGAGGTCTATCATGGGGCGTGTTCTCCCTGTTGCGGCGGTTTTTTCCAGCGCGGCGTTTGTCATATACCTACCTTGCAAAATCTGCCCGGTTTTTGCAAGTCCTGCCGTCAATCCCTGTTTATGAATTCCGCGGAGGCGGAGGCGAATTTGGCGCCGTCAATTTCGGGATGGCCTTCGCTTTGAATTCGCAGCACTTCAAGCGCGCCGCCTTCGCCCGTGGCCGCCACCAGCGGCGAGCGGGAGAGTATCCTGCCCGGCTCTCCGCTGCCGGCATCAGCGCCGGGGATTGCGGTTTTCCAGACGAAAATACGTTCGGTTCCGCATTCAAAAAACGCGCCGGGGTAGGGATGCGTTACCCCGCGCACAAGGTCGTGTATCCGCCGCGCCGGCCAGTCCCAGGAGAATTTGCCGTCGCCGGGCTTTCTGCCGCCGAATTTGGTGGCGGCGCCCTCGTCCTGGGCAATGCGCGGATAATTGCCGGATTCAATGGAGGGAAGGGCATTCGCCAGCAGCGGCCCCGCCTCGCGCGCCATTTTGCGGTAAAGCTCGGCTATATCGTCGTTTTGGGCTATCGGTATTTTCACTTGCGCCACTATCGCGCCGGCGTCGGCGCGCTTTGTCATCTCGTGCAGGGTGAGTCCGGTTTCGGCTTCGCCGTTTATTATGGCCCAGTTGGCCGGGCAGCGGCCCCGGTATTTCGGCAAATGCGACGGATGCAGGTTGAAAGCGCCCCTGGGCGCGGTTTTAAGCACGGCCTCCGGTATCATCTTGCGGAACATGAAAGAGAATATGATGTCGGGCTTGGCGCGCGCGGTTATATCGGCCCAGCGCGGGTCGGAGACATCGGCGGTCTCGTAAACGCTTATTCCCCGCGCGCGCGCTATCGCCGCGGTGGAGCGGAACCAGACATTTTCCGACGGGTCGTCCTCATGCGTTACAAGGGCGCGGATTTCCACCCCGCGCCGGATAAGCGTTTCCAGGCAGACGCAGCCTATTTCCTGATAGCCGAAAACAACCACCTTCACGGTTTTTCTCCGTGTATCTGGCGCACCACATAGCGGGGGCGGCGGCGCACCTCCTGGTAAATGCGGCCTATGTACTCGCCCAGCACGCCCAGCGCGAATATCTGGAACCCCACAAAGGTGAACAGTATCGCAAACAGCGTGAACACGCCTTCGGCTTCCGCGCCCAGCACAATCCGGCGCACGAACAGGAATGCCGCAAACCCCAGCCCGAACAGCGCCACCGTAATTCCGGCTATGCCCACAAGCTGTATCGGCAGCAGCGAAAACCCTGTCATAAGATCAAAGTTAAGCCGCAGCAGCTTCAGGAAATTGTATTTGGACTGGCCGCGCGTCCGGGCGGCATGCTCCACCGGGATTTCGGTTACCCGCCGCGCAAAGCTGTTTGCCAGAGCAGGGATGTAGGTGGTCAGTTCCGGGCATTTGACCACTTCGTCCACCACCTCGCGGCGGTAGGCGCGCAGCATGCAGCCGTAATCCTTCAGCGCGACGCCGAAAAGCTGCGCGCTCATCTTGTTGAGAATCCGCGATGGGATTTTGCGCAGCCAGCTGTCGTCCCGGTTCTGCCGCCAGCCGCCGACGGAATCGTAACCCTCGTCTATCTTGGCGACTAGCTTGGGAATTTCCTCCGGCGGGTTCTGCAGATCCGCGTCCAGCGTAACCACTATCCGCCCGCGCGCGGCGGCAAAGCCAGCCATCACCGCCGCATGCTGGCCGAAATTGCGGGTAAGCTCCACCACGCGGGTCTCTTCGCCGGACAATGGCTTGAGCAGCGAAAGCGAAGCGTCGCGGCTGCCGTCGTCTATATACACGATTTCGTAGCGCCAGCCGGCGGCGCCCAGCGTTTTTTTCAGGCGGGAATGCAATTCCTCTATATTCTGCGCCTCGTTGTAAACCGGAACTACGGCGGAGACTTTTATCTCGCTCATTTTCCCGCTCCCCATGGCCGGTTGGAAAGAACCACAAGTTTCCCCGGCAGTATTTTGCCGCCGTAAAGCGGCTTTCCCAGAAAATCCAGTTCCGGCAGCCTGTCGCGTTTGGTGATTATGAAAACCCTGTCCTTTGAACGCACCCATTTCCGCAATGTGCCGTAGTCCGGGAAAAACTGGTCCCGATGCGGATCCAGGCCGGCGCCGAACTGCAATTCACCCTGGTCGCCGATTACGCGCACCCGCTGCCCGGAGTAATACCCGAAACTTTGCAGATTGCGCTCGTAATCCGCGTTAAAAGCGGCTATTTTGTCGCCGGGCCGAAACTCGCTCATTACCATTTGCGCCATCGCTTTGCGGGAGAGCGTTTTATCAAATCCGGAGGCCTGAAAATACATAATGCCCAGGAAAGCGAACTGCGCCGCCGCAACCGCCGCATAAACCCCGGCTGCCGAGTTGCGCGACGCAAACCACAGCGCAAGGCTTGCGCCCCAGGCAAGCGCCGCCGCCGGCGCAATCCAGTTTATGCCGGAGCCCGGGTCCAGATAGGATATGTAATGCGGCACGATAATCAAACCCGCGACAAGCAATACATTAAGCGCGGCATACGGCGCGGCGAAAGCCCCCAGCAATCCGCCCTCCTCCCATTTAAGCGAGAAATGGCGCGCGGCCAGTATCGCCAGCGGAATCAGGACCGGCAGCATGTAGGGCGGCCTTTTGGAGCCGGAAAGCGAGAAAAACGCGAATATCATCGCAAACCACAGCAGCAGAAACAAGCCGTGCCTGTCCGCCCCGCGCCGCGCAGCTTTGAAGGCCGACGCCAGCACCGCCGGCAGCGCGCAGCACCAGGGATACATCATCGCTATCACGACCGGGATGAAATACCACATCTGGCCCCTGCGCCCGTGCATGGTGGAGGAGTACCGCTGAAAATTTTCCCGTATAAAGAAAAATTTGAAAAACTCCGGCTCTTTTGCGGAAATGGCGATGAACCACGGCGCGCATACCGCGACAGCCAGCAGTATCCCGGTAACAGGGTACAGTTCGCGCAACCTGCGCCAGCCGTCCGTAAGCAGCAGATACGGGACGAACACTATCAGCGGCAGCGCGAAGGCTGCGGGCCCTTTCACAAGGCAGGCCAGCCCCAGCAGCGCATAACCGGCATGCGCCCACAAGGCCCTGTTCGCGCACATGTTTTCAAACGCGGCATAGATAAGGCACATGCCGGAGCATAGGAACAGCGTAAACAGCATGTCCAGTTCCGGTATCTGCGACCAGGCGAAAAACCCCGCCGAGCAGGCCAGTATCGCGCAGGCCAGCGCGGCGGTTCTGCCGCCGTAGAGCCGTTTGGCGAAAAAATAAGCCAGCAGCACCGACAGGAATCCGGCCAGCGCGGTAAAGAAGCGGGCCGCAATCTCGCTGAAACCCAGTACCCGCATGGCTGCGGCGTTAAGCCAGTAGGCCAGCGGCGGCTTCTCGAAATAAAGCGCGCCGTTGAGGCGGGGAATCAGCCAGTCTCCGGACTGGACCATTTCGCGCGAAATAAGCGCGTAGCGGCCCTCCCCCGGGTCCCACAACGCGCGCGCACCCAGAAAAGCGAAATAAAAAACCCCGCACAAAACCACCGCCGCCAAGGCAGCGCGCTTTTGGAAAGAATCGGCGGACATTTTCTCCATTCGCAGCTATTCTACAAAATTGCGCGCGCCTGCCGGGGATATCGGTTTTCCAGCCGCAATACGGGGCTCAATAGCGCCATTTGGTATAATTTGACAAGCGGGGGTAAAATAGACGGCAAAAAAGATAAACTGGTAAGCGAGTTGGAAAGCCAACTTAAGCAAAGCATAAAAGCGGAAGCCCTGTTTGTTCTGAAATGGCGAATCACTTAAATGGAGGCGTCTGATGTCCGAACTATTCAAATTGCTGAACACGGGATTGGAAGCGACGCTCCGGGATAACAATCCGTGGTGGCGCGGCGAAAAAATTTACAACCTGCCGAAAATGAGACGCTGGGCTTTTGAGCCGGTTCTGAAAAATTTGAAAACCGGGCTTGCGCCCGCCGTTGTGCTTAAAGGGCCAAGGCGCGTGGGCAAATCAGTCCTCCTTGAGCAAATCATCAGCCATTTGATTGAAACCGGCGTAAAGCCGCACCGCATATTCCGCGTTCAATTTGACGACCTGCCCGATTTGCGCAGATTGGACACGCCGATTTTGGATTTATGCCGCTGGTACGCGGAGAGCATACTCGGCAAAACTTTCAACAAAGCCGCTGCCGACGGGGAGCAGGCGTTCATATTTCTTGATGAAGTGCAGAATCTGTCCGATTGGGGGCCGCAACTCAAACAGCTTGTTGATATAAATCCGGTCAAAGTTCTGGTTACGGGCAGTTCCGCGTTGAGAATTGAAACCGGAAGCGACAGCCTGGCCGGACGCATATCGTCCGTTGAAATGGGGCCGCTGCTGCTGCGCGAAATAGCCAGTTTGCGCGGCTTCGGTGAAATACCGCCGCTTCTGCCTTTCAACGGACCGGGGGCGCTCAAAGAAAAGAAGACATGGCAGGACTTGCGGCAGTTGGGGATTGTCCATAGCGAAATCCGCAAAAAAGCGTTTGCCGCTTTTTCAGAAAGAGGCGCATATCCGATAGCGCAAGCCGACATCAGCAAAGAATGGCCGGCTGTGGCGGACTATCTCAATGAATCCATAGTAAAGCGCGTGATTAAGCATGATTTGCGAATCGGCGAGAAAGGCCGCAAGCGCGACGAGCATTTGCTGGAAGAGGTTTTCCGGTTAGCCTGCCGCTATGCGGGGCAGTCGCCGGAACAGGGCCTTTACCTCACGGAAATAAAACGCGCCATGAACGCGAATGTGGGCTGGAACAAGATATTCAGTTATCTGAAGTTTTTGGACGGCACATTGCTCGTGCGCCTGATTGAGCCTTTGGAATTGCGGTTAAAAAAACGCCGGAGCGCGTCAAAAGTCTGCATTTGCGACCACGCGTTAAGAGCGGCATGGCTTCAGGAAGTGATTTACATTGACCCCGATAATCTGGAAAAATTCCCGCATCTCGCGGATTTGGCCGGACATATAGCCGAAAGCGCGGCGGGATATTTTCTGCGGACAATCAACGGCCTTGACGTGGCGCATTTCCCCGCAAGAACAACCGAACCCGAAGTGGATTTTATTTTGACTGTGGGCGAACAACGCATACCCGTCGAGGTGAAATACCGCAAACGGATAGATTACCAGGACACCATCGGACTGCGGGCGTTTATGGAGAAAGCGCATTACAACGCGCCCTTTGGAATTTTGATAACGCTTAACGAGGAAACAGCCAGCGACGACCCGCGGATAATCTCCATCCCGCTGTCGTCGTTGCTGTTGCTCCGTTAAAGGGAGGGCGTGTGCCTGCGAGTAAAGGAAAAATATACCGGTTGAAAATTGTTCTTGACGGCTCCGAGCCGCTGATTTGGCGCACGATTCTGGTCAAAAGCGACATAAAACTTTCGCAGTTGCACTTTATAATCCAGATTGTGATGGGGTGGACCAACAGCCACCTGCACCATTTCCGCATAAAAAACTTATGGTATGTTATGCCGGACGATATGCAGAACTATGACGGCGACGCCGTAGACGAACGGAAAGCGAAACTTTGCGATGTCGCAAAACGCGGGCAAAGGTTTCTGTATGAATACGATTTCGGCGACAGTTGGATGCACATAATCAAGGTGGAAGCCGTTCTGGAACCCGAAACGGGCGTGAAATATCCCGTCTGCGCCGGCGGAGCGATGGCCTGCCCGCCGGAAGATGTCGGCGGGATTGGCGGCTATTACGAATTCTTGGAAGCCATTAAAGACCCCAAGCACGAAAACCATGAGGATATGGTTGAATGGTGGGGAGAGGACTTTGACCCCGACGAATTTGATTTGAGGGAAACCAACATGGCGCCCTGCATCCCAACACAAAAGTCTGGCAATATACCGGAGACAAACGCAAGTGAATAAATCGCAAACGCAAGCGATTGACTAAGGAGCGAATCTTCAGATAACTTCCATATCAGTAGAGGGCAGCCGCTCACTATAAGAGCTTATCTACGGATAAGCTCCAAATCAATGTCGCAAGTCAGAGGAGCTATTAAATATGCGAAAAATCATTTACGCAATCTCCCTCTTGGGGATAATGCCTGTTATTACGAACTGCTATGCAACCGACACAAGCACTGGTAGCCGTTTGCAAAAACTGGAATGCACGGTAACAGATAGTAGAAATGATATGGAAAAACGCTTGCAAAGAATGGAGCAAACTGTAGAAAATTTTAATGGCAGGTTGGATGATGTCAAGAGTAATTACGCCAACAACATTATGGGAATAGGGGCAATGGCTGGAGGAGTAATCGGTGGAATCGGAGTTTTGGCTGCTTTGGGTATTTATTTTAGCTTTACCGGCATGAAAAAGGAAATAGGACAGATAGACGGTAAAGTAAAGAAAATGGAAGAAAACGCGAAAACACAGATTGAGTCTCTGAATGACGCTGTAAGCAAAGTTGAAAAGGAAGTCCATCATGCTACGGCTCGCGTGTTCTCCGCATATGCCGAAATTTACAAAGATAATGCTCTGTCCAATGTGGTGTGGCACATGCGAGGCATGTCTGAGTATTTGCAAACAGGCGATCCCCAAACTGGTCTTATTGAAGACATGTTAAACAGGTGTGAGGAACGAATATCCAGGGATCCAAAAACGGTATACTGCAGCGAGGAGGAAAATTTTAAGTGTAAACGTGAAATGCTTGATGTGATAGAGGAAGTTAAAAAGCGTGGGTTTGGATTCAAAGATGATAAATTGCTTGGAAACTTAGAACGTCTCATTGAGACCAAAATCCAAGTGAAACCGGCAGGAGAGGCTTCAACTCCATCATGATTGTATCTATAGCCAATCCAAATGCCTCGGAGTTTTTATAAAGGAAAATTCCGGGTAATCTGTGAAAATCTGTGTAAATCGGTGGATAAAACGTCGTTTTGTCCCTACGGGGCAGCAGTTTAATGGAGAATATGTCCAAACCCAAAGTCTTTCATGTGATTACGAAACTGGAGATGGGGGGGGCGCAGGGGAATACGCTTTATACCTGCGCGCATCTTGATAAGGAGCGTTTTGACGTCTCGCTCGTATGCGGGGAGGGGGGGATTATGGACGGCGACGCGCGCGCCGCCGGCTATCCGCTCCATTTTGTGCCTTCGCTGACGCGGGAGATAAATCCTGCCAGGGATGCCGCCGCGTTTTTCGCGCTGCGTGGCTTGTTCGCGCGGCACAAGCCGGAGATTGTGCATACTCATTCCTCAAAAGCGGGAATTCTGGGCCGGCTGGCGGCGAAGGCCGCGGGCGTGCCCGTCATCGTCCACACATTCCATGGCTTTGGCTTCACTCCGGCGCAGAATCCGGCGCTGCGCCAGTCATTTATACTGGCGGAAAAAAAGTGCGCCGAAATCAGCTCCGCGCTTATATTTGTATCCAAAGCGAATATGGACGAGGCCCGCAAGCTGGGCTTTCCCGCAGGAAACTGGCGGCTTATACGCAGCGGGATAGACCTCTCCGAATTTCCGCCCGCCGGTTTTGACGCCGCGCAGACCAGGGTGTCGCTGAACCTCTCGCATGAGGCGAGGTATGTCGTCTCCGTCGGAAATTTCAAGCCGCAGAAGAATCCGCAGGATTTGATAAAGATGGCGGCGCTGGTGGCGGCTAAAATCCCGGACGTCTATTTCGTTTTCACCGGCGAGGGCGAACTGCTGGAGCAGGCCAAAAGGCTCGCCCTGCGTTTTGAAATCACAAACCGCTGCCGCTTCCCCGGCTGGCGGCGCGACGTGCCGCATATACTGGCGGGCGCGTCGGCCTTTGCGCTGACATCTTTATGGGAGGGGCTGCCACGCGCCGCGGTTGAGGCGCTGCGCGCGGGCGTTCCCGGCGCCTATTACGACACCGACGGCGTGCGCGACATTATCGCCGACGGCAAAAACGGCTTTCTGGTTCCCAGGGGCGACTACGGCCTGGCGGCTGAAAAAATAACCGCCCTGCTTTCCGACAAGAACCTGCACGACGCCGTCTCCGCCGCCGCGCGCGCCACCGATTTGCGCGACTTTGACATCGCCGAAATGGTAAAATCCCAGGAGCGGTTGTATTGTGAATTATTATGTATTTAAGCGTGGTGCTGCCGGTTTATAACGAGCGGGAGAATATAGGCCCGCTGTCTTCCGAAATAGCGCGGATGCTGGACGCCCTCGGCAAGCCGTGCGAGGTTATTTTCGTTGACGACGGCAGCGCCGACGGCTCCTACGAGGCCGCCGCGCAAATCGCCGCCGGGGATGGGCGTTTCAGGGCCGCGCGGCTGGCGCGCAATTTCGGACAGACGGCGGCGCTGGCGGCGGGCATCGGCATGGCGCGGGGGGAATTCGTGGCCCTCATGGACGCCGACGGGCAGAACGATCCCGCAGACATTCCGGCCATGCTGGAGAAAGCCGCGCAATTCGACGTGGTCAGCGGTTGGCGCAGAAACCGCCGGGACGATTTTTTCCGCCGCGTGCTGCCCAGCCGCGCCGCCAACTGGATTATCGGCCAGGTTACCGGAGTGAAAATACACGACTACGGCTGCACCCTTAAAATATACCGGCGGCAGTGTCTGGCCTCGTTCAGGATATACGGCGAGATGCACCGCTTCCTTCCCGCGCTGGCCGCCGCCGCAGGCGCAAAAATAGCGGAGATGGAGGTGAACCACCGCCCCCGCGCGCGCGGCAAATCCAAATACGGGCTGGGGCGCACCGCCAAGGTGCTGCTGGACCTGGCGACGGTGAAATTCATGGGCGGCTATCTGGCCAATCCGATATATATTTTCGGCGGCTGGGGGCTGGCGTGCTGCTTTGCCTCCTGCGCGCTGGCGGCGGTTACGGTGTACAACAAATTCTTCAACCATATATTCGTCAAGGACCAGCCGCTTTTCATTGTGGCGATATTCCTGGGGCTTGTGGGGGTCCAGATGCTGCTGCTGGGGCTGCTGTCCGAGATAATCTCGCGCATTTATTTTGAAATCAACGACCGCGCCCCCTACCGCGTCGCGGAGAAAACGCCATGAATGATTACCGCGTGCCGGCGGATCTTAAATTCCGCGCGGCGGATATAATAGAGCAGGGCGGGCTGCGCTGCTCGCTGCGGCTGGAAGGCGATGCGCTGGCTGCGCTTTCGGACTGCGGCAAAATACTCGGAGCCGTAGTGGAGGTGGAGTTTTTCCTGGGCAGCGACGAGCTGTTCGCCGCCGGCTCCGTCAAGGGCCGGGCCGCGCTGCGCTGCCACCGCTGCCTGGAGGACTACGAGGCCGGCTTTTCCGCGCAGTTTGAACAGACCTTTTCGCCAGAAGCCGAAATTATTGATATAATGGATGAAGCGCGCCAGGCTCTGGTGGTTTCAACGGAGATACGGCAGTTATGCGCGCGGGACTGCAAAGGCCTCTGCCCCGTATGCGGGGCGAATCTGAATAAGGGCAGTTGCGGTTGCGCGCCGGCGCGGATTTTGCCGTTTTCCGAGCTGAGGGACAAGCTCTCCGGCGGAAAATAGGTTTATATAAAGCAAGGAGTCCGGACCATGCCAAACCCAAAACGACGCCATACCAGAGCCCGCCGGGACACACGCCGGGCGCAAAACTGGAAGTTGGTGGTTGGTTCCCTTTCCAAATGCCCCAATTGCGGGGTGAACAGGCAGCCGCACTGCGTCTGCCCGTCCTGCGGCTACTACAAGGACAAAGTGGTGCTTCCCAAAAAGGAAAAGAAGGACAAGGCCGCTCCGCCGGCCAAATAACCCAGCAAGATGAGAATCGCCATAGACGCCCACGGCGGCGACTTCGGCCTTGAGCCGAACATCGCCGGAGCGTTGCGCGCCGCGAAGGATTTCGGCGTGGAAATCGCCTTTGTCGGGGACGAGGCGGAGATCAATGCCGCCGTAAAGCGCATCTCGCCGCAGACGACGCGCGGAGTTTGCGTAGTCCCCGCAAAAGGCGTTGCCGGCATGGGGGCGGAGCCTGTCCAGGAAATAAAGGACAAGCCGGAATGCTCCGTCATGGTCTGCGCCGGGCTTATCAAGGAAGGCAAGGCGGATGCCATGGTGTCCGCCGGAAACTCCGGGGCTACGATGGTGGCGGCCTTCATGACGCTGGGCCGCATCAAGGGCATCTCCCGCCCCGCCATAGCCGTCGCGCTGCCGACCGTGAAAGGCCTCACCCTGCTGGTAGACGCCGGCGCCAACACGGACTGCAAACCGCTGCACCTACTGCATTTCGCGCTGATGGGCTCCATATATATGGAGCAGCTTACCGGCATCTCCCGCCCGTCAATCGGCATTCTCAGCGTGGGCGAGGAGGAGACCAAGGGAAACTCCCTTGTAAAGGAAGCAATACCGCTTTTGAAATCCAGCGGCCTCAACTACGCCGGTCCGGTGGAGGGGCGCGATATCCCGTTCCACAAAACCGATGTCGTGGTGTGCGACGGGTTCACCGGCAATATCGCGCTGAAACTTTACGAAGGCGCCGCCAAGGCGGTCATGCAGATTATAAAGGACGGCGTGTCAAAAAGCATTCCCGCCTCGCTGGGAATGCTGATGGCCAAACCTGTTTTCGCCGGCATAAAAAAGACGATAAGCCCTGATAAAGCCGGGGGCGCTCCGCTTCTGGGAGTAAACGGCGCGGTGATAATAAGCCATGGCCGCTCCGGCGAAAGCGCGGTATATAACGCGGTGAACGCCGCACGCATGATAGCCGCAGCCTCGGTAAACGAGAAAATCCGCGCAGCCGCGCAGCGGCTTGCGGAAACCTGCAAGGCGGGGGAGGCGGTTTCATGACATTATCCGGCAAAACCGCGGTGATAACCGGAGGAGGGCGCGGGATAGGCCTTGCCATAGCCCGCGCGATGGCGGCGCAGGGCGCCAATATCGTTTTATGCGATGTGGACGAGCAGTCCGCAAAGCGCTCCGCGCAGGAACTGGCGGACAGATACGAGGTCAAAACCCTGGGCCTCAGGGCCGATGTAAGCCGCGCCACGGATTGCGACGCCGTCATAAAAGCCGCCGCCGGAATCGGCGGGCCGGATATTCTGGTCAACAACGCCGGCATAACGCGGGACAATCTGGCCGTCCGCATGAGCGAGGCGGACTGGGACGCCGTGCTGGACATAAATCTCAAAGGCGCGTTCCTGATGTCGCGCGCCGCGCTTAAAATAATGATGCGCAGCCGCTCCGGCAGAATCATAAACATCTCCTCAGCCGCGGGACAGATGGGAAATGCCGGGCAGGCCAACTACTCTTCCGCAAAGGCGGGCCTTATAGGCCTTACCAAAAGCATGGCCAGGGAATTCGCCTCGCGCAATGTGCTGGTAAATGCCGTCGCGCCGGGGTTTGTGGACACGCAAATGGCCCATGCCCTGCCGGAAGACGTAAAAACAAAGATGCTTTCCGTAATCCCGCTGGGACGGTTCGCCTCGCCGGAAGATGTTGCGGCGGCGGCGCTTTTTCTGGCGGGTGACGGCGCGGCCTATATAACAGGCCAGACGATTGCAGTAAACGGCGGGCTTTACTTATAAAACCAAACGGACGGGAGGGTGTCATGGCAGTGGCAAACATAGACGAAAGGGTTAAAAGCATAATCGTGGAGCAGCTCGGTGTGGACCCGGCGGAAGTAAAGCCGGAGGCGCAGTTCGTAAACGACCTCGGCGCGGATTCTCTGGACACGGTGGAGCTTATCATGGCGCTGGAGGAAGAGTTCGACATGGAAATCCCCGACGAAAAGGCCGAGAAGATAAAGACGGTGCGCGAAGCGCTGGATTACATCTCCGCCAACGCGAAAAAATAGGGCCGATGCTGGAGGAAAAGACCGGCTACGTCTTCAAGGACCCGCAGCTATTGCGCCTTGCGCTGACCCACCGCTCATACGCCGCGGAGCATCGCGGCTGCGGCTATAACGAGCGGCTGGAGTTTCTGGGCGACAGCATTCTGGGCATGATAACGGCCCATTACGTCTACCAGCGGCTGCGGGATTGCGACGAGGGGGGGCTTGCCAAGCTCAAAGCCCGGCTTGTTTCCGGCCCCGCGCTGGCGCAGTGGGCGTGGGATATCGGCATAGGCGAGCATCTGATACTGGGCCAGGGTGAATCATCCGGCGGGGGCCGAAACCGCGACAGTATTCTTGCCGACGCGGTGGAGGCGCTTATCGGCGCCATATTCGTGGACGGCGGCTATGAAAGCGCGCGCGGTTTCGTGGAAAGCCGGCTTGAAAAAGCCGACCTTTTCCCCGAGGAGACCGATTTCAAAAGCAAACTCCAGGAATCGGTGCAGAAGGCGCGCAAGACCATTCCCCGCTACGAGATAACCCAGACCGTGGGCCCCGAGCACGACAAGACCTTTGAAGTCGCCGTGTTCGTGGGCAAGGACGAGCTTGGCCGCGGGCGGGGCAAAAGCAGGAAGGAGGCGGAGCAGTCCGCCGCCAAAAACGCGCTTTCCAGAGGCTGACACCATGACCACTATTACCGAAACCCAGCAGGCCGTGATAGAGCTGGCGCGCGAAATCGCGCAGAAAAAAATCAAGCCCGTCCGCGCCAGATACGACGCGGAGGAGAAATTCCCCTGGGAAATAGTGGAGGAATACCGCCGGGCGAACTTGTTCGGACTGTGGCTGCCGGAGGCTCTGGGCGGCATGGGGGGCGGAGTGTCGGACCTGGCGCTGGCGGTGGAGGAACTCTCCCGCGTCTGCGGCGCAATCGCGCTGCCGATTGCCACCAGCGCGCTGGGCGCGATGCCGATACTGCTTTGGGGCAGCAAAACCCAGCGTGAGAAATGGCTGCCGGATGTGGCCTCCGGCAAAAGGCTGGCCGCTTTCGCGCTCACCGAGGCGGAGGCCGGCTCCGACGCCACGGCAATAAAGACAGCGGCGGTAAAGCAGCCGGACGGCTCCTATATTCTTAACGGCGCCAAACATTTTATTTCCACCGGCGAAGCAGCGGAGATTTATACGGTGGCCGCTACCACAAACCCCTCGCGCGGCGCGCGCGGAATCACGTTGTTTATTGTTGAAAAGGGGACGCCCGGTTTCTCCTTCGGCAAAAAAGAGGAGAAGATGGGCATACGCGCCAACCCGACCTACGAGATCGTTTTTCAGGACGTAAGGACTCCGGCGGAAAACATGCTGGGCGGCGAGGGGAAGGGGCTGCTGGTTGTGCAGGAAACGCTGGATTATTCCCGCCCCGGCGTCGCCGCGCAGGCGCTGGGCATAGCCCGCGGGGCGCTGGACGAGACTGTTCCGTATCTGCGGACGCGCAAACAGTTCGGCCAGCCGGTATCCTCTTTTCAGGCGATACAGCATTCCCTGGCTGACATGTCCGCCAGCCTTGAGGCGGGATGCGCCATGGTGCATTCTCTTACCGCCGCGATGGACAGGGAATTCCTGCCCGCGGTTGAAGCCGCCATGTCAAACGGCACCACCGTCCACGAGGAGCTAAAAAAAATCCAGACCTGCCGCTGGACGAAAAAATCCGCCATCGCGAAGCTTTTCTGCTCGGAAGCCGCCATGCGCATCACCTGCGACTGCGTCAGCCTCTGCGGCGGCCTGGGTTACATGCGCGACTATCCGGTTGAGAAATTCATGCGCGACGCCAAAATCACACAGATTTACGAAGGCACCAACCACATACAGCGCAACGAAATCGCCGCCGCGCTTATAAAAGAGTACGCGGCTGGAGAGTAATATGCACATTCTTGTTTGCGTAAAGCAGACTCCTGCCACAGACAAAATCGCCGTGGACGAGAAGACCGGCTGCCTCATCCGCGAAGGCGTGGAATCGGCCATAAACCCGTTTGACGAGTTCGCGCTGGAAGAAGCCGTCCGCACCAAAGAGAAGGTCCCCGGCTCAACTGTAACCGCGCTGACTATGGGCCCGCCCCAGGCGGGCGAGGTGCTGCGCGAATGCGTGGCGCGCGGCGCCGACGCCGTGTATCATTTGTGCGACCGCGCGCTTGCCGGCTCCGACACCTGGGCCACCAGCTACGCGCTTTCCTGCGCCGTAAGGAAAATCTCCCAGCTTAAAGGCCAGGTCCATATAGTTTTCTGCGGCAAGCAGACAAACGACAGCGACACCGGGCATATCGGCCCGCAAATCGCCACCTGGCTGGACTGGCCAAACGCCGCCTTCGTCCGCAAAATAGAAACTGTGGACGAAAAAACAGTCCGCGTCCAGCGGCTTATGGAGGACGGGACCGATATTCTGGAAATGCCGCTCCCGGCGGTGGTAAGCGTCATAAAGGAAATAAACACGCCGCGCATCGCCTCGCTCAAAGGCAGGCTGGCGGCTAAAAAAACGGCCATAAATACTCTTTCCGTCGCCGACATCGGCGCGGACGCGGCGCGGCTGGGACAGGCCTCCCCCACGGCGGTAATCCGCTGCTTTACGCCGCCGGCGCGCACCTCCACCGCCGTCAGAATATCCGGCGCGGACGCCAGAGAAAAGGCGCGCAACCTCGCGCTGAAACTAAAGGAAATAAAGGCGGTCTGATGGCTAAAATCACTGTCAACGAAGCCCGCTGCACCGGCTGCGGCTCCTGCCTTAAAGTCTGTCCCGAGCATTGCATAATGCTTGCCGCTTCCGATTCCGTCCGGACGGAGACAAAGGGCAAAGTCCCCTATCCCTCGCTTGCGGTTATAGACGAGGGCGCCTGCTCGCTCTGCGGCGCCTGCGCCTCCGCCTGCGCCGCGCTGGCAAAAAACGCGCCGGAAAAAAACCTTTTCAACGCCATAACGCTGGCCGCGCGCGAAACCGCCGGCAAGGATATTTCCGCCTATAAAAACGTCTGGTGCTATGCCGAGGTGCTCCACGGCGAAATAAATCCCGTCTCCTACGAACTGCTTTCCGTGGGAGCCACCCTGGCGGCGGACCTGGGCGCGGATTTGTGCGCCGTCGTGCTGGGCGGCAATTCGCTGTCTTTTGCCAGCGAGTTGGTGGCCAGGGGCGCAAAAAAAGTCTATGTCTGCGAATCGCCGGAGCTGGAAAATTTCGTGGATGATGTTTACGCCAAATGCCTGGCGGACATCGTAAAGACATACAAGCCGGATAAATTCCTGCTTCCGGCGACGACTATAGGCCGCTCGCTTGCCGCCAAAGTCGCCATTCTGTGCGATACCGGCCTTACCGCCGATGCCACAAGCGCGGTGATAGACAAAGCCAGCGGGCTTATGCATGTAACCCGCCCCACCTTCGGCGGCAACCTGATGGCCACCATCACCTGCGCGCATTCCCGCCCGGAGATGTGCAGCCTGCGCCCGCTGACCTATCCTCAGGCAAAGCCGGATTACAAGCGGCGGGGGGAAGTCATCAATTTCAAGTTCAGCCCCGCCAAATACGCCTCAAAGACGAAATTCGTCTCTTTCGTGCAGGAGGAGGCCGGCGAGATAGACATAGGCGCGGCTGAAATCATAGTCGCCGGCGGGCGCGGCGTGGGCAAGGCGGAGGGCTTCCACATGCTGCACGACCTGGCAAAAGAGCTTGGCGGCGCGGTGGGCGCCTCGCGCGCGGCGGTGGATTCCGGCTGGGTAGCCTACCGCCATCAGGTGGGCCTTACCGGCAAGACGGTAAAACCGAAAATCTACATCGCCTGCGGCATTTCCGGCCAGGTGCAGCATCTGGCGGGGATGACCTCCTCCGACGTGATAATCTCCGTCAACAAGGACGCGCAGGCCGCGCTTATGGACCATGCGCATTACGCGGTGGAGGGCGACCTGCACGAGATTGTCCCCGCGCTTATTGACGAAATCCGCAAAATCAAATCCGGCGCATGAAAATAAATCTGCCCGTTTTTCTGAGCACGGTGAAGTCCAAACTGGACGGCGGCAAGCCGTTTGTGATTGCCGTGCAGGAAACCGCGCGGGAACTCTATCCCGAAAATCCCGCCGCCGCGGCGGACGCCGCGCTGGAAGAGGTGTCCCGCCTGCTACAGGTGCCGCCGGTGATTGTGATGCTGCGCGGCGAAAAAGTGGTAACCGCCGCACTGGAAGCCTTGAACGGCGGCGGCGCGGCTGCAGCCGAAGCTCCCGCCGCGCAAAACACCGCATATCCCGACCATCCCGTTGACCCTGCCGATGACAATGACCAGGAATATGCCCCGCCCGCGCGCCGCGCGCCGGACACCCGCGAACGGGACGGCGCGATGGACCCGCAGAACACTTCCCTAAAACCCGACGGCGGAGGCGGACGGCTCTTCCTTGCCATCATAATAGCCGCAATTGCCGCCATTGCGTGGTTTCACTTCAGATAAAGCTGCGATTTCCGGGCAAAGCCTGTCAGGATTTTTTTATACGGGAGATTATCGCGCCAAGCCAGCCGCGCTGGGGGAGTTTGCGTTTTATTTCGCCTTTTTCAATCCAGACGCCTTCGCCGTCGCCGCCGGCGATGCCGAAATCGGCGTCCCGCGCCTCGCCGGGGCCGTTGACGGCGCAGCCCATCACCGCGATTTTGAGGCCTTGCGCCTTGCGGCGCAGCTTGCTGTCCGAATAAACAGCTTTTTCCAGCCGGGACACGGTATCATGCACATTGACGCGGCAGCGCCCGCAGGTCGGGCAGGAGATGATGTCGGGGCCGTATTTGCGCAGCCCCAGCGCTTTTAGAATTTCAAAGGCGCAGCGCACCTGCGTTTCCGGCGGCTCGGTGAGCGAAACCCGTATGGTGCCGCCAATGCCTTCGCTTAGCAGCGCGCTTATCGCTATGGCGGATTTGACCGCGCCGGGCAGGAAACTGCCGGCCTCGGTTACGCCCAGATGAAGCGGAATGCCGGATTTTTCCGCGAACAGGCGGTTGGCAAGCAGGGTACGCTCCGCATCGTCGGCTTTGAGCGAGACCACAATGTCCCGGAGGCCGAATTCCTCCAGCAGGGCGGCCTGCTCCAGCGCCTCTTTGACCATTGTGCGCGCCCATTTTTCCGGCGTCCATCCAGGGCGTCCGGATATTTTTTTCAGCGCGCGCAGCGAACCGGCGTTTACTCCGATTCTAACAGGCACGCCCGCCGCGCGGCAGGCTTGGGCGACTGCGCGCACATTCTCCCTTCCGCCGATATTGCCGGGGTTGATGCGGATTTTATCTACCCCCCGGCGCACTGCTTCCAGCGCAAGGCGGTAATCAAAATGGATGTCCGCCACCAGCGGGACGGTTATGGCGCGTTTTATCCTGCCGAGGTTTTGCGCCGCCTCCATATCGGGGACGGCGACGCGGATTATCTCGCAGCCGGCCTCTTCAAGCCGACGGGACTGGGCGATGACCGCCTTTATATCCCGCGCGTCCGCGCTGCACATGGACTGCACGGACACCGGCGCGCCTCCGCCGATTTTGACTTTGCCGACGGAAACGGCGCGGGTCTTTCTCATTTTTTAACGGTCTCGGTGGCTGCGGATTTTGCAAAAATACGGTTTATATCGCTGTAAGTGGCGAACAGCAGCACGCACAGCAGGAATGCCAGCCCCATGGCGTTGGCGACCTGGAACACCCGCTCGGTCGGCTTATGGCGGCTGATACCTTCCCAGAGGAAAATAAGCGACTGCCCGCCGTCAAGAATCGGTATCGGCAGCAGGTTGAAAATGCCTATGGCCACCGAAATCAGCCCTATCAGAAACACCAGGTTGGCAAACCCGCTGTGCGCCGCCTTGCTGACCATATGCACTATGCCAACCGGCCCGGCAACATCCGGCTTTTCCCGGTGGTATATCTTGGAGGCCAGCGTTACCATTGTGTATTTTGTCCAGTACCAGCACTGGTAGGCGCCCAGTTTTACGGATTCCACAACACCCTTGCGCTTGTTTACCGAGAGGGGGGAAATTCCGACATAGCCGGTTCCTTCGGAGGCTTTGGGTGTCAGCGCGGCCTCGTATTTTTTGCCGGCGCGCTCGTAGCCCAGAGTGATGGAAACGCCCGGCTTTGAGTGAATAGCCTCGGCCACGGCCATCCAGTCTTTCAGGGGTTTGCCGTCAACGGAGAGGATTTTGTCGCCCTCGCGCATTCCGGCCTGATAGGCGGGATAGTCTTCCACAATCTCGCCGACCACGGTCTCCTCCGACGGGCCCGGCACGCCCACAGCCAGGATAACCGCCGTAAACAGCACGAAAGCCAGCAGGTAATTCATGGCCGGGCCGGCAAGATGGAGGGCGATGCGCTCGTACCAGGGGTGCGAGAAATACTCGTCCGGGGCGCCTTTGTGGTCGTCCAGCGTCTCGCCGGCGGGTTTTACGTAGCCGCCCAGCGGGATGGCGCGCACGACATAGAGCGTGCCTTCATGCTGCTTCTGCCACAGCGCCTTGCCGAAACCGAGCGAAAAAGTCTCCACCCGGATTTTGAGCAGCCGGCAAAGTATGAAATGGCCGAGCTCGTGAATGAAAATCACAAGTCCGAAGGTTACTATCACAGCCAGAACGGAAGTCAGCATTTCACTTTCCCCGGGGCCGTCTTTTTGTATGCCCCTGATGATATGATTTCCTGGGCTTTCTGCCTGGCCCAGCCGTCAATCTCCACCGCTTCGGGGATGGACGGGGGCCTGCCGCCGCCGCGGTAGCGCGACAGCGTTTTTTCCACCACGCGCGCTATATCGGTGAACTTTATCGCGCCGGAGAGGAACGCGCTTACGGCAACCTCGTCCGCCGCGCTTAACACCGCCGGATGCCCGCCGCCTTTGCGCGCGCTGTCCTGCGCAAGGGCGAGGCAGGGGAACCGTCTGAAATCCGGCTTGCAGAATTCCAGCCGGCTTACGGCGCACAAATCCAGCGGCTTTGCCGGAGAGGGCCGCCTCTGCGGATATGTTATCGCGTACTGTATAGGTATACGCATATCCGGCCATGAAAGTTGCGCAAGCACGGAATTGTCCGCATACTCCACCGCCGAATGGATGATGGACTGCGGATGTATAAGTATATGTATTTTTTCCAGTTCAAGCGAGAACAGGGCCGAGATTTCTATCGCCTCAAACCCCTTATTCATCAAGGTGGCTGAATCCACGCTTATTTTGGGGCCCATATTCCAGCGCGGGTGCGAAACCGCCTCTTTGGGCGAGACATTGTCCAGAGAGCCTTTCCTGTTAAAAAACGGCCCGCCCGACGCCGTCAGGAAAATGCGGGAGACAGACGCGGCGGCTTTATCCTCCAGACACTGAAAAATGGCGGACGGCTCCGAGTCCACCGGCACAATGCGGGCATTCCAGCGGCGGCATTCGGCCATAAGCGCGGGGCCGGCCATTACTATCGGTTCTTTGTTGGCCAGAGCGATTGTTTTACCGGCTTTGATGGCCGCCACCAGCGGAGCAAAACCTATTCCGCCGGAAAGGCCGCTGACGACGATATCCGCCCCCGGGCCCGACGCAATTTCCATGAGGCTTTCAAGCCCGGCGGGCAGCAGCTTCGTGCCGGGGGGGAGTTTGCCCTCCAGCATGGACGCGGCGGTTTCGTCATAGAGCGTTACATAATCCGGCCTGAAGCGGCGGGCCTGCTCCAGCAGTTTTTTCCAGTTGGAGCGGGCCGCCAGCGCGCAGACGCGGTATTCTTTTCCCAGATTTGCGGCCACATCCAGAGTGGACAAGCCGATTGAGCCGGTGGAGCCGAGTATGGCTATGTTTTTCATCCGGGCATCCCGAAAAGCGCGGCGTAATAATAAACCGGCGCGAGAAGAATATAAGAATCAAACCTGTCCAGAATGCCGCCGTGGCCGGGAAGCAGCGACGAGGAATCCTTAACCCCCGCGCTGCGCTTAACCACGGATTCCGCCAGGTCGGAAATCTGGCCCACGGAGCCTGCCAGCGCGCCAAGCCCCAGCGCCAGGCCGGACGGCATTTGCGGCAGCAGCAGGTTTTTTGCGGCAAGGGATACGGCCAGCGCGCAGAAAAAACCGGCGATGGCGCCTTCCCAGGTTTTCTTGGGGCTTATTTCCTCTGCCAGCTTGCGCCTGCCCACGGCCTTGCCGACGAAATAGGCGGCAGTGTCCGCGCACCATACGGTGACAAACAGCATGTAGGTGAGATACTCGCCGCCGGGGCGGATATCACGCAGGTTTATAAGATGGGCCAGCGTCCACGGGATGAAAAACACTCCCAGAAACGTAAGCGCCAGCCGTTCCACCGAGCGGCGGGGGGAGAATACCTCCCACATGACTATGCCCAGTATCGTCATGTTTATAAACACCGGCAGGAACCGGTCCGCCGGCTGGGCCAGCGGAAACCGCTCCAGCACGGCCACGGCTGCCATCAGCAGGCCGAAAAGCATAAGCGGAACGCGCTGCACCGGCTTGCCGCTTATCCAGAGCATCAGGCCGTATTCGTAGAGCGACAGGACTATCACAAGCCCTATCAAGGCCATGTACGGCGCGCCTCCGAAATGGACGCAGGCCAGCATAAGCGGAATTCCGATTAAAGCGGTGATAATTCTGGGCAGCAGCATTTGTCAGTGTCCTCCGAAGCGGCGTTCCCGCCGGGCATATTCGTCAAGAGCCTTTCGCAGCTCTGCGGCGTCAAAATCCGGCCAGTGGACCGGGGTGAAGTAAAGCTCGGCGTAAGACGCCTGCCAGAGCAGGAAATTGGAAAGCCGCATTTCTCCGGAGGTGCGTATTATCATGTCCGGGTCCGGCATGGCGGCGGTATAGAGCAGCCGCGAAAACGTTTCCTCGTCCACGGTTTTGCCGGCGCGGACCGCGGCGTTGGCGGCGTCCAGTATCTCCTGCCGGGAGCCGTAGCTTAACGCAAGGCACAGCGTCATGCCGGAATTTTTCGCGAACCGGGCGATATAGCCCTCCAGCTTTTCGCGCGTGGAATCCGGCAGCATGTCCAGCCGGCCTATGGCGGCAAGGCGGACATTGTTTTCCTCAAACAAGCGGGCCTTCGCGTCCAGAAACAGGACCAGCAGCCGCATAAGCGCGGCGACCTCAAGCCTGGGGCGCGACCAGTTCTCCGCCGAGAACGCATACAGCGTAAGCTGCCTTATGCCCAGATTGGAGCATTCCAGGACTATGTTTTCCACAGCGTCCGCGCCGGCCTTGTGCCCGGCGGCGCGCGGCAGCCCCCGGGCGCTCGCCCAGCGGCCGTTGCCGTCCATGATGATGGCTATATGCCGAGGCAGTTTGTCTTTCATTATAAATCCGCGCCGCTTTTGGGGCGGCGCGGCGGCATGTCGGGGCCCGTGTTATACGGAGAGCAGCTCTTTTTCCTTTTCGGAGATGACTTCGTCCACCTTCTTTGTGAAGCTGTCGGTGGCTTTTTGTATGGCCTGCTCGAAGCGCTTGCAGTCGTCCTCGGAAATCTCGCCGGTTTTCTGCGCTTTTTTGACGCGCTCCACGGCGTCGCGCCGCTCGTTGCGGAGCTTTACCTTGAATTCCTCGGCCATGGTCTTGATGGTTTTTACAAGCTGTTTGCGACGGTCCTCGGTCATCTGCGGGATGGAAATCCTGACCAGCTTGCCGTTATTTACGGGGGAGGCGCCCAGATCGCTTTTCTGGAGAGCCTTTTCTATAGCCTCCAGCGAGCTTGGGTCCCAGGGCTGGATTTCTATGGTGCGCCCGTCCGGGACCGAAATGGCGCCAAGCTGCTTGAGCGGCATAAGCGAGCCGTAGCATTCGGCCTTGATTCCCTCAACAAGCTGCGGATTGGCGCGTCCGGTACGCAGTGTGCCCATCTCTTTGCGAAGGCGTTCCACATGCTCGGCCATGCCCTTGTCCAGTTTTGCCATCATGGCGGAAACTCCGGTATTTGCGTCCATATTTCACCTCTTACGAAATAAGCGTTCCCACTCTTTCGCCCATGACCGCCTTTAGTATGCTGCCGTCTTTATGCAGGTTGAACACGGTTATGGGGATTCTGTTTTCCATGCAAAGCGAAAGCGCGGCGGCGTCCATGAATTTCAGGTTGCGGCTGATGGCGTCCATGTAGGAAACCTCCGCCAGCGGGGTGGCGGACGGATCCTTTTTGGGGTCCGCCGTATAAACGCCGTCAACTTGGGTTGCCTTAAGCAGCGCATTGGCCTCTATTTCCGAGGCGCGCAGCGCGGCGGCGGTGTCTGTCGTAAAATAAGGGTTTCCCGTGCCGCCGGCGAAAATGACCACCCGGCCCTTTTCCAGATGGCGCACCGCGCGCCGCCGGATGAACGGCTCCGCCAGCTGCATCACCTGAAGCGCGGCCTGAACCCGCGTGGGCACGCCCAGCTTTTCAAGCGCTGCCTGAAGCGCCATGGCGTTCATCATGGTGGCCATCATGCCCATGTTGTCGGAGGTTACGCGGTCTATCATGCCGGCGCCGTCTTTTGCGCCGCGCCAGAGGTTGCCGCCGCCGATAACCACCGCAAGCTGCACCCTGCCGCACACCGGGGCGATTTCCTCGGCTATATGGACAAGAGCGCGGGCGTCAATCCCGCGCTCTGTGCCGTTCTGAAGCGATTCGCCGGAGAGCTTTAGCAGCACCCGTCTTGGCATAAGCTATGCGCCCAACTGGTAGCGGACAAACCGCCGGACCGTAACTTTCCCCAGCCCCGCGGTATACTCCGCGAGATACTGCTCCACGGTCTTTTTGGAATCGCGCACGCTGGTCTGGCTGAGCAGGCAGACTTCCTCGTAAAACTTCTTGATTCTGCCGTCCAGCATTTTGACAATGGCGGCGTCCGGCTTGCCCTGGTTTTTGGCCTGGGTGGTGTAGATTTCCTTTTCCTTTTCCACTTCCGCGGCGGGAACATCGGTTTTGGCCACGTAGCGCGGCGACATCGCCACTATCTGCATCGCCAGTTCCTTGGCGGCGTCGCGCAGTTTGGCGGCGTCGGCGGAGGTATTGTCGCAGGCCAGCTCCACGAGGGCGGCTTTTTTGTTGTCGCCGTGCAGGTAATACCACAGCGCGCCCGTGGTGGCGTAGCGGGCGGCGCGGCGGAAAACGATATTTTCGCCCAGTTTGGGAGCTACGGCAAGCACCATTTCGCTTATTTTGGCGTCGCCGGCGTAATCGGGCTTGTCGGTCGCCAGCACATATGCGGCGATATCCTCGCCCAGCTTTTTGAAATCCGGGGTTTTGGCGACAAAATCGGTCTCGCAGGTAAGCTCGCTGAGGACTGCGGTTTTGCCGTCGGCGGAGACTTTAACCGTGATAATGCCTTCCTTGGTGGTGCGGGCGGAGCGTTTGGCCACATCCGCCAGCCCTTTTTTGCGCAGGAATTCAACGGCTTTTTCAACCTCGCCGCCGTTTTCCACCAGCGCCTTTTTGCAGTCCATGATGCCGGCGCCGGTTTTTTCCCGCAGGACCATGATTTTTTCCTGAATGGAACCCTGAACGGTGGTAGTCATTGCGTTCTCCTGAGAAAACAATTTTTCTCGCGGCGCAGCCCTATGCCTGCGGCTGGACGGCTGTTTCCGGCGCGGTTTCCGGTGCGGCTTGCGGCGCCGGCGTTTCCGCGGCGACGGCAACGGTTTCGGCGGCGGCCTCCGGCTGGGTTTCCGGCTGGGGCTGCTCGCCGGCCTCGGCGGGCTGCGTGTTCTCGGCCTTGGCTTTCTTGGCCTGCGCTTCCTGGCGGCCTTCAATGATGGAATCGGCCACCATCGCGCAGAACAGCTTGATGGAACGGGCGGCGTCGTCGTTGCCGGGGATGGGATAATCTATAAGGTCTGGGTTGGAATTGGTGTCGCACACCGCGACGATTTTGATACCCAGCTTGCGCGCTTCCAGCACCGCGCCCATGTCCTCCACCGGGTCGGAGACGAACATCACATCCGGCGGGGCCTTCATCTTGCGTATGCCGGAAAGCAGCTTGCGCAGGCGGTTCATCTCCTTGGTGAGGCGGGAAACCTCTTTTTTGGAGATGGCTTTGAAAAGCCCGTCGGCATCCCACTTTTCAAGCTCTTCCAGCCGGTCTATGGAATGCTTGATGGTGGCGAAATTGGTGAGCGTGCCGCCCAGCCATTTCTCGTGGACGCAGCAGACCTGGGCGCGTTCCGCCTCGGTCTTGACGATTTCCTGCGCCTGCTTTTTTGTCCCGACAAAGAGGAATTTCGCTCCGCCGGCCGCCTGTTCCTTGAGGAAAGCGCAGGCCCGCTTAAGCTCCTTTGCCGTCTTGGCCAGGTCCAGTATGTGAATACCGTTGCGCTCGCCGAAAATATAGCGGCCCATTCTGGGATTCCAGCGGGAGGTCTGATGCCCGAAATGGGCGCCAGCTTCAAGCATTGTTTTCATGGAAACGTTCTGCATTATCTCCTCCGAGACAGTGTTTTTCAACTATCGTTGAAATTTTTGCCGGTTTCGCGGCGGACTGTTTCTATATTAAACAATATACCAAATAATTCCCCCGCCGTCTACGGCAATGGCCGGAAGGCAAAGAGAACCCCCGCCTTTCGGCGGGGGCGGGGAGGGTGCAGACGACAATAACCCTAAATCATCTTTTTTTTGCGGAAAGAGTTCCTACTCCGCCGTCTATGCCTGCTTTCCGCCCGGCGGCGCCGGACTCCGCAGCGGCGGGGCTTGCCACCTCTGCAGCGGCGGTGTCGGTATTCTTGCCCCCAAGGGCGGCAAAAAACTGCTTCAGAGTGTCTATAGTGGCTTGCGGAACCGCGCCGCTGGCGACCAGTTGCGCAACAATTTGATTACCCACAGTCTTAAGCTCCGCCGCAACTTCAGGATTTGCATCCATTCCGGCCTTTACCATCGCGGACACCGTGGTGATGTATGCCCCCACGTTAGCGCCATTTATATTGATTCCCTGCAATTGCTGTACCAAGGTGTCCATGGAAGCGCCCTGTCCGGTCAGAGCGGCAGCCGCATCTCCGGGAACATTCTCATCCTGGCATCTCGCAACGCCGCAGAAACACGCGAAGCACAAAGTCAGGGCTAACCGTTTCATAAAATCCTCCCGCCCGTATATTCGCACACGATAAGCGGCGATACCGGGTCTCGCTCCTAGTATACATCGCAAGTGCGCAATATTCAAGTGGAATCAGCTATAATCCTGATATGCGCTTTCTCTGTTTCTTATGCGCCGGAGTTGCCATGCAGTTTTGTTCCGCCGCCTCCGCGGGGGAAAGCTGCGCTCCGGGCGACGGGTTCTGCCGGCTCATGCGCGGCTGGGCTTTGCTGGAGGCGGGGGAACACAAGACCGCAAAGCCGGAATTCATGGCGGCCCTTTCTCTGTCCGAAGGCAGGAATTTCGCGGGCGAGGCGCGGCTGGGCGCGGCCATGTCGGATTTTTTGCGCGGCGATTACAGGGAAGCCCTCCCCCAGTTCCAGCGCATATACGGACGCGACCCTTATAATATAGGACTTGCCTCCTATCTGGCGGCTGAATGTTTTTTCCGGCAGGGCAAATATCCGTCCGCGCTAATCTACATCCGCCAGTCGCTTCTGCATGATTCTCAAAACCCGTCGGCGCAGCGGCTGCAGGCGGAAATAAGCGAAAAACTCGGACAGCCGGTGGAGGCGTACCAGGCATACGGAACTTTGCGCCAGTTTGATCCCGGAGACAGGGAGATTGCCGGGGAAATGTCCTCCCTGGCAAAAAAGCTCAAAGGCAGGCCCGCCGACTACATGTATTATACCCGCATCAAACTGCCGCTTCCGCACGGGCCGCGCTCGGTGAAATCGCCGGAAGTGCGCATGGCGTACTTTGCCGGACGCGGCGGCGCGGCGGCGGAGCTGTCTTCCGTGGAGTTTATATCGGCGTCCACATTCACCGTGGAGGGGGGCGGGATGAAGCTGATTCTTCCGCCGGTCAAATCATGGACGTTATCGTGGAACCCGGCGCGCAAAGCAATGGATATCCGGGACAACTGGGGGGAAACCGTCATTTCCGGCGCGGACAAGGTTGCGATGCGCCATTTCCCCGATAATCCCGAAAACTGCCTGCTGCTCAAAAACGCCGTTTCCTCCCGCGCCGATATTGATTTGAGCGACCGCGAATTGCGCGGAGAAATATTATTTTCCGCCGGAGAAAACGGTTTCCTGTCCGGCGGCTCTGTCCGGCTTGAGGATTTGCTGCCGGGACTGCTGTCATCCGCCGCGCAGGGCACCCCGCCGGAGACGCTGAAGGCGCTGGCTGTAGCGCTGCGTTCCGAAATCCGGGACAGGCATTACGAGTTCTGCGATTCCCCTGCCTGCGCGGTTTACCGCGGCGCGAACACGGAATCGCCCCGTGTTATGGCCGCAGTGGACGCCACGACGGGTGAAGTGCTGGTTTCCTCGCCGCCGGGAGCTGCCTTCGCGGCGGATTTCCACTCCGTTTGCGGCGGGGAGACGGATTACGGAGTAAAAGACTCCACCTCCGTCATCGCGGATTTGACGCTGCGCGTTTTCTCGGCCCCGCCGGCGGACCTGCTCTGCGCGCCGGAGGACCAAACCAGATGGGCGCAGGCGAAATGGTCCGTCCTGCTGGATACGTCTGAAATATCCAGGCGGCTGGGCAGGGACATCGGAAAATTTCGCGGCGTGGAGATAATAAAACGCAATCAGTACGGGCGTGCGCTGTCCGCGAAATTCACCGGCAGCAAAGGCGAAGCGGCGGTTGACGGGGCGGACAACATCTCCTATGCGCTGTCGGCGGGGACACTGCGCTCGCCGCTGTATATCATCATACCGCTTGAAAAAGGAAAAAAGCTGCTTGTGCGCGGCATCGGCACCGGAAACGGCGGGGGGCTGTGTATTGAAGGCGCGAAAGCGATGGCCAATTCCGGCGCGGACTACAAAACCATTCTGCAGAAATACTTTCCGGGCAACGTTACAATCAAGGAATAGGCTGTTTCGCGGAGGCGGACGGAGCGGCTATGTTTGACAGCTCCGCGCCGGGGTAGTAGTGGGACAGTATTTCCGAAAAACTTTCCCCGGCTTCGGCATGGCCTTTTGCGCCGGTCTGGCAGCAGCCCACGCCGTGCCCCCAGCCGCCGCCGTAGAAGATGAAGCTTTCCGGCATCTTGTCCGGGCCGTAATTGGTTTCCACCACGAAATCCGAGCTTCTGAAAGCGCCGATACCCAGTATTTTGCGTATGGGATAGTCGTTGTCTATGAAGATATCCCCGGTCTGGCCCTGTATGCGCAGCCTGCCCGTATGCCCGGATTCGGAACGTTTCACCGGCACAACCGCCTTAATCCTGCCTATGTTTTTCAGCGCGGCGGCGCGCGCGCGCAAATCCGCCTCGGCGACAAAACGGGTCCAGCGGAACTGCGGGTCGCCGGCCTGGCCGGCGCTCCCGCAGAAAGCGTCCGGCGTGTACTGGAGCAGGCGCACAAAACCATAGGGATAGCCGGGCGTGTCATGCCAGTCCAGATAATCCGAAACCGTCCGCAGATAAGGCGCGGCGGGCCAGCCGGAATAGGTGCCGTCCTGAGTGAAACCGCCGCAGTTGGATGAAAAATATGCCGCTATCGGCCCGCCGCCGCTGGTAAGCGCAAGGCCGCGAGTTTCCAGCACGGCGGCGTTGGTGCGCGGCGTCTCGGCTGAGACGCCGGCATAAACCTGGCAGTGCTGCTCGTCGCAGATGTCATAACTCCAGTCCGCAAATTCCGCCTTTGAATAATGCAGCGCGTAGGTGCGCGCCATAACCGCCTGCGCCTTGAGCGCCCCAAGCGGATAGGAGGCCGGCATCTCCGCCGCCAGCACTCCGGCGGCGTATTCCTCAATATTCAACAGGTTCACGGCGTAGAACCCGTCCCGTTTTTTGCTGAAAATTATTTTCAAATCGCCGCGCAATTCCCTGTCCGCCGCGTTTTCCCAGGCGGTGCCGCTGCCGGAGGCAAGCCCGCGCAGTATCGTGGTATGGGCGTATTTTTCGCTCTGATGAATGGTTATGGAATTTGAAAACCGCGCCGCCACGGTTCCGCTGGAATTTATAAGCTGCGCCGCGCCGCTGCTGGCCGTTACGCTCCAGAACTCCCCGCCCGCGCCCGTGGCCAGTTTTTTGCCGGTTGAGCCGTCCCTGACCGTGAACTGGTTGGCAGGCGAAAAAGAGATGGAACTGACACATACCGGCAAGCCGCTCATGTCCGTGCCAAGCCCCACCCGTATGGACGGCGAGCCGCGCGCTGGAATCAGCCCGATGCGGCTGTGCCGCGCTATTATCTTCGGCGGCAGAATTTGTTCGGGCTTTTTTGTCAGCTTGGGCGCTATTTCCGCCAGCCGCTGCTTCAGGAAGGCATTGCCCGGCTCGGCATTGGAGGCTTTGGTGTAGTTAAGCCATGCCTGGTCATAATCGCCCAGTTCGCGCAGAACCTCGCCGGCGTCGCGCCTGGCTTCAAGGAATTGGGAATCGCTTTTAAGGGTTTCGCTATAACACTTCGCCGCTTCCGTCAGGTTTTTGCGGCTTTCCGCCAGCTTTGCCAGGAAATACCATGCCAGCGCGAAGTTGCGGTCCCGCGCCAAAGCCGCGCGAAAATGTTTTTCGGCGGTTTTGTCATCCCCCAGCCCCAGATATGCGCGGGCGAGATTGACGTGGTCCGCCGGGCGCAGCGGCTCCGGCAGTTTGGCGCGGGTTTCCAGCAGGAAGCGCGCCTTTTCCCAGTTCCGGCGCGAAAGCTCTATGGAAGCGGAATAATCCAGCAGTTCGCTGTTTTCGGGATGCGCGCCAAGCGCCTTGTCCATGAACGCGGCGGCTTTGTCTATATCCCCGGTTTCGCGCGCCACATACGCGGCATTAAGATAGTCAAGGCCGGTTTTGGACGCCTCCGCCAGGCCGCAGTAAAGCTCCGCCGAAGCATAGGGGCAGCTTGAAAAATACAACTCTTCGGCGCCGGAAAGCGCGCAGGCCGGGCTTGCCGCCAGAATAAGGGCAACTATAGCGGACATATTCGCTTTAAGGGTATAATTGTGCCGGTAACTATGTCAAATCCAGAGCTTCCCCAATGGCTTAAGGCGCTTGTGGCGCAAAACAAAGCCGCCCTGCGCTGCGAGGCCGCCCGCGCCGTCTCCGATTCCATAACCGCGAAATCGCTGCGCACCGTCTGCCATGACGCGCTTTGCCCCAACAAGGGCAAATGCTTCAGCGAGGGGGGGGCCACTTTCCTTATACTCGGCGGAATATGCACGCGGGGCTGCCGGTTCTGCGCGGTGGAGCGCGGCGTCCCGCCGCCGCCGGATGAAACGGAGCCTGAAAAAATCGCGGAGGCAATCGCCGGCTGGAAATTGCGCTATGCCGTCATCACCTCCCCCACGCGGGACGATTTGCCCGACGGCGGCGCGGCGCATTTTGCAAAAACCATAACCGCAATCCGCCAGTCCGCGCCGCAATGCCTGGTGGAGCCGCTGATTCCCGATTTCGCCGGGCAAACCGCCCCGCTTGAGACCGTGCTTGCCGCCAAACCCGCCGTGCTGGCGCATAATATGGAAACCGTGCCGCGGCTTTATGCGGAAATACGCAAAGGCGCGGACTATCGCCGCTCGCTTGAGGTAATCAGCAATTCCAAACGTATCGCGCCGGAAATTCCGGCCAAATCCGGCATAATGCTGGGGCTTGGCGAAACCGCCCCGGAAATAGAAGCCGTCCTGCGCGACTTGCGCGCGGCGGGCTGCGATATTCTGACCTTGGGCCAGTACCTCGCCCCGTCCAGAAGCCATGTCCAGCCGGAGCGATACCTTGAACTATCCGAATTCGCCGACTGGGGGAAAAAGGCGGAGGCACTGGGTTTTGCCGCCGTCTCCTCCGGCCCGCTGGTCAGAAGCTCCTACCTCGCCGGCGAGATGTACCGCAAAGCCTGCGGCAATAAACGATAATCTCCCAATCCCGCCGGAGCCGCCCCCGCTTTGATATAATTAATACGGTGAAGCAAATTATGCGATTATGAATGCAAAGCAACACTGCATCTCCTCATTACAGGAAAAGCGCGCGCCAAACGCTGCGCGCATATCCGATTCCGTTCAATCAAACAGAGATGCCATCATTGCCGAACGCCGCTACCGCAAATATCTGAAAACAGGCCGCTTCATCCCGCATGATAAATTCTGGCAAAAAATTTTAGGAGAAGGAGAAATCCCCCATGCCGCGCGTTAAGATCCCGACCAGTTATAGCAAGAAAGAGGTTGAAGCACGGGTTCTTACCGCAATAGGCATTTTATTCAGGCGAGACGCAGTTTTATTGGAAAATCACTGTGAGAGGTCTATTGCCCATAAACTTGCAAGCTACTTGCAGGAACTTTTCCCGGATTATGATGTTGATGCGGAGTATAATCGTCATTCCCTTGACAAGGATAGTATCAAACACTTGAAAGGACAATGTACACACGAAGATTTACGGGAATGCGAGAACTGTAAAAGGTATAGAGGTAATATAAGCGGGAGTATTGATGCGAATGAGAAGAAAAAAGATCTTGTCTATCCTGACATTATTATCCATGTCAGAAACCAACCCAGTAACTTATTGGTTCTTGAAGTAAAAGCTGATGGCGGAGGTTTCGTTAATTCAAAAGATTGCCTTAAACTTATTTTATTCACAAGCAGGAATGAGGATCCGGGGCTTAACTATCAATATAGGCATGGTTTATTTATCGGATTTAATGGAATCAAAGAACCATCATTGACATGGTATGCTGATGGCACGAGGTTCTAATACGAAACAAGTCTGGGTGTCAACAGGAGCGGATTATGAAACTTAGCCAGTATTTTGCGCCTACTTTAAGGGAGGCGCCGCAGGATGCGGACGCGGTTTCGGCCAAGATGATGCTGCGCGCCGGGCTTATACGCAAGCTCTCAAGCGGGATTTACGAATGGCTGCCGCTGGGGCTGCGCGCTTTGCGCAAGGTTGAAAATATCGTCCGTTCCGAGATGGACCGCGCCGGCGGGCTTGAGGTCTGGCTGCCCGTCATTCAGCCAAAGGAGCTTTGGCAGGAAACCGGACGCTGGGACGTCTACGGCGACCTGATGCTGCGCCTGTCCGACCGCAAAAAGGCCGAATTCTGCTTTGCGCCCACCGCCGAGGAGGTCATCACCAACACCGTGCGGCGGGATGTGCGTTCTTACCGGCAGTTGCCGGTGATGCTCTACCAGTTCGGGCTTAAGTTCCGCGACGAGATTCGCCCCCGGTTCGGCGTTATGCGCGCGCGGGAATTTTACATGAAAGACGCCTATTCCTTTCACGCCACCGAAGAGAGCGCAACCGAGTGGTACCAGAAAGTATTCCGCGCTTACGACGAGATTTGCAAACGCTGCGGTTTCAGGTACGCGGCGGTGGAGGCGGATTCGGGGCCTATCGGCGGCAATTTCTCGCACGAGTTTATGGTGCTGGCAGACACGGGCGAGGACAATATAGCCGCCTGCTCCTGCGGCTACGCCGCCAACACGGAAAAGGCCGAAATCGCCAAAGAGGAATTCCCTCCCGCCGCCGGCATGGAGCCGCTCAAAGAGATTCCCACCCCCGGTATGTTCACAGTGGACAATGTGGTCAGCTATTTGCAAGGACAGGAAGAGCGACATATAGTTTGCACAGGTAATGGTACCGTAAGCCGACAAAAGCCGAAAGTCAGCAGCAGAGCCTTAATAAAAGTGGTGCTTTTCATGGCAGATGGGACACCTGTGATGGCGCTTGTTCGTGGAGACAGAGCTGCGAACGAGAATAAAGTTCGCCGCTTTCTAGGTTGTGAAAATCTAGAAAAAGCGACAGATGACATCTATACCAAAATTGCTGGATGTGCTGTGGGCTATATCGGGCCAATGAATCTGCGCGAAAAGGTGAGAATCATCGCCGACTACGAAGTTGCCGGTATCGTCAACGGCATTGCGGGCGCGAACAAGACGGACGCGCATATCGTAAACGTCAACATCGGGCGGGATTATCAGCCGGACAGCTTTGCGGACCTGCGCGTCGCGCAGGAAGGCGACAAATGCCCCCGCTGCGGCAAGCCGATGATTGTAAAACGCGGCATAGAAGTTGGCCACACATTCAAGCTGGGGACAAAATACTCCAGGGCGATGAATGCCGAATTTCTGGACGAGAACCAGCAGACAAAACCCATGATAATGGGCTGCTACGGCATAGGCGTCTCCCGCATAGTGGCCGCCGCGATTGAACAGAATAACGACGAGAACGGCATCATCTGGCCCGCGCCGATTGCGCCTTTTGAATTCAGCCTGATTACCATAGGCGAGGACGCCGCCGTTTCCGCCGCGGCGGAGAGAATCTCCGCGCAAATCCGCGAGGCCGGCATGGAAGCCCTCTGGGACGACAGAGCCGAACGGCCCGGCGTCAAATTCAAGGACGCCGACCTCATGGGAATGCCGTACCGCATTGTCGTCGGGGGAAAAGCCCTCGCCGACGGGGAATGCGAGTTCAAGCGCCGCCGCGACGCCGGCAAAGGCGAACGGTGGAAGCTGGCCGACATTCCGGCAAAACTGGCGGAACTGGCGCGGGAAAAAGCCCCTGCGTGAGGCCGTCTGCGGCCATCTGTGGTTAAAAGCCGGCGTTCCCGCTTTACGGCGGGGAGTTTCAGCCGCAGACGGCCACAGGCAACCTCGTAAAAATAATAAGGGGAAAGTCCGGACAATCTGTGAAAATCTGTGGTCAATCTGTGGATAAAAGGCCGTTATCCCGCGCGGGGTTCTGGCTGCCGGTTTTTATTTTCGCGGCGGCATTCGCGGTTTTCTCGCCGGCATTGACGGGCGGCTTCCTCAATTGGGACGACGAGTATAATTTCATAGCAAACCAGTCCTGGCGCGGGTTTTCAGCCGAAAACATGCGCTGGGTTTTCACCACCTTCCACGCGGCGCATTATATTCCGCTGACATGGCTTACCTTCGCGGCGGATTACACGTTGTGGGGGCTTAATCCGTTCGGCTATCACCTGACCGGGCTGATTCTGCATTCGCTGAATGCGGTTCTGGCATTTTTGCTGCTGACGGAGCTGTTCCGCAAAGCCGGTGCGGAAAAGCCGGAAATTTCCGCCTTATGGGGCGCGCTGTTTTTCGCGCTTCATCCGCTGCGGACCGAGGCCGTCTGCTGGCTTACCGCGCGGCGGGAACTTACCGGCGGTTTGTTCACCCTGCTTGCCGCGCTGCTTTATGTGAAAGAAAAGCGCGCCTGGTCGCTGCTTTCTTTTTTCGCGGCGGTATTGTGCCGGGAAAGCGAAGCCGCGCTTTTTCCCGTCCTTTTTATTCTGGACATATATCCGCTCCGGCGGCTGACCTGGCGTTTTTGGAGCTGGCACGGGCCGCAGTGCCGCGCCGCGCTGGCGGAAAAAATCCCGTTTTTAGCCGTCGCGGCGTTCGGCGCGGCCATGGCGGTTGCGGCGACGCAAAGCGCGGGCAGGCTGTCCTCCGGCGCGGACGCGGCGTTTGGCGCAAAAGCCGCGCAGGCCATTGCCGGACTGGCATTATATCTCAGGAAAACTTTTGTTCCGACGGGGCTGTCTCCTGTTTATGAAATGCCGCCGGATTTCGGGCTTCATAATGCGGGGGGGGATATAGCGGTTATCAGCGCGGTCATTGCGGCGGCGGCCTGGTCCGGTCGGAAATTCCCGGCGGTATGGCCCGCGCTGGCGGTTTACGCGGCGTTTATTTTCCCGACGCTGGGATTTGCGCGCACCATATCATACGGCTATGACAGATTCAGCTATCTGTCCTGCCTGGGCTTTGCCGCTTTGTTCGGGCTGGCGTTTCGCGGACGCGTTGCCGCGCTGCTCGTCTGCGCGCTGGCGGCGTTGTCGTTCATGCAATCGCGGCATTGGGCTGACTCGCTTTCGCTGTGGGAACATGCGATGGCGGTAAAAGCAGGCCCGGTCGCGCTGCAAAACCGGGGACAGGCTTATCTGTCGCTGAAAAAATACGATTTGGCCCTTGCCGATATTGAGGCCGCGCTTGCCGTGCATCCGTCGGATTCCGAGCTTTGGCGCAATGCGGGCGCGACACGGCTGGAAATGCGCGACTATGACGCCGCGCTGGACGCATTCTCCCGCGCGCAGCGGCTTGAGCCTGGCAGCTATGAAGCCGCCTACGGCGCGGCGCTGGCATTGCAGTTTTCCGGCAGGACCGGCCAGGCGCTTAAGCAGTTTGAAAACAGCTTGGCCAATGCGCGCTCCGCGGAACAGCGATATATGGTCTATTCCGGGCGCGGCGCGCTTTATTTCCAGGTTAAGAATTACGCCGGGGCCGAGGCAGAGTTCTCCCGCGCCGCCGCCATAATGCCCGCAAACCCTCAGGCCCGTGGAAATCTTGAGGCGGCACGCATAGAGTCTGCCTTAAAAAATAAGGCAGGCGCGGAGGGGTCTGGTTCCACGCCTGCCGAACGTCCCTCGGGAAGGATTACGCCGGGGCCGAGGCGGAGTTTTCCCGCGCCGCCGCCATAATGCCCGCAAACCCTAAGGCCCGTAGAAATCTTGAGGCGGCACGCATAGAGTCTGCCTTAAAAAATAAGGCAGGCGCGGAGGGGTCTGATTCCGCGCCCGCCGGACGTCCCTCGGGGGGACGCAGAACCTACCCCTCTTTGTCTCCAGAGCCAGCCTTGACGCGGGACCATTTCCGCACAATCGCAAGCAGAGTCTGGCTGCGCACCGGCTTGGTGATGTAATCATCCATGCCGTTTTTGCGGCAGTATTCCATGGCATGGGTGGTGGCGTCCGCCGTAAGCGCGATTATGGGTGTGCGGGGCCGCCCGCCTTCCCTTTCCCTGCGCCGTATTTCCACCGCCGCGCGGGAGCCGTCCATCACCGGCATGTGTATATCCATCAGAATTACGTCGTAATCGTTCTGCCGGGCCAGCTCAACGCCGATTAGGCCGTTGACGGCGTCATCCACGATATAGCCCGCTTTTGTCAGCATGGTCTTGGTAAGAGAGAGGTTTATCTTGTTGTCCTCCACCACCAGCACCCGTCCCTTGCCGCAGGAGCCGGGGCATGGCGGCGCGGGGGGCGCGTCTGTTACGCCCGGAACCTCAACAGGGGAGTAGGGCAGCAGTATATGGAAAGTGGAGCCAACGTCTTTTTTAGACTCCACCCACAGCTTGCCGCCGGCCATGTCCACCAGCGATTTGGTTATTGACAGCCCAAGCCCCATCCCGCCGTAAACGCGGGTATAGGAACCGTCCGCCTGGCTGAAGCGCCCGAAGGATTTTGAGACGTCCTCTTCCGACATTCCTATGCCGGTGTCGGAAACCTCAAGGTAAAGCCCCGCCTCGCTCACCACCGGCGAGGTGGAGGCGGCAAAAACCCGCACCGCGCCGGCATCGGTGAATTTTATGGCGTTGGCGACCAGGTTTACCAGTATCTGGCGGACTATGCCGGCGTCGCCGCACATCTCCTCGGCCAGCGCGCCGGAGGCGGAGCATTCAAAACGCAGGCCCTTGGCCGCCGCGCGCGGGCTAAACATCCTGCACGCCGCCGTTACCACCTCGCGCGGGCAGAAGCAGGTTTTGCGCAGCTTGCGCCCCCCGGATTCTATTTCCGAAAAGTCCAGTATGTCGTTTGTGATTTCAAGCAGATGCTGCGCCGCCTCCGCTATGGCGGAGGTGAACTCCTTCTGCTCCGCCGTCTGGCCCGATTCCAGCAGCAGGTCGGCCATGCCGGTTATGGCGTTTAGCGGGGTTCGGATTTCGTGGCTCATGTTGGCGATAAACTCGGTCTTGGCCTTTCCGGCAGCCTCGGCGCAGTCGCGGGCCTTTACAAGCTCGTCCTCCAGCCGTTTGCGGTCGGTTATATCGCGCGCGACGCACATCGTCGCGCTGCCGCCCATGTACGGGATGCGGGAGGCGCTTACCTCCACCAGCACGCGGCTGCCGTCCTTGTGCAGCAGGCTCAGCTCGGCCAGGGCGGGCTTGTCCGCCAGGGATTCCAGAAACGCAGCCGCCACGGGCTGCGACTCCGGCGCGATGCAGCCCAGATACTGCCTGCCTATCATATTCTCGCCGCCGCAGCCCACCATCTCCGCGCCGGCCTGGTTTACAAAAGCTATTTTCCCGTCCACGGAAATGCACACGCCCTCACGCGCGTTTTCCACCAGGGCGGAGTATTTCCGCTCGTTTTCCCGCATGCTTTCGTCAAAGGTGCGGCGCGCGGTTATATCCTCGCTTATGCCGGAGAGCATGGTTACCATGTTGCCGCTGTTCAGTATGGGCGAGATTATTGTGCGTATCCATTTCACGTTGCCCGTGCCGGTGATTATGCGGTATTCCTGCTCCAGCGGCTCCGGCCAGGCCTGCGAGAGCGCGCCCAGCACCCGCTGCCTGTCCTGAGGATGAATGAAATCCGCAAGGTTTTTTCCGGCGCGCAAAAATTCCTGCGCGGGCGTTTCGTATATTTTTTCAAACGCCGGATTGATGAATATGATGCTTTTCATGCCGGGCGAGGCGAACCAGAACACCACCGGCAGGCTTTGCGCCAGCCAGTTGAGCTTGCGCTCGCTGTCAAACAGGCATTCCTCCGTCTTTGCGGAGGCGCCGGCATCGCGCGCTATCACAAAAAATGCCCTGTTCCCGCCCCATCGGCTGTAAACCACTGAAGCATCCGCGGTCACGTTTCCGTTCTCCCGCGTCCGCAATGTTATGCGGCAGCGCACGAAGCGGCTCAGCCGGGCCTGCTCCAGAATCATCTCCGCCGTTGACGCCGCCGGAAACCGGGCAATGCGGGCGATTTCAATGCACTCCAAATCGTGGCGGGCAAAACCCAGCTTTGTCTCCGTCGCAGGATTCATGGTGATTATTTTGCCTTCGTTAGAAAGGACTAGCACGCAATCATCCAGAGAGTCAAAAAAGGCCTGAAGATTTTCATTGGAGCGCGACAATTCCTCTTTTGCGCGGCGCAGACGCGCCGTCTCGTCCTCTAGACGACGGGCTGTCTCGGCAAGTTCGGTTATTTTTTTGGTGGAATCATCACAACCACGCGCCTTAGGCGCGCACTGCACGCTAAACCTGCGGAAAAGCATCCCCAGAAATGACATAGTTTTTTTACCACAATCTATCTAACCTATATTATATGGTTTTTGTAGTCTTTTTCAATGCCTTTTTTGGCGGAGAGCTATTTTGTAGGATGAGACATGCATATCTTTCAGGTGTTGTTGCTCTGCCACGCGGTTTTCGCCTTCGGAGATTTCAAGCCGTTTGTTACGTCCGCTTCCGTCAAGCAGCAGGCGGCGGAGATGGATTTCTGCAAAATCGGCAGGACGGTGGCCATCGTCGGCTACTGCGGCGGGGGAAGGGACAAATCGGCCTCGGTAATTTCGCCCAAGGCATGCCTGGATGTGATAAACCCGCTGAAAGAAGCGTTCCGCTCGCTTTATCCCGCAGCAAAACTGGATGTTTACGAAAAGTTGTCCCCAAAAGAAGCCGCGGCCGCCATAGCGGGGCGGGACGTTTTCGGTTTCATTCTGATAGGGGCCGGAGGCCCTGACGGCAAATTTGTGCTTGACCAGTCCGGCTCCGCCATATATCCCGAACCAGGCGACTGCCCGGGGCAGCATGTCGATTTTTTTGCGGGTTTTTTCTCGCACAGCAAGTACTCGCGCGTCCAGCCCGCTCCATCATACGACAAGGCGCAGGTCATCAGCCGGTTCGAGACGCCGCCCCCGGCGAAATATGTTAAGGACTCCTGGCCCCGCACATGCCGGACGGATATGGCATTCGTCTATCCCACCGCCACATTCGCCGGCAGGATGGGAACGGATACGGAAACTTTCATAAAAACGCTTTCGGACGCCAGGCAAGCGCAGATGCTCAAAGCCCTCAAAGCCGCCTGCGCGCGCTGCGGCAGGCAACAGCAAACGGAAGAGGGGGAATTGTCAAAAATCTGCCCGCCGGCCTCCGACATTTGCCGGACCATGCTCATAGCTGGCGAGGACAGCCCCGTGGTGGAGCGCAATTTCTGCCGGTGGATATACGACGCGCAGTATGAGGAGGCTAAATGAAAGTTGTCGCATTCAACGGAAGCGCAAGAAGAGACGGCAACACCGCCGCGCTGATACGCCATGTATTTGCGGAGCTGGAGAAAGAGGGCATAGAAACCGAGATGATACAGCTGGCGGGCCGCAATATCACGGGCTGCGCGGCCTGTTACAAATGTTTTGAGACGAAAAACCGCCGCTGCGCGCTGGGCGGAGAGATGAACGAATTCATCGCAAAAATGGAGGAGGCGGATGCAATCATACTCGCCTCGCCGACGTATTTCGCGGACATCACCCCGTCTATAAAAGCGCTGATGGAGAGGGCCGGGTTTGTGGCGCGGGCCAACGGCAACATGTTCCGGCGCAAAGCCGGCGCGGCGGTGGTGTCCGTGCGCCGCGGCGGGGCGATACACGCCTTTGATTCGCTGAATCACTTCTTCACCATAGAGGAGATGGTAGTGGTAGGTTCCAACTACTGGAACGCCGGCATGGGGCTGGAACCGGGCGAAGTGGAAAAAGACGCCGAAGGCGTGGAAACGATGCGTGTTCTTGGCCGCAATATGGCCTGGCTGCTAAAAAAAATCTCCGGGTAAACCGCAGTGAATGATGACGGCGGCTGGCGCGTCGCGCCAGCCGCCGTCATCATTGTGTTTGCGTATGTTCTAATCGCTAAGCCACCAGGAAGTGGGGCTGGAATCCCCGTAATCCACCACGAAACCGCGCGAGGAGCCTATCGCATAGCCGCCGGTTACCGCATGCCCGTTCACCTTTTCCGCTGAACGGTTGGACGAGGCCCAGCGGTACATCAGGTCCGGGTCAAAGAAATGAAGCACGCGGTACGGGCCGTCCGGCCTCACGCTCCAGTCATACAATCCCAATGTATCTAGGACGGACTGCTCACTGGGCGCGCGGGTGTGAAGAAGGCGTTTTGGGATGTAGAAAGTCCGGCTCCAGTCATCATCGTATTCCGTAACGCCGGCCACGCGCAGCACGGCCGCCGCCAGATTGGCACAGCACGCGCCCTCCTTATGAAGCGGGCGCTGGTTTATGCCGAAGCGGGTATAGACCTTCTCGCTTTCATAGGCTTTCACGAAACGCACGGCCTCCGCGCAGGATTGCGGTGAAACCAGGAATGTGGCAAAGGCAACCCTGTCCTTCATCTTTGAAACCTCGCCGAAGTCCGCCTCCACCTGCTCGCGGGTTTGCATTATGCCCGGGACATGCCCGAAAAACACATTGTAGCCCATGTTGCTCCACCACATGGAGAGATACGACTTTGAGTTGCTGGCGTCGGTCTGTCCGGTAACAACCGTTGTCCTGCCGGAATCGGAAACGCAGCCTATCTCAAACGCCACGTGGCCGACGGAATGGTCATCGCCCATCGCATTGGAAAAGTAACTCCTGAACATGGAGGTGGCGCTGCTCCAGTCCATATCCTTGGGCGAGCGGAGTATATTGAGCGTTATGTAATTCTTTTTCTGGCGGTAAGTTCTCTCCGCCGCCCTGGAGAATTTTTTCGCATACCGCTTTTCACGGTCCGCTTTTTCTTCCGGGGTCTGCCCGCCTGACAGGCGCGTTTCTTCCGGCCTTTCCGCAGGCACAGGGATGGGAACCGATATCTCCAGCGCGGCGTCCGGCAGCGCCGGAATTCCCCCAGCTCCGGCTGAATCGCGTGCCGGCAGGCATAAAGCCGACGCAAGCAGCAGCGCGCCAAACACAGGTTTTACGCCGGAAAAACCGGAAAGACTGCGCCAGTCTGGGAACACAATCGAGTTCGCTGAATTGTTCATTCGCTCTCCCATGCGTTTGCCTAGAATAACCGCCGCATAAATTATTCAAAATCAGCGCCTGCCGCGAATGAGCCAAAGGACCCATCCCGTTCCGTCCGGGTTGAGGGCGCGATACATAGTTCTGATTCGCCGGGCACATTTCAGCAGCTATAACTTATCAGCCAGTTTGAGAAAAAGTTGCAGCTAGTTTGAGAATTTTCGCCGTTGGTCCCGCGCCCATGCGCGCGAAGCAATTTGTTGTTGTGATTTCTTTTTTTGCTCCTTTTTTTCTTTGTTGACACTGTGGATACTGTGGATAACTTTAGCGGTCCCTGCCGGCAAGATGGCAGGGACCGCTTATTTTCATGGTTGAGTGGGCCAAACAGGCTTCGTCGGGTCGCACGTGGCAGGGAAATCACGCAATGCCTGGCGGTAGGCATTCCAAGCCGTTTTTTGCTTGGGATTAAGCGGCACATCGCTAACCTGCGTCCAGTCGCATGCGCTCAATAAACCATTGCGGCGGGTACGGATGGCCGCCAGAGCGAGAACTGCTGAAAATTTCCAGGAAGCGCCATCCCAACTGTGGGACTCGCTCGGACGCGGCGCTGTTGTAAATTCGTAAGGAACAACGCCGATTGACGCCATCACCACAGGGATACCGTCGCTTTTGCGGTAGAACTTCTGTCCGCGTAAGTCCGGTTGCAGCGTCCAGGCGCCATCCTTGAATACGGCAACCTGCTGCGTACCCGGCGGTGGCGGAACCTGCTCAGTGGCATCTGCCGGTATGAGATATTTCCCCGGTTCCAACGGCGACGCGTCGGCGGTGGATGCAAACAAAAACTCTCCGGTCCTGGGACTGTAGTTGTAGATTCGCATAGTGTCTCCTTAATACTTTATCCAGAACATGCAGGCCGCGTTCATCATGCGCGTCTCGGCAGCGATGCGGGGTGTTCCATGTGTGCCGTCAGTCATGGCAGCCTCTGCCTTGCTGGTATCCGCAGCGTGATTCCACGTATAGGAGGCGGGGTCGCCAGCGTATTGTACGCTATAGGTACTGCCAGACTGGTCAAGAGGCGACGTCAGATGATGGAAGTGTCCCTGAAAAGCGTCATCCTGTTTTGAGCCGAAAACGCGGGCAGCGTCTATGCCCGCTCCGTCGTCCCAGTTGCGCAAAACAAGCGCGCGCCAGTCAAATATCTGGAAGGTGGTGCTTCCGTCGCCGAATCCGAGTCCCGGCGCCCACACCCAGCAGGTATGCGAGCCGGACTGCGAGCCGCTGGTAACCACCGCCGCCCCGCCTGGCGATGCTGACACCTCAAAGGCGTCCGCTGAAAAGCCGTCGGCAATCACATAATACACAGTTCCCGCCGCAAGTCCGGTCGGGAGGCTGCCGTTGGTCGTAAAGCGCACGTTGTCGCCTATGGAAAGGCCATGCGCCGGCGCGGAAATAACCGCAGGCGACGCTATGGATATTGTGGCCGCAAACGTCGGCACCAGTTTCTGAAAAAGCGCCGCGTATGCGCTGCGTGAAAGCGTCGCGCCGTTGAGCTTGATGAACCCCGGACGTGCGGCCCTGCTCGCGCTGAACACAATATCTCCCACCTGCGCGGCCTCCCCCGCAAGATTTACCGGCTGGAAAGCGACCCCGTCGTAAACCACGCAAATAACCGCGCCGGCGGCTATATCGCCCGGCGACATTTCCGTAACGCCATTTTTTTTGATAGCAACCGCGCCCAGACCGTTGACATTAAGCGTCGCGGGTCCGGTATTGGCGCTGGCCGCCTTAAACCATATCGGGAATCCGGCCACATATTCCGGCAGCGCGGGCGACAGCGCGACCGCGTATGCGTTATTAGCCCCTGAATCCTCCGCATAGTCCAGCGCGCCGTCCCCGTCAACATCCCGGCCCAGATGCCGCTGGTTATTGAGGGCGGTCAGTAACGCCGCCCTTATTACCGTCCCCGCGATTCCGCCCTGCGGGTTTGCGTCCACAAATACCGTTTTTGCCATTATGCTTCCTCCCCGTCGTAGACATAGTTTACCAGCGTATGCGCCGGCTTCAGCTTCTCAAAAAGAACCTCCACCTCAGCCGCCGGATACGACAATGCTTCCCCGCAGCGCGCGACGCCGCACCGCGCGAATTCGCCTACTTGCGTAAGCCCGCGCACCGTCCACATCCAGCGTATTTCCGGCGCGCCTAGTATGTCGCCGCACCGCGCACCGCCGCATATCATGGGGACATATTCGTCTATGGTTATCGCCTGCCCCAGCATTGCGGCGAGGTCTACGAAATATTGACGGCTCAATCCGCCTATTGCCGTCATTTTTCTTACAACCTCGGCCCGACGTCTGGCCAGCGTCGCGTCTGCGGCTGGCGTGATGCCATAACGCTGTTCCCAGTCGCCGATGGTTTTAATCGCGCGGTCGGGCAGTATCTCATTAAGAAAGTCATCAGCGGCGGCGGATGCGTGGTCCAGCTCCGCGCCCTGCGCCGCGACGAGCTTGTCGTAATCCCCGCCTAACGGCAGCGGCGTCAGCAGTTTCAGGACATCGGCATTATTCACGGCGCCCCCCTTGAATAAACCCCTATCCACGCGCCCGCCGCCGTTCCGGTGGCGACATAAATATCAAACGCGCTGTCAGAAGACTGCACCCTGCACGTCGCCGCCGGCGAGGCCGAATACGACGCGCAGGCCATGTTTCTTATGTCGGCGTGGGTAGCCGCGCCGTAATCAACGGTTCCCTTTATTGTCATGCTGGCCGTGAAAGTCTGCGTCGCGCCCCAGGTGTGCGCGGTTGAGTAATGCTCCGCCGCTATCGTAGGATTAGGATAGGTTCCCGCCAGTTCGCCCGCCGCCTCGCCGCCGGAAAGTATCACGCCCGTCAACCCCGCCCCGCTGCCCGAAAATGCCGTCGCCGTTACGGTCCCCGCAACCTGCAGCGCGGTGGACGGGGAAAGTGTCCCGATGCCGACTTTCCCGTTCCCAAGCAGCGTCATCAGTGGCGCCATTGTCCCTGCGTTGGTGTAATCGTAAAATCTCATTCCGCCGATAGAACCGGCGCCGCGGTTGGCTATTATATCCACTTCACCGCCGCCGCCGGAAAAATTCCAGCCTATCGCCGCCTTCCCGGTATTGGCTAACGGCGACAAAAGCGCGTCCGTGTACAAATTCAAACCGCCCAGGGCCGGAAGTCCCGACACATTCAGGGTAAGTCCGGCCACGGGTGTGGTGCCAATGCCGACATTGCCGGTGAAAGCCTGCGCCGCGCTCCACGTATGCGCGGCGGTTTGCGCCGTCGCCAGCGCCGGATTGGGATAGGTGCCGCTCAAGTCCCCCGCCGCCGCTCCGCCGGAGGCGTTGATTGAGCCGACCGTGAGCGCGCCGGAAATATTGCCGGTTCCCTGCACATCCAGATTGAATTGCGGAGTCCCGGTGCTGATTCCAACCCTGCCGCCGTCCGTTGCCGTGAACAGGTAGGCGCCTGTTTTTTTAACGCTCAAAAGCCTGTTGTTGCCGCTGGAGTGCGGAAAGTCCACCAAAAGCCCGGAATCCGCATTCCCGCCGCCGTCTGCCGAGCCGTACGGCTGGATGCGAACTATGGGATTGTTTCTGTTGGTGTCCCCTCCAATCAGAACGGATTGACCGGAGTTTATTGAAGTCGTGGAAAGACTGACCAGGCTTTGCATGTTGATGTTGCCTGAAAACGTCTGCGTCGCGGACCATGTGTGCGCGCTGCCCTGTGTCGTTGCCAGTGCAGGATTTGGGTAAGTCCCGGACAACTCGCCCGCCGCCGCGCCGGAGGGCGCCACGCCCGTAAGTCCGGCCCCGTTGCCGGAGAACGCCGTCGCCGTTACCGTCCCCACAACCTGCAAAGCCGTTGAGGGATTGTTTGTGCCTATCCCCACATTTCCCCCCGCCAGAATCCTCATGCGTTCTGTGTTTGTCGTCAAGAAAAGCAACGGCGCGGCGCTAACCTCCGAGATAAACCCTGCATCCTCGGAGCCGCTGCCCTTCTGCCCTATTCCCAGCTTATGCCCCAAATCGTTGACCATCGTCCAGCCGGCGTTGTACCCGCTTTGCGGCTGAGTCAGCGTGGCTGGCTCATAACCGGCGAATGCGCCGGCATTTATCACAACCGGCACGGTCGGGTCCGCCACCGTTCCGATGCCGATTCGCGTAAACGACGGCGTCGGAGAAGTCGCGCCGGTGGCGGCGTTTATCATTGTGCCGGTCAGAACGTCCCACTGGTCGGACCATGCCGTCAGGGGCATGGATGTTCCATGCCGCATCGGCTTGTCAGTCGGATAAATCGTCGTATAAGCCGGCGTTGTCCAAGTCTGGAAATCTCCGGCGAGATTGTCGGCATACATAACGCCATAGCTGCCGGTGCAGCCCACTGGCGCATCGTAATATATCCGGTACCCGTTCCCGACTGGCACGACAGATTCGCCTTCTTTTCCCGTCCCGAACCCAGCCCAGTCGCCGTCTTTAACGGGATAGTATGGTCCCGTGATTGCTGTTGCTGTGGAATAGATTATCCCGTCGTTGGGCGTCATACGCCGGGTCCACAAATAATAATATGGAGATTTATAAAGAACATACGGGTCTATGAACACATTTCCGCCTGCTGCCAAAACAAGAACAGGGGAACTCCACGTTGAAAAGTCAGCGGCGGTCGGATGGGTTTCATAGATGCTGTAAGTATTGTCGGCGGTCGTCGTTGAGACTGCCACGAGTATGTGTACAGCGCTCAATCCTGTATCATTTGTGTCATTATAAAACTCTGGCGCAATCGCCTTGTGAATGCCCGTTATCGGTAGCGGGATGTCCGCTTTGGCCGTCCAGTTCAGCAGGTCGGTGGAGTAGATAAGACCGAGCGTTGTCGGCGTAGCCGCACATCCGCGCGCCTTTGTATACGTCGCATAAAATTTATTATCGGTATGTTTCATAATTGACGGGTCCCGCAGGCCAGTGCTTGCGCGGAACACCGGCGTTGACAAGACAACAGCCCAGGTGCTTCCGTCCACGCTGTAGTTTATATACATGCTTTCGTCGTCGGAGCGGAATGCCGCCATTATGTAAGTGCTTGTGCCGATAAACACGCCGCCGCTAAAAATCTGCGGCGCGGTCCACGTGTGCGCGCCCGTCTGCGTGGCGGCCAGCGCTGGGTTTGGATACGTTCCGGTAAGGTCGCCTCCGGCTCCGCCGGAAACCCCAATCGCGCGCCACTGCGAGCCGCCTGGTCCTGTGGCAATATAGACATTGTAATCGGTAGCCGGCGCGGGTCCCATTGTCGCCACCAGGCAGGTGTTCGTGCCGCCGGCGTACAAGTGATTCCCGTAATTCCACGACGTGCATTGCAGATTTTGCACTTCCGCTTGCCGGACTGTTCCCAAAAATGTCAATTTGCCGTAATAATCCCCGCCCGGATAATTTTGCGTCGGGCCGACCGACAAATCCAAAGCGGTGCCGGTTGATGTGCCGATGTTATTGCCCCAGATGTAACCAATCCCGGCTTGCATGCTTATGGGCGAACTGGTGTCATATCCTCCAAGCGTAAACATCGCGTCGCTGTTCGGCATGGCCATTCGTCCCCATACCGCCGCCGAGCTAGTCAACGTCTGATACGCACCCCACGTATGCGCCCCTGCTTGCGTGGTCGCTAACGTCGGATTCGGGTATGTGCCGGCCAGTTCACCCGCCGCGCTGCCGGACGGAGCCACACCGCTTATCGTAACATTGGTCGCCGTCGTAACCCGCCCCTTCGTGTCCACTGTAATCCGTGCGACCTGCGTCGCGCTGCCGTATGTCCCGCTTGTTACGCCGCTGGCGGCCAGCGCCGGGTTCGGATACGTCCCGCTCAAATCCCCAGCCGCGCTGGTCGTCGTGTAAATGCCGTTTGTTACAGTGGCCGCGTTGCCGGTGATACTGCCGGCTATGGAATTGCTGAACGTCTGCGTCGCGCCCCAGGTGTGCGCGCTGGAGTAATGCGCCGCCGCTATCGTCGGGTTCGGATACGTGCCGGCCAGTTCGCCAGCCGCAGTCCCGGCAGGAGCTACGCCGCTGATGGTTACATTTGTCGCCGCCGTAACGCGGCCTTTGGCGTCAACCGTAATTTGCGCAACCTGCGTCGCGCCGCCATAGCTCCCACTGGTGACACCGCTGGCGGCCAGCGCGGGGTTTGGATACGTCCCGCTCAAATCGCCAGCCGCGCTGGTCGTCGTGTAAATGCCGTTGGTTACTGTGGCCGCGTTGCCGGTGATACTGCCTGCGATGGAATTGCTGAAGGTCTGCGTCGCGCCCCATGTGTGCGAGGCGGAATAATGCGCCGCCGCTATCGTCGGATTCGGATATGTGCCGGCCAGTTCGCCAGCCGCAGTTCCGGCAGGAGCTACGCCACTGATGGTCACATTCGTGGCCGTCATAACCCGCCCCTTCGCGTCCACGGTAAATTGCGCAACCTGCGTCGCGCCGCCGTAGCTGCCGCTTGTAACCCCGCTGGCGGCCAGCGCGGGGTTCGGGTAGGTACCGCTCAAATCCCCCGCCGCCGTCGTGGTCGTGTAAATACCGTTTGTTACAGTGGCCGCGTTGCCGGTGATACTGCCGGCTATGGAATTGCTGAAGGTCTGCGTCGCGCCCCAGGTGTGCGCGGCGGAGTAATGCGCCGCCGCTATCGTCGGGTTCGGATATGTGCCAGCCAGTTCGCCCGCTGCAGTTCCGGCAGGAGCTACGCCGCTGATGGTTACATTTGTCGCCGCCGTAACGCGGCCTTTCGCGTCAACAACAATCTGCGCAACCTGCGTTGCGCCGCCGTAGCTGCCGCTTGTAACCCCGCTGGCGGCCAGCGCGGGGTTCGGGTAGGTACCGCTCAAATCCCCCGCTGCCGCAGTGGTGGTATAAAGCCCGTTGGTGACGGTGGCCGCGTTGCCTGTGATGCTGCCGACTATGGAATTGCTGAATGTCTGCGTTGCGCCCCAGGTGTGCGCGGCTGAGTAATGAGAGGCTGTTATCGTCGGGTTCGGATATGTGCCGGTCAGCTCGCCAGCCGCAGCCCCGGCAGGAGCCACTCCGCTGATGGCAATATTCGTGGCCGCAGTAACCCGCCCCTTCGCGTCAACAACAATCTGCGCAACCTGCGTCGCGCCGCCGTATGTGCCGCTCATTACCCCACTGGCCGCCAGCGCCGGATTCGGATAGGTACCGGCCAAATCGCCCGCTGCGCTGGTCGTCGTGTAAACGCCGTTGGTTACGGTCGCCGCGTTCCCCGTAATGCTGCCGGCTATGGAATTGCTGAATGTCTGCGTCGCGCCCCATGTGTGCGCGGCTGAGTAATGCGCCGCCGCTATCGTCGGGTTCGGATATGTGCCGGCCAGTTCGCCCGCCGCAGTTCCGGCAGGAGCTACGCCGCTGATGGTAACATTCGTAGCTGTAGTAACCCGCCCTTTCGCGTCAACAACAATCTGCGCAACCTGTGTCGCGCCGCCGTAGCTGCCGCTTGTAACCCCGCTAGCGGCCAGCGCGGGGTTCGGATACGTCCCGTTCAAATCCCCCGCCGCCGTCGTGGTAGTGTATACGCCATTGGTCACGGTCGCCGCGTTCCCGGTTATGCTGCCGGCGATGGAATTGCTGAAGGTCTGCGTTGCGCCCCAGGTGTGTGCGGTTGAGTAATGCGAGGCCGCTATCGCCGGGTTCGGATATGTGCCGGCCAGTTCGCCCGCCGCAGTCCCGGCAGGAGCTACGCCGCTGATGGTCACATTCGTCGCCGCCGTAACCCGGCCTTTCGCGTCCACCGTGAATTGCGCAACCTGCGTCGCTCCGCCGTATGTTCCGCTCGTTACCCCGCTCGTCTTAAGCGTCGGATTCGGGTATGTTCCCGTCAAATCCCCAGCCGCGCTGGTAGTCGTGTAAATGCCGTTTGTTACCGTCGCCGCGTTGCCGGTTATGTTGCCGACTATGGTTTGCAGGAACGTGTTTATCCCAGTCCAAGTCTGCGTTGACCGCAGCACGCCCACCCGTGATAAATATGCCCCGTCCCCGACAAACGCCGCCGCGGTAACCGAGCTTGCCGCCACAATCGGCCCCTGCACGGTGGCCGAGGATTTTAACGTGATACCCTCCGCCGTTATTCTGCCCCCGTTGCCCTGCAAAATTATGGTCGGCGTCGTCGCCGTCGCGGTGGACGCCGACAGCACTATTTGCCCCGCCAGCGTCATGGACGCCTTCCCCGTCGTTGTAGACGCGGTTACCCCGTAATACGCCGACTGCGCCCTCGCCGCCGTGGCCGCCAGCGCGGCCACCGCCGCTGAAATCATTATTTTCTTAAGCATTATCCAATCTCCTCCGTGATGGCGGCGCCGCCGCCGATGACTACAAACCCGCCGTCCCCGACCGTTATATCGCCCATGTAGACCATCACCTGCTTGGTGTTGGTGCAGATAGCGATAAACGGCACAGCCGGCGCAGCCGCCGCTATGCTCCGCAGCGCGGCCAGCGTTCCGGTTATTATCTGCGCCATTGCCTGCGGCGGGATGACGGGCGGGTTTCCCTCGTCCGGCGTCGGCGTTATCAAATTGGTGTTGACCGTAACCGCCCTGGCGCGGATTACCTGATAGGGCGTGGCGGCCACATTGGCATACGGCATGGAGCAAACCGCGTCGTCGGCTCCGTTGGTCAGCGCCAGCGACGCCAGCGACGCAATCGTCAGCGTCCCGCCGATAGTCATGCCGTTTAGCAGCGCTGTTACATCCAGTCCCAGCGCGTTCCAGTCAACCGGTCCCGGCGCGGTCATTGTTACGTCCTGCATGATGATTTGCGCTTTTACGACGCGGAACGTTCCCGCCGTAACGGGCCGCCGCGCGTCTATATAGGCGTAAACCGCCGCGACCAGCGCGTCGCCCGGCGTCTCGCTTCCGGTGGCGGCGGCGTCGGCCAGAATCACCACGTCCACCGTTCCCGCTCCCTGCGGCGCCGGCACGCACCTGGCAGCCGCCACTCCGTCCACTTCTTTCGCCCAAGTCTCGTAATCGTTCGCGTTTCCTCCGGCGGGTGGCTGCTGCTCGCGCGCTTCCAGCCGCGCCAGCAGTTCCGCGTCGGTCTCGTCCGGCTCGCGGAAAATTCTGTAAATCGCGCAATGCCGCTCTAGCAGCGCGCTGGACGCGCTGGCCGGAAAAATCTGCTTCGCGTTGTTATCAAGCTTGTTCTGCAATCCCCATTCCGCGCTGGCCAGCGCGGCGGCGTTGGCGTACAGCACGCTCCCCTGCGTCACGTCGGCGTCGGGGCAATTGTTTTTTATGTCCTTCAATATCCGCGTAAAAATAGCGTCAAAAGTCTCTGCCATTATGCGACCTCCGCGAAATTGGAGTATTTAAGCGTCGCGCCGCCCCGCGCGGTCGCGGTTACGGTATAGTTGATTCTGCCCGCCCCTATTTCGGTTGTAACGATTACCTTCGTCAGCTTCCCGCTGTCCGTCAGCCATTTCAAAGCGGCCTGAATGTAGCTCCCGACCAACTGCGCCGTCGCCGCCGTCGCCTTCTCGCGGCGCAGTGTCCCCAACTCGCTGCCGAAGGCCGGGTTCAGCCACCAGCTCCCGCGCCGCACGGCCAGGCTTATATGGATGTTGTTTGCCAGCGTCGTCTCGGCGGCGCTCAAATCCATATCGCCCTGCCCGTTCTGTATTCCCAGTTTGAAATCCGCCATAATCTCACATCCCCGGCGCGGCGGGGCCGGTGGCGCCGCCCTGCGGGTCCGTATGCGTATGCTGATTGTATTTGTCGCGCATCGCCGCCATGCTGCCGGCGCCGTCGGACACATCGCCCGCCACCCGCAAATCGCCGTTGAACACTATCTGCGGCGCCGTAACCGTTACGGAAACGCCGGCGGTCAGCTCCACCTTGCGTCCGCGTTTGAAATGGAACCTGTCGCCCTCGTCGGTGTAAAGCGCTACTTCGCCGCGCTCCAGCGCCACGCGGTAACGGGCATCGTCGCTCGCCACCAGAAAAACCTGATTATCCTTTACCAGCACAATCCCCGCCGCGCCGTCTTTGGGGCTGCTGGCGAAGCCGTAGTGCTGCAACAGCTCGCGGTCGGCGAAAGTTTCGCCGGACCGGCCCGTCGCGGCAAACAGCCGCGCCGCGCCCTCGGTAATGCCGGTGATAATCGCCCTGATGATAGTCATGCGACCTTCACCCCCGGCAGGCCGATTCGCACCTTCGTGGTCCTGCCATGTTCGCGCGACAAACAGAATGTCCGCCCCGTGATGAGATAATTTCCGTGCAGGTTGTTCACCTCGTCATCAACACTGCATATTTCGTTAATGGTCCACAGGCGCGTGTTATGCGAGTGTCCCGACATGCGATATTCGGCGCAGAACGACTGATGGCGCATCTCCGCAAATATCATGCTGGCGCGGGCGGCCATCATGTTTTCGTCCATGTCCTCGGCTATAACAAATGGTTTCGGCACCGCCGATTTAGGATAACTGCTATCGGTAAACACTTTGGCAATGGGGGTAGGCGCGATAGTTTTTCCCTGCATTCCTGCCGACACGATGACCACACTTGAGTATCGTTTGGAGATGTCTCTTACCACCTCGGCGGACTCCACATTGTTTCCTCGGCCATCCCTTCTGAACACGATGTTGTATTTCGCTTCGCCAGATACTTTTGGGGTATCAAATCTAAAGCTGCCGTCGGGCATGCAATAAAACAACAATCCATGTCTGGCGGCGTGGGCGCGGAGTGTGTTAAATACCGTTTGTCCTACGTCAAATTTGGGACGCAAATGTAACGTCTGCTGGTTGGGAAAAACACCAGGAGCGTAACTCACCGTCTTAAGGTCAATTACCGGCACCAGCGACAGCAAATTTTCGGCAATAGTTTTCATGCTGGCGTCATCAATATCGCCGTACCGTGTGATATACCGGTCCACCAGTAACCCCATCATATCGCGCCCTTCCAGCTTGTATGAGTGAGAGGTTTTTGTCGTAGCGCGCACGGGTTTATCCACGTATCCGTTTAATACCAGTTGGCCGTTCACATATAACTTGCAGGTCTCGCCCTCATCAATGGCTATTTCAGGATTTCGCAATGCGACATTAAACGCTGCCGCTGCTGCATACATATCCGCGTCCACCTCGTAGGCTAGGAAGTTTTTGATTTCCTGCCCGGCCACGTTAAGCGCGATTGAATCAGCCATTGTTCGCTCCGTAAATGTTCAGCGCGCCGGCGGCCTCGTTCGGATTTTGCAGCGCGGGGTTAATCGCCAGCAGCCGCTCCGCCGCGCGGAACGGCAGTCCGTTCCGCAGGCAGACCAGATGCAGCGGCAGCGGCTGGTCCAGCGCGACCTGTATTATGCTTTCGCGCTCCAGTTTGACGGTGTTGACGTGATTTTCCAGCGCCAGCGCAATGTCTTTGTAGCTTTGCGGGTCCAGTCCGTTTCGCCGGGCGCAGTCAACAGCCTCCTGCAAATACCGCCGCGCGATGGCCAGTATGCTCTCCAGTTCGTCTGCGGTCATAAGGCTGGCCGCGCCAGTGTCCGCAGCCTGCGGCAAAAAGTTCCCGTCCGCGTCCGCCGCCGGAGCGGCTTCCGCCGCCCTCAGCGAGTCGCGCAAATCCTGCTCGCTGCCAAACACATCCGCCGTCGCCGCGCCCAGTGCCTCGGCGCAACTGAGCTTGAGCGTAACCCGCGCCGCCGCGCCGGCGGACGCCGCCGCCGGGTCCGCCCCGCCGAAATGCGCAAACGAGGTTTCCAGCGCGCGGAACGATTCGTCCAGCTTCCTGATAAAATTCGCCGGCGCGCTTTTAAGCGTCTGATACGCTACCGCGTAACGCTCCACAGCCTTCGCGCAGGACAATACCATCGTGGCCGGCAGGTCGGTCGTCCAGTTGAGCAGACTGGTAAAACTGGCCGCCGGGTTGCTGACTGAAGACATCGCGGCGTCAAACGCCGCCGACGCCGAGGAAATCTTGTTCTGGTAAGCCGACACACGCGCTTTGGCGGCGGCATACTTTTTCTGCGCCGCATTCAGCGCGTTCCGCGCCCACGTCAGCCGGTTGTTTGCGCCCTTGACCGCCGCATTATTTACGGCGGTGCCTACCGCCAGCTTTTGCGCAGCCGGCGCGGCGTCCGCGCCGTTCTCCACGAAGGTTATCTCTATGACGGCGTTCTGCTTGGTGTCGTCATGCCGGGTATGCGTTTTTTCAATATCGCCCGCAAGCAGCCCGTAGACCGGGTGGATGAACTTCCGCGACGGATTGCTTTGCTTCAGCCACGCCAGAAAAGTCTTGTGCGCGCCGTAGTTTCCCCCGCTGAAATGCGCGCGCATTGTAACCACGCGCGCCTTCAGCCCCATCGGCTCCAGCTCTGCGCCGTTTTTGAAGGGATATTCGTGCTTTACCAGCGCGTTCTCAACGCCGTCCTCAATAAACTCAAGCTCCGGCGCGAACCGGTTGCCGTTATCGTCGTAAAACGCGGGCGTCAAAAGCGCGTCTACCATTTCGGCCCCCTCGTCTCCACCAGCCCGCGCATGACCGTTATTTTCACATCCGGCGCGTCTGTGTCGGTATGTATCCGTCCCTGCGCGTCAATTCTCAGTTCAATAATCCGGTTTTTCGTATAGTCGGTTTGCCCCTTGGACTCGTTGGCGTATTGCATCGCGCTGGCCAGTTGGTCAATCAGCTTGTCCGTTACGCCGGAGGCATTTACCAGCGCGCCGATGCCCGCGCCCGCTCCGGCGGCGGCTAAAATCGCCGCCGTGGTCAGTGCGGGGGCGGCTGCCAACGCCGCGCCTGCGCCAAGCCCCTGTATCGCGCCGAATTTGCCGGCCAGATTCCCCAGCATTCCGCCTGCGGCTCCCGCCGCGAAGCCGCCGCTGTTTGGAAACGGGCGGCCAAACTGGTCCACCAGCCCGCCTGCGGCTCCGCCGGGGCCGAATCCTGACGGCCAGTTGGTTACAAAGACCGGTTTCACGCCGGTAATCGCTTCCTGCGCCTTGCCCGCCATCGTCCCCGCAATAGTATTGCCGCCGAACAGCGAAAGTCCGAACCGGCTCAATCCGCCCCTTAGCGCAAGCGCGCTTTTTCCCATCCCCCAGGCTCCGCTCAACATGCGCGCCACGCCCCAGGCAACGCCTCCCGCCAGCGCAAGCCCGCCTGCGGCGGCTATCTGCGGATTATCGCGCAGCCATGCGCCGGTTTTTGCCAGCCTGTCCGCAGCGGCGGCCACCGGCGCCGTCATCGCCGGCAGGAGCGGCTCGTAAAGCGCGCCGCTGGAGTTATGCCAGGCGTTTCCCAGCTTCGTCAGCGAGTTAGCCAGCGAATTATTCTGGTCGTTAAACGCGGCGACTGCGCCCGCGCGCTTTTTAGCGGCGGCCTCAAACTCCTCTATGCGCTGCGCCTTGAAAAGGAACTCCGCCGCATCCGCTCCGCCGCCGAATATTTCGCCGAACACGCCCGCGCGCTTCGCGCCGGAAACGTTCCTGAACCGCGTTTTAAGCTGTTCCTGAAGCGCGGCGAACCCGATAAACTTGTCGCCCTTGAAAAACGACAGCCCGAATTGCCGCGCCCAGCGCGCCGGGTTGCTTTGCGTATCCGCCCAGGTGGCAAGCACATTGTCCATCATGCTTTCCATCTTTGAGCCGGGGCGCGCAAGGTGCGCCTCCCTGAACAATCCGGCCAGCGCCACTGCGGAATCCAGCCCCACGCCGTGGCTCGCCATCGCCAGCCCGGATTTTTGCAGCGCGGCCACAACCTCGGCTGGGTCCGCCTCGGCCTGCGCTGTCCAGTCCAGCGCCGCGTTCATCTTTTCGGCACTATCCACGCCAAACTGGCCGCGAAACAGCTCCATCATCGCCCGCGTGCCTTCGTCGCTGTTTCCGCGCAGCCGTCCAAGCGCCAGCGCGGTTTGCGCAGAGCCGCTTGCCATGTCCAGCGAAAACCCTTCCTTCAGCAAGGAGTTCTGGAACGCCGCCGCTTCCACGGCGGCTATCGGCATTTTTTCCGAGAGCTTGTAGGCGGTCTCGCTGACGCGCTTCATCTCGGTATTAAGCTGCGACGCGCTTTTAACCCCGTCGGCAAGAAACGATTTGGTGCGCAACGTGGCGTCCTCCATCGCCATCGCGGCGGAAACGCCCGGCTGCATCAGCTTCCAGCCGCTGTAGGCGATACCCGCGCCCTCCAGCGCGCGCCGGAAGCCGCCGCGCATCGCCTCAAAATCCGCGCTGACTTTGGCTCCCGCCCGTCCCAGGCTGTTGATACGGGACTCCAGCCGGCTTATGATTCCGCCGGCGGCGTCTATAGCCGTAAAGCTCAGCGCAAGTTCCATTATTTGAGACATAGCCGTTTCCCGCCTACTTCCGTTTCACCCGATAAGTCTTTTTCTCTTTCCCGCCGGACATTTCTCCGGCGCATTCCAGCCACGCCATCGCCTCGTCCACCGGCATGTGCGCGGCTTCCCTGAAGCTAAACCCCTGCGCCATCAGCGCCAGTGTTATCCGGCGCGGTCTGCTGTTTCTCGCCGGAGCGAAAGCGGTTTGACGCTGCGACAAGCGCGTCAAAATCCTCCTCCGCCAATCCCATGACGAGTTCCGGCGTTATCTTGCCGGCGGGGATGGTCCCCAGCCGGGCCAGCCGCCGCGCGTAGACGCAGACGGTCAGGTAAGCCTTGTTGTGCTGCGCGCGGGGATTGTCCATCGCCTCCACGGTGTCGCTCACCAGCTCGCGCCGCAGCTCAAAGTCCCGGTGCGTCGCGCCGTCAAACTTCGCGCCGACGGGCAGTTTGCCTTTTATTGTTTCGTTCATGTTTTAGCCCTCGCTTTCCGAAACCGCGCCCAGACTGATGGTTCTGGTGGTCTCGTTCTCGCCGTCGGTTTTCATTTCGCCCAGTGTGAGAACGGTAACGCCGGTATAGCGCGTCGTTTCGCCCCCGTCGTAGGTAACGGTTAGCGTGCCGTCTTTGACGCCGCTCCAGTCAAACGCGCCGGACTGGGGAACGATATATTCCACTTCCAGTTCATAGCGCGGCTGTACGCCGACAAAGCCGGTTTTGCCCATCAGCTTGACGGTTTTGTTAAGCTCAACGGGTTTCCTGCTGAAGCTCTTGAAATCCGTTACGCTTTTGCCGTTTACGGCCAGTTCCACCCGCGAGACGTATATGTCTGCCATAATCCTCTCCCTAGACCACCAGCCGTATCTGGCCGGCTATGATGTGCGCGCCCGGCACCACCCTGGCCGGGATGTCCATGATGATGCGGCTGATGTTGTTCGGGTCGTCTGTGGCGTCGGGCTGGTTGGCGGCTACGTTCTGCACAATCTCCGCCGCCTCAAGTCGCCGCAAGACATCCAGTAACTCGGTTTTGACGGCCGTCGCCGTTTTCCCCGCCGTGCGTTTTGCGCGCGGGAATACGGAGCGTATGCGCCGCAAAACCGCTTCCGCCGTGTAGAACAGGCTGCGCGGCGTGGTTATGTCCAGCAGCGTCGCGTCGGCGTTGCCGTCGCCGTCTTTGACATAACTGGTTATCGCGCGCACAATTTGCACCGAGCCGTCGGTTGCCACTTCCCCCGGCGTAACGCCGTTGTAGAGGCAGCTTTCCTGCTCCGGGTCCGACAGCCGGTCCGCTATCGCGGGCGCGGCGACGCCGGTCATCTCCACGGTATTCAGCGGCCTCGCCGGGTCCTCCTCTGCGGCCAGCACGGCGGCGTATACCGCCGCCTGCTCAAACGGCGCGGTTTTGCTGCCGCGCAGATAAAACCCGCTCAGCAGCCAGGAGTTCAGCTCGCCGCCAAGCGTGCAGGCCGCCGCAAGCCCGCCGGATGGGTACCCGAACACGCCCATGCCCCATTTCTCCGCCGAAGCCGCCGACACCGCCTCGCAGTGCGCGGCCAGCGCGGCGAGCGAATCCTCGTCGTTTAGCGGGCTGGCGATGATGTGGTAGCGTTCGCCTGCCACAATTGCCAGCGCGTCTTCCATGTCCGGGTCCAGCGCGCCGCCCGTCATGGCGGTTATGGTAAAGGCCGCGCCGGCGGCGTCCGTCTCCGCCGACAAGATGATGGTATTGCCCAGCGTCCCCTTGTTTTTCGCGGTCAACGTTATCGTCCCGCTGTTTACCGCCGCTGTAACCGGCAGGTCGGGCAGATTGTCCAGCGCGGCTTTGAGCGCGGTTGCGATTTCCGCCGCAGTGTCTTCGGAGGCTACGTTGATTTTGACGGGGACCGCCCCCACGTAAAGCGTCAGCCTGCCGGGCGCTGTGGCGGGGCCGGTGATGGCGATGGAGCCAACCGCCGCAGCCGAACTGGCCGCGTCCGCCAGCGGCAACACATAGAGCAGCAGGTACTCGTTCGCTTTTATGGCGAGCTTGCACATGATGTGCGCGATGGACCCCGCGCCGAACAGTCCGCGCGCGTGGCCTTCGGAATACACCCGCACCGGCGTGTTCGCCGCCGCCGTGCCGGAGCCGGTTTTTTGCGCGGCTATCAGCACCTTCTGCGTATTGCCCTGCAGGGAATTCGCCCCCGCCTTGAGGCTGAACTCAAGCGGCGCGCCGGGTTTGCGCCGGTTGTCGGGGATGGTTGTGAATTCTGTCGTCATTTCGTCTCCTCCGCCGGGACGCGCACAAGGCTTCCGTCAGCTATCAGACGGAGGTAATATGCGCTGCGCGGCGCCTCTACCGCCGCGCTGTCGGTGATGTATTTGCGCGGCTGGTTTTCCATAGGGCATTTAAGCCCCTTCGCTGCCCTGACCTGCATCGTTTCCTTCGCCATGTTTCCTCCCTACGGTTGAATGTCGCCCGTTATGACGGTCTTGCCGCCGTACAACACGTTCAGCCCCGCCACAAGCAATTGCTCCGACTCCGCATCGCCGGTTTTCCTGACGGTGTACGATGTGGAAAAATCCAGCCTGAAAACGCCGACGCAACCCTGCAACTCCTCCGGCGCGCTGTCGTCCGTGAACCCGCCGTAGGCGATAGCCGTTATATCCAGCCCCAGTTTTTCAAGGAACAGGCATTGCGCCAGCGCCTCTATAACCGGATACGCGCCCTTGCGCCGCGCGGCGTCGTTTTGCAAATTGCTCACCCGCACCCACAGCGCAATATCCACATGCTGCTTGCAGGCGTTCATCGCCGGCGCGGTCGCGGCCCCTTTCATTATCGCCAGCATATAGCTGGGGCCGGCGATGCTATTCACCCCGGCGCGCGGTATGTCCGCGCGCTTGATTAGCGGGGCGAACAGCCCCAGCCGGGCGATTATCGCCTCTTCAATTTGCGCCAGCATCGCCGCCCTCCGGCTTCGCCGCCGCTCGCGGCGTATCTACGGGGGGATAGGTATGCAGCGCGAGTTGAGCCTCCTCGTTCATTACCACGACCGCGGCGTCAATCAACGTAGCCGCCATATCTCCGAGGCTGTCGGGGATGCCGAGCTGCCTCAGCTTTGCCAGCACGCGCGCTTTCTTTTCCGCGCCGAGGCCCGCATCCGGCAGCAGAATCTCCTCTATGCGGACGAGGTAATAAACGATATGCTTCACCGCGTCCAGCAAAAGCGCCTGCTGCGCCGGCGGCAGCGATTTGTAATCCAGCCGGGCCAGCAGCAGCGCCGGCATCCGCAGAAACAGCCAGCCGTAGAAGTTGCGCGCCGCCGCGCTAATCCGCTCTGTAAGCCATTTGCGCAGCGCGGGCGAGAATGCCGCCACCCCCGCCGTCAATGCCGCGCCCAGCAGCCACATTTTGATGTTTGCCATGTCAGCCTCCGAATTTCCAGAACATGCCGATATACGCGCCGTAATCAAAAGCGGGCGCGGTGAAGTCGCGGCTGCACCAGCCGCCGACGGTTACTTTTTTCAGCACGGTCTGCGCGGGCAGGACCGAGAGCAACCGCTTTACAGGGTCCAACGTGGCCAGATATTCCCCGGCGTGGGCATTGACGCCCACAATCACCGAGGCATTGCCGCTTATGCCCGTCGGCGTTACGACTCCGGTATCCAGCGAGATGTATTGCGCTGGCCGGTAGATTTCCAGCGTCCCTCCGCCCAGCCAGCCGCCGTTTTTAACGCTGTAGAACATGCCCAGCGTCAGACTGTCCAGATTCACGCTTGCTGGGGCGGAACTGCTTATAATATCCCCAGCGGTTTCGGCGGCTTTTACAGCCGGTCCGCCGAGGAACAGCAGCGCGGTCAGCGGTATCGCCAGCCTCAGGGGGATTTTGAAATGTCTTATCACGGTTTTATCTCCTTCAGACCGCAGGTCTGTAGATTTTGCCGTCAAACACAAGCGCCTGGCGGCATTTGACCGCATCGCGCCACGGCTCGCCGAGGCTGATATGTATCCAGCCCGGCTCCCGTATCGCCTGCCCGTAGCGCAAGCCGGGTCCCGGCGCGCGCAGCGAGGCGGCGTTAAGCTGTATCCAGCCGAACACCGTATCCAGCGAAACGCCCGGCACGTAGAAATCCGCCGCTTCGCCGAACTGATGCTGCGACGCATGCGCCCCGCCGATGGCGGCATTTAGCGCCTCGCAGCGGAATCCGCTGAGGACAACCACCGGCCCGAACTGCTCCCGCACCGGCTCCAGCAATTGCTTGCACAACGCCTGAAGGCTGGTTATGAATACCCCCGCCTCCAGCCGGTTTTTGTCGGCCAGTTCCGGATGTGTGCAACAGACCGTCAGCTCGTCAAACCCGAAATGCGGCGACAACATTGCGCGAGTCATGTTAAAACTCCTCCAGCCGCTGCTTGCCGAACATCCGGTCGCGGCGGGTTTTATTGACCTTGTAGCTGCCGGGTCCGCGCGCCGCGTCGGCGTCGTTTATCGTGATTTTGCCGGACTGTATCTTCTCCAGCGTCCTTATCGCTCCGTCGTAGTCGTTTTTCATCTGTTCCGGCGCCGGCATGACATTCAGTCGCCGCTGGAACAGGCTGTAAGCGGCCAACGTTACCGCGATGTTTTTGATGAGGCCCGGCACGGGGTTGAGGGGCAGGGTCATCCTGCCCCTCAGATACCCGTCTATAAGCTCCTGCGCGTCGGCTATTGCCGCAGCCGCCCTGTCCTGATTGGCCGAACCGGTATTCCCGTCGTCCGTAAGCTGTATGAGCTTTTCATCTGACAACCGGCCCGACAAATCGCCGACGGAGCAGTAAGCCATATATCAGTCCTCAGTCAAGGTACGGCACGCACATCACTTCCACCGTGCCTTTCCACGGGTTGCTTTCCATTCCCGTCTCGGTTGCGGAGTTTTCTCCGTAGGCGATTTTGCGCGCCGCGCCCTCGTTGGAGCCGCCGACCACCAGCAGGTTCGGCTTCACCTGCATTTTCCTGCCGGCCACATCCGCGAAGGCCATCATGGCCGCGCGCGCTTTGGCATAGTTCGCCGGCGTAAGCGGCTGCTTGCTGCCGAAGGCGAACTGCCACAGCCCGTACCCCGCGTTATCGCGCGCGTTCACGCCGTAGAGGAATGTGTTCTGCTTGAACACATGCTCGCTGGAGGGCTGCGTCATGGCGGTAAACTCCGGCGCCTCGCGGTTCTGGAACACCAGCGGCTTTATAGCGCGCGTGGTGTCCAGCAGAAACCACGGGTTGCCGGGGTTGCTTTGCGGCACGTCCATGTTGGAGACGTCGGCCTTGTTGACCTTGTGCGTCGCCGAGAAAAACGGCTTCCCGTCGTAGCACAGCTCGTCAAACCCGGCGGCCAGCAGCGCGAAAACCAGTTCGTCCGGGTGCGAGGCCGCCGCGCGGCCCATCTCGGACACAACCGGCGAGAACAGGCCGATTCTGTCGTCCGCGATGTCGTTGCGCTTCAGCTCCACAGTAGACTCAAAGTCCTCGTTGAGTACCGCGTATTTGCAGGCCAGCAGGTTCTTATACTGCCGGTCGCCCAGCCATTTCCTCATTCTGGGAACCGCGCCGAGGAATGAGTAGTTCTCCTCGCGGGCGGTGGAAGGCACTTCCGTGGCGATGGAGCGGAACAGCGGCTTGTACTCCTGAAAGGCCTTCTGGTACAGCGTGTTGAAGGTTTTGAATATCGCCTCAACCGATTGTGCGTTTATCAGCATTTACTTTGTCCCTCCTCAGGACCACATAAGCCCTGCGGCTTTAAGCGCGGCTATCACGGCATTAAGCTGCGCCTTGAGTTCGTTTGCCAGTGTGGCTATCGCCTGCACGTCGGCTTGGGCATACGTCTCGCCCTGCGTGGGCGCGTTGGCCGATGCCGCCGCAGCGACCGCCGCCGCGATGTTCCCGAACAAGTGGAAATCGGGCGACACCTGGATGAACACCTCATCCGCCGCCACGACTTCCTTGATGACGCCCGCGAACACCTTGTGAGTGCCGCCGGTTTTGTTGACCGTCTGGTCGTCGGCGACAAATACGGCCTTGCCCGCGTCGGCGGCGGTGAAGCCGCTGCCGCCGTAGCAGAAGCAGCCTTCTTTCACTTCCACTGCGGCGTCGCCGTTCTGGCCGAGCGCGTTGTCCACCGTCGCTTCAGCGCGGCCATAAACCACCAGCCCCGCCGCGTCGCTCGCCGGCACTGCATAGCCGGAGCCGTTCAGCGCCGTCAGTCCGCCGGCGTATATTTTCGCGCCCGCCGCCACAGGCAGCGCATGGCGCTTGCCGTCGCGGAAGGCGGTGTCTCTTTCTGTGTCCAGGGCCGCCATCTAGTTGCCCTCCTTGTTGGTTTTGAGGAAATCCTCTTTGGAAACGCCGGCCAGCTTGCACACGTGCATTTCCGTTTCGCTCAGTTCCGTCTGTCCGCCTTTGGCGGGCGCGGAAGGTTTGGCCTCGCCGGGCGGCACCACTACGGGCGCTTTGGCCGCGAATACCTTGAAGCCTTCGGGGTCCGTTTTGGCGCAGTTAAGCGCCCAGTCCCGCATCGCGGGCGATACTTTGCCTTCTTTCATCGCCATCGCCACAAGGTCGGCGGCGTCGCGCTCGGAGTTTCTGGCTTTCAGTTCCGCCACCGTCTGCGCCAGTTTCGCCGTCTCGGCGGAGCCGGACTTCATGACCATTATTGCGCCGGTCACGTCGCTTTCCTTGGCCGTCTCCGGCAGGCCCAGCGCGGTCAGCGCGCTTTTGCAGGCCGCCAGACGGGGCGCTTTCAGCGTCTCTATCGCGGCCAGCGCAGCGTCGGGCGCGGCATCGGGGGCCAGTCCCAGCGCTTGCATTATTTTGTCCATGTTGCTTTTATCCTCCTTCGTTTTTGCGGCGGTCCCGCCGCCTTGCGATTTGTTCACCACCGGCGTCATCCCGTCTATGGCGGGGGCGTTGGTCAGCGCGGCGTTCAGGAAACGCGCCACGCGCCCGGCCTTGTCCGCCAGAAACACCGGCGACAGATAGCGGTACTCCCGTTTTTTCAGATATTCCTGCGCGCGGGCCGTCCACTCCACCTCGCCCCAGATTCCCTGCTCGCCCTTGTTGACGAGCCGCCGTATCCAGCCCGCAGCCGGGGCCTCCACGTCCTTGAGCGTCTGATGCTCGTAGTCAATGACGAAGTCGTTTTTGTGGGCGGAGGCCGCCTCCAGCACCGCTTTGGCGGCGGTCGCGTCCAGCAGGAACGACCCCTTATCCGTGTTATGCGCGCCGGCGGGGATAAGCTGCACCTCGGACGGCAGAGCCGAAACGTCGGCTCCGGTCATTACGAACAGCTTCCCGTCGGCGCTTGTGCTGTCTGTCAGTGGCTTCATGCGGATATTCTGGCAGGTTGGCTGGCTGACGCTCTTGTAAACCGTTTACAAGATTGTGGCGGCCTTCGTCCGCTAACATATCAACAGAAAAAGGCGGATTTGAACCGTCGCCGCCGTAGGCGGCGACGCGTAAACCGGAGGACTGGCGCATGACAATGTGGAGTTTCTTCACCGACGCGGTGGCTAAATGGGGACTGGCGGCAATGGTGCTTGTGTTCTGGTATCTGGACTCCAAGGAGCAGAAAAAACTTTTCCGAACCATGCTGGCGCAACAGCAGCAGCAGGCCGACCAGCATTTCGCTCAGACCGAGCGCATGCTTGAGCAGTTGCAGTACCTTTCCGGCCAGATGTCGCGGGTGGAAAACAAGGCGGACACCAACCAGTTCTGCCCGATTACAAGAGGAGGGAGCAAACCACAATGAACAACGAGCGCATGATGATGGAAGGAAAACTCTCCGTCCTGCGGCACGATTTGCGCGAAGCCGGGTTGTCGGCGGCTGCCTCGCGCGATTTGACGCGCGAAAAGCTCAATCCCTATGAGCCGGACATCGTGGATGGCTGCGATACGGCCATCGCGCTGCTGGAGCTTAAACGGCTGCACGAGCTGCGCGAAAAAATAATCTCCCTGCGTGCGCAAATCGCAAAACTTGAGGAGGCGCTCGGCCATGAAAAAACCGGCGCTTGAACCGGAGGCCCGGCGGCTGTTCGTGCAGGAAGGCATGACCTTCGCCGGTATAGCCGGCACGCTGGGCGTCTCCGAAAAAACTGTGCGTCTGTGGAAGGACGCCGGCGGCTGGGAGGAGAAGCGTAGCAATTTCCTGAAAGGCAAAGAGCAGTTCCATCAGGAGCTTTTTGACCTCGCCCGCAAACTGATGGTCGCCATCTCTGAAGATATGGACGCCAAGCGTCCGGTGGACGGCGGCAGGGCGCGGCTGTTCATCAACATCCTCAGCAAACTAAATATCGTCAAAGGCTACGAGGATATGCTGGCCAAGCTCAACGCCAACCCCGACCTGCTTAAGGCCGGCGGCGACCTGGCGAAACTGGTCCGCGACGAAATGTTCAAGGGCGAGGACGCCGGCTGATGGCTTCCAAAGCGCCGCGCTTTCTCCCGTATCAGAGCCGCTGGCTCAAAGACGCCAGCAAGGTAAAGATTTGGGAAAAATCCCGTCGTATCGGCGCCACTTACTGCCAGTCGTTTGAAGATGTCAACGATTGCATCGCCGTCCCCGGCCTGCCGGTTTGGTTTTCTTCGGCGGACGAAACGGCTGCGCGGGAATATATCGTGTACTGCGAGATGTGGGCAAAACTGCACCAGCGCGCCGCCAAAGTCCTCGGCGAACAGGTGATAGACGAGAAAAATGGCATAAAAGCCTATGTCATAGAATTCCGCAACAAGTCGCGCATCCACGCTCTCAGTTCCAATCCGAAAGCCTTCCGCTCCAAGGGCGGCAAGGTCGTGCTTGACGAATTTGCCTGGCATGAGGACGCCGCCGCGCTTTGGAAGGCGGCGCGCCCCTGTATCATGTGGGGGCATTCATTGAGGATACTCTCAACCCACAACGGGCAGAACTCTAAATTTTTCCGGTTCGTGAAGGATACTAAAGCCGGCAGGCTTAAATGGAGCCTGCACACCACCCCCATACAACTGGCCGTGGAAGAAGGCATTGCCGACACAATCGCAGGGCGCGCGCTGACCGCCGCCGAGAGGCAGGCATGGCTGAGCGAAGAACATACAGACTGCGCCGACGAGGACGCGTGGCAGCAGGAATACTGCTGTGTGGCAACCGACTCCGCCTCCGCGTTTCTGACCTACGACGAGATAATCGCCTGCGAGGACCCCGCCGCATACATGCCCGACCTTTCCGGCATTCTGGGCGATTTGCTTGCGGGCTTTGACGTGGGCCGCAAAAAAGACCTCAGCGATATCGCCGCGCTTGAACACTACGGCGGGATGGCCTGGCTGCGCCAGATGGTGGAGATGCAAAAAACCAAGTTTGCCGTCCAAAAGGAGACGCTGTGGGGCATTCTCCGCCATCCCAGGCTGCGCCGCTGCTGCATTGACTCGACCGGCATTGGTATGCAGATGGCCGAGGAAACTCAGGACGAATTCGGCAAATACCGCATTGAGCCGGTTACCTTCACCAACGCTGTCAAGGAAGATTTGGCCTACGGCCTGCGCCGGAAATTTGAAGACCGCGCCATCCGCATTTTTCCGAGTTTCAAGCTGCGCGAAAGCCTGCATTCCGTCAAGAAAATCACCACCGCGTCGGGCAATATCCGTTTTGACGCGGCCCGCTCCGACAGCGGCCACGCCGACGAATTCTGGGCGCTGGCCCTTGCCGTACACGCCATCTCGCCCGATAACGGCCCCGTCCGCGCCGCCTCCTCCGCCGGAGGCGAAAGCCGCAGCGCGCGCGGCTACGACGCGGAGGAAGCGGGCCGGTTCGCGCTCAATGCCAGCGACCGGAAAAGGCGGCGCGACCGCTATGCGGGGTACTGAAATCATGGCCAAAAAAACACCCGTTCCGGCAAAAATGCGCTTTATGGGCCTTAAAATGCCTCACGTCAAAACCGGCAGGGGATTATACGGTAATCGGGCTTATCATGCGAATTTAACGGGGGTTTGGGGCCTGCAAACATAGGTCAGGCCCAAGTTTTTGCGGCGGTTTCGCGCAAAACCGCGCCGCATATATAGCTTTAGCATTGCGCGCGCGAAGCCCCGCCAGACGGGGCAAGCCGGAGGAACGAAAAATTATGAAGCCGAAAAACAAAACGCCGCAGCCGCTGCGCCGCCTGGCGGCCAGCGCGCCCGCATCAAGGCCCTCTTTCACCGCAGGCGAAATCGCCACGCGCGAACGGGGCATGTGGTTCAGCCTCAACGGCATGCCGCTGCCCAACCCCGACGTGGTGCTAAAGCGCATGGGCAAAGACATCACCGCCTACGCCGATTTGCTGGCCGACGCGCACGTAGGCGGCTGCGTGGAATCGCGCAAGTCCGGCGTGCTGTCGCTGGACTGGGCCGTAAATCGCGGCAAAGCCGCAAACCCTGCGGCGGAACTGGTGCAGGACGCCTTCAGCCGGCTGGACATGCGCCGCGTCATCAGCGAACTGCTGGACGCGCCGCTGTTCGGCTACAACATTTCGGAAATCATCTGGGACTCGTCTTCCGGTCGCGCGCTCCCTGCGGATGTGCGCCAGAAGCCGCCGGAATGGTTCTGTTTCGGCGAGCAGGCCGACCTGCGCTTCAAAAGCATAGACGACCCCGTCCGCGGCGAGCCGCTCCCGCCCCGCAAATTCCTCAAAACCGTCCACAACGGCGGCTGGCGCAATCCCTACGGGTTCCCTGTGCTGTCAAAAGTTTTCTGGCCGGCCACCTTCAAAAAAGGCGGCCTCAAATTCTGGGCGCTCTTTTGCGAGAAATACGGGATGCCGCATATCGTCGCCAAAGTCCCGCGCGGCAAAGTATCCGAGGAAAGCGGCGAACTGCTGGCCACTCTGGAGCAGATGGTGCAGGATGCAATCGCGGTAATCCCTGACGATGCAAGCGTGGAAATCCAGCATTACGACGGAACCGGCAGTTCTGAGATTTACGAGCGGTTCCTTAATTACTGCAAGGCGGAAATCTCCATCGGCCTGCTGGGCCAGACGCTTACCACCGAGGTCGGCGACAAAGGCTCCTACGCCGCCGCGCAAACGCACATGGCGGTGCGCAAAGACATCGTGGACACCGACAAAAACCTCGTAGAAAGCGCGCTAAACCAGCTCGCGCAGTGGATTGTGGACCTCAATATGCCGGGCGCGGAAGCCCCCAAGCTGGGCCTCTACGCGCAGGAGGATGTGGATGTACAGCTCGCCCAGCGCGACGAAACCCTCACCCGCCAGGGCGTGCGTTTCAAAAAATCCTATTACCAGCGCGAGTACGGCTTGCAGGACGCCGACTTTGATATCGCCGAACCGCAATCCGGCGGCCTGACGCCGTTCGCCGGCAAAGCCGCCGCCCCGCCCGCCCCGGATGCCGCTGACGAACTCGCCGCTGCCCTTGACCCCGCCGAACTGCAAAAACAGGCCGGCGGGTTGCTCAAGCCGGTATTTGACCTTGTGGCGCAATCCGCCTCGCATGACGAGCTGCTTGAAAAACTGGCCGGGATTTACCCGGACATGTCCACCGCCGCTCTTGAAGACAAACTGACGCATGTTATTTTCATCGCCGACCTGCTGGCAATGGCCGAACGGGAGCAGCCGCAATGATCATTTGTGGATTTGTATATGGGCGGTTACGCGGCTCTGTAGCGTACGAGGGCGACCGTTTCGGGATTAGTCTCATGCTGCATAACTATGACGCGGAATGGGTGCTGTGGTTAAGTCTTGGGCCGTTCAGCCTGATACTCGTGTTGCCAAAAAAAATTCTATGCCCGAAAAAATAGACGCCGCCTACGCCATCGGCCTGCCGCCGGAAAAGGCAATCGCCTATTTCCGCAGCAAGGGCTACGCCATAACATTCCGCTGGTCGGATATGTGGAAAGAGGCGCACGCCAAAGCATTCACCGTCGCCAAATGCGCGCGGCTGGACGTGTTGCAGGACATCCGCGCCGCTGTGGACAAATCCCTCTCCGAAGGCCAGACCTTCCGCGAGTTCCAGAAGAACCTGGAGCCGACGCTGCAAGCCAAAGGCTGGTGGGGCAAAAAGTGGATGGCCGACCCGCTGACCGGCAAACAAAAGCTGGTCCAGCTCGGCAGCCCCCGCCGGCTTGAAACCATCTACCGCACAAATATCGCCGTCGCCGAATCCGCCGGCCACTGGCGCGAACTGATGGAATCGGTAGACACCCGCCCCTACTGGCAGTTCATCGCGGTCATGGACGCAAAAACCCGCCCCAGCCACGCCGCGCTGAACGGCAAAGTATTCCGCTGGGACGACCCGTTCTGGAAAAAGTTCTTCCCGCCGCTGGACTGGGGCTGCCGCTGCCGCGTGCGCGCCCTGACAGCCAGACAGGTGCGAGAACGCGGCCTCAAGCCGGAATCCTCAAACGACACCATCACCACGTCCGAAAAGCTGCTCTCCAAAGCCACCGGCGAGGTGCGCGATATTTCCACCTACACCGACCCCGCCACCGGCGCGAAGGTTTCCACCGGCGCGGGCTGGGACTACAATCCCGGCCAGGCCTGGCAGACCGACGCGCTCGCATGGGAAAAAGCGCGCGATATGGACGACGCCGCGCGCGCGGATTTCCTCGCCGATATGGCAACAAGCAAAGTCCACGCCGAAATGTTCCCGGACTGGGTTGACGGAATCCTCCAGCGCGGCAACCCTGTCGGCTTTGCGATGACGCTCGGCTGGCTCCAGCCGGACCTTTTCAAAATTCTGGCGGCTGACAAAATAATCCCCGCCAGCCCGATAGTAATCGCCAACGACAAAGGCATTCTGCACATGACGCGCCCCGTAAAACAGGAAACCGGCTCCGCGCTGACGCTTGAGGAAATAAAAAAGCTCCCGGAATTCATAACCAATCCGGAAGCTGTTTTACTTGATGAAACCGACGGCACACTACTATTCGTGCGGCAGGAGGGCAAAGACAAAAAACTCAAACTGGTGGTGCGCGTGGATTACAAATTGAAGGGGAAGGAAACGCCGGTAAATTACGCCGTTACCTCCGGCAGGCTGGCGCCCGCCGACTTGAAGGTTGCCCGCTATAAATTGTTGTGGGGGAAAATATGAACCGCGTTCCGGAGGTGCGCCACATCCTCATAGGGTCGCTCCTTGCGGGAGCCATCCAACTGGCCACGGCGGCTTTCCAGTTGTCGGAACGCGGTTTGCTTATAAAGTCCCTTCCGGTGGCTCCGTCCGGCGTTGCTCCGCTGGCGGGTTCGGAAAAGGCTTCCACCTATATTCTACCCCGTCGCCCTAAAAAATGCAAGGCGGCGGACGGGAGGGCGGCGAAATGATTCGCATTGCGGTTGACGGCCATAAACTCGGCGCAGCCCTGTCCGCGCTAAAAAAACGGACCGGCAACCTGCGCCCGTTTATGAAAGACGTGCGCGACATCATGCGCGAAGCGGTGGAGGACAATTTCGCGGCGCAGGGCCGCCCCGCCTGGCGGCCACTGGCCGCCGCCACAATCAAGGAACGCGCGCGGCGCGGCTACTGGCCGGGCAAAATCCTGCAACGGCACAGCGGCAACGCCGGGCTGCTGGGCAGCATACACGGCGCATATACCGATAAATCCGCGCTGGTAGGCACCAATATCAGGTACGCGGCCATCCACCAGTTCGGCGGCGCGGCTGGCCGCAAATCCGCCCGCGTCCATATCCCCGCCCGCCCATTCCTCGCGCTCACCGAGTCCGACAAGCAGGACATAGTGGACACCGCCAAGACTTATCTACAGGAAGGCTTATGAGCAAACATGCCCCGCGTTGCGCCGCCTGCCATGAAACACTGACGCCTTTTACCCGTTCCTCCGGCAACGGCCACCGCCGGCGCGGCAATGCCTGCCTGACGCCCGGCTGCAAATCCGGCCTCTGGTACGAATGGGCAAATCTCAAGGATACTTCCGACCGCATAGCGAAAGCCACCGCTGCCTGCTCGGCAACTCAGAAGAAGGAGTATAAGGCATGACACGTTTTGGACAAATAGAAAATATCCCGCACGGCGCGATTTTCCTTGCCAACGGAAACAGCCGCTTCTCGCGCGTTATTCGCGCAATTTCGCCGCGCAATTACCCGCGCGACGCTTACACGCACGCCGGAATTTACCTTGGCGGCCCCAGACATCTCATAGCGCATGAACTTTGCGGGAATGGTACTACCATCCAGTCGCTTGAGGAGGAATTGTCCTCCGATAGTCTGCTGTCTGCATGGGCGTTGCCCGTTCCGGTAGCGGGTATATGCCGTTTCTGCTACACGACCGTCGCGCCATATAGCTTATCCGCATCAATTAAACGCGCGCTCGGTTGGCCGCTGCCTGCCAGTGCGGGCATCATTTGCACAGAGTTCGTCTTAAGCGCTTATCGGGCTTGCGGCATGCCGTTGATGGGCGAGCGCGTCTCTGGCGTGTTACCCAACGAGTTACGCAACGTGCTGGAAGGTGCCCGAAACTGGAAACTGATTTTCAGGCTGGAAAAATAAAAGGAGGCAGACATAATCCAATCATTCCATAATCCGATTTACCCCGCCGGCTCAATCCGGCCCGCCGAAAGGCGCAACAGAGGAGAATCACCGAGTGGAACGCAACACGCTTATCAACGCAAACTGCATCAGCATTATGAAAGAAACGCCCGATAATTTTTACGACGCCATCGTTACCGACCCGCCTTATGAGCTGGGATTTCTGGGCAACGCATGGGACAAAACGGGCATAGCATTCAACGCCGCCACCTGGGCGCATTGCCTGCGCGTCGCCAAACCCGGCGCGCATCTGCTCGCCTTCGGCGGCAGCCGCACATTTCACCACATCGCAAGCGCCATAGAGCTTGCCGGCTGGGAAATCCGGGACTGCATCCTTTGGCTTTACGGCAGCGGATTCCCTAAAAGCCACAACCTGCGCGGCAACTGGCAGGGCTTTGGCACCGCGCTCAAGCCGGCTTTTGAGCCGATTATCGTCGCCCGCAAGCCGCTTGCCGGCACGGTTGCAGCCAACATGGACAACTGGGGCTGCGGCGCGCTTAATATTGACGCCTGCCGCATTCCCTCCGAAGCCAAAACCGGCTGGAACGGCAACCCTTCCAACGGCTATGGCGGCGGTCTGTGCGGAAAGGAAAAAGGCGGCAGGCCGGTTTCCGGTCGCTGGCCGGCCAACGTTATACACGACGGCGGCGAAGATGTCTTCGCCGCTTTCCCCGGCGATAAAACCGGCAAAAGCCCCGCGCGCTTTTTCTACTGCGCAAAAGCCGGTCCGCGCGACAGGGACGAAGGTCTGGCGCATTTCGGTAAAAAGCCTTTTGAAATACTCGGCGGCAGCCTCGGCAACGGCCCGGCTGCGCGGCGCAACATTCACCCGACCGTAAAACCCACCGCGCTGATGCGGTATCTCTGCCGGCTGGTAACGCCGCCCGGCGGAGTTATCCTTGACCCGTTCGCCGGCAGCGGCAGCACCGGCAAGGCGGCCATCCTTGAAGGTTTCAGGTTCGTCGGTATAGAAAAGGAAAAACGGTATGCAAAAATCGCGCAAGCCCGGCTTGACTGGGCCGCTCTCCAGAACGCAAGGGCATAAAGCCGACGCCGGCAAACCCCGGCTGGAGCTGCTGCCCGGCGACGCGCTGGCCGAGGTCGCCAAGGTTCTTACCCTCGGCGCAAAAAAATACGGCGACCGGAACTGGGAGCGCGGCATAGCCTACAGCCGCGTTTTCGGCGCGCATCAGCGGCACGCCCTTTCATGGTTCGCCCGCGAGACCCGCGACCCTGAGACCGGCCTGTCCCATATAGCCCACTGCGCCGCCAACGCGCTGTTCCTGCTGAGCTACGAGTTGCGCAACCGCCGCGAGCTGGACGACAGGCCTCAAGGAGATAAATCATGCCGGAACCAACGCAAGAGAGCATAGATACGCAATTGGTTACCTGCCCCGACTGCGGCAGCGAGCAGGCCGATATGGGCAGGCACGTCTGCTGCGAAAGCTGCGGCTACGGCCCTATGCCCTATCACGACGACAATGGAACACTGCGGCAATGACACTTGCATGTTTTCGCCCCGGAGTGGAAGTGATGACCAAACCACACTGTCCGCACTGCGGTTCCATCGGCGTTCGTCGCATAATAATTGCGCAGCAGCTTCCCGGCTGGACATGCAAACGTTGTCGCCACTGGTGGACAGACGACTGCGCCTTTATACCGCCGGAACGTTGGCGCGTTAAAGCGCGCCGGCTGGCGCTGTGTTTATTAGTAAAGCTGTTCGGAATTCGCCGGCCTTAACGCCGATAGGCGGCAAGCGGTTCTTTGACAATCTGACGTTCCCAGCCGATGAGGCGACAGGAACGCAAAACCCGGAGCCGGGCAACTCTCTCCGCCCGGCTCCGGGCAATACCTCATATTTTTTTCAATAGTCGCGCCGGGCGGCAGCCTATTTCACCCTCGGCGGCTATTTGACTTTTATCGTCTCACCATTTTCATGAAAGGAACTGGGGCAATAGTAGCGGGAAATTATACCCAAAATATCATCTATTTCCGTCGCTTGAAGCCCAAGCATAGAAGCAACTACAGCTTTTTTCTTAACGTCGGTCGTTCCCATTGGCGATTTTGCCGAGTATTGCCAATACGTATCATCAACCGCCCGCCACTTCCTAAAAGTTTCACTGTTGGGGCGTTGTATTTCAGGGAAATCAACAACAGTTTTTAACCCCATCCATTCCTTGCTTTTTGGGTCAGCACCATGAGACAATAGGCTTATCCCTTTGCGCGTTTTATTATAGTTTACAATCCAGTCATCTGTCGGTATGGTCTCAATTCTCAAGATTCCATCCCTATAGTCCGCAATGCCAAGTTGAAAACCGTTAAAGTCTTCCGCAACAAGGACAACCGCAAATTTATCGGCGTCAGGATTAGGCAACCGCTTCATCAGGCTAAACAAAGTCGCCCTAGCTTGCGCGGGACTGACATCAAACGGGACCACTGCATAAATTTCGTTTACATCCCGTTCTTTCATATCCAGTGGAGTTACAGCTGGAGATATATCCTGTTTATCCAGAACCGCTTGTAGTGGCGATTTTCCACAAGCCGTTATCGCCAAAAGGCAACATAATAGTGCAAGTGTTTTTTGCATACAACTATTTTTTCCTGTCAGGATACTTATCTCGGCAGCGGGGGTAGTTGCTCAATCCTCTGCAAGGCTTTTTTGAAACTTGTTTGCAGGAGAGGCAGCGAGCCGATAGATAGTCCCGCCACGCCACCGCCGATATTGATTGTTACAGCATGACCAGTATCTATGGCAAGACTAGATAATTCAACGGTGACACCGACGACTGAAAACTCTGCGGCAAGATGCTTTTTCTTGTCCGCCTTCCAGCTAGAATATTCTTTTGAAAGCTCATCTAATCCAGCGATGATTTGCCGAACCTCTTCCTTATTAAGCCGTGCATGATGGTCACCGTAAACATATCCAGACGCATCGCTCATGTCCAAAATATTAACATCAACAGCGCCATACTTAATATATTCTTTCCCTTGTTCCCAGTAGTTACTGGCATAAACATACAACCCGCTTACATGCTGGCCATCAGCGCTAAGGATGGTCTCCACATAAACACCTTCAAGAATTCTTGGACTTTTAGTTGGATTTGCCGCAGTCGCCGAAATTTTCCCATAAGCCGTCAGAAGCAACAAGCAGATCACCAGTATAAATATTTTTCTCACAAATCCTCCTATGTGTTTTTCGGTTTTAGCCGGCGAGCAGGCCGTGCAGTGTTATCCATGTGCGCGACAGCTTTTTTTTGCATCCGTACAACGTCAAGGACGAGTTTCTTTTGTTCCGGGTGTTCGCGCAAAAACTCAACAATTTCTTGCAAATCCGTTTCACACTTATCGTCGTTGACCGTAGACATGGGGCCAAGCCCCGATAACAACCACGAGACTTTAACACCACATTTAACAGCAATTAAATTTATTTTCCTGGGACGTGGAATCAGTTTCCCTCGCTCATAGCAGGAGATAGTCTGCACATCAAGACCCAAAAAATCAGCAAACTCTTTTTGCGTTTGGCCGTTCTTCTCTCTCAAAAATTTAATTCGTTCGCCCGTACTCATACTTAAACACATAAACACCCTTGACAACTAGGCGTTAAACACCTAGAATATCCCCCAAGAGGTTAAACAAGAAACCCATGAGACCGAATACACAATACCAAAATTCAAGGCGCAAAATTAAGAGTCTTATGATTCTGGCAGGCGTTAATCAGCGCCATATCGCGCGAAAACTTAATGTTTCTGATGCCGCTGTCAGCGCAAATGTGCGCGGCATCAAAACATCAACACGCATTCGCGCCGAAATTGCCACACGACTGGGCAAAAGCCCGCAACAACTTTGGCCCCCGCTCAAACCGCATCGGGGCGTTTCGGAATAGCACAGGAGGCATTATGGAACGCGGGCAGACGCTTCACATAATGGTGTCCCTAACCGGAAGTAGCTTAATGCCCGCGTCTGATTTGATGTTAAGGGTCTTAAAGGAGATTGCTCATGCATTATCCTAAACTCGCAAAAGTGATGAACGAAGCCGCCGTTGAGGCGGGCTTGCGCGAACTTATGCGTTACGGTGTTTCGCGCGCAATAGGACTGTACTTCCTCATAAAGCTGGCGCAGGACAACGGAAACAACGGCGTCGCCGCTGCGGCGATGGTGAAGTACGAAACGGAAATGACGCCGCGCGCGGCGTCCGCCGCCATGTCTTGCGCGGCGCAAATCGCACAACTATGACAGAGAACGCCTTGACGCTCCGGCAAATCTCCGACCTGGCAAAGCTGCCAATGAACACATTAAAAAGCCGCGCGCGCCGCGAAGGCTGGCCAGCGGCGGCGGAGACTGTCATCAACCACAAACCCGCGCGGCTGTTTGCCCCGGCGGCTCTGCCGGACGACCTGCGGCTCAAGCTCGCTCCGCCGCCGGAGCAGAAACCGCTTGCGCTGGCATCCGTCCGCCCCTCCGATGTGCCTGAAGCCGGGCGCAAAACCGCGCTCGCCCGCTTTGACCTGCTGCGGCAATGGCGCAACTGGCGCGACTCCTATAAAGGAAGCAGTGCGGCGGCGGACGGCGAATTCATTACCGGCTACAACTCTAATTTATTTCCGCAGCTTCGCGCGGAACTGGGCGAGGTTTCGGTCAAAACGCTTTACCGCTGGCTGGCCATGCTGGACGGCTCGCAGGACTGGCAGCGGCTGGTCCCGAACTACTACGGGCGCGGCAAGGGCGGCCCTGAACTGTCCCCGAAGGAGCGCGATATTTTCATGGGCCTGCTGCTCCAGCCCAACAAGCCCAGCATCGGCACTGCGTGCCGGCTGGTGAATTTCTCCCTGCAAAAGCAGGGGCTGGCCCTCTCGCATTCCCCCGCAACATTCCGCCGCTATGCCGAGCATTGGAAGGCCCGTCATTTTGACAACTGGACATTTTTGCGCGAGGGAACAAAAGCATTGCGCGACAAGGTGGAGCCGTTCATCCGCCGCGACCCGTCGCAACTTGAGGTTGGCGACGTGCTTGTCGCCGACGGACACCGGCTTAATTTTCAGGTTATAAACCCGTTCACCGGCAAGCCCTGCCGCGCGACATTTGTGGGCTATGTGGACTGGAAATCGTACTGCCTCGCTGGCTACTACATCATGTTGGAGGAAAACACGCAGTGCATCGCCGCCGCGCTGCGCGGCGCAATCCTCAGTCTCGGCAAAATGCCCAAGGTCTGCTATCAGGACAACGGACGCGCGTTTCGCTCCCGCTTCTTTACCGAAGACAGCAGCAAGTTTGACGAATGCGGGCTTGACGGGCTGTTTGCCCGGCTGGGCATTTGCGCGGTGTTCGCCCAACCTTATAATGCGCGCGCAAAAGTCATTGAGGGCTGGTTCAACGAGTTCGGCAACACTTTTGAGCGGCTCATGCCCAGCTACACCGGCGCGTCCATAGAAGACAAGCCCGCCTGGCTCATGCGCAACGAAAAGTGGCATCAGGCCCGGCACAACGGCTATATCCCGACCATATCCGAAGCCATAGCCATGATAGCGCAATGGCTGGAGTTTGAAGGCGCGCAGCCCTGCCCGCATGTTGAGGGCAAAACGCGCAAACAGGTTTTTGACGAGGGACGCGGCCCCGGCGTAGACCCCGCCGCGCTGGACGATTTGATGATGCAGGAAAAAATCGGATACATAGGCCGGCACGGCCTGCGATTCCTTGGCGCGGATTATTGGAGCGACGAGTTATACGGCCTCAAGCAGCGCGCGGTTATCCGCTACTCCCTGCTGGACCCGGAGTCTTTGAAAGTCTACACCGAAAAAGAGCAGTTCCTTTGCGTGGCGCGGCGTGTTGAATCGCTGCACCCGATGGCGCGGCTTGGCAGCGCTCAAAATCAGCAGGAGCTGGAGCGCGCGATTGCCGGCCAGAAGCGGCTGGAGCGGCGCACTATGGCGATGGCCGGGTTGGAGCTTGGCCGAACCGGCGGCCCGTTTGAGCCGCCGCGCGCTACGGCTGCCGCAGCGGTTTTGCCCGCCCCGGAAAGCGATACGCTGCGCGAACTGCATATCCCGGACTCTGCGGTCAAACCCTCCGCCCGCAAAGCTGCGCCGCAGCCTGAAGCCGCGCCGGACCCGGACGCGCGCCCGTTCTTTCAGGACTCCTATCAACGTTGCAAGTGGCACATCGCAAACGGCTGTCGCAGCGACGCTGATAGACAATGGCTGGCCGAGTATCAGCGGACCAGAGAGTATCAAATGCTTTTCACGGCAAACGAAGCGTAACGACAACAAGGAGAGAGAGAATGAAAAATGTCTATGTCAAAACCGCCAATGTGGCCGCGTTCGCGGGCGCGATGAACCGGCTCAAAGACCGCGCCTCCGGCGTGCCGGGTATGGCACTCGCTTATGGCGAGCCGGGCCTCGGCAAAAGCCGCGCCGCCGTCTGGTGGACCGCCGCCAACGAGGACGCCGTCTACATCCGCGCCAAAGCGGTTATGACGCCGCGCTGGCTGCTTGAGGAACTGGCGGCGGAACTGGGCGAGGAGCCTGCCCGCCGCGCGTCGGAGTTGTTCCGCCAGTGCCAGGCGAACCTCAAGGAACGCCCCCGCATGGTGCTGGTAGACGAGGTGGATTTCCTCGTGCGCGACCCGCGCCTTATTGAAACATTGCGCGACCTGCACGATTCCAGCGGCGCGCCTATCGTCATGCTTGGCATGAACGGCGCGGAAAAAAAGCTGGCGCGCTACAAGCATATCTGCGACCGGTTCTCGGAAATCGTGCATTTCCGCGAATTGTCGCTGGCCGATGTGCGGCTGATAGCGGAACAGCTTTGCGAGGTGAAGCTCTCCGTCGACGCGGTGGATTATCTGCACGTTCAGGCCCGCCGGTTCCGGCAGGTGGTGATGGCGCTCTACCGCGCCGAGCATATCGCCCGCGCGAACTCGCTCAAGGAAGTTACGGCGGCGCATCTCGGAGGCGCGAAATGAGCGGCGGCCTTTCGCTTTCCCCGCGCGAGCGCATGTGGCGCGTCGCGCGCGGGTTGCAACTGTTCAGCCTGGAAGACCTGTCATCGGTCGGAACCGCGCGGCGAGGCGGAAGCCTTCGTTAAATGCCTTGTGCGGCGCGGCTACGCGCGCAAAGAGGGTGTGGAGGCGCGCGCCCGGCGCGGACGCCCTGTGTCAAAGTTCCGGCTTGTCCAGGACACCGGCCCGCAACTGCCGCCGGAACTGCGCGGCCATTCCGACAGGGGGCAGGCATGACCGGCAGGCTGCTCAACGCCTACGGCGCGCCCTGCTCGCGGGAAGAGGCCGTCGCCCGCATCCGCGACTATGCGGCGCTGCGCGGCGTGCGCGCCGCCGCGCGGGAGTTCGGCGTCTCGGTCTGCACCGCAAGCAATATCGCCTCCGGGAAAAGCAAAATCAGCGGCAAGCGGCTTATCTCGTGGTTCGCGCGCGGCCTGGCGGCCTGCCCGGTGCTGGGCGTGGTCTCGCCTCATGCCTGCCGGGAACATGCCGCGTTCGCGCGCACCCGCGCCGCCGGTATGGTCAGCAATCCCGACAAGCTGCGGCTCTATATCGCCTGCCGCAACTGCAAAAACGCAAAGGGAGGTCTCAATGCAAACTGACAGCAGCCGCGTTTCGCCCCAGCAGATAAAACTGATTCACACGCTCAAGTCCAGATTGGGCCTGCCCGATAGCGCGTACCGCTCAATGCTGGGCGATTATCATGTTCGCTCCTCAACGCAGCTAACTTCCGACGGAGCGGACCAGCTTATCTGGACCCTGCAGAAAAACGCGGAAAACCGGCAAGTCTGGACGCGCCCTGCGCGCAAATACGAAAACCTCGCCGGACGCCGCAACATGGCCACGCCGCGCCAGCTCCGCATGGTTGAGGCGATGTGGGCCGGAGTCTCCCGCGCGTCAAATATGGCGGAGCGCGCGGCTGCGCTGAACTCGTTTCTGACCCGCTTCGGAGCCGCAAAGATTGAGGACGTGCAATACTGGCAGGTCGGCAAAATCGTGGAGGCGCTGAAAGCGATGAAACCCGGAGGAAAAGCTTGACCCAAAAACTCAAGGATATTCTGTCAGCCATCGTAATGTCGCTGGTTGAAAATGCCGCAGGCGAACTGCTGGCGGATTTGCGGGGCGAAACGCAGCCCGCCGCCCCCGAAACCCCGGCGCCGGCGGCTGAACCGGCGAAGCCGGCTGCTCCTGTGGCTGCCCGTGCGCGCAGAAAAGCCAGGCAAAAACTTTCGCCGGAGGACGCCAGGACCAGAAAAGCCGAATATATGCGGAACTGGTATGCCAAAAAAAAGGCGGCGGCTGGATTGAGCGGCGCGCCGGACAGCCTCAAAGGTCCGAAAGGTGAAAAGCTGACTGAAGCGCAAAAAAAAGCGTTGGCAGCCATCCGCGCGACCCGTTCCGCCGACGAGGTGTGATATGAACGACCACACGCTCATGGAAATGCAACGCCAGCCCAAACCCGCGCGGCAGTCCGACGAGTGGCTTGGTCTGGCCAGGGCGGCGCTGGCGCTGTTTATCCTGCTGTTCCTGTTCCTTATATACGTGGAAGTGGAAATTCACCGCGCAGAATCATCGCAATCAAAGGAGGATGTATGTCCCTGTCTGAGATAGAATCGCTGGTCAAGCAATACGCCGACCGGCGCGCCCGCGTAACCGAACGGCTGCGCCAGTACGAGGCCGGCGTGGCCGCGCTCAAAAAAGAGCATCTGCCCGGCATCAAGCAGGCCGCCGTATCCGCGTCGGAAAAGGAGACCGAACTGCGCGCCGCCATAGAGGCCAGCCCTGCGCTTTTTGAGCAGCCCCGCTCCCTCACCATGCACGGGATAAAGTTCGGCTTCCAGAAGCAGAAAGGCTCCATCAGATACGAGGACGAGGACAAGGTAATCTCGCTCGTCCGCAAATACCTGCCGGAGCAGGCGGACTCGCTCATCAAGTCCGAAGAGCGGCTGCTCAAAACCGCGCTGTCAAACCTTACCGCCGCCGAGCTAAAAAAGCTGGGCGTGGAAGTCAAAGAAAGCGGCGACGCTGTCCTCGTAAAATCCGTTGATAGCGATATAGACAAACTGGTCAACGCCCTGCTGGCCGAAATTGACGGCAGGAAGGAAAACTGACAAGCCGAAACGGGGAGCGATTCCCCGTCTGGCAATAAGAGCATGTTCATAATCTCTCTTTCGTAGCGAAAGTGGCGATTTTGCCACTGAGACGCAGCGGGCTGAGGCGAGCAGGCCCGCAAGGCCTGTAAGCCGAAGACCGCGAAGTATCAGTGGCAAAAGCGACGCTTGCAGCAGAATATGGAGATTATGAACAGGCTCTAAAATTGCCGCTGACGAGGCTATATGGGAAACTACGAGTGGCTGCGCGAGCTTCTAAAAGGCATGACGCGCGATGAGGTTTCGGAACTGCTGCCGGATACGCTCTGGGATATTTATGACACTTGCGGCCCGGCTGTTCTGTTTTCCTTGTTGGAGAACCTGCCGAAAGTGCCGATATACATCGGTCCGCAAACGGTGGATGTCGCTGTTTTGCGCCCGAATTTTCCGCGCAAAAAAGCCCTGGCCGCCCTGCCGGAAAAAGCGCGCTATATTTATAAACGCTGCGGGCGCGCCGTGCTGCTCGCCCTGCTCAACCGGTTGCCCGGCGTTGAGCTTTATATCGCGCCGGATGGGCTTAAAGCCGCGCGGACGCGGTATGTCCGCAGTCATTTCAATGGCCGCAACGTGCCGGAACTGGCGCTGCGGCTGGGCGTCTCTACCTGCCATATTTATCAGATAATTTCCGCTCAAAACAAGCCGCCCTGCGCCCCTCCGGCCTACACGCCGAGGCTCCCTTTTTGACGCAAAAAATATATGGCCTCAAGCCTGTGGATAACCCTAAAAATAAACCCGTTTTCAGCCATCCGGTACCCCCTTGTGTGCATGCACCCAAGCCTATGGTGCAATCTGACCCCCATAGGTGCATTTCCCAAATTACCGTTTCCTTCCGTTTCCCGCTTTCCCCCAATACAAACCGCCCCGCCGGAAGCCCGTTTTAGCCCCCTAACGGGTCGTTTTTCTCAAACCAGTTGGTAAAAATCCGGTAATTCCGGCAATTTTTCTCAAACCACATTTTCCCGTTAAATCCCCCCGTTTCCCCAATACAACACCCCATCCCCTCCAAAAAATCCCATTCTCAAATTACCTGAAAATCTCTAGCAGCTATTGATGTCTGCATAAATAAAAGCCTATGCGACTGAGCCGATTTCGCGGCGAAACAAGAAGCCAAAGGCTGGACATACTGTTCGTATGTCCGGCCTTTGGCGACGCGGTTGCAGCCCGAAAGCGGCTCGGCCCCTTCGGGGAGGCCCGCCTTCAGGCCGCGCGCGTCGTTGCGGCTGTTTGCAGTGCGGACAGCACAGCGGCGCAGCCGCGCCTAGCGCGCGGCCTGAATTCGGGCCTTCGCATAGGCTTTTATTTATGCAGACATCAATAACTTGAAAGTTTCAGTTGGCCGCGGGGACCGAGGCGAAAAAGCGCAAAATAATGCCGGAAAAAATTATTCGCGCGCGCTTCACAGCACGAAAGGATAATTTTGCGAAGGCAGTATGAAGCGATTTTTCGCCGAATCCCGCGGCCAACTGAAATTTTCAGGTTACCGCGGGAAGCGAAACGGCGGATGGCTGAAAGCCATCCGCCGCATATCCGTCCCGCAACAGGGAAGAACTAATCGCTCAGCCACCAGGAGGTGGGGACGGAGCCCCTGTAATCCAGCACGAGCCCTGGCGCGCGGCCTATCTTATATCCGCCAGTCGCATGTCCGTTCACTTGCTTTGCGGACCGGTTGGACGTGGTCCAGCGATGGAACAGGTCCGGGTCAAAAAAATGAAGCACGCGATACGCTTCTGACGGCTTAACGGTCCAGTCATACAGTCCCAGTTCGTCGATAATGGACGGTTCCCTCGGCAGCGTCATGTCTACAAGGCTCAGGGGAACATAGAAGGTTCTGCTCCAGTCCTTGTCATGGTCCGTAACGCCGGCCACGCGCAGCACGGCCGCCGCCAGATTGGCGCAGCACGCGCCTTCCTTATGAAGCGGCCGCTGGTTGATGCCGAAGCGCGCGTAAACTTTCTCGCTTTTATAGGTTTCCACAAAACGCGCCGCCTCCGCGCACGATTGCGGCGAAACCAGAAATGTCGCAAAGGCCGTTCTGCCCTTTTCACCAGAGACGTCGCCGAACTCCGCTTCAACCTGCTCGCGGGTCTGCATCGCGCCCGGCACATATCCGAAAAACACGTTGTAGCCCTTATTGTGCCACCACATGTACAGATACTCCTTATTGTTTTCGCCGTCGGTCTGTCCGGTAACAATGGTCTTCCGTCCGGAGTCGGAGACGCAGCTTATCTCGAACGCCACATGCCCGACCGCATGCGATCCGGCCATTACATTGGCGGTATAACTTTTAAAGACGGCTGTCGCGTTGCTCCAATCCAGTCCTTGCGGCGAATTGAGAATATGCAGAGTGATCTGGTTCGGATACTGCCGGTAAGTCTTTTCGGCTGCGCGGGAAAACTTCTCGGCGAATTTCCTTTCCTTTTCCGCCCTGTCGCTTTCCCCGTCGGGACTTGACAGGCGCGTTTCGTCCTGCGCTTCGCGCTGCAAGGGCATGGGAACCGCTATCTCGCGGGCGGCGGGCGGCAATGCCGGCGCCGTCCCGGCTTTGGCGGCGCCATGCGCGCAAAGACAGATCGCCGCAACAATCGGCAATACGCCGAACGCATGTCTTACGCGATGCCATGCCCGGAGATACACCGGAAATGTACGCCGGGCAAAGCCCCCAGCGCCGCAACAGTCCATGACAGACACACTCGTTACATTGTCCATTTTCCTCTCCTGTTATAGGCTGCCAAAAGCAGTTTCCAGGTAAATTATTCAAAATTACAGGCCGAGGCGAATGAGCCAGAGGACCCAGACGCCGCCCCGGCTTTTCCGGCCTGAAAGCACGCCTTCACGGACGCCCTCAGCAGAAATTTTTTGAGGAGATATTCGCCGGGCCGGCGCCGCCGCCTATCCTGCGCTCCGCTCCGAATTGCAGTGCCGCTGTCAGATAGCGTTTTGCCAGAATGACGGCCCGCTTTACGCACATGCCGCGCGCCAGATACGCCGTTATCGCCGCCGACAGCAGGCAGCCCGTGCCATGCGTGTTTCTGGTGCGTATTCGGGGTCCGCAAAGCCAGAGCGTTTTGCCCGGCAGAAGCAGAACGTCGTCGCAAGCCCGGCCCGGCGCATGTCCGCCTTTTACCAGCACGGCCCCGGGGCCGCGCCCAAGCAGAATACCGCCCGCCTTCTCCATGTCCGTGCGGCAGCTTATTTTGACGCCGGACAGAAATTCCGCCTCCGGGATATTCGGCGTGATTAAGGCGGCAAGGGGGAACAGATTTTTCATCAGCGCAGGGATTGCGGATTTCTCAAGCAGCGTGGCGCCGTCCTTGGCGGATAAAACCGGGTCAACCACAATCCGCTTCTGCCTGAATTTCAAAAGCGCGGCGGAAACGGCTTTCACGGTCGCGGCATCGCAGAGCATTCCGGTTTTCACGGCGTCCGCGCCGATATCCTCCAGCACGGCCTCAATCTGGAGAGCGACCAGCCGTGGCGGAACTTCCCCGGCGGCGCGTATGCCGCATGTGTTCTGCGCGGTAACGGCGGTAATTGCGGACGCGCCATGGCAGCCCAGCGCGGAGAACACCTTTATATCCGCCTGTATGCCCGCGCCGCCGCCGCTGTCGGAGCCGGCGATTGTCAGCGCCCGGAAGCATTTCTTAGGCATAAACCTGTCCTTACTTCCTTCAAAATTCCGGCGGCTGCGCGCCGCGGGTTTTCCGCCGAGCATATCGCGGAAACCACGGCAACCCCGTCCGCGCCGGCGCAGACAGCCGCCGCCGCGTTCCGCACGTTGATGCCGCCTATGGCCACAAGCCTGTGGCGCGACATGGCGCGCAGCCGCTGCACTCCCTCCGCCCCCCATGGCGGTGAAACCGTTTTCTTTGTCGCGGTGCAGAATACCGGGCTTATGCCCAGATAATCGGCGTCAAGTTTTTCCGCCGCGCGGACCTGGGCCGGAGTGTCAACCGTAAGGCCTATAATGGCGCGCGGCCCCAGCAGACGGCGCGCGTCGGCATAAGGAATATCCCCCTGCCCGATATGCAGCCCGTCCGCGCCGCAGGCAAGGGCGACATCAGCCCTGTCGTTTATTATAAGAGAAACTTTGACAGCCGCCTTCACTGCGCGCGCAAGGGCGATGAAATCGCGCGTCGCGCAGTTTTTTTCGCGCAACTGCACGATGCCGACGCCCCCTTTCACCGCCGCGCAAATCAGCGGCAAAAGCGGCCTGCCCAGGCAGAGCGGACGGTCAGTTACAAGGCAAAGCCGCAAATCCGGTTTTCTCTTCAACACGGAGACGCTCCATATCCTTTTCGCCAATACTGTGCAGCGCGTCAAGAAAAGCCGCCTGGAAAGAGCCGGGACCGCGCGAATTCTCAGCCGCGATTTCACCGGCCATGCCCATAACCGCCATCGCATGCGCGCAGGCCTGCGCGGGGTCGCCGTTGACCGCCATAAACGCGCCCGCTATTGCCGAGGCCGCGCACCCCATGGCGGTAACCCGCGCCATCACGGGATGGCCGTTTTTTATGGCGACAATCCCGCCGGAGCCGGCGATATAATCCGTCTCCCCGCTTACAACCGCAACAGCCGCGCCCCTTCCCAGCAGCGAAACCGCCGCCTCAAGCGCGCCGCGCGACGGGGCGGTTGAATCCACCCCTTTTGTGCGGACATACGCCCCGGCAAGCGCCATTGTCTCGGAACCGTTGGCTCGCACCGCCGTTACGCCGCGCGCAAGCAGCCCGGCGGCGGTTTCGGTGCGATAGGCGGTGGCCCCTGCGCCCACCGGGTCAAGCAGCACGGGAATTTTTTTGCGGGCGGCGGCATCGCGCGCTTTTTCCATGGCGCAAACCCAGTCCGGGCTTAACGTTCCGATATTTATGACCAGCGCCGACGCCAGCGACGCCATCTCCGCCGCTTCCCCGCAGGCATGCGCCATCACCGGCGAGGCGCCCACGGCCAGCAGCGCGTTGGCGGTGAAATTCATAGCGACGTAGTTAGTGATGTTGTGTATCAGCGGTCCGGCGCGGCGTATTTCGCGCGCATCGCGCATTATCGTTTGCGGCGTTATCATTTTTCCTCCTGTAGAGCCTCATCGCGCAGAAATCCGGACCGCACATGGTGCAGCATTCGCCGTCTCCCGGCGGAGCGGCGCGCATGGCGCGTGCTGTTTCCGGGTCCAGCGCGAGGGAGAACTGCCTCTCCCAGTCAAAGGCAAAGCGGGCTTTGGACATTTCATCGTCCCGCTCGCGCGCATGCGGAACGCCGCGCGCGATGTCGGCTGCGTGGGCCGCGATTTTGTAGGCGATTACGCCCTGCCTTATGTCCGCCTCGTCGGGAAGGCCCAGATGCTCGCGCGGAGTAACGCAGCACAGCAGCGACGCGCCCTCCCGGGCCGCCAGAGCCGCCCCGATGGCGGAAGTGATATGGTCGTAGCCGGGGGCAATGTCCGTCACCAGCGGCCCCAGCACGTAAAACGGCGCGCCGCGGCAGATTTTGTCCGCCTTGCGCACATTCATAGCCACCTTGTGCATGGGAATATGCCCCGGCCCCTCCACCATAACCTGCGCGCCCGCCCGCCGCGCGCGCAGGACAAGCCCGCCCAACGTTTCAAGCTCGGCAAACTGGGCTTTGTCGCAGGCGTCGGCAAGGCAGCCGGGGCGCAGCCCGTCGCCCAAGCTGAGGCAGACGCGGCGCCGCCGCGCTATTTCGCAAATCCGGTCAAAGGCCGAGTAAAACGGGTTCTGCCTGTTTTTGCCGCGCATGTGCCGCGCCAGTATCGCCCCGCCGCGCGAGACTATGCCGGTAATCCTTTTCTCCGCGTGGGGCAGATGCTCCAGCAGCAGCCCGCTGTGCACGGTCATGAAATCCACGCCCTGTTCGGCCTGTTCCTCTATTACGTCCAGAATCAGCTGCTCCGTCAGATTTTCAGGCGAGCCGGCGCGCGCCAGCGCCTCATACACCGGCACGGTGCCGACCGGAACCGGAGAATTCTCCAGCATCATCCGCCGCATCAGCTTCAGGTCGCAGCCGGTGGACAGGTCCATCACGGTGTCCGCCCCGCATTCAAGGGCAATGCGCAGCTTGGCCTTTTCCGCCTTCCAGCCGGAGCGCCCCGCAGACGCGCCCAGATTCACATTCACCTTGCAGCCGAACGCGGCGCCTATCACGCAGGGATTAACCCCCTTGTGATTCGGATTGGCCGTCATCACCGCCCGCCCGGAGAAAATTTCCCTTCGCGCAAACTCGTCTGTATATTTCATTTGCAATCTCCTTGATAAAGGGGCAGCGCAAAACGCAAAAAAGCCGTTTTCCCGCAAAAGGGAAAACGGCCTTCAAACCTACTCCGTTTTCCTACGCCGGCATTACCCGGTTCAGGTGCGAGGGTGCATTCTCAGCCGCGCCCAAAGGCGCAGCGCCCCTAACGGAACATCAGCAGTCTAGATTTTTTGGAGTTCTACTGCAACGGCGGCGGAGCGGCTATCACGCCGGATTTCATTTTCACTTCGGTCTCTTTACGGGCGCGGGCGATAAGCTGCGCGGCGCGGTCGTAATACCAGCCTTCCGGCTGCGGATTTTGGGCGAGCCCCTCCTCCGCTGCCTTCGCCGCTACGGCGGCGGCGCAGCGCGCAAAACAGTCGGCATCGTCAACGGAGGGGACAATGCGGTCCCTGCGCAGGCCCTTGTTCCGTGCGAAAGCGGCTATTGCTTTTGCGGCGGAGACGCACATGGAATCGGAAATTCCGGACGCGCGCGCGTCCAGCACGCCCCGCCACACCGCCGGAAACGCCAGGCAGTTGTTGACCTGGTTCGGGAAATCCCCGCGTCCGGTGGCCACCACCGCCGCGCCCGCCGCGGCGGCCTCATCCGGCATTATTTCGGGAACCGGGTTGGCAAGCGCAAACACCACCGGATTTCTTGCCATGTACGAAATCCATTGCGGCTTTATGACGCCGGGGCCGCAGGCCGCCGCCGCAATTACCGCATCCGCCCCGCGCAGAGCTTCCTCCGCGCCGCCGGTAATCTGCCCGCCGTTTGTGACGGCGCAAAGCCGCTTTAGCACCGGCACGGGAGTAAGGTCGTGCCGCCTGCGGTGCAGCGCACCCAGCTTGTCCACCAGCACCAGGTTTTTAGGCTCCGCGCCGGCGGTTATAAGCAGCCGCGCCGTGCTGGAATTGGCCGCCCCCGCGCCTATAAGCGCGATTTTGGCGGTCCCGATAGTCCGCCCGGTAAGCTCCAGCGCGTTGAGCATTCCGGCCAGACACACCGTGGCTGTTCCCTGCGCGTCGTCGTGCCACACCGGTATCGGCAGCGAGGCGCGCAGCCGCGACAGCACGGTATAGCACGCGGGGGAGGCGATATCCTCAAGATTTATGCCGCCGAAGGAGGGGGCCGCCATTCTGGCGAAATCTATCACCGCACGGCTGGCGGGAACGTTTATGCACAGCGGCACCGCGTCCACCCCGCCCAGATATTTGAACATCATCGCCTTGCCTTCCATCACGGTCAGCGCGGCGTGCGGGCCGGCCTTGCCGTAGCCCAGAACGCGGGTCCCGTCGGAAATTATCGCTATGGTGTTGGCGCGGCTGGTATACTGCCAGGAAAGCGAGGCATCCTTCATCACCTCTTCCACCACCTGGCCCACTCCGGGGGTGTACCAGTCCGAAAAATCCCCTGCGGAGCGGACGGGCGCCTTCGGGGACATTTCCGTTTTCCCGCCGTAAAACCTGTGCAGTTCCGCCGATTTGCGCTCCATATAAAATATTCTAGAAAAAATGCGCCGCTTTTTGTTAGAATTATTCAAATACTGCGCTTTCCGCCCCAGTATCACGCGGCGGAGAAACCGGTCCGCGCAAATGCCACCGTAGCTCAGCGGTAGAGCGGACGTTTCATAAGCGTTAGGTCGGAGGTTCAACTCCTCCCGGTGGCATACAGTTTTCAGCAGGCTCGGAGGTCAGAATGGCTTTCTGGAATTCCAGCAAACCGGAAACACAGGCCGCGCCGGCGCCCATGCCGCAGCAGCCGGCGCTTCCGGCGTGCCCCGCCGTACCGCAGCCGCCGCCCAGCTTGCAGCCGTACTCCCAGCAGCCCAAGCCGATGCCGGCGCAGAAGCAACAGCTTGAGGAGCGGTTCAACGTCCTCATGCGCAACTCGGCGCGCACGCCGGCCATAGACCTCGCCATACAAATAAGCGACCTTATCCTTGAAGAGGCCGTGGCCAACCGCTCAAGCGACGTTCATTTCGAGTACCACGGAAACAACCTGCGCATCCGCTTCCGCGTGGACGGAATTCTGCAGGACGCGCTTATACTGCCGCGCAACCAGAACATACCCATAACCCAGCGGCTGCGCGTGCTGGCCGGGTTTGATCCGGAACCGCCCGCCACCTACCGCGCGGAGGAGGGGAGATTTCAGAAAATCCTCTCCGGCAGGCCCATACAGGTGCGCCTTTCCGCGATTCCGACCATAAACGGTGAAAAGCTGGTTCTGCGCGTGCTGGACAGGACGCAGATGGGACTCAACCTGGACCAGCTCGGCATAGCCGAGGATTCGCTGGAGACCATAAAGAGCGTCATCCACAACCCCTACGGGATATTTTTCGTCACCGGCTCCACCGGCAGCGGCAAGACAACCACGTTGTATGCCATGCTCAAAACCATCAACTCGCCGATGATAAACATCCTCACGCTGGAAGACCCGGTGGAGTACCGGCTGGAAGGAATCAACCAGGCGCAAATCAATTACAAAAGCGGTTTTGTGTGGAGCGAGGGTCTGCGCACCATACTGCGCCAGGACCCCAATATCATAATGGTGGGAGAAACGCGCGACCACGAAACGGCGGAAATCAGCATGCGCGCCGCCCTCACCGGGCATCTGATATTCACCACCCTGCACACAATCAGCGCCCCCGGCGTGGTGGAGCGGCTTTTTGAAATGGGAACGCCGCCTTTTCTGATAGCGTCTTCCATGATAGGCTCCATGGCGCAGCGGCTGGTGCGCAAAATCTGCCCGCAATGCGCCATGGAATGCCTGCCCCCGCCGCAAACAGCCGTTGACGAATTTGTAAAGACGCTGGAGCCGTCCGAAGGCAAGGTGGTGCGCGACATACTGCTCACCCCCGGCGGCAAATTCCGGCAGGAGCGCGGCTGCCCCGCCTGCCGCAACACAGGATTTTCCGGACGGGTGGGCATATTTGAAATCATGCTCATGAACGAGCAGTTGCGCAAGCATGTGCTGGAGCACAGCTCCACGGACATTATCCGCCGCACCGCCATACAGAACGGAATGCGCACGCTTCTGATGGACGGCATGTTCAAGGCCTGGAACGGGCAGACCACCATATCCGAGGTGCTGCGTGTTACCGCCACAATGGTATAGCGTTATGCGCAAAGCAATCAGAAAAATGGTGCGGGTGGCATGGGGTCTGGCCGCTCTGGTGCTGGCCTGGCAGTTTGTGATGGACGCGCTGCACGGCTATGCGGATTACATGCTCTCGCTCATCACCGTCTACGCCGCGGTGCTAGGCGGCGTAACCCTGGTTGCCTACCTGATAGACCGCGCCGCCGCCGGAACCCCGCCCAAGTGAAGCGGCTTGCCGTAACCGGCGGGCTGGTCGTTGCGGAAAACTCGGCAATCCGCGCGGATGTCTTCATAGAAAACGGCAAAATCTCGGCGGTGCGCCCTCCTTCAAAACACGCGCCAAAAGCGGACATCGTTATAGACGCGCGGGGAAAAACCGTAATTCCCGGCGTCATAGACGCGCATGTCCATTTCAGCCTTCCCGCCGGAGATATCACAACAAGCGATGATTTTTCGTCGGGCTCGCACGCGGCCATCGCCGGCGGGGTTACAACAGTCATAGATTACACCACCCAGCCGCCGGGCATCGGGCTGGAGCGCGCCGCGCGGGCGCGGCTTGCGAAAATGCGCGGCAAAATGCGCTGCGACTATTCGCTGCACTGCATAATCCCGTCCTGGACAAAACTTAAAAACCCCGCCCGGCAGATGAAGACGTTGTGCCGCATGGGGATTCCCTCCTTCAAGATGTTCATGATTTACGGCGAGCGCGGAATGCAGTCCGGCGACGCGGATTTGCACGAGGCCATGCTGGCCGCCAAAGCCTGCGGCGCGACACTATGCCTTCACGCGGAATCCGACGGGATAATACGACATCTCTCCGCAAAACACGCCGGAGAGGGGATGCGCGGCTTTGTGCGCTCAAGACCGGATTTCAGCGAATGGGAGGCGGTGCAGCGCGCGCTTGTCTGGGCGGAGGCTGCGGGGGCGAAAGTGTATTTCGTGCATCTTTCGGCAGGCAGGTCGGCGCGGATTATAACGGCGGCCCGCGCCGCCGGAATACACGCGATGGGCGAAACCTGCCCGCAGTATCTCGCGCTTGACCAGTCCGCCCTGCTTGGAAAAAACGGCCATTTTTACGCCACCTGCCCGCAGGTCAAAACAAAAAAAGACTCCGCGCTTTTGTGGCAGGCGCTCAAGGAAGGCGCGGTTTCAACTATAGCCACCGATTCCTGCACTTTCAACTCGTCGCAGAAAAACCGCTGGCGCGGCGATTTCTCAAGAATCCCGTTCGGCATTCCGGGAGTGGAAACCTCTATTCCGCTGATATACACGCTGGGCGTCCTCAAAAACCGCATTTCGCTTCTGGAAATGACGCGGATGCTGAGCCTCAATCCCGCAAAAATCATGGGGCTCTATCCCCGCAAAGGCGCAATACGCCCCGGCGCGGACGCCGACCTTGCCATACTGGACACGAAAAACGTCAAGGCCGTTGACCATGCCGCCATGCAAACCAATTGCGACTGGAACCCGTATCAGGGCATGAAACTCAAAGGCTGGGCGGAAACGGTGATTTTGCGGGGGGAAATCGCCGCCAGAAACGGCGCCCCCGTCTCCGCCGCCCCCGAAGGCGTTTTCCTCCCGCGCCGCCCCGGCGCATTCATCTGATTATGCCTGCTTTTGTTCTCCTGACATCGTAACGAACTCTCCCCTGTCAGGATATGCCGTGCCAAGCCAGAGAAAAGATTCGGCATGCCATAGCGGTTTGCCATTAGACTTGCCTGAATAGAATTTCGGTTGCATTTTGCTGTATGGCGATATACAATATATTGTACGGAATCGTACATATAGTTGTATGAATAAATACAGAATAGATAAAGACGGACTGATTGAGACAATGGGCGCATGGAATGCCTTTTTCAGAAGGCGCGTCCATCTGATAGCCTGCGGCGGCACGGCGATGACGCTGCTCGAAATCAAAGAATCCACCAAAGATATTGACTTCATCGTGCCGAATGAAAGCGAATACCGATACCTGGCGGCAACGCTGGCCGATATGGGATATGCCAACATTTCCGAGTTCGGCTGGAAGAGGGACGGCGGTTTTATTTTTGACCTCTACCCCGGAAGCAGGGTATATCAAACGGATTTGCTGGAATCCCCGCTTAAAAGCGGAAATAATACGCTGTTCAGGGAATTTGCGCGTATCTATATCGGCATTCTCAACCCATACGACATCATAATCACAAAGCTGTTCCGGGCTTCCGGCGTTGATATTGAGGATTGCGCCGGCCTGCTTAAGACGGCCGGAAAGAAAATAGACTGGGCCAGGCTTGAGGGGCGTTTCCGTGAAACCGCGTCATACAGCGTATTTGAGGACAAGGCCAATGCAAATTTCAACGCCTTCAGGGAAAACATTAGACGCAGGAAACTTATATGAAGAATAACGAGCTGCTGAAAAAAGCCGAAGCACTGGGGTTTCCGCTGTATCAGGCGCAAACCGAAACAAACGTTTGCCGCGCTTTGGCGGAAATCATAAGAAGCCGCAATCCGCGTCTTTGGGAGGGCTTCCCGGTAATGCTTGCCAATGCCGCCGAAAAAGGCGGGTTCAGCCTTGCGCGGCTGAAGGCGCAGATGAGCAGTCCGGCGGAACGAAAGCTGGCGGAAAAGCTTTTTCTCATGTCCGCAGCGCTTTACAATGCCGCCGGAATCAAATTCGCCTGGGCGGCCCATCCCGAACAGCGGAAATATCTGGCCAACTTCAAAAATGGCGCCGCCATAGAAATAGGCAACTACAATTTCCCGCCGGAAAAGCTAAAGACGGTTTTCGGCGCATATTACGCAAACAAAGCCGGACAAATAGCCGATGTCTTGTCCGCCAGAAGCGATTTCAGCGTTGAATATGCCCTGTCGCAGATATTCACCGCCAGGCAGAAAGAGCTGTTCTTCAAAAAATTGCGCGGCGAGAAGCTGACAAAAACCGAAAAAGAGTATTTTTCCCGCGCAGTGAAAAAAAAGGTTTTGGCATTGGCAAATGAGGATTTGCACCGTCTGGCCGTGAAACTTCTGGAATAGCCGGTTTCCTGCCGGGAAACGCGGAGGCTATCCCGCACGGCAATGCAGCAGTTGGCGGACGGCGGAGATGTCGGCTTTTATGCCGGAGACAAGCTCGCTGAGATTATAGAACTTGGCCTCGTTGCGGATTTTGGCGGAAAAATCTATTTCCACTTCCTCGTCGTAAATATCGCGCATGAAATCCAGTATGTGCACCTCGCACAGCGGGATATGCGAGTGTATGGGATTGACCGTCGGGCGAAAACCTATGTTGGCCACTGCGTTGAACCGCTCGCCGCGCACGTTGGCATGCACCGCGAACACGCCGCGCGGCAGTATCTTGCAGGCGCCCGCGTCCAGATTGGCGGTCGGGTATCCCAGCTTGCGGCCAAGCCCCTTGCCGCGCACCACCGTCCCTTTCAGCGAATACGGACGGCCCAGCAGTTCCGCCGCCTCCTCCACAAGCCCCTCGTGCAGGTATTGCCGTATCTGGGTGGAGGAGATTTTATGGCCCTGGGCCTTTACAAAATGCAGCACCACAAGCTCTATGCCGCGCGTCTCGCATTCCCGCCGCAGCCAGTTCACATGCCCCTGCCGGCCGGCGCCGAAGGCGAAATCCTGACCGGCAAGAATGCCGCCGGCGCGCAGTTTTTTAACAAGCACCTCGTCCAGGAACCGTTCGCACGACATGGCGGCAAGCCCGCGCGTAAACTCCAGCGAGACGGCGGCATCCGCGCCGCATTGCTTCAGCAGCGCGCCGCGCTCGCCGGGCAGGGTTATCATGCTCTGCTCCGGCTTGCCGGACAGAAACGCCTTGGGCGGAATGGGGAAATAGACGGCAAGGCTTTTCATCCCGGAGGCGCGCGCGCGGGCTGAAAGCTCGGCTATAACCTCCCGGTGGCCCAGGTGCACGCCGTCAAAAGTGCCTACCGCTATGAAATTCCTCATAAATTTTCAACCGGCAGCAGGCGCGCATAAAGCTCGTCCCTGCCAATGGTTTTAAGCGCATCGGCGGGGATGGCGCCGTCAACGCGGAACCCGCCCGCCTCCAGCCGGCGCAATGATTTCAGATGCGCGCCGCAGCCGAATTTTTCGCCCAGCATTTGCGCAAGAGAGCGCACATACGTCCCGCCGGAGCATCTTACCGTGAAAGCCAGCTCCGGCGCGCGCCATTCAAGGCTGTCCCATCCGTAAATAGTAATCCGGCGCAGCATCTGCTCCGGCAGCTGCCCGCCGCGGCGGGCTATGCGGTGCAGCGGCTCCCCATGAAACTTGACGGCGGAATAGGGGGGGACAGGCTGCGTTATCTCCCCGGCAAGCGAGCGCGCCGCCTCAACAAAACTTTCCGGCGCAACCGGCGGGAGGGGGGAAACCTTTGTTATGCTGCCGTCGGCGTCCCAGGTGTCGGTGGTGGCGCCAAAGAGCATGGTCCCGCTGTAAGTCTTTCCCGCCTGCTGGAAACGGCTTTGCAACCGCGTTGCACCGCCGGCCAGCAGCACAAGCAGCCCGGTGGCTGCCGGGTCCAGAGTGCCGGTATGGCCTATGCGCCGCATTCCCAGCGCGCGCCTTGCCACCATCACGGCGTCATGAGAGGTCCAGCCGGAAGGCTTGTCCACCAGCAGCACGCCGGAGATTTCAGCGGCCCCGTTTTGTGGCGGCGGCGGTTTTGCCGGCGTGTTCATAAGCGGCTTTTACGGCGGCGAGCATTCTGTTCTTCATTTCCGAAAGCGAAAGCTGGGATTTGCAGCCCGCCGCGTTGCGGTGGCCGCCCCCGCCGAAAAGCTTGGCAAGCTTGCTTACGTCCACATGGCCCTTGGAGCGCAGATTCACGGCAAGGCGGGACTCTTCCTCGCGCAGCAATACGGACACCTGCGCGCCCGGCACCATCAGGCCGTAGTTGACTATATCCTCGGTATGCTGGGGCAGCGCCCTGGCGGCGGCGATGTCCTGCCGCGTAAGAAAAGAAAATGCGGTGCGCCCGCCGTCCAGCATCTCCAGCCTGGAGAGGGCCGCGCCCAGCAATTTGAGCGCGGGATAGGCGCGGGTGCCGTAAACCCTGTCGTTTACCTTCCAGGGTTTGAAACCGGTTTCCAGCAGCGCGGCGGCAACCGTATGCGCGCGCGCGGTGGTGGAGGGATAATGGAAACGCCCCGTGTCCGTGGCCAGGCCGACGTAGAGATATTCCGCCTCGCGCGCGCTGATTTTTATCCCCATGGCGGATATTATGCCGTAAAGCAGCTCCGCCGTGGAGGAGGCCGCAGGGTCTACGTAGTTTACCGTGCCGTAATTTTCAAAGGTGCGGTGATGGTCTATGTTCACAACCGCTTTCACGCGGGAGAGGACTTCCCGTATATTGCCCGCGCGCGAGGGGGTGGAGCATTCTATCAGGATGGCGGCGTCGTAATTGCGCTTTGAAGGCAGCTTGCCCGCATGAATGCGCGACGCGCCGTGAAGAAAGCTGAGGTTGTCCGGCACCGGGTCCGCGCTGTAGAGCCAGGACTTTTTGCCGAAACGCCGCAGCACCGAGGCCATGCACAGCATGCAGCCGATGGTGTCCCCGTCCGGGTTCTGATGCCCGGCGAGAAAAAAAGAATCGTATTTTTTCAGCGTCTCCGCCAGCGCGGAAAGCGGCAGTTCAGCCGGGGTTTTTTTCGTCTCGCCCATCTTTTTCCATGGCAATCAGGTTCAGAATGTTTTCCACGCGCGCCGCGCTGGCGGGCGTGGGGTCAAAACGGAAATCCAGCATGGGCAGCCGCCGCATATGCAGCCGGGACCGCAGCACCAGGAGAATTTCCCGCTTGAGTCTGCGAAACACCAGGTCCGCCGCTTCGCGCTCCGCCTGGCCGCCCAGCGCGGAATAATAGACGGTCGCATCCTCAAGGCTGGCGGAGACCTTCACGCAGGTAACCGTTATTATCCCCGTGCAGCGCGATTTGACCAGCACGGAGGCTATCTCGGTTTTGAGCAGTTCCGCAATCCGCTCGCGGCGGTTGTTCACTTGGGGCCGTCCATGGTGCGCAGAACCGTTTTCTTCTCGTAGGGTTCCACAATGTCGCCGGGCTTGATGTCGCGGTAGCCATCCACCAGTATGCCGCATTCAAAGCCCTTCTCGACTTCCTTGACGTCTTCCTTGAACCGCTTGAGGCCGGATATCTTGCCGCGATGCACCGGCTTGCCGGCGCGCAGAACGCGCGCATCGGCGCCGCGCACCATTTTCCCTTCCAGCACAAACGAGCCCGCGATTGCGCCGGAACTGAGGCTGAATGCCTGGCGCACCTCGGCTTTGCCGGTCGGGACTTCCACGATGTCGGGCTCCAGCAGGCCTTCCATGGCGGCCCTTACCTGGTCCAGCAGGCTGTAGATGATGTCGTAGCTGCGGATTTCTATGCCCGCGCGGTCGGCCTCGAAGCTGGCGTTGGATTCTGTATCCACGCGGAAGGCCAGCACCACGGCGTCGCTGGCCTTGGCCAGCAGTATGTCGGATTCGTTCACATTGCCCGCGCCGGAGTGGATTATCTTGATTTCCACCTCTTCGTTGCCCAGCCGCTCCAGCGAATCGCGTATAGCCTGTATGGAACCCTGCACGTCCGCCTTCAGAATGATTTGCAGCGTTTTCAGCTTGCGGGATGCCACCTGGGAATGCAGTCCCAGCAGCGTAACATGCTTCTGATGGGCTATGGTGGCCTCGCGAGCGGCGCGCTGGCGCTGCTCGGCTATCTGGCGCGCTTCGCGCTCGGATTCAACCACATGCAGCATGTCGCCTGCGAGGGGCGGCTCCCCTGTAAAACCCAGCACCTCCGCGGGCATGGAGGGTTTGATGCCGTCCAGCCTGACGCCGTGCTCGTCCACCATGGCGCGCACTTTGCCGTAGGTGGAGCCGACTATGAACGGGTCGCCGACGCGAAGCGTGCCTGCCTTGACCAGCACTGTGGCGACGACGCCGCGCTTGGAGTCGCGTTTTGCCTCCACCACGGTGGCAATGCCCGGCTTGTCCGGGTTGGCTTTAAGCTCCATCAACTCGGCCTGGAGCAGAATCATATCCAGCAGTTTGTCTATGTTGAGCTTCTTCTTGGCCGAGATGTCAACGAATATGCTCTTGCCCTGCCACTCCTCGGACAGAAGGCCGTGCTGCGCCAGTTCCTGCCGGATTTTGGCGGGATTTGCGCCCGGCAGGTCTATCTTGTTGACCGCCACTATTATGGGCGCGCCGGCTGCCTTGGCGTGGTCTATAGCCTCCACCGTCTGGGGCATGACGCCGTCGGTGGCGGAAACCACCAGTATGACGATATCCGTGGCCTGCGCCCCGCGGGAGCGCATGGCGGTGAACGCCTCGTGGCCCGGGGTGTCCAGAAACACTATATCGCCTTTCGGATGGCAAACCTTGTAGGCGCCTATGTGCTGGGTTATCGCGCCGGATTCCAGAGAACAGAGGTCGGATTTCCGTATGGCGTCCAGCAGGCTGGTTTTGCCGTGGTCCACATGGCCCATTATGGTTACCACCGGCGGGCGCGGCTTAAGCGATTCGGGCTTGTCGGCGTCCTTGCCGACGGTTTCCAGCTTGTTTTCCGCAAACATCTGCGCGATTTCAAGCTGAAAGCCCATTTCGCCGGCTACAAGCTCTGCCAGTTCGCTTTCCAGCCGCTGATTGATTGTGGCGTAGACGCCCATTGTCATCAGCTTCTTTATAAAGTCGGTAACCTTTATGCCCATTTTCTCGGCAAGCTCGCGCACCGTGGGCTGGCCGATGATTTTTATGACCGGCTTGGCCGGTTTTGGCGGGGCTGCGGGCTGGGCCGGTTTCACGGGCTGCGCCGCCTGCGGCGCTGCCGCAGGCTGGGCGACCGGCGTGGCCGGCGCGGGCTGCGCCGGAGCCGGGGCAGCCGCCGGTTTTACCGGAGCGGGCTGCGCCTGCTGCGGCTTTGCCGCCGGAACCGCAGGCTGCGCGGCCGGACTGGCCGGAGCCGCGGCATGAGGCTGCTGCGCCGCCGGAGCGGCGGGGGCATGAGCCTCCGCCTTGTGCGTGACCGGGGGAACAGCCGCCGGTTTAGGCGCGGCCTGGTGAATCTGGTGAGGAGCCGCCGGATGCGCGGCATGAACCGGACTGGCCGGCTGCTGCGCCGCCGGAGCGGCAGGAGCATGAACCTCCGCCTTGTGCGCGACCGGCGCGGCGGCAGAAATTTCAACTTTATGGGCCGGGATTTCCGGCTTCTGTCCCGTTTCCTCCGCAACGGCCTTTTTAGGGGCGGCCTTGCGTTTGGACGCGGATTTGGCGCCATCTACAGCCGGTTTTTTTGCGGCGGTTTTTTTTACTGCGGAAACCGTCTTTTTCTTTTTAACCTCGGCGGCTTCGGCATCCTGCGCAGCGGCGGTTTTTTCCGCCGGTTTAACTGCCGCTTTCTTCGGTTTTGACGCCGGTTTGGACGGTTTCGGTGTTGTCATTGCTGCTGGTCTCCTCTGCGGGGGAATTGGTTTCGCCGGAAGCGTCCGCCGCAGTCTGGCTGGCTTCCGTCTGGGGGGCAAGGCCCTTTTCCTGCACGTACTTGCGGGCGCCCTGTATTATCTTGGCCGCCGTCTTGGCGCCCACGCCCTGCAGCGTGGACAAATGCTCCGGCGTAAGCGAGGCTATTTTGACTATATCGGTGATGCCGGCCTTTATCAGCAGCTCCGCCGTCTTGGGGCCTATGCCGTCTATTCCGGTAAGGTCGTTGGCTGCGGCCTGCTGGACTTTGCGGCCTTCTTCCTGCACCTGGGACTCGCTTTTGACATCAAGCTCCCAGCCGGTTATTTTGGAGGCGAGCTTGATATTCTGCCAGTCCTTGCCTATGGCGACGGCAAGCTGGTCGTCCGGCACTACAATCAGCGCGCGCTTGGTTTCCTTGTCCAGCGCGCGCACGGAGGAAACCTTCGCGGGCGACATGGCGTTGGTTATCATCTGGGCGGTGTCCGGGCTCCAGGAGATAAGATCTATGCGCTCGCCGCTAAGCTCGTTGGTAACCGCGCGTATTCTCATGCCGCGCATGCCGACGCAGGCGCCGATGGGGTCCACCTTGGAATCCGCGCCGCGCACCACCACCTTGGAGCGGAACCCGGCGTCGCGCTCTATGGAGACAAGCTCCACCAGCCTGTCGTTGATTTCCGGCACTTCCACTTCAAACAGCCGGGTCAGGAAAAGCGGCGCCGAACGGGAAAGTATTATGTAAGGCCCGCGCTGCGTCCTGTCCATGCGGGACACGGCGGAGCGGTAGCGGCCCATTGCCGGGTCGTCCGATGTCATCAAGTCCTTCTGGGCCAGCACGCGCAGAATCACGGCTTTCACCCTGCTGTTGGGGGCGTAGCGTTCCTTGCGAATCTGCTCGCAATAGGGAAGCAGCGCCTCGGCCTTGCCGATGTCAACCACTATGTCGCGGTCGCTGAAGCGGCGCACCATGCCGGTGATAACCTCGCCCTCGCGCGGCTTGTATTCGCGGTAAAGATTGTCGCGCTCTATGTCGCGCACTTTCTGGATAAGCACCTGCTTGGCGATTTGCGCCGCTATGCGCGAGAAATCGTTGATGTCCAGCGCGATGTCTATTTCCTGGCCAAGCTCCGCGGTGGGGGAGGCTTTTTTGGCGTTTTCAAAGCCAATTTCCAGTTCCGGGCTGGACACGGCCTCCACCACTTTAAGGCGGTGCCAGGCTTTCATGCCGCCGGTTTCGGGGTCCATCTTGGCGGAAATCTGGGCGTTTTTGCCGATATGCTTGCGCAACGCGGAAACAAGCGCGTCCTCTATGGTCTTGAACACCTCTTCTTTTTTGATGTTGCGCTCCCTCTCCAGCCGTTCAAGGGCCGTAACAAGGTCTTTGGGTTGTGTGTCTTCCATCGCCGTCTCCTTAGTATTTCCGCAATGCGGAGGTTAAAATTCAAGAACGGGGTCCAGCCGCGCCGACTTTATGTCGCCGTAACTGAATACGTATGTATTGGCCGCGTCGGAGAGCGTCATTTTCTCCCCGTCGGCGGAGGCTATCACTCCGGTAAAAAACGCCCTTTTTTCAACCGGCTGCCGGAGTATCAGCTTCACCCTCTGCCCCGCGAAACGGATGAAATGCTCCGGTTTTTTCAGCGCCCGGTCAACTCCGGGGGAGGACACCTCTATCACATAAGCCCGCTCCACCAGATTTTCCATTTCCAGGGCAGCGCTGATTTTGTCGCTCATCAGCCCACAATCGCCGATAGAGACGGGTTTCCCGTCCTTCCTGTCTATGAAAAACTGGAGCAGCGCCTTCGCCCCGTGGCCAGCTATGTGCAAATCCACAAGCTCCATATTCTGCTGGTCAAACAGAGGGGCCAGGGCCTGTTCTATCTTATCGGTGTTATATGTCATGGCTCAAGCTAAAAAAAAAGCGGCCTCCAACTGCCAGCCACTCTCCTTATACAGATGGTAGCATTTGCCCGCCCGCCGCGTCAAGACCGTAAGGGTGCGGGGGATTTGTTTTGACACTCCGCGTTTTATATATTTGTTGAGGCGTTCGGGAGGTGGTTATGGGAATAGATTTTCATATCAATATCAAGCGGAAGATTACGGTGAACGGGAAGGAATACGGCTCGCCGGAAGAGGTGCCGGAACACTACCGGCAGACCGTGCGAAATGTCTTGGACTCCGCAGGGACGCTCGCCGGCGGAAGCAAGATAACAGTCAACGGCATGGGCTACGACAGCCCCGAGGCCATGCCGCCGGACACGCGCAGAATTTACGAGGAATCCCTCAGAAAGGCCAAAGTGGTGTCGCAAAACACCGGAATGCCCATGCCGGCCCTGGAGCAGGAGGGTGCGCTGTCCAGGCGGGCCATAATAATCCTGCTGCTGCTGGCCGGTCTTATCCTGCTGCTTAAATTCTTCAGGCCCGGGTAAAGCATACCCGCAGGGATGGGAACCAGTTTTCACAAACTGGAAAATGGGCTATGGTTGAGCAGGCTTGCCCTGATGTTCCGCGAACCACCGCAAGATTTCCCGGAATACGGCGATGCCGGGCGGTTCTGAAACCGGCGCGCGCGAATCGCGCAAATCATGCCCCCGTCCCGGAAAGCGGCGGATAGTAGTATTCTTCCTTCCTGAACGCGAAAGTTCCGAGACCATAAAATCAAACGATTCCACGGGAACGTTCGCATCCTCGCTGCCATGTGCCAGAAACAGCCGCGCCCTGGTTTTCGCTGCCCAACTGCGGGAAATCCGCGCTATGGGAAAGCGGGGGGGGGGGGGGAGGGCCCGCGGGGCCCTTGACAACTATTTTTCGCACGCTAGACTAATCCCAGCAAACACGCACGGAGGCATTATGGGAAGGATATTGACCGCTTTCTTTTTTATGCTTGCGCTGGCGGCTTCGGCCCGCTGCGAAGGCGCCATAGCCACACTTGTGTTTTACAGCGACTCCAGAACCGGGGAACCGCCCGCGGTTGTCGGCGCGGCCGTGTCCGGCGATAATGGCGGCGGGGAAGAGGGTTTTGCTGCCGCAGCCGCAGGCGGCGCGGCGCAGTCGGTTTTTCAGGAAGCTTTTGAGGGGGCGCGGGCGGACATGAAATCCTGCCGCGTAAATGCCGGCGGGCGCGGCTATTACAAAGCCTCCTGCCTCAACCCCATAATCTCCGGCATGGTGCGACTGGCCGCGCGTGAATTTCCGCTGTATGCCGGGCTTATACCCGGGCAGATACGGTCAAAACTCAACTCCTGCGCGGCGCGGACAACGTCTGCGGGCGGGGAGCGCTACTACGACGCGGGCTGCGTAAACAGCGGAGTAGACGAACTCGCGGGCATGATTGAGTAGAGATTTCAGACGGATGCAAAAACTCCGGTTCGGGGGACAAACCGCCGCTTACTCATCCTCCAGGTCATATTCATCCGACATCATCCACTTTCCGGCTTTCTTTATTTTGCTGGGGCTGGATCTGCTTGTATTGCGTAAATCGCCAAAGCGGTACATGAAGGAAATCCTCTGGGCATTGCCCAAATCGCCGCACGGAGCGAAACCGTAGTCAACCCTCCAGTTCGGACGCTCGTAACCGGCGCCCAGCGCGAATTGCCCGGTGGAACCGGATGAGCCTGCGCCCTCCGCCTGCCAGCCGGCGCGCAGCAGCAGCCTGTCCCACTGGCTGAAAGAATTGCGCACGGCATATTCCAGGCCGGCGCGCGCGCCGGACGCGCTGCTTGATTCCACATAGTCACCCACAGCCATCAGATACTCGCCCAGCTTAAGCGAGGCGCCGACCCGTTTTGTAAGCGGCAGAGAAAACGTCATGTCGCCGACGGCCATGCCGGGGCCGACGTTCTGCAGCGCCGCGCCAAGGCGCAAATGTCCGAAAAAACCCATCACTCCCAAATCTATGGCAGAGCCGCTGGCCACCGCGTCGTCAACCGACTGGCGCATGTATTTCACCGCCGCGCCCACCGCGAAATTAAGCCCGATATTCTTTGCGGCGGCAGCCATAAAACTGGATTCCCCCGCTCCGAAACTGCCTGTGGTGTTTCCGGAGGCGTCCGTCCTGTCCATCGGGCTGATGGTAAACAGGTTCAGCGCGCAGCCGAGGGTTACGTCGTTGCCCACGGGGAACGCGGCGGAGCCGTACTCGCTTTTTATGCCGGATATCCATTCGGTATGCGTAAGCGAGACATCGCTGCGCGGCAGCCGGGCTATGCCCGCCGGATTGTAAAAGAGCGAAACGGAATCATCGCCCACAGCGGTATACGCGCCACCCAGCGCCATGGCGCGGGCGGAAGCATCAACCTCAAGCGAAGGCATGGAGGATGCGCCAGCCCCCGCAAAAGCGGCCCTGGACGCAAGCAAGATAATAATGGCAGCCTTCATATAATCACCAGATTATCGCCGCGTTGACCATGCGCGTTCCCATGTCCGATGTTTTCACGACAAACACATAGACCCCGGTGGCCGCGCGTTCCCCGCCGGAATTGACGCCGCGCCATGTTGCAACGTTGGAACTGTCAATATCTCCCGATGCGCGGGAGAGCGTTTTTACAAGCCGTCCGGAAACTGAGTAAATTCTGATCTCCAGCCCCTGCGCGGAGGCGGGAATGCCGTCTATGGTCATGTGCTGGCTCATCATGCGGCAGGGGTTGGGATAAATCCTAAGCGCGACAGCCGGCGCCAGAACCGGAGAGGAATTGTTGTTGGACGATGGTGTTGAAGTGTCCACCGTGAAATTGTACGAGGCCAGCGGGCCGGCGTTGCCCACATTGTCGGTCGCCTTCACCATGAACCAGTAGACCCCGTCGGCCAGGCTGGACAGAGACACGCTGGTTCCGGTAGTGGCAGTGCTGGCAACAGCCGCATAAACGCTGCCCGTGGAAAGCTGGTAGTTGTAATGCGCGATGCCGGAACCGTTGTCGGAGGCGCCCCACGAGAACGCCGGATTTATATCGTTGGTGACAGAGACCGGTTTCGTGACAAAGCTGGGCGTATAGGGGGCGGTCAAATCCGTCAGTACGCCGGGGGACGAGGTAACCGAGGACCAGACGTTGGATATATTCTTGCTCTTCACGGCGAAGTAGTAGCGAGTGTTGTCGGCCAGGTGCAGGCCGGACGCCACCGCATATGTCGTTACACCCACGAATGTCCAGTCAACCACATTATTGCCGCCGGGGGTGGTGCCCACGGCATAGCTGTAGCCATAAGAGCCCGCCGCAGCAGCCCAGTTGGAATACAATGTGGTGCCGGAGCCGGTATACGGCAGTTCCACCAGATTAAGCCCGTCATACACATATGCCGGCGCGGCGGCGGCAGCCGGCGTGCTGGCGTCTATCGCGAACTGGTAAACGCGCAGGGAACTTTCGTTCCCGGCATTGTCTATTGTCTTGACCATGAACCAGTAAGCGCCATCCGCCTTGTTGGAAAACACGGCGCTTGTGTCTGTCGTGTTTACGGCTATGGAGGGGTTGTATGTGGCGCTGGCCGACAGCTCGTAAACATAGCCCGCCACGCCGGAACCGCTGTCCGAGGCCGTCCACGAAAACACCGGATTGGTGTTGTTAGAGGAGGTGGCGGGCTTGACCAGAAGGGCGGGCATGGCCGGAGCGGTGAAATCCGTCAGGACACCGGGCGATGTGGTGGCAGCCGACCAGACATTGGACACGTTCTTGCTTTTCACCGCGAAGTAATATCGCGTGTTGCTGGAAAGCGAAAGCGCCCTCACCACATATGTGGACATGCCCACATCCGTCCAGCCGACGATATTGGTTCCGTACATGGCCGTACCTATGGCATATCTGTAACCTTCGGAATTGGCCGCCGGCGCCCAGTTGGCCGACAGCGTGAACGTAGACGCGGTATAGGAGGTTTCGGACGCGGCCAGGCCGTCATAGACATACGCCGGCGCGGAGGGCGCTCCCGTGGACGAATCAACCCTGAAGGCATATGTGGTTACCGGGCTTGCATTGCCCGCATAATCCAGCGTTTTCACCATGAACCAGTAGTTGTTGTCCGCGACATAAGAGAAGGTGACAGACGGCGTGGAAGTCGCCACCGCCGAGGAGTCGCTCCATGAAGAGCTGATGGCCAGTTCGTAAAGATAGCTTGCCACGCCGGACACCGCGTCCGTGGACGTCCACACAAAAGCCGGGTACTTGTAGTTGGAAAGCGCCGCCGGCGTGGACACGAAAACGGGGGCCGAGGGCGCCGCGGAATCTATCACGAAAGAGGCCGTAGCCAGGCCGCTGGCATTCCCCGCGCCGTCCACCGCCCTGACCATGAACCAGTAAGCGCCGTCCGCCTTGTTGGAGAAGGAAACGTTTGCCTGCGCGGTGGAACTGGAGGCGGGGGCGCTCCACACGCTGGAGGTGGAAAGCTCGTATGAATAGCTTGCCACGCCGGAACCGCTGTCCGAGGAGCTCCACGCGAAAGACGGGTTCTTGCCGGAGGAAAACGCCGCCGGCTGGGAAGAGAAGGACGGCGTGTCCGGCACGGCAGTGTCCACCGCGAAGGGATACACGGTCGCCTCGCTCATGTTGCCGGCGGTATCCCTGGATTTGACCATGAACCAGTAGCTGCCGTCGGCCAGATTGGAGAATGACACGGAGTTTGCTGAAATTGAGACCGAGGCGGCGTCGCTCCATTCTGAAGTTGCCGCAAGCTCGTAGACATACCCCGCCAGACCGGAACCGGAATCCGACGCCGTCCAGGCAAACGACGGGTTTTTGCCGACAGTGGCGGAGGCCGGTTTTGTGGTCAGCGCGGGCGCGGCGGGCGCGGTGGAGTCAATTTTGAAGGAATAAGTGGCAAGCGCCCCGGTGTTGCCGGAATTGTCGCGCGCTTTCACCATAAACCAGTAGTTGCCGTCGGCCAGGCCGGAATACTCAACCGCCGCGTCCGCGGATGTTACTGCGGAGCCGTCGCTCCAGGAGCCGGTGGTGGAAAGCTCGTATATGTAATTTGCAAGGCCGGAGCCGCCCGTGTCTGCAACGGTCCAGGCAAAAGAGGGGCTGGAATTGGCGGTAACGGCGGCGGGTTTGGTTGTCAGGGCCGGCACGCCGGGGGCCGTCGCATCAATGCTGAACGGATATATCGCCGCCTCGCTTGTGTTGCCGGTATTGTCTCTGGCTTTCACCATGAACCAGTAAGTCCCTTCCGTTATGTTGGAAAACGAAACGGATGTTCCCGTGGTGGCGGTGGAAACGGCGTCGCTCCAGATGCTGCTGGCGCGCAGTTCGTAGACGTATCCCGCCAGGCCGGAGCCGGAATCCGAAGACGTCCACGCAAATGCCGGGTTGGTGCTGGCGGAATATGTTGCCGGCATGGAGGTAAACGACGGCGTTTCCGGGGCCGTGGTGTCCAGCGTGAAAGCGTAGGAGGCAATGGCGCTGACGTTGCCGGCGCTGTCCCGCGCCTTGACCATGAACCAGTAATTGCCGTCGGCCATATCGGAAAAAGAAACAGACGCGCCGGTGATGTCAATCGCAATGGCATTATCCCAGCCGGCGCCCGACGCCAGCTCATAAGTGTATCCCGCGATGCCGGAGCCGCTGTCGGAAGCGGTCCAGGCAAAGGAGGGGTTTTTGTTGGAAGTCAGCGCGGCCGGATGCGTGGTTATGGAGGGCGCCGCCGGCGCGGTGGAATCCACCGTGAAATGGTATGACGTCGCCGCGCTGGCATTGCCGGCATTGTCCACGGCCTTCACCATGAACCAGTAGCCGCCGTCGGCCAAACCGGAGAGAGAAACCGACTCCGCCGCGGTTGGGGTGGAAACAGCGTCGCTCCAGGTTGAAGATGTCCTGATCTCGTAGACGTATCCCGCCAGGCCGGAGCCGGAATCTGACGATGTCCAGGCAAAAGAGGGGTTCGTGTTGTTTGTGACAGAGGCTGGCGAAACGGTAAGCGACGGCGCCGCGGGTGCCGCAGTGTCCACCGTGAAGTGATACACCGTGGCCGAACTGGCGGTGCCGGCGGTGTTTTTGGTTTTGACCATGAACCAGTATTCGCCGTCGGCAATATTGGAAAACGAAACCGAGGTCCCCGTGGTGTTGACGGCCATGGCATCGTTCCAGGTGCTGCTTGTGCCCAGTTCGTAGATGTATCCTGCTATGGACGAGCCGCTGGCAGTCCATGCAAAGGAAATGTTCTTGCTGGAGCCTGCGGCGGGGGGGGCGGAGGTAATAGTGGGCGGGTCCGGGGACCCCAGGTTCACGGAGAAGGAATACGATGTCAGCGCGCTTTCGTTGCCGGCATTGTCGCGGGTTTTGACCATGAACCAGTAGGTTCCTTCAGCCAAATCGGAAAAGGATGCCGCCGCCGTCGCGCTGAAAGTGGATGCAACCTCATCCCAGGAGGAGGAGCCGGACAACTCATAACTATACCCCGCGATGCCGGAGCCGCCGTCCGACGCAGTCCAGGCGAAAGACGCAGTCTGCTGCGGAGTGGCCGCCGCCGGTTTGGTGGTCAGAACGGGCGCCGAAGGCGCGGTGGTATCCACCCGGAACGTTGCCGTCGCCGCCGCGCTTGTGTTGCCGGCGCTGTCCCTGGCCTTGACCATGAACCAGTAACTGCCGTCGGACAGATTGGACAGCGAAACCGCAGACGCCGTGGTGGAAACAGCCACCGAATCGCTCCATGTCCCGGAAGTGGAAAGTTCGTATAGATAGCTCGCCACGCTGGAACCGCCGTCAGACGCAGTCCATTCAAAAGAGGCGTTTTTAACGGCTATTACAGCCGCCGGCTGGCTTGTAAACACGGGCGTGGCGGGGGCGCCTGAATCTATGGCGAAGGCATAAGAGGTTACAGAGCTTAAGTTGCCGGCGGCGTCCCTGGCTTTGACCAGGAACCAGTAGTTGCCGTCCGCAAGATTTGAAAACGAGGCTGATCCCGTCGCCGTCGCCGTGGAAGCGGCGCCGTCCCACGAGCCGGTGGAGGAAAGCTCATAGAGGTATCCCGACATGCCGGAGCCGCCGTCGGAAGCGGTCCAGGCGAAGGAGGGGTTCTTGCCGGAGGAAACCGAAGCCGGCTTTGTGGTCAGCGTCGGCGCGGAGGGGGCTGTCGCGTCAATCCTGAACGAATAGGAGGCAACCGTGCTCATATTGCCGGCCTTGTCCTGGGTCTTGATCATGAACCAGTACACGCCGTCCGAAAGGCCGGTATAGGATATCGTGTTGCCCGTTATGAAAACCGCCGAGGAATCGCTCCATGTGGCGGAGGTAACAAGCTCATAGAGATATCCGGCCACTCCCGATGCCCCGTCCGATGAAGACCAGGCAAACGACGGGCTGTTGCTGGACGTAACCGCCGTGGGAGATGAGGTAAGCACCGGCATTGCGGGCGCGGTGTAATCCACCAATATGCCAGGAGATACCGTTGACACGGACCAGGACCCGCCGCTGCCCACGCTCTGCACCGAGAAATAATAGCGGGTGTTATCGGAGAGCGAAAGTCCGGTTCTTGTTACGCTGGTGGAGGTGGAGATGCCGGCCCAGGTTGCCACATTTATTCCGCCGGGAGTGGTGCCTATGGCATACCGGTAACCGGTAACACCGGACACCGGCCCCCAGTTCGCCGACAACGTGGTTTTAGACGTCGTGTACTGCGTTTCCTGGGCGGGCAGCAGGCCGTCGTAGACATGATCCGTCGGCTGGGCGGGGGTGGTCTGGCCGTTGGAATTTGCGACAAGGGACTCTATGCCTTCGCCGTTTACGGCTTTCACCGCGATCTGGTATTTCGTGTTGTATGCCAGCGAAAGGTTTACCACATTCACCCAGGTATCGGTGCTGTTGTTTATCCAGCCCGTAACATCGGTGGAGCCGGTGAATACCTTAATCATGTAACGGGCTATGCCGGACTTGGAGTCCGTGCTTGCGTCCCAGTTGGCGGAAAGCGTGGTGGTGGAAGTGGTCGTGTCAATGTCCGCACCTGTGCCGTCGCGCACGGCGGAGGGGGTGGTGGGCCTTGTGTATGTGTAGGCCTTGAGGCAGACATCCTGCAACTGTCCGCCGAAATACCCTGTAGTGCTTGTAACCGCCTCCCAGGTGGAACCGTCCGGTCCCATGTAACCGTTATTGGAAGCGGTGGCTTTGGAGGAGTATCCATTGATTTCTTCCTCCACGGGAATGGGAAACTGGTAGGAAGGATTTGTGACGCGCACCACCACCGAGAAATTGCTTCCGGCAGACAGAGACACCGACGACACAGCCACCGTGTGATAACCGGGCGTAACAAAGGAACCGGAAGCGGAATAGGACAAGGTCCCGCCCCTCGGGGTGCTGGCCGTAACGCCGGAGCCGGTGTAGACGTACACCGTGTAGCTCGCGTTGGTGTCGTTGGTGTAAAAGCCCGCGCCAGTAAGTATTTCATTGGAACCCGCTGTGAATTTGTTTGAAAACCATCCGGTGGTGCTGTCGTACCCGTGATCGTCATCGTAACCAAGCGTATCGTAGCTGTAAACCTTGTCATACGACGTGAGAGGCTGCGCCCCGTTGACCACTATGTTTTCCGCGCCAATGCTATTGTCGTAGGCCAGCAGCCCCTCCGAGTTAAAGACTCTGTGGAATGTGTCGTACGAAACATAGAAGTATCCGTCTTCGCCCCAGCCGGTTCCCCAGCTGTTTTTGACGATAAAAGCGCCGTTATGCGCCGGCTGCGGAGTGTTGAAGTTGGTCTTTGAGTAATTATCGTTCCAGCCGACTATGGTGATGGCATGGAAGCTGGAGCCGTTGTCAGCGGCGTTGGGATCGCCATCTCCGGCGTAATAGTACGCATGCGTGGCGTTGTTGTAGTAGTCGGTTTTGCAATTATCCTCGGAGGGGCAGCTATAGTCCTTTGTGTTAGCCTCGTTGTAGTACATCCGCGACCATACCGGGCCGTAGTTAATCAGCGCCAACTTAATGTTGTTATTGTCGTTGTATGCCGAGCGCGGCGGAAGCCGCAGAATTTCCTGCACATGGTGGGTTATCGGGCCTTTGGCACGGCTTATCGGATAGGGACTGCTGTAAACCGGCGTAGGGTCATTGCTGTCAAGGACCGGGCCTTCCCAACGCGTAAGATACGCCGAAACCATATATGAGTCGCCACCGAAACAACCCAGCATTCCCGTGGGACTTTTGTAATCTCCTCCATCGTAATCGTCAAAACCGTAATTGCGGAGCATGTCGTTTTCGGAGAATTTGTATTCAGTGGGCCTGAATATGCCTTCAAGCGAGCCGTAGGCAGCGTAAGCCCAGCAGCCGGCGCATTTGTCCTGATTTTTAACAGCGGACACCTTATCGCCGCCTTCCGCCGTGCGCAAATCAAAGACGGCGTCGCTGACCGAAGCCGCCCCGGACAGAACCCGCCCCCTAGTGGCGGTATTTTTGGAAAGCACTTGTTGCCCGGAAAGATATTGCATATTCAGAGGCCCCGGGAAAGCGCCTTTGGCGTGGATTTTCCGTCCGGGCACGCCAGCAGCCGAAGGCAATGCCGGGGGCGCGGGTAGCTTCATCGCCCGTTTTGCCTTCCGCGCATTATAGAATTCCAAATTCGGAGGCGCGGAATGACCGCGCCCGCCTGCCGCATAAAGCGGGCCGGCAGCCGCCGTCATGACTGTCGCAAGAAAAACTGTGAAGTATCTGAGCATGTTAACTTCATGCCTCCCGCATATTGCAATAGAACCGACTATTCAACATCCGGGATTTCGGTATAACGGAAATCCCGCCGGACAGCCCCCTGCCCTTTCCAAACCGGAATGCCGTTATCCACTATATACCCTACCCCGCTTTCTCGCCGTTGTCAATATGAATATCGTCACATGGGACAACGTTAAATTTGCATAATTATTGCATGGAATCCCGCTGTATAGTCCATGCGGACATGGACGCCTTTTTCGCCGCAATAGAACAGCGGGATAATCCGCAGTTGCGCGGCAGGCCCGTGGTCGTTGGCGCGGACCCGAAAGGCGGCTGCGGCAGGGGGGTAGTCTCCACCTGTTCATACGAGGCGCGCGCTTTCGGGGTACACTCCGCCATGCCGGTGTCTCAGGCATGGCGGCTGTGCCCGCAGGCGGTCTTTGTAAGGCCGGACGGGAAAAAATATGGCCGGGTGTCGGCGCAGATATACGAGATATTCTCGCGCTTTACGCCGGATATAGAGCCGCTCAGCGTTGACGAGGCTTTTCTGGACATCACCGGCTCATGGAAACTGTTCGGCAAAACCCCGGCGGAAACCTGCGTCAAACTCAAGGCCGCGGTAAAGCGGGAGACCGGCCTTACGGTCTCCGCCGGGCTTGCGCCGAACAAAATGGCCGCCAAAATAGCCTCCGACCTGGAAAAACCGGACGGTTTCGTGGAAGTAACGCAGTCCGGGCTGCTGGCATTCCTGCGCCCGCTGGACATATCCAGAATTCCCGGCCTGGGCCCCAAAGCCAAAGCCGCGCTGAACGCCGCCGGCATTCTCACCATTGGCGAGCTTGCAGTGCGCTCCCCGGAGGAATTGTCCCGCCTGCTGGGCAGCGCGGGCGAGCATTACTGGCGCCTTGCCAACGGCATGGACCAGCGCCCCGTTTCGCGCGAAAGCGCGGCCCGCTCGGTCAGCGCGGAAACCACTTTTGAAAGCGACACTTCGGACCAGTCCGTTCTGGAATCCGCCCTGCTGCTGCTGTGCGAGAAAATCGCCTCCCGCCTGCGGCAGGAGAGGCTAAAATCCGGCCAGACCGGGCTGAAAATCCGGCTTGAGGGGTTTGAAACATTCACCCGCGCCGCCCCCGCCCGCCAGCCCACCCAGTTTGCCGATGATATATACGCGGACGCGCTTGCGCTGTTGCGCGGCTTCAGGCGCGACGGGAAAAAGGTGCGGCTTGTGGGAGTAAAGGCCTTCGGAATCGTAGGCGAGACCGAGGACCGCCGGCTTTTCTTTCCGCCAGGGGACGCGGCGCGGCTGGCGCTGGCAAAAGCACTGGACGAAATACGCGCCAAATACGGTTTTTCCGCGATAACCCGCGCGCGGCTCAAAAACGGGGAGTAGTTGAGACAAGAGCGTCAGGATTTTCCGCGCGGGTAATAGTTGTAGCGGAACTGGAACATGCCCAGCAAATCCCAGCCGCCGTCATAGGACAGATAGGAAACTTCAAAATTCAGATGCAGCAACGTGCCCAGATGCAAATTCACCAGCTTGGGGTTCATCGGCGCGCCCTGGGGGATGATAAATTCAAAGCCTACCGGCCTGTCCGGCCTGGGAAACCACATCAATCCGCCAAAACACGAGCCGCGCGAGGTCGCGCTCTGCCCCGGATGCCCGCTCAGCGCCAGCGCCTGCGGGGTCAGGAATTCGGACAGATAGGAAAGCAGATTGTTTTGCGTGCCCTCCATATAACCCAGCGAAGCCAGAAATTTTTTGTTCAGGAACCGCTTGCTGGCCACCAGATACGCTCCGGAGAGCATGCTGGTATTGCTCACATTCACGGTTACCGTGGTATTGAGGCTGGGTTGCGGAGAATCGCGCAGGGTGTATGTCCCCATAACGCCGGCGGCAAGCGCGGGGCGTATGCCGTCTTCCGTCTGGGCGACCATTTTGGCGTCCGCAGTAAGAACCCATAATCCCAGCCGGTCTATGTAGTTGACTTTGTTAAGGCTCCAGTCATAGGAGTTTTTGCCGTAGAGCCGGCCTATGTAATAGGCCGCGTTTATGTCCAGATTCACGCCAAGAGTATTGAGCGCGGGGGCGCGGTAGGCGTTGGGCATAAGCACCATGCCGCTTATGGAGAAAGGCTCTTTTTCAAGTTTCGGATCGGGGGCGGCGCGGGACGGCGCATCGGGATTTGAGGCGAAACCGCCCCCGCCGTAAGCCGCGGTGCCGGCCGCCGTTTCCCACGGCGCGACGGAACTGAACTGCCCCGCTGCGGGCGCGGTGGAAATTTCCTGCTGCGCCGCCGTCGCGGTTGAAAGCTGCATCTGGCCGGATGGGGGGAAAACTGCCGGCGGCTGCCCGTCCTGGGCCGATACCGGCCAGGCGAAAGCGGTTGCGAACATTAAAAAAAGAATTTTTCTCATCTTGCAAATAAAACCAGTCCCGCGCGCACCGCCGCGTTGGCGGCAAGGCCGCAGACAACATCGTCCGCCACTATGCCCAGGCCGCCCTCCAGCCGTTCCAGTTTTTTGATGCCAAACGGCTTGGCCGAATCCAGAAACCGGAACAGCACAAAGGCCGCGCCCAGCGCGGCGAACGTCCGCGGCAGCAGGGCGGCCGCTATCCACATGCCGGCGATTTCGTCTATCACGATGCGCGGGTTGTCATGCACCGCTTCGGGAAACCGCGCCGCGCCCGCCACCCATACCGCAAAAACACAGAATGCCGCCGTGAAAACCAGATATGCCGCCGGGTTGCGCGGCAGCAACGGCAGCAGCGCCACGGCTTCCACAGTGCCCAGCAGCCCCGCGCCCGAAAACTTTCTGCCGCCGCTGAGCGCAACCGGGATATAGCTTACAAAAAAACCGCTGGACAACATCCGCAACAGAAAGCTCATTTGCGCTGCTGGCTCCACGAATCCTGAAGCAGTTTCCAGTGATTGCTTATATACGACACGCCGCTGGCCAGCGTAACCAGCGAGACCACCACGGTAATCCCGTACGGAAGCGGCAGAACCAGCGAATGCAGCCTCTCAAGCGCGGGGGTCAGAGAGCCGCCCTGGCCCGACCTGACTATGGAGTGTATATTGAGAATGACCAGTATCATTATCGCGCCGGTCATCTGGAAAACCGTCTTGAATTTGCCCGACGGCTCCGCCGCCAGCACCTTGCCGGAAAGCGCGGCCAGCACCCTAAGGCTGGACACCATAAGCTCCCGCGCTATGATTATAAATACCGCCCACAGCGGCACCGAGAACTGTTTCACGGAGGCAAAGGCTATGAAAGCCCCGCCTATCAGCAGCTTGTCCACAAACGGGTCCGCTATCGCGCCGAAGGGGGTTACGGTGTTTGTCTCCCTTGCTATTTTGCCGTCCAGCCAGTCCGAAACCGCCGCCAGCACAAAGAAGAACAGCGCCAGCAGCTTGAACGCCGTCCCGTTGATGAGAATGCACGCGAACACCACCATGGAGAGGAACGCGCGCATGATGGTTATCCTGTTGGCCAGCGTCATCAATGTTTCCCGTCCAGTTCCAGCACGTCGGTTCCCTTCGGGGGCTTGAATTCAAACGCCTCCGGCGGGATTTTGCCGTTTTTGCGGACATCCGATATTTTCGTGTCCACCGAGGTGGAGCCGAGCGTCAGAAAAACCCGCTCCGGGAAAAAATCCTCGCGCGAAAGAACCAGCTTCAGCTCGTAAGACTTGGGATTTTTGACCGGCGTCAGCGCAGCCTCCACCGTCTTGCCGTCCTTTGAGGCCGAAACCGTCATTTTATGAGAGGCAAGCAGCGGCCCGTATGCGCCGAAATCGGTTATTCCGGAAAGCGAGCCGCTCTGCTGTTTGACCCAGTCGTCCCAGCGGGCCCTGACCGCCTGCGCCTGCCGGGGCTTGTATATCCATATGGTCTTTTTGTCGGTATAGACTTCCTGCGGCTGGGGGGAGAAATGGTCTATGCGCAGCTTCCCCTCCTTGTTGAATTTGACCGCGCCGCTGATTTTGCTTGTGATGCCGCTGTCGCCGAATGTTATAAGCTGGGAGAAGGAAAATTCCAGCGTGTCCAGCTTCTTGTCCCAGGAGGCCAGCCCGGCAGCAACGGCGGAAGTGGATATGTCCGTCTGCGCGGCGGCGGTTTTGTTCTGTTCCGTTGCATCCGCGGCAAGGCAGGGCAGCGCGGCGGACAGCAAAAACATTGTTAGCAGTATTCTCATGCGACCTCCCCTTTGTCGTTGGAAGCGGCAGTTTCAAGCAGCGACTCCGATTCCATCACCGAAAGCTGATGCTCTATTTTATCAAACTGAATGTCCCAGCGGTTGGAGCCTTCCGGCTTTACGATAAACCCTTTCAACTCCAGTATGCTGAGCATGTTTGTCGCCCGCGCGGAGGAGCCGAAATGCGCCTTTAGCAAATCCTGCGAAACGCGCCTCCTCTCCGTCACAAGCTGCAGCGCGGCGCGGAAATCCTCGGCGCTGGCGCCCAGGCCCGACATCATCTCGCCCCCGCCTTCCTGCGGCAGCGGCGGCGCGTAATCCGGCCCGCCCTGCGCGCGCCAGAAATCGGCCACCTTTGTAATCTCGTCCTCGGAGACATACGCGCCCTGTATGCGCGCCGGAAGCTGCGCGTCTATGGCAAGGTAAAGCATGTCGCCCCGGCCCAGCAGCGCCTCCGCCCCCGGGCTGTCCAGAATAACGCGCGAATCCGTCTTGGAGGCCACCTGCAAGGCGATGCGCGAGGGCAGATTGGCCTTTATGACGCCGGTTATGATGTCTACCGACGGGCGCTGCGTGCAAAGCACCAGATGTATCCCCACCGCCCGCGCCATCTGCGCCAGCCGCTGTATTGAATCCTCCACGGCGGCGCGGGTCTGCATCATCAGGTCGGCCAGCTCGTCTATGATTACGATGATGTAGAAGGCCGGTTCCTTGTCGTTGTCGCGCGCCCAGCGGTTGTAACCCTCTATGTTTTTGACCTTGGCGGCCTCAAAAATCTTGTAGCGTATTTCCATCACCTTGACCAGGGATTTCAGCGATTCAACCGCGCCCTTGGGGTCGGTAACCACGGAAGCGTCATGGCAATCGGCTTTCGGGTCGTAGAGGTGGGGGATATTCTCGTAAAAAGTAAGTTCCAGCCGCTTGGGGTCTATCATCAGGAATTTCACATGGTCCGGCGAGTTGCGGTAGAGAAGCGACATTATAAGCGTCTGCAAACAAATGCTTTTGCCGGAATTGGTGGCCCCGGCCACCAGCAAGTGCGGCATTTTCTCCATGTTGGCGAAAGCGGGCGCGCCGTCGGAATACCGGCCCAGCGCGGCCAGCAGCGGCATGCTCTTGCGCGAGAAACCGGCATCATCCAGAATTTCGCGCAGGTACACCATGGCGGGCTTTTCGTTGGGGATTTCAAAGCCTATGGCGTCCTTGCCGGGGATGGGGGCCTCCACCCGGATTCCGCGCGCCTTCATGGTCAGCGCGATATCGTTTGAAAGCGAGACTATGGAGCTTACCTTCACCCCCGGCCTGGGCTTTATTTCGTAGCGCGTTACAACCGGCCCCGGGGAAACGCCGGTAACGTCGGCCTCCACGTTAAAGCTGGCCAGAGTGTCGGCCAGTTTTTTTGTGGCGGACTGTATTTCATCGTCGGTAGGGCCGATGGTGCGGCCGTCCGGCGGCGGTGTCAGGAAAGATTTGGGGGGAAGCTCCCACTCCCCGGCCTTGCGGCGGGAGGGTTTTTCCTCCTCCTTTTTGGGCTCCTCGCGCAATTTGACAGAGACAACCGGCTTTTGCGGCTCCGGCGCGGGTTTGGGAGGCTCCTCGGCGGGGGGAGCCGCATTTTCCGCGCGGCGGATTTCCACGGAAGCGGCCTTGCGTTTGGCCTCGGCGACGCGGGTCTTAAGCTCCAGCCGGCTGGAGCGCCAGGCGGCGTAATCCTCTTGCAGCGCGGCGGCGGAGGCGCGCAAAATCTCAACCCAGGCCATGCCGAAAAGCACATGAACGCCCACAAGAAAAAGCCCCGCGCCGATAACCGCCGCCACCGCCGAATCAAAAGTTTTTGACAGCACCGCCGCAAGCCACCCGCCCGCCATCCCGCCGGAAAAAGCCGATTCGGCGAAAACGCCCTTCAGCAGCGCCAGCTCGCACGCGCAGGACAGCAGCACCAGCGCGGTCCCGGACAGGAAGGCCGCGCCGCCCTTGTTTTTTTCGCCGCGCATCAGGAAAGCCGCGCCGTAGAGCAGCAGGACCGGCAACAGGTACGCCGCCTGGCCCAGAGAATTGTAAAAAAACCCCGCCGAAGCCTGCCCCGGCCTTCCGCCCGCGCCCTGCGGCCCCCATTGCGCCCACATCACCAGCAGCGCGAAAACCGCCGCCAATATTTTCAGGCCAAACGGCGCCCAGGCCGGCATGGAGCCGCCGGCCCTGCGCTTTTTGACGTTATACCTGGCCCATTTGGGTTCAGAAGGCATGGCGAATGGCTGCTATTTCCCCGTTTTCTCAGGCGGCAGGATGCGGTAGTTCAGCTGGTCTGGCATTATCCTGATTTTATTCTCAGCCGACAGCCGCCCCAGCGCCAGATACAGCATGGAACTGGAAATGTGCAGCTTGTTCTTTATTTCCCAGGAGGTAATCTCTCCGTCCGCCGGAACCGCGCGCAAAATACGCTCCGCCAGTTCGGACAGAGTCTCCTCAAGTATCACGGTTTCTGTCATATCCAGAGTTTATCATATATGCGCCGGAGAGGAATACGAGCAAAGCCGCCGCCAGAACTATTTCCGTGTGTATCATATAGCGCGGCCCGGCAGTGGCTGCGGCGCAAACCGTGGCAAGGTTCAGAACATCCGCCAAAACAGCGAATATGAAATACACGGCGCCCGGCCTTCCTCTGAACGAAAGAAAACACAGGGCGATAACAACCGCCACCGCCCATGCATGATAATACGGCCAGTAGGAGAGGCATTGCGCCGCAATCAGTTTCACATATTCCAGCCGGTGGGCAAGCAGAAGTTTACGGGCCACAGGCCCGGCGGCGGACGCGCAATCCGCGCCGTTTCCGCCAACTCCGGCGCAAAAAGAAGCGCGCAGATTGTCATAAACGCTTGTGTAATGCGCCGCCATCATCAGATTCGCCGCGCGGCGGCGCGGCGCAGTCCAGCCATTGGCTTCCGCTTTGGCAAACGCTTCCGAGAAAAGCCCCGCCTCCGGGCCGGAGAACAGCGCCGCATCCTCCGCCTTTGCGAGATACAGCGCCGGAGGGATAAGCTGCGTTCCCAAAGCCTGGGATTTAACGAAACGCCCGTTTACGGCGTAATGCCAGGTCCGCTCCGCAAAGCCCGTGGCGGCCAGAAAAACCGCCAGCGCGGGAAGCGCCAGCCAGACCGCCCGCCATGAAATACGGCGATATGCCGCAAGCAGCGCGCAGGCCAGCATTATCACCGGAACCATAAAAAGGAATTGCGGTCTTGCAAGCATCAGCGCGGCATAAACCGCGCCGAAACCCGCCAGCCCCCGCGCCGACGGCGCGCGCAGCAGCCTTGCTCCCATTCCCGCCAGAAAAAGCCACAGCCCGTAGGAAATCCCGTCCGAGGCTATCATGTTGGCGAAAAACGGCTCTCCCCCCGTTGGCAGCTTGAAAAGCGGCGCAAGCGCGAGAATCTGGATGACCGCCTCTATCGCGGCTGGCTGTTCCAGCGCGGCGGCGAAAAACCGCGCGCCGCAAACGCAGACCGCCAGTTGGAACGCGCAGACCGCCGGCAGCTGCCAGCCGCCGAACACCGCATGGAACAGCATCAGCAGCGCGGGATAGCCGGGCGCGCGGGTTATGGCGGCATCAAGATACGACTGCGAATCGGGAACCGGAAGCGGCCCTTTCGCCGCCAGAAAAACAAAAACCGCCGCCGAAACCGCCGGTTTCCAGAGTCTTCTTGGCGTCATGCTTTTGCCGGAGAGACCGCGCGTTCCTTTGCCGTTCCCGAGAATCTGCCGGATATTGCCGCCAGCAGCCATTCAAAACTGTATCTCGCATCCCTGCGGTCCCAGAGCGGAAGCGCAAACCCCAGCAGCAAAAGCAAAACTACTGACAGGAGAAATGCGGACAACGTGGTCATCGCGCCGGCATGGTAATCCGTGCCGTAATACCACCCGGCCGCGTTCAACGGGAAAAACATGAGCGCATGGTGGATTATGTAAACCGACAGCGAATATCTGCTGATGCGGCGGCAGTAGTTTGCCCACACCGAGGACACGCGCCCGGCGCCGTCATAGAGCCGGCGCAGCAGGCCGAAACAGAACAATGCGGCGCCCAACTGCAGCGCCGCCATCGCGGGCGTGTCCGGGTAAAACGAAAAAACCGTCATATAGCCGGCGGATATGTCCGCCCCTGCGATTTTAGGTGCGGCGGCGGCAACCGCGCAGGCCGCCGCCGACAGCGAAACTCCCAGCGCCATCAGCCGCCGGGACTGCCCTTTTATGTCATGCCCGGAAATGCGGCGGCCCGCCGCCGCACCGGCGAACACGAAGCCTATCCAGGGAAACACCGGAAAGTATCCGTTGACAAAAAATCCCTTGATAATCGCGCCGGACGCAAAGACGGGAGCATACTCGTTTGCCGGATCCGCAATCCAGCCGGATATGGCCGATGGCAGGCCTGACGCGCCGGACATCTCCCCGCCCCACTGCCCGAGATAGCCGGACATCCCCCGCAGCGGCGGAGCCGCCGCGAACGCCAGCGCCGCCAGCAAAACGAATCCCCTGTCCGGTAATGCCGTCAGCAGCCGCATGACAATGAGTGAAAAGCCTATAAGCGTCAGAATATCCCATTCAAATACCGCGCCTGGCCCCTGCATAACGAAAGAGAAGCCAAATCCCAGTATGAATACGGAAAAGCCCCGCACAATAGCCTTGTCGCGCCATAAGGTCCGCGGGCCGGAGGACTGCCCGGCAGATGAAACAACCTGGCTCATGCCGACGAGAAAGAGGAAAAACGGCGCGGCGAAATCGCCCACCGCATGATTGGCGAAGAAATAAAGCCCCGGCCAGCCGCTTGCGGGGGACGACAGGAATATGGGGAAATGGCAGAGGACCATAAATATTATGGCCAAAGCCCGCATCATGTCAACAGAATCCAAACGTTTCATCCGGCCTCCTGATAAAAAGCTTGAGGGAAACACCCTCTCACATTTTATCATATGCGTTACCGGCGCTATCACCGGGCGGTGAGATTTATCCCGGAAATTGCAGTTGGATAGCGGAATTCGGCGGTGGCTGGCGGGGCATTCCTGTGCAGAATTTTCCTTACATACCCTGCGGGTATGCTCGTCAAATTCTGCGCCGGACTGTCCGCTCCATCCGCCGCCTCGGTTCTCGCAACCAACTGCAATTTCCGGGTTATTCGGCTGCGGCTTTTGCCGGCAGGCTGGGACACATGCCACGCAAAAGCCTGACCGGACTATCTCCCCGGCGAGATGGAGAGCGCGATTATGGAAAAGTTGACAACGCGCGGCCCGGAAGTCAACCCGCGCCCGCATAGGTCCTTTGGTCCTTGCAAAAAGGAGGCCCCCCTGTAAACTACAGCGTGAGGGCAAAAAATCGAATGACGGGATAAGGAGGCAGTGAGGTATGAATAACCTGATGGCATGTTTTGCGGCAATCATAATGGTCTGCGGCAGCGCGTTCGCCGGGCTGGAAAGCGACAAGGCGGGCAGCGGCCTTAAATTCAGGGAATCGGCTGGCAGTTCCAGATTCTCGTCGCGCTCAGGCGGCGGAAGCGGCGGCGTTTACATAGGGGGAGGCTCCTCCTCGCGCTCAAAGTCGGCCAAGCGGTTCAGCGCGGCCGAGATATCCCGCTCCCGCACCGGCAGCAAAAAGCTGGCGATGGAAGTGCCGGCTCCTGCTAAAACGCAGCAGGCGTCTGCCAGCCCCGCATCCAATGAGTCGGGCGGGAAATCGTCCATTTTCTCAAAGGCCGGCGCCGCCGTGCGCAACCTCGCTTCAAAAGCGGCCAAAGCCGCGACCAGCCCCACGGGAAAGAAAGTCCTGCTGGGAGCCGCTTTGCTCGCAGCCGCCGCGGTAGGGGGACACGGAGTTGTTAAGCTGCAAGGGAAACTGGCGGCAGGCGCCGCAGCGCAAAAGCAGCTTGCCGCAGCGACTAAGCAGCTTTCCGACATGAAATTGGACAGTGCCATTGCAAAAACGAACTCGGAAATGAATTTGCGAGAGGTGAGCATGCTGGCTCACAAATCCATCGGGTTGGCAAAAGATATGTCCAGGCGATTTGGACCGGAAGTGCAAGCCTCGACTAAAAAGTCCGCTGAACTCATCAATCGTACCATCAGTAGATGGTACACCCCGACACCATAGCCATCGGAACAGTCCGGTTTGGGGCAACTGTGTTGAATAACGGAGCGAGATTATGAAAAAGCTGATAGTATGCTCTCTGTCCGGCATGATGCTTTGCGGCAGCGCGTTCGCCGGGCTGGAAAGCGACAAGGCGGGCAGCGGCCTTAAATTCAGGGAATCGGCTGGCAGTTCCAGGTTCTCGTCGCGCTCAGACGGCGGAAGCGGCGGCGTTTACATAGGGGGAGGCTCCTCCTCGCGCTCAAAATCGGCCAGACGGCCCAGCGCGGCCGAGATATCCCGGTCCCGCACCGGCAGCAAAAAGCTGGCGATGGGTGTTCCTGCCATGAAAACGCAGCAGGCGTCCGCCAATTCTGCATCCAATGAGTCGGGCAGCAAGCCGTCCATTTTCTCAAGGGCGGGGGCGGCTGTGCGCAACCTCGCTTCAAAAGCGGCCAAAGCCGCAACAAGCCCCACGGGCAAAAAAGTCGCATTAGGCGTTTTGGCGGCAGCCGCTGCCGCAGCAGGGATATATGGAGCAACCAAACTGTATGGAAAGGTGGCGGCAGGCGAGGCGGCGCAAAAGGGACTCGCCGAAATGACCAAGAAATTTGCTCAAAGCCAAGAAATGCTTGCCGGACGCGAACGGGAAAGCATCGTTCTCAATAAAGCGGTGGACACACTGTATAAAGAGCGCAATGCCGCAAGAGAGGCTGCCGCCGCCGCGAAAGAAAGCCTTGCCTACGCCGGGCGGGAAAGTCGCGTTTACAGGAATGAGGTGGATAGACTCTATAAACTGCGGAATGCCGCAAAAGTGAAGTGAAAGTCTCTGGTGGAAGACGTTGAACGTAAATGCGTCTGCCAAAGTTTCTGAAAAGTAGAACGACCATAAGAACAAAACACAAGCGAGAAAATTATGAAAAGAACGTCGGCATGTTTTCTGATGAGCATGATGCTTTGCGGCAGCGCGTTCGCCGGGTTGGAAAGCGACAAGGCGGGCAGCGGCCTTAAATTCAGGGAATCGGCTGGCAGTTCCAGGTTCTCGTCGCACTCAGGCGGCGGAAGCGGCGGCGTTTACATAGGGGGAGGCTCCTCCTCGCGCTCAAAATCGGCCAGACGGCCCAGCGCGGCAGCAATAGCCCGGTCCCGCACCGGCAGCAAAAAGCTGGGAACGAATGTGCCGCCGCCCAAGACGCAGCAGCCATCCGCGCCTGCGGGAAAACAGTCCATTCTCGCAAAAGCGGGCAAGATGGCATCAAAAGCCGCCAACGCCGTTGGCAGCTTCGCTTCAAAAGCGGTCAAAGCCGCAACCAGCCCCACGGGCAAAAAAGTGCTGCTGGCCGGCGCGGCCACGCTGGCCATCGGCGGCGCGATGGCGCTGACGGGCGGTGCGGCTGCCGGAGTGCCGCTGGGAACCGCGGTCATGAACGGGTCCGTTATAATGGGAAATGGCATCATGCACGCCGGAAACGCCATCCTGTCCTCATTGGCATTTCAAACCGTTCAGGCCTACCTTGGCGACACAAAAGAAGCGCATTGAGGGCAATTGCAAACATTCCCGCAGCCGGGCAATACTGGAATTTTTACAAGGAAAATTTCCGTAAATCTTGAAAATCCGCGCGCGGACAGTTCGCGTCCGCCGTCAAACTGCAGGATAGGTCTTCCGGCCCTGTCGCGCTTACCGCCATATTGCGATAATTTATCTGTTCCAATATCTGTGAGCAAGCCGGCATGAAGGCGTCTTGCGCGGCTGTATGCTTGCAACAAAACAGGGGAATAATATGACAAAAAAACTGGCAAACGGTGTTTTATTTGCTGTGGCCGGAGTTGTTTTTTGCGCGCAGGCCGGTCTGGCCGGAGATATTGCAATGCCTCCCGCAACGACATTGCCGCTGCCTTCGCAGAATGGCAGTCCCGCGGACCCTAACGCCGTATACCCGCCTGCGCCCATGCCTCCCGCCACCACAATGCCGCTGCCTTCGGAAAACCTTGTGGTCTGGCCCTCCCGCGGACAGAAAATCGCCGGAGAGAATATGGCGCGCCAGGTTGTTGACAAGAGGCTTCTGAAATCCAGGTCCGCGCAGCGCGATTATTACATCCTGAATACGCTGCTTGGCAAGGGGGACGGCACTCTCCGCGTGCATGCGCGGCTTGTTTGCGAAGAGTCGGCGGGCAACGATGCTTGCAGCATAAGCATTGCCACGAAAAATATTCCGGGTCCGGACGGCGGCATAGACGGCTCCGCGCTATACGAGCTTACAATGCATTTTTCGGAAGGAAAAGTTGTCGCCGCTGAAATGAAACAGGAAGCGGTTTCATTCTGATGCGCGCGCGGTAAACCCGGAAATTGCAGTTGGTTGCGAGAATGGGTAAACCGCGCAGGTCACATTCCGGCGATATTTCTGTTTTTGAGGTCCTGCCGCCAGGCGGATTCCAGCGAGGAAAGCCGGTCAAAAGGCATTCCGTAGGCGCGGACAAGGCATTGGTTCAGCGGCTCCCCGTCGCGCAGCATGCGGCAGAAGGTATAGAACCCGCCGGCGGGCTTGAGCCTCAGCATAAAACGCACCACGCTGTAGCACTGCGTATACCAGAGCTTAACCTCGTCCTCTTCCATGCCGTCAAGCGAGTTGACGGATATCAGTCTGGCAAGCTCCAGGCCCTTTCCCTGCGCCAGCTCATCCAGATCGTCCGACAGCCAGGAGGGGGGCGCATTGGCGCGGTCTGCCTGCATGAACACCGCCATCCCCTCCGACAGCCATAACGGACTCTGCCACGCCTTGTTGAAAAAGCTGTCAAAATAAATATGCGTCAGCTCATGGGCGATTATGCCCATGTAGTCCGCCTCCTCCAGCACATACATAAGCCTGCGGCTGGAGGAGCTGGCCCCGCCGGACCATGCCGGCCTGCCGCTTACTATGCGGTATATCCGCGGCGAGGTGAACAGATATATCAGCACGCGGGCTTCCCGCGTCCAGGGCGAGAAGGCGATAAGGTCCATCATTATGTTCCGGTGCAAGTCCTCAAGGCCCCGCATCAGGTCGTCGGAAATAGGTGACTTGTCGCGGTAAATCACAAAATGGCGGGTATGCGAGAAAACGAAAGTGGCCGGCGGCGGCGGGAAAGACGGCGGCTCCGGCTGCGCGGACGGCGGCTGGCTGAAATCCACCGGCGGCGGTTTTTCCTGATTGCCGCGCTCCTGGGGAATGCCGGTTATCTTGTCTTCCGGTTTTTCTTCCGGCTCAGCCACGCCGACAACAACGCTGTCGTTGAGAATTTTCAGCAGGGCCGAGCCGGATTTCCTGCCGTCCTGCGGGGCGGCCCCCGGAGGTTCGGCGTCATAAGGTTTGGGGGGGCCTTCGGGCTGGTCGGAAATATCCCTGGGCGGGACATACAAATGCGCGCGTACCAAAACCTTTTTAACGGCCTGTCTGGCGGACTTGGCGTCTATGCGGAAAAAATCCGCCATAAAAGTTCCCCATAGCAGCAGCACCAGGAACCAAAATGCAATGCGCAGCTTGGTCAGGATATCCATTGGCTAAATAATAGCAAAGAGCGCGGCTGTTGTTCCCCTGCAAGGCGGTACTCTATGGTTTCGTGCGGCGGCAGGGCCGCGGACGGCGCATGCGTCTGATAGGCGGCAAACCAGCCGCCGGGCGCGGCAAGCGAGAGGCAGGGTTTTATTATCTCCTCAAGCGGCCCCATCGCCCGTTCAAAAACGAAATCCGCCTGAAAGGGCGCGTTGCGGCAGTCCAGCCTCATGCAGTGGACCGAGACATCCCGCAGCCCCAGCCGGGCCGCCGCCCAGTGCAGGAAGGCGCATTTGCGCTCCACGCTTTCCACAAAATGCACATGCGCCCCCGGAAACATTATTTTCAGCGCAAAACCTGTAAACCCCGCGCCCGCGCCGACGTCGGCTATGGAGGGCGTTTCGGTTTTAGCGCGCCCGCGCAGCGCCAGCGCGCCGAAAAGCCCGTCGGCGACATGGCGGCGCCAGAGTTCCGCCTCCCCGCGCGCGGCGGTAAGGTTGAGGCGCGAATTTTTCTCCTCCACAATCCGGGCGTAAAGCCGCAATTGCTCAAGCTGCTGAGGGGAGGGGACTATGCCCAGCGCGTTCAGCGCGTCCAGCGTTTGATTATCCGCGTCCATTGCGCCTCTCTATATGCACCAGAAGCAATTGTATATCGGCGGGCGTAACGCCGGGGATGCGCGCCGCCCGGCCCAGATTCTCCGGCCTGATTGCGGAAAGCTTTTGCAGGGATTCTGTCAGCAGCCCCTTTACGGAGCCGTAGTCAAATTCCGGCGGTATGCGGACGCGGCCCGTCTTTTCCAGCTTCTGCGCCTCGCGCAGAGAACGCTCTATGTACCCGCTGTAGGATTTTTCTATTTCCACATGGCGGCGGGCGCGGGCGGCAGTCCAGGGAGGCAGCACCGCCTCCGGCTCCCGTCCGCGCATAAGCGCGTCCACCGCGTTTATATAACTGTCAAACGCGGGCCGCATTTCCGCCGGCAAAAGTCCAAGCCGGAAACCGGCGGCGGCGAGGCGCACATCCGCATTGTCTCCGCGCAGAAGCAGGCGGTGCTCCGCGCGCGAGGTGAACATGCGGTACGGCTCGTTGACGCCACGCGTTACAAGGTCGTCTATCAGCACGCCTATGTACGCCTGGTCGCGGCGCAACACAAACGGCGGCTCCCCGCGCAATTTCAGCGCGGCGTTTATCCCGGCCATCAGCCCCTGCGCGGCGGCTTCCTCGTAGCCGGTGGTGCCGTTTATCTGCCCGGCGAAAAAAAGGTTCTCCACCGGTTTGGTCTCAAGCGAAGGCTTCAGCTGGGTGGGGGGGAAATAATCGTATTCAATGGCATAGCCGGGACGCATGATGGCGGCGTTCTCCAGCCCCGGCACCGTGCGCACGGCGGCAAGCTGGACGTCTTCGGGCAGGCTGGTGGAAAGGCCGTTTACGTAATACTCCTGCGTCCGGTAGCCTTCCGGTTCCAGAAAAATCAGATGGGACTGCTTATCCGGGAACTTGACCACCTTGTCTTCTATGGACGGGCAGTAGCGCGGGCCGACGGAGCTTATCTTCCCGGAGTAAAGCGGCGACCTGTCCAGATTGACGCGTATGACATCGTGCGTGGCGGGGGTGGTGTGCGTCAGCCAGCAGGACATGAACCCGCATTCCCGCTTTCGCGGGAAATGAGAGAACGGAATCCAGTTTTCATCCGACGGCTGCTCCCGGCATTTGGAAAAATCTATCGTCAGCCCGTTAAGCCGCATGGGAGTGCCGGTTTTGAGCCGCCCCGTTTCAAAGCCCAGGGAGCGCAGGCTGTCCGACAATCCGTCGCTGGGGAAATGGTTGCACCTGCCTCCGCGCGACGAGCGCAGCCCCATGTGAATGACGCCTTTGAGAAAAGTTCCCGCCGTTATTATGACCGCTTTGGCACGGTAGCGCGCGCCGCGCAGCGTTTCCGCGCCGCAGACCGCGCCGCCTTCAACAGCAAGAGAGATAACCTCGTCCTGCACAAAGCGCAGCCCCGGCGCAGTCTCAAGCGCATGCTTCATCGTGAACTGGTATAGCTTTTTGTCACACTGGCAGCGGGGGGAATGCACGGCCGCGCCCTTGCCGGTGTTGAGCATGTGGTAATGGAGGGCGGCGGCGTCGGCATTCCTGCCCATTTCGCCGCCGAGGGCGTCTATTTCCCGGACTATCTGGCCCTTGGCTATGCCGCCGATGGCGGGATTGCACGACATTTGCGCGGCGGTATCCAGGTCCTGGGTTATAAGAAGCGTGGAAACGCCCATGCGCGCGCAGGCCAGCGCAGCCTCGCAGCCCGCATGCCCCGCGCCGGCCACGATTACGTCAAAGGCATCCGCGCCTTCAAGCCTGTAAAAATCCTGTGCCATGATATCCGGCGGACCGGCCCGCCGTCAGCCGGCGAAAAACATCGCCAGCGTTGACTTGGAAATAAGCCCGCCGTTTGCCAGCGCGAGTATGGCGGTAAAACTCGCCACCAGCGCGGAAAACACCGCAGCCGCGGCGCGCGCGATGGGTATGCCGCAGAAGCGGGAGACGGCCTTCACCGTCAGCGCCAGAATCCACAGCGCCCATATTATCTGCGCCGACAGATACAGCGTCTCCTGCCTCAATATCACGGCGGGCGTCTGCGCCGCCAGGGAGATAATCTCAAGCGAGCTTGTAAGCAGCAGCAGCGAAAGCATTTTCCGGTACGGGAAATCCGCCCGCCGCGCGGCAAACCATGCCGCCGCATAAAAAGCCGCCGCCGCAAGCGGAAACAGCGCGGCGGGCGCGTCCGCCGCGCGCAGCGCGGCCATTAAAACGGCCGGGGCCAGCGCCAGCACGGCGCAGGCCGGCAGAAAGAACGCGGCGCGCAGCCGCAGCGCCAGAGGCGCAAGCACCGACAGCAGGAAAACCCAGCCGCACACAAACAGCGTCCCGCCGGCCACCTCGCCCGCCAGCCAGCCGTGCAGCGAAAACTGCGCCGATGGCATTCCCGAAACCGGCGCCGGAAAATCCGCCGGTTTCAGCCAGTAGAAAACCAGCGAAACCAGCAGATATGCCGCATACAGCGCGGCGGAGCCGCGCAACTGGGCGCCGCCGTCGGCCTCCATGCGTGTAAAAGCCGCCGCCGGCGACAGAACCGCGTCCCGGAAAAGCGCGAGGCTTTCCCGCGCGAGAGGTTTGTCTTGCTTTTGCATAATCACTTCCCCACGCAGAATTTGCCAAACACCGCGTCCAGCACGTCGTCTGCGGCGGTGCCGCCGGTTACTGCGGCAAGGGCGGACAGCGCGCTGCGGACATGCTCCGCCGCCAGCTCCAGCGGCGGGGACGGGCGGCTCAGTATTTCCAGCGCCGCCGAAACCTCGTCCAGCGCGGAGCGGACGCAGCCATAATGCCTGGCCGAGGTGATTACGGTTTCCGGATTTTCCGCGCCGCAGGATTGGACAAGCAGGCTTTTAAGCCCGTCCAGGCCCTCGCCGGTTTTGCAGGAGATGCGCGCCGCCGGGCCGAATGGCGCCGGATGCGGGCCGCCCGCGTCGCTTTTGTTGGCGGCTATTATGGCCTTCGCGCCGCAGGCGCATATCTCCCGCCAGACGGCATGGTCGCGCGCGTCCGCAGGGCGGGAGCCGTCCAGCACGAACACAACAGCGTCGCAACGCGCCAGCGCGCCGCGCGCGCGGGCCATGCCTTCGGCCTCGGCGGGGTCAAGCGCGTGCTCGCGTATGCCGGCGGTATCGGTAAGAATGAATTTCCTGCCGCAGATTTCAACGGCTTCGTCCACGGTGTCGCGCGTGGTGCCTTCCAGCGGGGAGACAATGGCCCTGCCGTAACCCGCCAGGGCGTTTAGCAGGCTGGACTTGCCGGCATTGGGCGCGCCGGCTATGGCCACGCGCGCGCCCTGTTTTATCATTCTGCCGGAGGCGAAACTGCCGGCCATCGCGCGCAGTTCCGCGGCAACGAGGCCCAGACCGGCATCGCCGGAAAACGGCTCCTGCTCGGCGTCGCCGTCGTCCAGCCGGGCTTCCATGCCGGCCAGAGAATCTATCAGCGCGCCGCGCAGCCGCGCAAACCGGGCCGACAGGCCGCCCCCCGCCATATTCAGCGCGGCTTTGTGGGCGGCCCCGGTTTCGGCGCGGACAAGGTCGCAGACGCCCTCGGCCTGCGCAAGGTCCATTTTGCCGTTGCGCCAGGCGCGCAGAGTGAACTCCCCCGGCAGCGCCGCGCGCGCGCCCAGCGCGATTGCGGCCTCCACCGTCCTGGAGAGTATGTACGGCGAGCCGTGGCAGGATATTTCCGCCACATCCTCGCCGGTAAAGCTGAATGGGGATTTAAAGGAGGTTACAAGAACATCGTCTATCTTGCCGGAGGAATCCGCTATTTCGCACAGCACGGCTTTGCGGGGGGGAAATTCCGCCGCGCGCCGCGCCAGAGCGCGCGCTATGCGCGGCGCATCGGGCCCCGAAATGCGCGCCACGCCCACCGCGCCGGGCGCGCAGGCCGTGGCGGCTGCAGCTATGGTATCGCCTTCGGGGTAGATATTCATGCCGTGCTTGCCACCGAACCAAACCGCCCCGCGCCAAAAATGCCGAAACTATCCGGGGGTAAATCCGCGCGCGCGCCCCGCGAGGGGCGCGCGCGGAGATATCAGGCCGGCTGGGCGTTTTTCTGGCGCGGTTTGAGTATCACTTTGCGCCAGCGGCCCTCGCCCTCGGAGCAGGTTTCCACATTGGGATGGCCGGAGAGCATTTTATGAACGAACCTGCGCGTGGCGGCGGACATTGGCTGCATCCTGTAGGGCCTGCCGGAACGCTCCACCTCTTTAACGCCGCGGTTGACGCCGGCCACAAGCCCGGCCTCCAGGCGGCGCCAGTATCCTGCGGTGTCTATCTGGACCGCTATGGGGGAGTTGCTCCTGCGGCTTATCATCAGGACGATTATGTACTGGAGGGACTCTATGGTCTTGCCGTCGCCGCCGATGACGGTTTCCGGCGAGTCGCAGTCAAAATCCAGCATGATGCGGGACTGCACGCCGTCCCACCCCAGCTTGATATTGTCGGCCTTGACGCCGATTTTGGAAAGTATTTCCAACAGCGCGGTTTTGGCCTGTTCCGCCGACTGCTCCAGCTGCTGGGGAACGGGCTGGTATTCCACGGGGGGCAGTTCGGCCTGCTGCGGCTGCGGCTCCGTCCCTTCCGCCTGTTCCGGCTCGTCTTGTTTTTTTGCGGAGATTGCGGAAAGCGGTATACGCTCGAATCCCGCGGAGTTCACCGCGTAAAAACCGTCCTGCCGGCGGGGCCTGGAATCGCGGCGCTCGCCGCGCCCGCCACGCCCGCCTCTGCCTTCCTGCCTGCCGCCGCGCTCGCGCGGGCCGGCTCCGCCGCGACGCTGCCGGGGGCGCTGACGGTCGTCCGCGTCGCCCTCCGCCTCGCCGTGGCTCCATTTCTTTTCGCGCACCGTGACAATTGCGGGCTTGGCCCCTATCCCCAGAAACCCCGAGGAGCCTTCCTGCTTTATCACCACTTCAACCTGATCCCTGCGCAGACCTATTTCGGCCAGCGCCTTGTCAACCGCGTTCTGCACGGTTTTGGCTTCCGCCTGAACTTCACGCATTGTTGTTGCCTCCTGGAGCATGCCCGGCATTCCCGCATCCGCCAAAGCCGTAGCGCGGCGCGCGGGAATTGTGGACATGCCGTTAAACCGTTCCCTCCATCTTGCGCTGCAGATACAACTGCTGGCCGAAGCCGATTACGTTGCTTACAAGCCAGTACAGCACAAGGCCGGATGGGAAACTTAAAAACATGAAAGTAAATATCACCGGCATCCATTTCATGACGGCGGCCTGCGACGGGTCCGTTCCCTGGGTCGCAAGCGTCATTTTGTTCTGGAAAAACATTATGCCGCCCATCACTATAGGCAGCACGTAATACGGGTCTTTCGCCGACAGGTCCCCTATCCAGAGCATGAAATGCGCGCCGTGCAAATCCCAGGAATTGCGCAGCGCGGTAAACAGCGCCACAAAAACCGGCAATTGCAGCAGCATCGGCAGGCAGCCGCCGAACGGGTTGGCCCCCTGCTTCTTGTAAAGCTCCATCATCTCGGCGTTCATGCGCTGGGGATTGTCCTTGTTGCGCTTTTGAATTTCCTGAAGCTTTGGCTGGATTTTGCGCATTATAAGGTTCGCCTTGAAACTTTTAAGCGTGAGAGGGAACATCACCGCCTGCACAAGCAGCGTCAGCAGGATTATCGCCCAACCGTAATTGCCCGTGATCTTATGGTTAAAATACAGGATTTTCATTATAAACTTTCCCAGCGGGCCGAAAAACCCGAAGTCCACCGCGCGGTCAAGCCCGTGCCCCAGCGAGGTCAGTTGGCGGTAATCCTTGGGGCCGAAATAGAACTGCACGGACCAGGTTTTGGGCTGGCCCGGCTGCAAGACGGCATTATCGGCCACTGCATACAGCGAGGGGGCGTCCTCTTTTTTGGCATAGGCGATATCCCCGGCGCGCCAGTTCTGCGGTATTATGGCGGCCAGAAAATAGCGGTTGTCCACTCCGGCCCACAGCCAGCCGTCCTGCGGCTTCTTGGACGACAAATCGTTCACCACGGGGTTTTTGCGCCCTTCCTGCTTGGCCACATAAACCGCCTTCCAGAGCTTGGGATTTTCCTCTTTTTCGGTGGCTACGGTGCCTATCCCCGGCCCCAGATGCATGCCCCAGGCGGGCAGCTCCACCGACTTTGCGGTCCTGTTAACAGCGGTGATTGTGATAGAGCCCAGCCCGTTTCCGCTCCAGCGGAACACTTTCTCCACCACAACGCCCCTGGCAGGCTCCGCCGTGAAAGTTATGGCGTCGTTTGTGCGCTCCTTGAGGCGGAACTCCACATCCGTCATGGTGGCGAAAAAGCCCGGTTCGGAATGGGGCACAAGTTCGGCTATGCTTACCGGGCCGAAATACTGGAAGCTGGCTATGCCCGCGCCGCGCGGAGAAAACATCAGCTCCGTTTCCGGGGTTCTGAACGGAATTCCGGCCAGCGGCGCGGATTTGCGCGGCGACTGGCCTTCCAGCGGCACGGTCTTTGGCGAAATTGAGGGGGCAAGCTTGTTTTCGGCAAGGCGCGGCTCGCCCTGCGCGGCGGCGGCAGCCGGCGCTTTGCGCGGCGGGTACTGCTTCTGCATCCAATAGGCCCAGCCCGCATACACGGCAAGCGACAGCGTGAAAGCCAGAACGAGGTTTTTGCTCATTGCGCGAAATCTCCTTGCGACGGGAGATTCTCAGACTACCGCGGCACCGGGTCAAAGCCGCCGGGGTTGAACGGATGGCATCTGGCAACGCGCTTTGCGGAGAGGAACAGCCCTTTCACCGGCCCATGCAGCGATACGGCTTCAATCGCATAATCCGTGCAGGAAGGCGCGAAACGGCACACCTTCGGTCCCAGCACGGGCCGCGCAAATTTGACAATCCGCAGCGCAAAGCACACCGCCGCGGAAAACGGACTAGCCCGCATAAATTCCGGCCTTCTTCCAGATGCGGAGAACCGCCTTCTCCATGTCCCCGCATGCGCCGAGGTTTCGGTCCGACCTCGGGCACATTATCATTTCGCAGCCGTCCGCTATGAGACGGCGATGCAGTCTGAAAACTTCCCTTATAAGCCTGCGCGCGCGGTTTCGCTTAACCGCGCAGCCCAGCGCTTTCTTCGACACTATAACGCCCAGCCGCTGCCCCGCGCCTTCGGCGCGCAGGTGCCACATCGCGAAATCCCTGTCGGAAGTTTTCACTCCGTGGGAAAACAGCCGCTGGAAATCCCTTTTCAACAGCAGCCGGCAGCCGCGCGGAAAATCGTTGGCGGGCTGCACGGGCGGTTACGGCTTCGGAATAAGATGAACGCGGCCCTTGCGTCTGCGCGCGCTGAGCACTTTCCTTCCGCCCTTGGTTTTCATCCGCGCGCGGAAGCCGATGGCTTTCGCCCGTTTTCTTCTGTTCGGTCTGTATGTAGGTAGCATAATATCGTATTATAATAAATCCCGGGCACGGGCACAAATGATTTTAACGGACACCGCCATAACGCTCCTGCGCGTCAACACGCGCGAAAACGACCGCGCCGCCTGCGTCTACACCAGAACGCGCGGCAAGCTGGTGCTGCATTTCCGCGGCGTGAACCGGCATCAGGGCAAGCTGAAGGCCTTCGCGGAGCCGCTCTCCTGCGCCGAGCATCGCTACAGCTTCAGGCCCGGCGCGCTGACCGGCACCGCCGCCGGCGGCAAGCTGATAACCGTTTTTCCCGGAATCCGGCGGGATTACTCAAAGCTGGTGCTGGCGCTGCATTTCTGCGAGCTGCTGCACCAGATGACGCCGGCTTCCCAGCCCAATCCCCTGAAATACGACCTGCTGGAAAGCGCGCTGCGCCACCTTGATTCCGCCGCCGCGCCCGGCGCCATGCGCCATGCATTCACGCTCCGGCTTATGGCGCTTGCCGGCTTCGGGCTGGACCGCCCCGTTCTGGGGATAGACAGGGAATTCTGGCGCAAGCTTCATCACGCGGATTTTTGCGATTTGGAATGCGGCGATGACGAACTGGAATATCTTCCCAGAACGGAAACCGTGCTGCGGCGTTTTTTCGCCTCGCAGCTCAACCGCCCGCCGAACTCGCTGGCATTGATTGAGGCTCCGCCGGAACCCGCCGCCGCGCTTCCCTGCTGTGCAATTCCTCAAGGAATTACGTGAAATCCGGTAAAATATCAGGCTGACTCCGCCGGGATGGCGAAGGAGAAAGCGCTGCCCTTGCCCGCCTCGCTTTCAAACCGGACGGCGCCTTTGTGCAGTTCCGCCAGTTTTTTTACCAGCGCAAGCCCCAGTCCGGTGCCGGGTCTTTCCGCGTCAACCTGCGAAAAGGGCTTGAACAGCTTGTCCGTGTCCTGCGGCCTGACGCCGATACCAGTGTCCCTGACCGTTACCACCAGGAATTTGCCGGCCCCCGGACTGGCAGAGGCGATATCGGACATCCAGCCGCCGCCAAACGCGGACGGCTCCGCCAGTTCCGCCTTTATGGAAACAGAGCCGCCCTGCGGCGTAAACTTGATAGCGTTGGACAGGAGATTGAGAACTATCTGCCGGAGCCTGCGCTCGTCCGCAAAAACGGCGGCGTCCTCCGGGACGGCGATATCCTCAAAGAAATTGATTCCGGCCTGCGCCGCCTGCCCGCGCATCATGGCGCCGGACGATTCCACGATATCCCTGACCCGGACGCGGGAGAATGAAAGCTCCAGCTTGTCCGCCTCTATTTTGGACATGTCCAGTATGTCGTTGACAAGAGTGAGCAGATGCCTGCCCCCGAACAGCACGTTGCCGACATACTCGCGCTGCTTGTCGTTTAGTCCGCCGAACATCTCCTGTTCCAGCACGTCGGCGGAGACTATCACGGCGTTGAGCGGCGTGCGAAGCTCGTGACTCATGTTGGCGAGGAAGGCGGTCTTTGCCCTGCTGGCCGCGTCGCTGGCCTGCTTTTCCACCTCCAGCAGGCGGAGGGCTTCGTCTTTCCTTCTGCGCTCGGTTATGTCCCGGTCTACGCCGCGGTAGCCGCGCAGCCTGCCCTCCCCGTCAAAAACGGGAACGCCGTTGGTTTCCAGCGTCACCAGGACGCCGTCCTTGCGGCGGTGAACCGCCTCCAGCAGCGTAAACGGCTGGCGCCGGGCCGCATATCCCCCGAAAACCGGCATCACCCGCGCAGCCTCCTCCTGAGGCATGAAATCAAACGGGGATTTGCCCAACAGTTCCTCCGGCTCATATCCCAGAATATCGCGGCAGCGCTGGCTTGCGTAGGAGTACAAAGCCCTGTCATCGGTTTCCCAGAGCATGTCTGATGTCATTTCGCTGATATCGCGGAATTTCTCGTTTATGTCCTGGCGGCGGCGCTCCTCGGTAACATCGCGGAAGACAAGCACCGCGCCCAACATTTTGCCGGAGGCGTCCAGAATCGGCGCGGCGCTGTCGGCGATATCGGCTCTGCCGCCGGCAAGGCTTATCAGCAGGGCATTGCCGGCCAGCTCCGCCGCGCCGCCGGTATCAAGCACGCGGACCACAGGATTGGGGCATTTCGCCAGAGTTTTCCCGCTGACCGGGCTGAAAACCTCCGGCAGCGGCCTGCCCAGCGCGGCCCGCTCGCTCCAGCCGGTCAGCCGTTCCGCCACCTTGTTCATCATGGTTATGCGGCCTTCAGTATCCGTGGATATCACCGCGTCGCCGATGGAGCGCAGCGTAACCGCCAGACGCTCCCTTTCGGCGGCGACGGCGGCCTCCGCAATTTTACGCTCCGTTATGTCGGTATGCACCCCGACCGTGCCAATGACCTTGCCGCTCTCATCCTTCATGGAATAGGCGCGCAACAGTACGTCTATGACGCTGTTATCGCTGCGGAACATTTTCACTTCGCCGCTCCAGACTCCTCCGCCGTTGACCGCGATGAAAACCTCTCGCCCGATTTTTTCATCCACGAAAACCGTGGAGGGCGGGCCGGATTCGCCCTCAGTCTGCTCCACCGTCCTGCCGAACAGCCGGGTGAAAGCCTCGTTCTGATAATAATGCCGCCCCTGCGGCGTGGCCATGCCGATGGCGTCGGTGGAATGCTCCACGGCCTTTTGGAAATAGCGCAGCCGATTCTCCGCCGCGCAGCGAGCGGTAATGTCGCGGCACAGCATAAGCACCCGGCGCGAGTCTCCGGCACGGGTTGCCGTGGCGTTTATTTCCACCGGGGTTATATTGCCGTTCCGGTCCGCGTAATCTATTTCCAGATTCCTTATGTGCCCGTCCTTGGCGCATTTCGCGGCGGACTGCTCGCTCTTCTTGCTCTCGTACCCGGCTGTCCACTCCAGCACGCTTCTGCCCAATATCTCCTTAAGCGAGTTGTGCCCGGTAAGGCGCACATATTCGCCGTTGGCGTCAAGAACGCGGCACTGGTCGTCCAGCACCGCATAGCCGGTGTTGGTGGTTTCCACAAGGGCGCGGTAAAGCTCCTCGCTTCTGCGCGCGGACGCGGCGGCCCTGGCGAGTTTCACATATACTTTTTTAGCAAACGATAAATATCCCACGCCGAGAGTATATCAAAATCGCGCCCTCCAAAAATCCGGTTGCGGGATTCTTTGACTTTGCTCCTCCGCGCGGTTTTTTGATTGAATCTCGGATAGCGGCGTTTTTGCCGCCGGAGGATTATGGATTTTCAGGATATCGTGTCCACGCTTTCCGATTATTGGAAGAAACAGGGCTGCTGCGTCATACAGCCCTACGACATTGAAAAAGGCGCGGGGACTTTCAACCCGGCCACCTTTTTCGGCTCGCTGACCGGCAAACCCGTCCGCCGCGCATATGTGGAACCGTCCCGCCGCCCCGCCGACGGCAGATACGGCGACAATCCCAACCGGCTGGCCAAGTATTACCAGTTCCAGGCGATAATAAAACCCGCGCCGGAAAACAGCCAGAAGCTCTATCTGGATTCGCTGAAAGCCATCGGACTGGACCCCAAAGCCCACGACATCCGCTGGATTGAGGACGACTGGGAATCTCCCACCCTGGGCGCCTCCGGCGTGGGCTGGGAGGTGTGGCTGGACGGAATGGAGATAACGCAGTTCACCTATTTCCAGCAGATGGCGGGGTTTACGCTGAATCCGATTACGGTTGAAATCACCTACGGGCTGGAACGTATCGCCATGTACAGCCAGAAAAAGCGCAATGTCTACGACGTAAGCTGGAACGGCGCAGTCTCCTACGGGGACCTGCATCTGGAGCAGGAGCGCCAGTTCTCCCGCTACAACTTTGAGGAGACAAATCCCGACAACCTGCGCCGCTATTTCGGCGATTACGAGCGCGAATGCCTTGACCTTGCCGCCAAGGGGCTGTATCTGCCGGCTTACGACGCGGCGATGCAATGCTCCCATTATTTCAACCTGCTGGACGCGCGCGGCGCGGTTTCGGTAACCGAGCGCGCCCTGCTGATAGGCCGCGTGCGCGCCATGGCGCGCAAATGCGCCGCCGGGTACGTGGAGGCGCATTCGCCGAAAACAGCCTCCTGCGAAGGCACCGCCCGCCGCGAGGCCGTCGCCGATATCGCCGAGCATATAAAAGAGTAGACTATGACAACCGCACTCCTTGAAATCGGAACCGAACATCTGCCCGCGCGTTTTGTAAAGCCCGCGCTGCGCCAGCTTGAGGACAACGCGCAGAAACTGCTGTCCGAAAAAAGAATCGCTTTTGAAAGCGTCCGGACCTGCGGCACTCACCGGCGGCTGGCGCTTTTCATAGACGGGCTGGCGGACTCCTCGCCGGACGCGGAAAAAGTGGCGCTGGGGCCGTCGGTTTCCAAATGGAAGGACGCAAACGGCAAATTCACCCCGCAAAGCGAGGGTTTCGCCCGCGCGCAGGGCGTTGCGCCGGACAAGCTGTACCCGGTCCAGTCGCCAAAAGGCGAGGTGCTGGCCGCAAAAAAAATCATAAAAGGCGAAAGCGCGCGCCAGATTCTCTCCGAGATTTTCCCGAAGCTGATTGCCGGGCTGCAATTTCCCAAAAACATGGTGTGGGAGGAAAGCCAGTTCCGCTTCGCGCGCCCCATACGCTCGCTCGCAGGGCTGCTGGGGAAGGATGTGGTTAAATTTGAAATCGCCGGGGTGAAGTCTTCAAATAAAATCTCCGGGCAGACGGGGGGGAAACCGGTCAAACTATCCGCCCCGGAAGAGTATCTCCCTTCGCTTGAGAAAGAGACGGTCGTCTGCGAGCCGGAAAAAAGGCGCGCGCAGATAACAGCCGCCGTCAGGGAGCAGGCCGCGCTCTGCGGCGCGGAGCCCGCGCTGGACGAGGATTTGCTGGAGGAAACCGTCTATCTCGCCGAAAACCCGATGCCCCAGCACGGCGGGTTTGACAAGCGCTTTATGAAGCTGCCGCCGGAGCTTATCACCACCGTGCTTAAAAAGCAGCTCAAATTTTTCCCGACGGTAAATCCGCAGGGCGAGCTTACTCACAACTTCATCGCCGTTTGCGACGGCGCGCACGGCAACGTAGCCGAGGTCCGGGCCGGCTTTGAAGCGGTGGTGGAGGCGCGCCTGTCGGACGCGATGTTTTTCTTTGAAAAGGACCTCACCCGCCCGCCGGACGACATGCGCGGCAAACTGGGCGAAATCCTGTTCCACGAAAAACTCGGCAGCATGTATCAGAAATCCGCGCGGGTGGAGCATCTGGCCCGCTGGATATGCGAGCGCATACGGCAGGACATTCATCTGGACGAATTCGCCGTGCTGCAGGCCGCCAAATTCGCATATGCGGACCTGGCCAGCGAAGTGGTGCGCGAATTCCCCGAATTACAGGGTTCCATGGGCGGCGAATACGCGGCCCGCGCGGGCGAGCAGTCGCGCGCCGCGCTGGCCATAAAGGAATTCTATTTTCCGCTGACCGCCAAATCCCAGCTTCCGACCACTCTGGAAGGCGCGATAGTTTCCCTGGCCGGAAAAATGGACACGCTGGTCGGCGACTTCGCCGTGGGGATGGAGCCTACCGGCAGCGAGGACCCGCACGGGCTGCGCCGCCAGGCGGCGGGGCTGGTCAGAATCATGATGGAAAAGGGGCTGCCGCTGTCCGCCTGCGAGATAGCAGGGCATGCGTTTTCGCTGCTGCCGGACGATTTCAAAAGCGGCGAGCTTACCCGCCGCGTGAACCTGCTGCGCCGCCAGCTCTCCGATAAAGAGCCGGAGCCGCTGCTGCCGGACCGCGATAAAATACTGCGCGCGGCGGAAGAGTTTATCTGGCAGCGGGCCGAAACCATTCTGGCCGAAAAAGGCTTCGGGCCGGATGAAATCCGCGCCGTGCGCCAGGCGCAGTTCCGGGGCGGGGAGCTGGCAAAGCCCATGTCTTTCGGCGAGGTTTTCGCCCGCGTCTGCGCCCTGCACAACATGCGCAAAGACGCCGATTTTGAGGCGGTGGCGGTTTCGTTCAAACGTGTCGCCAACATCACCCGCAAGGCCGATGCCGAGCGCACCCCCTCCCCCGCTGCCGCCGGGGCGCAGTCCGCGCAAACCGGCCCCGCGCAGGCGGACCGGGCGCTGTTTTCAACCGCCGCCGAAAACGACCTTTACGCCGCCATGAAGGCCGTGCGCGCAAAGACGGACCTGCACCTCTCCGGCCCGCGCGCCACTCAGCTTGATTACGAATACTGCCTGAAGGAAATGGTGTCGCTCAAGCCGCAGATTGACGGGTTTTTCACCTCGGTCATGGTGATGGACAACGACCCCAAAATCCGCGCCAACCGGCTGGCGCTGCTGGGCGAACTCTACGAGATGCTGGCTTCCGTAGCCGACATCAGCCAGCTTCAGCAGTGATGTGATTTTTCAGGAAGAAGAGCCGTCAGCCGTTGAAAATTCGTATTCCGCCGCGACAAACAGGTCCGGCGCAAGCTCGTCGATGCGTTTTTGCGCTGTTCTTATAGCCGCCTCAGACTGGTCAATCCCGATCCACTGGCGGTTGAGAGACTGCGCCGCCACAAGCGTAGTGCCGGAACCCGCAAAGCAATCAAGCACCAACCCGCCTTCATTAGAGGAGGCGGAAATAATAAATTTCAGCAAATCCGGGTTTTTTTCGGTCGGGTATTGAGGATATTGAGGGTCCTTGAACTCCCATATATCCTGCATTTTCTTGCCGTCCCTTTCATCAAGGAAAATCTTCTTGCGCGGAACGCCGGCTGATGACCATTCTATCAGCCCGTCCCTGTCCCACGTCTCCAGAACCGCGGGATTGGTGCGCCAGTGGCGGCCTTCCGGCGGTCTCATCCCTTTCCACGGCTTGCAAGTGTCGCCGTTCGCGGTTTCGCCGGGGGCATGAAGCGGTATTGTGGCATAACGCCGCCCGCCTTCGTCGGTTTTACGGAACAAGCGCAGCGCATCCTCCGGGGAGAATGAAACGCGCGGGTCGTTCCACACCGGAGAATCCGTTTTGGAATAGAACAACAGCAAATCCTTGATGTTGCCGTAAGCTTTCCTGTGGAAATTTTTGGGGTTGCATTTGATGCGCGTTATATCATTCCTGAAATTCTCCCGCCCGAACACCTCGTCCATTATAATTTTCACATAGTGGCCTACTTTATAATCAATGTGCAGATAAATGGAGCCGCTCGGCGACAGAAGCTCCCTTAAGAAAATCAGCCGCTCACGCAGAAATTCCAGGAACTCGTCCCCCACGAGGTTATCGCAGTAGGCTATGGCGTCCTTTCTGCCGCAGCTTATGGTATTGGCGCGGCTTTCGCCCATTCTGAATTGCCCGTTTGTGGCAAAGGGCGGGTCAATATAAACAAGGTCCACCTTCCCGGCGTGAGTGTCAAGCAGCGTTTTCAGCACAGAAAGATTATCCCCGCGGATAAGTTTATTTTCCGCTCCGGCACCGGAAACAACCTGAAGTCTGGCTCTTTTGGTTGCCGAGAGTATTTCCTTTTCGCTTTTTTTGTTCTCGTACGAAATGCGCATAAAATCAAATCTGATACAGGAATTCGCGCAGGACAAGCGCGCTCATTATATTGCCGCTTCGCAGCCGGGCAATTGTCTTATGCATTTTATTATTGCCCTTTATGTATAGCACCCCGTCAAGCACAGCAACCGTTATGGCTTTCACGCCCGGCGTCTGCATTGTGGCGAGAGCGTCTTCAAACTGCGCATCCTGATGCCCGCCGAAATCAGTTAGAAACTTGGCTTCTCCGATGACATATTTTCCGTTGAAGCGGCCCACAAAATCCAATCCCTTGTTGCGCTTATAGTTCAGGGTACGCCGGGCAAAGGCCATCATTTCAGCATCGCCTGCGTCCAGCACGGCATTTCCACGCTCTTTCAGGAACATATCAAGCTTAAGCGGTTCCACTCCCAAGGATTTTTTATTAAGCCAGCGACGGAACAGCGGGCCTATCTGCCTGTTCGTTTCCTTCGGTTCGCAGGAACGGGAATGTATTTTATCAAGCCCCATCTCATACAGACGTCCGCAAAGACGGCTAACCGTTCCGGGGTTCCGCTTCAATGCAGTTTTGTCCCGTTTGAGGTATGCCACATAGGAATCTTTTATCGGGAATAATTCAAGCCGCAGCAAATTTTCAAGAAGCGCCGCATTATCCCGCTTCTCAAACGCCCGCTCCACAGCCTGCCAGAGTTTTGGGTCAACTTCGCGGATACCATCGGGGATAGTGGGGTATACTTGAAACAAATCATCCAGATAATTCCGCTGATTCGCATACTCAATACTAAATTGCGTCCACGGATTTATCATGCATCCATTTTACCAAATTCCGGATATGTGGTATTTCGGAGCGAAAGGTTACACCAAGCCCCCCGCAAACGCGGGGGGCTTGGTGTAGGCAAATCAGGCTTTTTGCGGGGACAGGGTTTTCGCCGCCAGATACGCCGCGCAGAAAACAACCGCCGCCCCCAGCGCGCCCGCCGCCGCAACAGAAAAATGCGGATTGGCAACCGCAGGCAGCGCATACCCCGCAAGCGGCGCGCTGAAAACCGCGGCGGAGGCTGTCTGCTCCAGCAGGCCGGGCAGTTTGCTGGAAAAAGGCGCGGCTACCACGGCGCACGCCGCAGCCGCCAGCGCAGGCGCATAATCCGCGGAGGATTGCCGGCGCGTCGCAAACAGCTTTACCGCCGCCACTGTGACTGCCGCCTCCGCAACGCCCGTCAGCGCATGGACGGGAAGCATCGCCCGCAAGGTGTTGCCAAGCTGACCCCGAGACGCAATCTCAAAAGAACAGGCCGCGGCTGCAGCCACGACTGACGCCCACGCCGCAAAACCAGTGGCCGCCGAATCCCGCATTCCGGCCTTTGTGAAATAATGCCGCAGCAGGCCGCCCAGCCCGGCGCCTATCAGCGCCATGTTGATTACATTGGCCCCAAGCGCGGTTACACCGCCGTCGCCGAAAATAAGAGTCTGCCCCGCCAGCGCTATCGCCATCGCTATTATGCCGTGCGGAACGCCCAGCAGCGCGGCGGCAAGCGTCCCGCCCAGGAAATGGCCGGATGTGCCGTGCTGCACCGGAAAATTCAGCATTTGCACCGCGAAAACAAAAACGGAAACCGCCGCGAATTTGGCGGGGGCCGGCTTGTCCTTTGACTTTGCGGCGGCATAGCCGCTTGCGGCCAGCGCCGTTACCGCCACGGCCGCCGTAACCGGGCAGACCCGCCCGTGCATCATTGAATCCGGTATATGCATAACAAGCCTCCTTAAACCATTCTGTTCAAGCCGCCTGAAGCGGGATTACCCACAGTTTAGCAAAATCAGAAAGGGTAGCCGACGTGTATGATGACATTGGTGCCTTCTTTGCTGAAGGCGAAATCCGCCGTGGCCACCACCTGCGGGCGTATCACAATCCGAAAAGCCCCGCCGTAGCCGACGCTGAACTGTTTCGGCTGCACCCGGCCCAGCGTGCTGTAAACCGTGCCCACATCTATAAACGGGGTGAATTCAAACTCGCTGAAAAAATTCATCACCGACACTTTCCACGGGGTAACGCGCTGCTCTATGTTGAAAACTATTTTGCCCGCGTCCACAAATCTCCCGTCGCCGACGGCGCGCAGCCCCGTGCTTTCGCCCAGGGTGGGCATCGCGTAAAACGGCAGCGTGTCCTGGCCCTTGACGTTTTCAATCAGCGCGTGGACGGCGGTAACCTGCTTGCCCTGCCCCCTGTAGTTGAAATAATGCTTCATCTCGGCGCTGTAATAATTATAGGAGTAATCGCTGGCCACGCCGTGCCGGGAAAAAGCGGCGGAGGCCGCCGCGTAAGTGCCGCGCTTGGGAATGACGGGATGGTCGGTATCGTCGTAAAAAAGCGAAAGCCGCTGTATCAGGAAATCGCGCATATCCGACGTCTGGCTGTAGATGGCGGGGTATTTATCCTTCAGCTGCGGCAAAGTCGGCACCGGCCCCTGCGAGGTTTTGTACTGATAATAGGATTCCGTGAAATCCGCATAGAGATTGGCGGGCATGGGCGCGCTTATGGTGAACTCCCCGCCGGTTTTTTCCAGCGCGAAGGTGGCCTTGCCGTCCTCCGTGCTTTCAGGCCCCGTGCCGTAGAAAGAGGCTTTGCCGTTTATCCAGTGGCGCATCTCGGCGTTGACGCGCCAGCGCGTTCCCATGAAGGCGGGATTGCTGTAGCGCAGAAAAAGCTCGCGCTGCACGATTTCGGAGTATGAAAGCCGCGCCACCCACAGTTGCACGTCGTCCGGGAAAAAATAATGCCTGTAGGTGAAAGTGGTCCGCAGGTACTGGTTGTAATTCACCGACGGCGCAAGCACGGAGGAAATGGCTTTGCGTTTTTCGTCGCGCAAAGCCCATATGGGCATGAGGCCGTAATTGGGGCCGAGGTCGCGGCTGGAATCCACCACGGGAAGCAGCAGCAGCGGGCCGGGCCGCAGCGGAATCACTATTTTGCTGAAAATCTTCTCGGCGAAATTTTTGGGGCGCAGGTCTTCGGGTTCCGGCTGGGCATAGGGGGCCATCAGTTTTTTCTGATATTCCGCGCTGATCTGCTCCAGCATAAGCGGCGTGTTTTTTTCCGCCAGTATCTGCGGCAGCGACGGCTCGAAATACTCCGCGCGCGCCGGCCCCGCCATAAACGCAACCGCAAGCGCCGCGGATAAAAATTTCATCTATAGCTCCCGCGCGCAACCGGCATGCGCCTGCCGACGCCGAATGCCTTCTGCGTCAGCTTCAGTCCGATGGCGGCCTGCTTGCGCTTGAACTCGCTGAAATCCATCTTGTCCAGCATTTTGCGGACCAGCCTGCCGCCACGCGGCGTTTTGCCTTCCTCTATGTAGGATTTTATTATACCGTCCAGCACCTCGTAAGGGGGAAGCTCGTCCTGGTCGGTCTGGTCCGGGCGCAGCTCCGCGCTGGGGGGGCGGGTTATTGTATGCTCCGGTATCGGCGCGCCCATGCGCGCGTTTATATGCCGCGCCAGCGCGTAAACCTTTGTCTTTGCCAGGTCGGCAAGCGGGGCAAGCCCGCCGCACATGTCGCCGTATAAAGTACAGTAGCCGACGGCAATCTCGCTTTTGTTGCCGGTGGACAGCAGCATCGCCCCGGTCTTGTTGGACAGCGCCATCAAAAGCGCGCCGCGTATGCGGGCCTGCAAATTCTCCTCGGTGATATCGGACGGCAGGCCGCAAAAAAGCGGCGCAAGCGCGGCGTCAAAGGCGGCGCGCAGCGGCTCTATGCCTATCTCCTGATACTTCACGCCCAGATTTTGCGCCAGCATTCTGGCGTCGCGCGCGCTTTCCGGCGCGCTGTAGCGCGAGGGCATGGCCACGCCGGTCACATTCTCCGGCCCCAGCGCATAAGCCGCCAGCGCGCACACCACCGCCGAATCTATGCCGCCGCTAAGCCCCAGCACCGCTTTTTTGAAACCGCATTTGGCCAGATAATCGCGTATCCCGGCAGCCAGCGCCAGGAAAATCTCCTCCCCGTCGGAGAGGGGGGGGATTTCCGCCAGCGGCTTGCCGCTGGTTTCAAAAACGACCAAATCCTCTTCAAACGGCTTTGCCCTGGCGATTACGCGGCCCGCCGCGTTCACGGCGAAGCTGTTGCCGTCGAAAACCAGGTCGTCGTTGCCGCCGGCCTGGTTGCAGTAGACAAAAGGCGCGCCGGTCCTGCGCGCATGCGAGGCGATAAGCCGCCGCCTCAGCGCGGGCTTTCCTTCGCAGAAAGGCGAGGCGGAAAGGTTTATCACCGCGTCGGCGCCCTTCATGGCGGCAACCGGGTCCTGCTGTTTGTACCGGCGAGGCAGGGCGGAGTTCCACACGTCTTCGCAAATGGTTATCCCCAGCTTCTTTCCGCGAAACCGCAGAGGCAGGTTGCGAGATGCGGATTCAAAGTATCGCGCCTCGTCGAAGACGTCGTAGGTGGGAAGAAGAGTTTTGGCGCGCACGGCCACACGCCTGCCCGCGCGCAGAAGCGAGGCGCAGTTCAGCAGCCGCTTGCCGGTGCCGGCGCGGTTGAACTCCACATGCCCGCACAAAATGGCGGTCTTATCCGAGGCTGCCGCAAGCCGGGCCAGCGCGCGGGAGCAGGCATGGACAAAAGCATCGTCCTCCCACAAATCCCAGGCGGGATAGCCGGTAAGCGCGCATTCCGGGAAAACCGCGATATCCGCGCCCAAAACCTGCGCCCTGCGGGAAAATTCCAGTATCCTGGCGGAGTTGCCGCCTATATCGCCCACTTTGGGGTTTATTTGCGCCAGCGCTATACGCATAAATCCATTCTACCAAATGCGCCGCGCGGCAGGCCGCCGGCCCGAGCCCCGCCCGGCAGCGCAGAACGCCGCTTCTTCCGAACGCGAGCGGCCGTCGGAAATTCGGCCTTGACAACGGCGCGCATTTGACCTATGCTAATCTTGTGTGGGAATTGGCGGCATAAAGTGGCAAAAAGTGGCAAAAGAAGATTATGGCTTTCTTCGGCATTCACCGGTACCGCGCTGACGACAAGGGGAGGCTTTCGCTTCCGCCGGATTTCCGCGCCGCGCTAAAGCGCGAAAACGGCGCGGGCTTTGTGGTAACCACCGGGCCGGAGAACTGCCTTTACCTTTTCCTGCCGTCGCAGTGGGAGGCGCTGGCCTCCGGCGGGCTGCCCGCCTCCGGCGGGGACAAGCGCGCGCTGCGCGCGTTCCGCCGCTATTTTTTCGGCAATGCGGCGCAATGCGCGCCGGACGCGATGGGCAGAATCCTGCTGGCCCCGGCGCACAGGGAGCATGCCTCAATCGGCAGGGAGGCCGTGATAGTGGGCGTGGGCGGCAAGGCCGAGATATGGGACGCCGCCCGCTGGAAAAAGTACAATAAGACCGATATCGCGCCGCGGGCGAAGGAATTCGCCAAGGTCTACGACATATGACTTCCGCCTCCCACACGCCGGTGATGCCGCAGGAAGCGCTGCATTGGCTGGCGGTAAACCCCGACGGGGTTTATTTTGACGGGACATGCGGCCTCGGCGGGCACAGCGGGCTGATTTGCGCGCGGCTCTCGCCACGGGGCAGGCTGGTGGCCGCCGACATGGACGCGCAGTCGCTGGAAATCGCGCGCGAAAATCTGGCGGAATACGCGGACAGAGTTGTTTTTGCGCACGGCAATTACGCCGGCATCGCTGATATCGCGCGCGAGCATGCCAAAGACGGTTTTGACGGCGCGCTTTTTGATTTGGGTCTCAGTTCGTGGCAGTTAAGCCAGAATCGCGGGTTCAGCTTCAGGGACGGCGGCGGGCTGGACATGCGTTACGACAGGAGGAGGGGAGTATCCGCCGCCGAGATAGTCAACACATGGCCGCAGGAACAGCTCAAAGACATGATAAAACGCCTCGGGGAGGAGCGTTTCGCGGGACAGATAGCCTCGGCCATAGTAAAAGCGCGCGCAGCCGGGCTGATAGACACGGCGGCGCGCCTGGCGCAGACGGCGGAGAAAGCCGTTCCGCGCAGAACATGGGGCGCGATACACCCCGCCACCAGAACTTTCCAGGCTCTTCGTATCACCGTAAACGGCGAGCTGGAGAATGTGGAAAAATCGCTTAAATCCCTTCCGTCCGCGCTTAAATCCGGCGGGAGGGCGGTGTACATAACTTTTCAGTCGCTTGAGGACAGATTGGTAAAACACGCTTTCAGGGATATGGCGGCGGACGGCAGTTGGAGTGTTCTTACACGAAAACCGGTCGTAGCGCAGGAGCGGGAGACGCAGGAAAACCCCCGCTCGCGCAGCGCAAAGCTGCGCGCGGCGCAAAAGATTTGATGCCGTCCGGTTCCCGCTTTCGCCGGAAACGGCGCGGGCGGAAACCGGGCGGAGAAAGGTCCGTCTTGTATATCGTTGGGCGCGTTTGAAACTGTCGCCGGGGGCTTCGGCGGCGCGGGCGGGATGTATTCCGCGCGGGCCGGCGCTAAGTCCAGCGGCGGAAGATCTGCTTCGCGGCGGAGGCGCAATGATCATGCAAGAAAGAACTGCGTTCCTATGGATGCTTTACGCGGGCCTGGTGGCGCTGGCGCTGGTCTGCGAGCGCGTGGAGGCCACCCGTTCCGGCCTTGAGATGGCGCGCCTGCAGCGCGAGATCAGGCTGAAACAGGCCGGAAACGAGCATATCCGTTTTCAGATAGACGAGCTGAAATCGCCCGCCCAACTGGAGCAGGCCGCCCGCGCGCGCGGGCTTACCGCGCCGGAGCCGGGCGCAATGACAATTCTGGGAGACATACCGCGCCCCGCCAAAACTTCCGGCTGGCTGGCGCGGCTGCCTTAGCGGTTGATGACGACTGTAAAATCCCGCATAAACCTCTGCGGATACATCTGCCTTGCCGGGGCCGCGGCCGTGCTGCTGCGGCTGTTCTACCTGCAAACCTTCCGCCACGACGAGCTTGCGCGCAAGGCCGCCCGCACCGGAGCCGCATCCGAGCGGCAGGCCGCCGCGCGCGGACGCATTCTGGACAGGGAAGGCGTCGTGCTGGCGGAATCGCTGCGCACATACTCCTGCGCCATCCTCAAAAAGCAGGCCGCAAAACGGACGGAGCTGGTGGCCGCGCTTTCCGCCGCGCTGGGCATGCCGCGCGCCGAAATTTACGACAAATGGCGCAGGGCGGAAAACTTTTTCTATGTAAAACGCAAACTGTCTCCGGCGGAGTATGAGCGCCTGAATCAGGCCTTACGCGCGAAAAAGCTGGAGGGCGTTTCCGTTGAGGTGGACTACACCCGTTTCTATCCCGGACAGGACCTGGCGCGGGACATAGTGGGCGCCGTGGACTACGAAAATGCCGGCAATTCGGGGCTTGAACGCCTCTACGAGGACATTCTGGGTGGTAAAACACCGCCCTCAAAAGCCCTGAAAAACCGCTACGGCGGCGAGGCCGCAGCGGACGCAGGCGGCACTCCCGGCGCGTCGGACATATACCTTACCCTGGACAGCAGGGCACAGTTCATCGCCGAATCCGCGCTGGACCGCGCGGTAAAAGACGCCAAAGCCGCCGGCGGCTTCGCGGTGGTGCAGGACCCGGCGTCCGGCGCGGTGCTGGCGGCGGCGTCCTCGCCGCGCGGCAGCGGGCGCAGCCTGCCTTTCCAGTGGACTTACGAGCCCGGCTCCACATTCAAGATGGTTACCATGTCCGCCGCCATAGAGAAGGGCAAGGTGAACCTCTCCGACACCATGGACTGCGGCAAGGACGGCAAGTGGCAGTTCAATTCCACGGTAACCATAAACGACGACGAGCCGGAAGGCGAGCTGTCCGTGCCGGACGTGCTTGCGCGCTCGTCCAACATCTGCTCGGCCAAGATAGCGCTGAAAACCGGGCTGGAAAATTTCTATCCCATGGTGCGGGCATACGGCTTCGGCACCAGAACCTCGCTGGACTTCCCCGGAGAATCCAAGGGAATACTGCGCCCGCCGGAAAAATGGAAGCCGCTGGACCTTGCGGTGGCGGGCTTCGGGCACGGGGTGGCGGTTACGGGGATGCAGCTTGTGTCCGCCTATTCCGCCATAGCCGCCGGCGGCGTGCTGATGGAGCCGCAGCTGGTAGACCGGATAACCGACAATGCAGGGCGCGTCGTCTATTCCGCCAGGCCGCGCGAGATACGGCGCGTAGTCTCCTCCAAAACGGCGCAGACCATGAACACGCTGCTGCGCCGCGTGGTGGAAAAGGGAACCGGCGCCAAAGCGCGGATTGCCGGCTACACCGTTGCCGGGAAAACGGGCACCGCCCGGAAACTGGACGAAAACGGCAGGTATTCAGCGTCGCGGCATGTGGCTTCTTTCTGCGGATTCGTGCCGGCTTCCGCGCCTAAATTCACGATACTGGTGGTCATAGACAATCCCGCCACGATATACGGAGCCGAGGCCGCCGCGCCGGTTTTTGCCGCGATAGCCAAGCGGCTGCTGTCCATGGCCGCAATAATGCCGGAGGAACCGCTGCCTCCGCCGCCGGCGGAAGAGCCGCGCGCGTCCGCGCCCAAACCCGCCGCACAAGACGGCGCAACCCCCGCACCGCCCGCCGCCGACAAGGCCAAGACGGCGCAGCCGAAGCCGGAAACGCCGCCCGCACCGCCGGATAAGCCGAAAACGCAGCAGGCCGCGCCGGGCCAGCCAAAACCGCCCGCCCTGCCGCCCGCCGTGAAACCGCCGCCCCATCTGCCGGCCAGGGCGCTATAGGAGACGCCATGAAACTCGCCATAACATGGAAAACCGCCGCCGAAGCGATGGGCGGCAGCCTGACCTCCCTGAACCCGGAGGAGATGCTGGATGAATTCACCACCGACAGCAGGCTGGTTAAGGAAGGCTCCGTTTTCTGGGCGCTGAGGGGCAAAAACCGCGACGCGCATGAATTTCTGGACGATATCGCCCGGAAAGGCGCGGCGGGCGCGATAATAGAGCATGGCAGGGCGAAATTATTCAGGAAGCCGCCGCGGCATCTGATTGAAACCGCCGACACTCTGAAGGCGCTTCAGCGCCTGTCCGCCTGGCACCGGCTGCGCTGGAAAATCCCGGTGGCCGCCGTAACCGGCACCAACGGCAAAAGCACCACCAAGGAGATGATAAAGGCCATTCTCTCCGTGCGCGGGCCCGCCTGCGCAAATGCCGGCAATTTCAACAACCAGTACGGCGCGCCGTTTTCGCTGCTGGAGATGGGGCCGGAGCACCGCTCCGCGGTGTTCGAGCTTGGCGCCTCCAAGCAGGGGGATATTCAGGAAATTGCGCAGCTTGTGCGGCCCGACGCCGCCGTGATAACCTGCGTGGGGCCGGCGCATCTGGAATTTTTCGGCGACCTGGAGACTGTTTACCGCACCAAGGCGGAAATAGCCGCCAGCCTGCCGCCGGGCGGCACGCTGGTCTACAATGCCGACGATCCGCTGCTGCGCCGGCTGGACAGCCAGTGGCGCGGCAGAAGAATCACCTTCGGCTTTGGCGAGGCGGACGTGCGCATAGCCGGGGAAGGCGGCTTCGCCCTCGTGCACGGCGGGCGCAGATATGAGATTCCGCTGGAACTGCTGCGCCACGACAGGCATAATGCCGCCGCGGCGGCCTCCGCCGCGCTGGCGCTGGGCTGGAACTGGGAGGAAATCGCGCAGGGGCTGGTTTCCTGGAAGCCGCTGCCCATGCGCATGCAGACGCAGACGCGCGGCAGCCTCCGGCTGATACTGGACGCCTACAACGCCAATCCCGTCTCCATGCGCGCCGCGCTGGACGCGCTGTCCGGCGGCGGCAATCCCCGCCCGCGCATAGCCGCGCTGGGCGACATGAAAGAACTGGGCGCGCATTCCGCGCGCTATCACGCGGAACTGGGGCAATGGCTGGCCGGCGCCGATATTGATAAGATATTCCTTGCCGGGCCGGAGATGAAGCATTGCGCCGACGCGCTGTCCGCCGCCGGAGCGGGCGGGAAAATGCGGCACGCGCAAACTCCGCAGGAATGGCTTGAGGAACTCCGGCAGGCGGCGGGCAACGGCGGGACGGTGCTGCTGAAAGCCTCCCGCGCCATGAAATTCGAAGAGATTATGGACAAACTCTGATGCTTTACTATCTCCACGAACTGCGCCATGTTTTCAGCCCGCTAAACGTCTTCCAGTACATCACCTTCAGGACTGGCGGCGCGATAGTAACGGCCTTCCTGCTGAGCCTGCTGCTGGGCCCCGCGCTTATACAAAGGCTGCGCCGGTACAAAATACAGCAGGTGCAGCGCGCCAACGGGCCGGCGACGCATCTGGCCAAGCACGGCACGCCCACCATGGGCGGGCTGCTGATACTGATAACGCTGGTCGCCGCCGTCGCGCTGTGGGCCAGGCCGGACTGCCGCTTCATCTGGCTGCTGATGTGGACCACGGGGCTGCTGGCCTTCGTGGGCATCTGCGACGATTACGCCAAGCTGGTCAAAAAGAATCCGGCGGGCGCGCCGTCGTGGCTGAAGCTGCTGGTCCAGCTTATAACCGCCCTGACGGTTGTGGCCTATCTGGCCTACGACCCGCCCAATGCAGGCTTTACCACCTCGGTAACCATTCCCTATACCAAACAGTTGACGGTTGACCTGGGGGCGCTGTATTTCGCGCTGGCGATGTTTCTGGTGGTGGGCTCGTCAAACGCGGTGAACCTTACCGACGGGCTGGACGGCCTCGCCGCCGGCAACATGATTTTATGCGCGCTTACCTGCGGCGTCTTCGCCTATATGGCGGGCAACGCGAAATTCGCCGCCTATCTTAAAATGATGCCGGTGGAAGGCGCGGGCGAAATAGCGGTGTTCATGGGCGCGCTGGCCGGCTCCTGCCTGGGGTTTCTGTGGTTCAACGCCCATCCGGCGGAGATGTTCATGGGGGACACCAGCTCGCTTTTTCTGGGCGGGGTGATAGGCGTGGCGGCAATCTGCGTCAAGCAGGAGTTGCTGCTGCCGGTGGTGGGCGGCGTGTTCGTGCTGGAGACGCTGTCGGTAATCCTCCAGATGGCCTCTTTCCGGCTGCGGGGCGGCAAGCGGCTGTTCAGGATGGCGCCGCTGCATCATCATTACGAGCTTGGCGGCCTGGCCGAGACGAAGGTTACGGTCCGCTTCTGGATTGCGGGGATAATGCTGATGCTGGCCGCGCTGGCCTCGCTGAAACTGCGATGATTTTAAGCCAAAGGCTAAGACGGCAGATTGCCGCCCTCAATCCGGCGGATTCTCCCTACAAGGTGGACAAGGGGCTGTTTTTCACCGCCCTGCTGCTTACGATGCTGGGAGTGATATTCATGTATTCCTCCAGCGCCTTCCTGGCGGATTACTACAAGCGGGACCAGTTTTATTTCTTCAAGCGGCAGATTGTTTTCGTGTCCGCGGGGCTGGCCCTGATGCTTTTCCTGGCCCGCTATTACGAATCGCTGCGCGCCAGGGTGAACGCCGAGCATCTGCTTTATGCCGCCTGGGCCGCGCTTGCCGCCGTCTTCCTGTTCAAACCGATAGCCAACGTGCACCGCTGGATACCGCTGGGGCCGGTTCAGATACAGCCGTCGGAGTTCGCCAAGATAACGCTGATAATCTACATCGCCGATTATCTGGACAAGGCCAGAAGCCGGGTGCAAAAGACCGGGCTGGCGCTGGGCAGGCCTTTCGTCATGACCGCCGTTACACTATTGCTCATCGGCGCGGGGCGGGACCTGGGAACTCCGATACTGCTGCTGGCCGTGGTTTTCCTGATGTTCTATGCGGCGGGGGCCAGGTTCGGCTCCATCGCCAAATGGGGGCTGCTGTCCGTGCCTGTCATAATCTACGCGGTGGTGAGCAACCCATACCGGCTCACCCGGCTGATGACTTTCATGTCGCCGCAAAAACAGGCGTCGGAGGCGGGGTATCAGCTGAGCCAGTCCTTTCTGGCGGTCGGCTCCGGCGGCTGGTTCGGCGCGGGGCTGGGCGCGTCCAAGATGAAGCTGATGTACCTGCCCGCGCCGCACACGGATTTCATATTCGCCATAATGTCCGAGGAACTGGGCTTTCTGCGCATGATTCCGCTGATAGGGCTGTTCGGGTATCTGCTTGCGCGCGGCATACGCACCGCAAAGCACGCCGACACTTTTTCCGGCTCCATGACCGCGCTGGGGCTTATTCTGATGATTGTCATACAGGCGTTTTTCAATATGGCGATGTCGCTGGGGCTGACTCCCACAAAAGGCGTGCCGCTGCCGTTTTTCTCTTACGGCGGCTCGGCGGCGCTGTCCACGCTGGCGATGACGGGGATACTGCTGTGCATCTCCATGAGGCGTCCGGCGGGGGCGCGGTGAAGGCGCTTATCGCCGGGGGGGGGACCGGCGGGCATTTCTACCCCGGCTATGCCGCCGCGCTGGAGCTTAAAAAGCGCGGCTGGGAAACACTTTTTTTCGTCAAAGAAAATGACATCTCAATAGCCGCGCTTGACGCCGCGCATTTACCCTGGACGCAGACCGCGCTGTGCGGCTTCCCGCGCAGCCTCAACCCGCTGGCCCATGCGGCGTTCGCCTGGAAGCTGGCAAATGCGCTGCGCATTGCGCGCAATGTTATCGCGGACTGGAAACCGGATATTGTAATCGGCACGGGCGGATATATTTCTTTCCCGGCGGTGCTGGCGGCGCGTTTATACGGAGTGCCGTCGCTTATACATGATTCCAACGCGGTTTTCGGGCTGGCCAACCGCGTCTGCGCCAAATTCGCCACCGCCATAGCCGCCGGTTTGCCGGTTCCGGGACAGAACGCGGTTATAACCGGCACGCCGGTGCGCGGGGAATTCGCCAATCTGCCCCCGCGCGGCGAAGCCGCTAAAATTTTCGGGCTGGACCCGCAAAAAAAGACTGTTCTTGTCTTCGGCGGCAGCATGGGCGCGCGCGCGTTCAATACCGCCGGCATCGCGGCGGAAACCGCGCTCTGCGCCAGAATGCCGGATTTGCAGTTCCTCCATATCGCCGGCAAAGCCGGCTATCCCGCGCTGGCGGCGCAAAAACTGTCCGCGAACATAAAGCTGCTGGAATACTGCGGAGAAATGCACGCCGCCTTCGCCGCGGCGGATTTGATAGTCTGCCGCTCCGGCGCAAGCACACTGGCCGAGCTTATCGCCGCGAAAAAACCGTCCATACAGATTCCGCTTCCCGTTGTCGCGGCCCATCAGGAGGACAACGGCAGAGTATTGGAGCGCGCCGGCTGCGCGGCAGTGATTTTGGAATCGCCGAATCTGTCCAAAGATTTGGAGCAAGCCATCGCCCGCCTTATTTCCGAACCGCAGTCCTTGCAGAAAATGTCAGACGCTTTCGCGGCATCCGGTCTGCCGGACCCGTTAAAAGCCGCCTCCGCCATAGCCGCCCTAGCCGAAAAAACCGCAGGAGAAATTCGCGCATGAAGACATTGACAATTAATCGGAGCGATTTACAATGAAGCTGTCAAAACACATTTTCCGTATGCCCACCAAACCAAGCATAATTGGGCGTTCCAGCAGCATGACAAATGCTTTTATTGCTGCGGTTATGCCATATATAGTCCCAACAGATGTGGAAGTGCGCGATGTGTTACAGAGGCTCGGAATGGACGAACGTAATATTCATTGTGCCTATTGCGGCGGGAAACATACAGAATGGGACCATCTTAAGCCATTTGTCGAGAACCGCAAACCTACGGGTTATTATACTTGTATTAGGAATCTCGTCCCTGCTTGTGGCAAATGCAATCAATCCAAAGGCAACAAAAACTGGCACGAATGGATGCGGAAAAAACATTCCGCAACGGAAGGCTTTGAAGGAAGATTTCACCGTCTGGAAGAATACGAGAGGTGGGGGCAAATATCGCCTTTACCGATAGAAAAAATCCTAGATGCAAAGATTTGGGACGCATATTTTAGCCAATGCAATAAAATTGTCGAAGCAATGAAAGCAGCACAAGACGAAGCCGATAAATTGGCGCCACTTATCTCAAAGTATGCTGAAAAAATAAAGTTGTCGGGTGTCTAGACCAGTTTAGTCATTTTTAATAGCCGCTGGACACCTATATGGACACCAAAAATCCGGCGGGAAAATACCGATTTATTCCAGGAGTTTCATGGCCAAACGGTGCAAATCCTCGTTGGCCAATGCGGCAACCTTTTTTTTCACGGTGCGGGAGAAATACTCTTTTTCCTGACTTCGCCAACGGGACACCCAGTGGTTATTGACGGATAATGTTGTAAAGCTGCTGTTGTTCCGCGTCCATTCTCAATAACTGCTTCTTTCTTTCTCCGTGTTCCGGCGCATACTCCAA